>Ga0115002_10002581_pt1 | contig 23478 bp, 17 predicted proteins | sample ArcticOcean_MG_C_8_FD_89576 | JGI IMG/M metagenome (GOLD analysis project Ga0115002, IMG submission 89576) | Marine microbial communities from western Arctic Ocean - ArcticOcean_MG_CB11_86 | ecosystem: Environmental > Aquatic > Marine > Oceanic | place: Arctic Ocean: Canada Basin | collected... | reverse complement strand
GACGAAGTCAATATGGTCGCCTGTCAGGTTGCCTACACGGTCTTTCAAACGCCGATCAAAATCGCGCGCATCCGGTCACCTGCCTATCTCGATCACATGGCGATCTTCCACAACGACGCGATGCCTGTAGACCACATCGTGACCCCCGAACAAATCATCACCCGCGACGTCGCCCGCCTAGTCGACAATCCCGGTGCCCTGCAGGTCATGGATTTCGCCGATGACCTGGTGCGACTCGTCGGGATACGCGCCTACTATGGCGGGCCCCTCGTCGACCAGGAACTGCGCACCCTCAGACAGCACATGCCGGACGTCGATACTCGCGTCGCGGCCATCTTTCGTAAGAACCGTCCGATAATCCCCAAGGGCAACACCGTCATCGAGGCTGACGACGAAGTCTTCTTCCTCGCGGCGACCCGGGATATCAAGGCCGTAATGAGTGAGCTGCGGCGAACCGAGCGGCCGAATCGTCGCGTTATCATCGCGGGCGGCGGCAACATCGGCCTTGGGCTCGGACGTATTCTCGAAACAAGCTATCGCGTGCGCATCATCGAACGAAGACGGGAGCGCTGCTATCAACTATCCGAGAGTCTTGACCGCGCCATCGTGCTCGAAGGTGATGCATCTGATGGCAATCTGCTGCTCGATGAGAACATCGAGGAAACCGACGTCTTCTGTGCAGTCACCAATGATGATGAAGCCAACATCATGTCGTCGTTGCTGGCAAAGAGCCTTGGCGCTCGCAAGGTCATAACCCTGATCAACAATCCGGCGTACGTCGATCTCATCGAAGGTCAGATTGATATTGCTATATCACCACAAACCGCGACCCTCGGCAGCATCCTCGCGCACATCCGCCGCGCCCACGTTGCGCGCGTGCACTCGCTCCGGCGCGGTGCAGCTGAGGCGATCGAAGCAATCGCCCATGGCGACGCACGGTCGTCGCGTGTTATCGGCCGCACCATCGGCGATGTGCCACTGCCGCCCGGCGCAACGATTGGCGCAATTGTACGCGATCGGGAGGTCATGATTGCGCACGACAACATAGAGATCCAGCCAGACGATCACGTGATTCTGTTCCTCGTCGACAAAAAACGCATGCCCGAGGTTGAGAAGCTTTTTCATGCGCCGCCATCCTTTTTCTGAGCGGCCAATGCCACCTTTCTCTCGTCCGTCGCTCCGGGTTCTTACCAGCTAATGCTTGTCCCAGGATTCTATTCTGGGACAAGCACTCGCGTGCGGTGCGGGGATGCGCCGCCATTTTCCACACGCCTCTTTTCTGCAAGCCTTTTGTCTAAAAGCTTTTTGTCTAAAGGAACGTGCGAGGCTTGCTTGCAAACCGACTCCCAGGAATTGTCAGGATGACAATTTTGGGACAACAACTAACGATCGGGAACGGCTGACGTGCACTTTCGCATCGCTTTTCGCACGCTTGGCCTGCTGCTGATGATGTTCAGCATCTCAATGCTGCCGCCGATATTCTTCGCCTGGCTCTTCGCCGACGGCATGGCCGGGATCTTTGTCGAAGCCTTCGGCTATACGCTGGGCAGCGGGCTCGTGCTCTGGCTTGGGTTCCAGCGTTTCAAGGAAGAGATGCGCATCCGCGACGGTTTCCTCGTCACAGCGCTCTTCTACTTCGCCCTCGGGATATTTGGTGCGATGCCACTGATGCTGGATGGCGGCATTGAGATGTCGATCCCGGACGCGTTGTTTGAATCCTTCTCCGGACTGACCACGACCGGCGCAACTGTGCTGACGGGCCTCGACAACATTGCCCCGTCGATCCTCTATTACCGCCAACAACTGCAGTGGTTCGGGGGCATGGGCATCATCGTCCTCGCGGTCGCGGTGCTGCCTATGCTCGGCATCGGGGGCATGCAGTTATATCGCGCCGAGACGCCTGGTCCGATGAAAGATACCAAACTGACACCCCGCATCAAACAGACCGCGCTGGCACTCTGGTCCATCTATATTGGACTTACGCTGGCCTGCGGACTGGCGTACTGGGGTGCCGGTATGACGTGGTTCGACGCGCTCTGTCACAGCTTCTCGACGATCGCGATCGGCGGCTTCTCAACCCATGACGCCAGCATCGGCTACTTCAATAACCCACTCATTGAAGTCATCGCTATCGCCTTCATGGTCTTGTCGGGAATCAACTTTGCGCTTCACTACATGGCCCTTCGAGGCCGGTCGCTTCGCATCTATCTCAGGGACGAGGAAGTTCGCTTTTATCTAACCATCCTTGGCATATCGATTGCCATCGTCACCGTCGTGCTCGCAAGCACCAACACCTACGAGGGCGTGAACGCGCTTCGCTACGCCGTATTCCAGGTTGTTTCAATATTCACAACCACTGGCTTTACGACCGCCGACTTTGCCAATTGGCCCAATATGCTGCCATTTCTGGTCTTTTTCGGGGCCTTTACCGGCGCGTGTGCCGGTTCAACGGGTGGAGGTATGAAGGTAATCCGCGTCATACTGATCCTGAAGCAAGGACGACGTGAGGTTCACCGCCTGATTCATCCCCATGGCATCTTCCCCATCAAATTGAATAAACAGCCGGTACCGAACAAGGTGATCGAGGCAATCTGGGGCTTCTTCTCGATCTACGTCATCATCTTTCTTTTCATGCACCTGGCACTGGTCGCTCTCGGCATGGATTTTCTTACGGCGTTTTCCGCGGTCGGCGCGACACTCAACAACCTCGGGCCAGGACTCGGTGAGGTCGCGCAGCATTACGGCGGCATCTCTGACGGGTCGAAACTCTTGCTCAGCCTTGCCATGATTCTGGGTCGCCTCGAGATCTTCACGCTGCTCGTGCTGTTTACGCCCATGTTTTGGGAGAAATAGATTTTGGGAGAGATAGGTTCTGGGAGAAAATAGGTTCCTTGAGGGTAAGTTCTGGGAAAAGTAGGTTCTGGCAAGGTAGCGTTCCAGGGAACGTTAGTGCGGGGAAAACCCGTGTTTCGAAACGAGTCGTGGATCCTGGGAGGAGACAAGCGTGACGGAACCAGCGACGCCGGCCGACAAATGGGATCGCATCTATGCGTCGCGGCCGGCTGGTGGTGAACCTGCCGAGGTGCTGGCGGATAACCTGCATTTACTCCCACGCGTCGGCACAGCGCTAGATCTCGCCTGCGGTCTCGGCGGCAACGCGGTCGCACTCGCCCGGGCCGGTTTGACCGTCGATGCGACAGATGTCTCCGGGGTCGCAATCGGCAAGGTCAACACGCTCGCGCGTGCCAACCAATTGGCGATCACGGGGCGTGTCGTCGATGTCACGCAGCAGCGACCCCCGGCACGCTCATACGACGCAATCGTCGTCTGCCGCTATCTCGCGCGGGACCTTTGCCCCGACATCGCGAACGCATTGCGGCCAGGCGGCTTGCTCTTCTATCAGACCTTTACGGCCAACCGGGTGACGCCCGGCGGGCCGTCAAACACCGACTTTCTGCTCAAACCGAACGAGTTGCTACGGCTGTTTAACTCCCTGCAAGTACGCGTGTTCCGTGACGAGGACGTGGCCGGGGAGACAACAGCGGGACTTCGCAACCAGTCCTACCTCATCGCCCAACGTCCTCCTGACCTCTAAATCGACGACAGTGCCCGCCGTCAATGGTAGAGCGTCTCCGTGGTACGAAAGCTATAAAGTTTCTCCTCACCCGAAGGACGCTCGCGAAAACGTTTGTATTCCCACTGATATTGCTCTGGTTCCTCACGCACGTACGCTTCAATGGTCTGGTTAACCGCAGCGAGGGCGAGATCGGGATCATCGCTGCCGACGTCCGCAACCGGTTCGCGGACGCAAACCCGATATCCACCCGTACAGCGCCAAACCACGACCGAGAGCACGCGGGCGTTGCTGCGATTGGCGAGGCGGCTTATCAAGCCGTCGGTTAGTGCGGGTATACCAAAGAACGATACGAAGCGCCCGGTCTCCGGTACCTGGTCTGGCAGCACGGTAACGGTTCCCCCTGCGCCAAGACGCTTGTAGAGCGTTCGCAATCCGCGAATGTCGGTGGGTACCATCTCGTTGCCCGCGCGCTCGCGCACCTCCGCCATCAGCGATTGCAAGTACGTTTGGTGCGGTGGCTGATAGAGCGCCGTCATGCGACCGTAGCGCCGAATGAAGACATTGAACATCTCCCAGTTGCCAAGGTGTGGCAGCAGGATAATGACCCCCCTTTCATCCGCCAATGCGGCTGTCAGCAAGCCCTCGCCCTCCACCGCCACGATCGCACGCTCGGCAGCCGATCGCCGCAACCAGACCCCGGGCGTTTCAACCAGCATTTGTCCCGTGTGGGCAAGGCTGCGTTGAACCAGGCGCTCAAGCCTGTCCTGCTGGACCTCGGGGAAGCAAAGCGCCAGATTCACGCGGGTGACCTTCGTCGAGCGCGAGTCGATCCAGTAATTTACTCGGCCAATGAGAGTCCCGAGGGCCCGACCGATGCGAAGCGGTATCAGCGCAACCAGCCAGAGTATTCCGAGCACGATCGTGTGTTTAATGCGATTCATGCTCGCGCGACACACGCCCAGACCATATTCATCCTCATACCCGACGCGCCAGCGCAGCGCACTCGGCGTGGCGATAACAGTCTGTTACGTGATCGTTGACCATGCCGGTCGCCTGCATGAAGGCATAGCAAATGGTTGGGCCCACAAAGTTGAAACCTCGCTTTTTTAGCGCACGGCTCATCTGCGCCGATGCGTCGGTTGTGGCCGGTACATCAGCGCCGTCCTTGAATCGATTGATCTTTGGCGCCTCATCAACAAATGACCAGAGCAAAGCGCTGAAGTCTTCGCCCGCGCTCTGCATATCGAGGAAGGCGCGGGCGTTGCGTCTGGCACTCGCAATCTTGAGCCGATTGCGAACGATTCCCGGGTCTGCCATCAGCCTCGCGAGGTCAGATTCGCCATACGCGGCGATGAGCGACGGATCGAATTGGTCAAACGCCTGACGATAGTTGTCACGCTTTCGAAGGATCGTGATCCAACTGAGACCGGCTTGCGCACCTTCGAGTAAAAGAAACTCAAAGAGGCGTATGGAATCACGTAGCGGCGTCCCCCACTCCTCGTCGTGATACGCCTCGTAATCCGGGTCCCCCATGCACCATTCACAGCGTTTTAAGCCCATCGATCTGCTATCCCGCCCATTTGAACCCACTTGAACAAGGTATACTTACGCACTTTTTTCGCGATGCGTAAAGGCGGGTAAAGACGTGCCAGTGCCAGAAGTCGACACGTTTCAAAAGCTGATTACGGCGCTGCAAAGTTACTGGGCCGGGCATGACTGCGTCTTGATGCAGCCGTACGACATGGAGATGGGGGCCGGCACATTTCACCCGGCGACGTTTCTACGTTCAATTGGCCCCGAGCGCTGGCGCACCGCTTACGTTCAGCCTTGTCGGCGGCCCACCGACGGGCGTTACGGCGAGAACCCAAACCGCTATCAGTACTACTACCAGTTTCAGGTCGCGCTAAAGCCATCCCCCCCCGACATCCAGGCAGCGTATCTGGACTCGCTGATCGCGGTCGGCATCGATCCCGCCGTCCACGATATCCGTTTCGTTGAGGACAATTGGGAGTCGCCTACGCTGGGGGCATGGGGCCTCGGGTGGGAAGTGTGGATGGATGGCATGGAGATCACCCAGTTTACCTATTTTCAGCAGGTCGGCGGGCTCGAGTGCTTTCCCGTGACCGGGGAGATTACCTATGGACTGGAACGGCTTGCCCTCTATCTGCAGGGCGTTTCCAACTTTCAGGAACTCATCTGGACCCACACGGAGGATGGCCCGGTTACCTATGCCGACGTCTTCCACCAATACGAAGTCGAGATGTCTCACTTCAACTTTGAAGCCGCGAATGTTGATGCACTGTTTGACCAGTTCACGTTCTTCGAGGGCGAGACAAAACGTATGCTCGAGCTCAATCTGGCATTACCTGCGTATGAGTTCGTCATGAAGGCGTCGCACACGTTCAATCTCCTGGATGCGCGCCGGGCAATCTCGGTGACTGAACGTCAGCGCTATATCTTAAGGGTCCGCGATCTCGCCAGTGGCGTTGCGACCACTTATCTGGCTAGTCGCGAGGCCCTCGGCTTTCCACTCGCGGACGATAGCGTTCGCGAGGCGTTTCTGGCGGCGGCATCCTGATGGCCGAGTCCCTGCTGTTTGAACTCGGTACGGAAGAGTTGCCGCCCAAGTCGCTCCGGCGATTGGAAGCATCCCTGGCCCGCTCAGTTGAGACGGGCTTCAAGGATATGGGACTGCTCTTCGGCAAAGTAACGAGTTTCGCGACACCTCGCCGGCTCGCAATCGTCGTCACCGAACTGGAAGAACACCAATCTGCTCAGCATGTCGAACGGCGCGGGCCATCGATTGACGCTGCCTTCGACGACGACGGCAAGCCCACCCGCGCTGCGGTCGGCTTTGCTCGCTCCTGCGGTTGTGAGGTCGCCGATTTAACCCGCATGGAGACGCCCAAAGGGACCTGGCTCAAGTTCAGCGAAACTAAGCCCGGCGAGTCTGTCCACACATTGATTGGACCCTTGCTCTCCCAGTCACTCGACGCGCTGCCGATCAACCGCCGAATGCGCTGGGGAGCCGGTCGCGAAACCTTCGTCCGCCCTGTGCACTGGTGCGTACTTCTCTATGGCTCATCGATCATCGACGCTTCGCTGATCGGGCAGCAAACCGGACGTGAGAGCCGCGGTCACCGCTTCATGTCCACCGGGTCCATTACGCTCTCACACGCGGATGACTACGCAGAAGCGCTCCGCCGGGCTCACGTCGTGGTGGACTTCGCGGAGCGGCAATCGATCATTCGCGAACAACTGCTGGCATGCGCAAAGACCATTGGCGCAAAAGTTGTGCTGGACGAAGCGCTGCTTGAAGAGGTCACCAGTCTGGTGGAATGGCCTGTCGCACTCGCGGGATCGTTCGATGAACGCTTCCTCGCCGTTCCCAATGAAGCACTGATCTCCGCCATGACGGAGCACCAGCGGTACTTTCACCTTGTCGACGATAGTGGCACGCTGATGCCTCGGTTTCTGACCGTGTCCAACATCGCGAGCACTGACCCTGAAGAAGTGGTGCGGGGCAACGAACGGGTCATCCTGCCGCGACTCGCGGATGCGGACTTCTTCTTTCGCACGGACAGCGCCAAACCGCTCGCAGAGCAAGCCGACCGATTGGCGAACGTGGTCTTCCAGGCAAAACTTGGCAGTTATCTCGACAAGTCGAAGCGAATGGCCGCACTCGCGTCCTACCTCGCAACCGCGGTCGGGGCAGACCCCGACATCGCCGGACGTGCGGCACTCCTGTCCAAGGTGGACCTGGTATCCAACATGGTTGGTGAGTTTCCAGACTTGCAGGGCATCATGGGGAGCTACTATGCGATCAGCAGCAACGAACCTGATGCCGTGGCGACGGCGATTCGTGACCACTACAAGCCGATCGCATCCGGCGGCGAATTGCCGTCAACGCTCGAGGGCGCCTGCGTTGCCATGGCCGACAAGCTCGATACGCTTGTGGGCCTCTTCGGCATCGGCCAACCCCCCACAGGCTCTCGCGACCCGTTTGCACTTCGGCGCGCAACGCTTGGCATTTTGCGCATCGCCATCGACAAAGAGCTTCGTTTTGATCTCGCCGAGGCCCTCCGCACAGCGGCAGAACTTTTTCCGGACCATTATGAAATTGAGGCGGTTGCCGCTTACATCGCCGACCGCGCAGGCACCTGGTATCAGGATCAGGGCATAAGCAGTGACGTTTTCGCAGCCGCAGTCAACGGTGCTGATGCGTATACATCGATACTGGGATGCCATCGACGAGTACAGGCACTCTCGACATTCGCGGGTGATCCCGTCTTCGACCAGGTGACGGCTGCCAACAAGCGTGTCGCCAATCTACTGCAGAACGCGCAAGGCCTGGATGCCGGCCCGGACCCGGCCCTGTTCCAGGCGGATGCAGAGCATGCGCTGCACGATGCGTTGATAGAATCTAACGAAATGATGGAAGGGCATGCAGACAGCCAGGAGTTCCCCGCAATGCTGCGTGTGCTGGCTGGCCTGCAACAGCATGTGGATCGGTATTTCGATGATGTGCTGGTCATGAGCGACGACGATCGCCAGCGTGCTAATCGTCTCGCCACGCTCCGGTTCATGCGCAATCAATTCTTGCGGGTCGCCGATTTCTCACTCCTGAAGGGCTAGCCCGTTGTTTCCCGGGTGCACTTGAACGATGTCTGGCGTCGTGATTCTGGACAGGGATGGCGTCATCAACGCGGACTCCGCCGACTATATCAAGTCGCCCGCAGAATGGCGCCCGCTGCCAGGCGCGATCGAAGCGATCCGCCGACTGACCGACTCTGGTAACAACATCTATATCGCGACCAATCAGGCCGGCGTGGCGCGCGGCATTTTCTCGGCAGCCGATCTAGCTGCGATCCACCAAAAGATGACAGATGCTGTGAAGTCTTCGGGCGGTGCGATTTCCCGGATCTTCGCGTGCCTGCATCACCCGGATGCGGGGTGTGACTGCAGAAAACCAAACCCTGGCATGCTGCTGAAGATCGCTGCAGAAACGGGTCGGGCGCTGACGGGGGTTCCCTTCGTTGGCGACTCGTTAAAGGATATGGACGCGGCGCGGGCCGCCGGCTGCACACCGATTCTTGTATTGACCGGAAACGGTGCGACCACGCTGCGCACGCTCAAGACGGCGGACTACCCTGGGCTCGCAGTCTTCGACAACCTGCTGGCGTTTGCGATGTTTCATATCGCGAACGCCAGCAACGAGTCATCCTAGCGTGCTTCGCAGTTGGCAATCCGTCACCATGAAACCCGTGAGAGACGTTTCAAACACATGGGATTAGACATCGAGGTTTGCGACTGAGAGTGCGTTATTGACGATAAACTCCTTTCGGGGTTCCACGTGCTCGCCCATCAGCATATTGAAGACCTGGTCCGCTGCAATCGCGTCTTCGATGCTAACCCGCAACATCGTGCGTCGTTCCGGGTCCATAGTGGTTTCCCATAGCTGGGCCGGATTCATCTCGCCAAGGCCCTTGTAACGCTGCTGCGACTGGCCGCGCATGCCTTCCGCTTCGAGCCATTCAACGGCTTGATGAAAATTCTGCACAGGTTGACTCTTGTCACCCCGGGTGACGACCCCGTCGACGGACACAAGATCCCGAATCTGGTCACCGAGGTCCGCGATCAGCTCATAGTCCGCCGAACGGAAGAATTCGGTCGTCAGCACCGTGTCTGTGCGGACACCGTGATCGACAACGCCGACTGTCGGCAGGTAAAGCGTCGCATCATCTGAACCGCCCACACTTATATCAATGTGATATTGTACGGTGGAAGTCGAGTCGAGCCGGTCGCGCAAGGCGGCGACCCATGCGCTGATACGGTCGTGGTCGCGCAGGTCCGCAAGCATAACGCGCGGTAGGTAAATCAGTTGCTCGAGTGCATCCTCAGGGTAGGAGCGGTCGAGTCGGTGGAGACGCTCCATCACGCGATGGTGGCCCTCTACGAGCGACCGCAGACCGGCGCCGGTTATATCATCGGTTTCCGGACTCGTCTTCAGCGCCGCGTTTTCGAGCGCGGCGTCCATCAGGAATTCGACCATCTCGGATTCGTCCTTGATGTAGCGCTCGCGATTCCCCTTCTTCATCTTGTAGAGGGGTGGCTGTGCGATCAGGACATGCCCGCGTTCGATGAGCTCGGGCATGTGCCGGAAGAAGAACGTCAGGAGCAAGGTCCGAATGTGGGCTCCGTCGACGTCCGCATCCGTCATGATGATGATGCGGTGATAGCGTAGCTTGTCCGCATTAAACTCGTCGCGGCCAATCCCACAACCTAGCGCGGTGATGAGCGTGCCGACCTCGGCCGACGACAGCATTTTGTCGAAGCGCGCACGTTCGACGTTTAGGATCTTGCCCTTGAGTGGAAGGATCGCCTGGAACTTGCGATCGCGGCCCTGCTTTGCGGACCCGCCCGCAGAGTCACCCTCCACGAGGTAGATTTCGCACGCCGCCGGGTCTCGCTCCTGACAGTCGGCGAGCTTCCCTGGCAAGCCTGCGATATCGAGGGCACCTTTGCGTCGGGTCATCTCGCGCGCCTTGCGCGCGGCTTCCCGTGCCCGGGCTGCGTCGATCATCTTCTGTACGATGACCCGCGCGTCCTGCGGGCGTTCGAGCAGGTGTGCGCCGAAGGCGGCGCTCATCTCGTGCTCGACGGCAGCCTTGACCTCAGATGACACCAGCTTGTCTTTGGTTTGTGACGAAAACTTGGGATCAGGCACCTTGACGGAGATGATCGCAGTCAATCCTTCGCGCGCATCATCGCCGGTGGTGTTGATCTGATCTTTCTTGGTCATTCCCTCATTTTCGATGTATGTATTCAGTGTTCTAGTCAGCGCGGCGCGAAAACCCGCGAGATGGGTGCCACCGTCTCGTTGCGGAATGTTATTGGTGTATGCGAGTACCGACTCCTGATAAGAGTCGTTCCACTGCAACGCGACCTCGACACCCACGCCATCCTGGCGTTCGACGTTGAAGTGGAAGATGTCATTGACCCGTTCCTTGTTGGTGTTCATGTACTCGACGAACGCCCGCAAACCGCCGTCAAATTGAAAGCTGTCCCGCCGGTCGGTGCGCTCGTCAACCAGGTTTATCGACACGCCTGAGTTCAGGAATGCCAGTTCCCGCAGGCGCTTGGCCAAAAGGTCGTAGTGGAATTCAATGTTGGTGAACGTCGCGGGAGAGGGACGAAAGTGGCACTTGGTACCACTTCGATCGGCTTCGCCAACCACGTGGAGCGGTTCCTCCGGTACACCGTCGTGGTAAATCTGCTCCCAGACCTTGCCCTCGCGCCAAATGGTCAACGTGAAGTCAGATGACAGGGCATTGACCACGGATACGCCCACGCCGTGCAGACCGCCAGAGACCTTATAGCTGGCGTCATCGAACTTTCCGCCTGCATGCAGGACGGTCATGATGACCTCGGCAGCGCTCTTACCCTCTTCCTCGTGGATATCGACGGGAATGCCGCGGCCATCATCAGTGACCGTTACGGTCTCGCCTCGATGAATGGTGACGGTTATGTCGTTGCAGTACCCTTCCAACGCCTCGTCGATGGAGTTGTCAACGAGTTCCTGCACCATGTGATGTAAGCCCGTGCCGTCATCGGTGTCGCCAATGTACATGCCAGGGCGCTTCCGCACGGCATCAAGGCCCTTAAGAACTTTGATACTGGTGGAATCGTAAGCATTGTTGTCAGGCATTGTGACCTCTCATTTGATCTGGGGAGACTTCCCCTTGTTTCACGTGGAACACATTCCCGCGATCTCCGGCGAAATCGAGATCTCTCGGTTCGACACCGGTCGCAACAATCTGACATCTACTCTCAACCAGGCTATTCCAAATGCTCCGGCGCCGGACCCGATCCAGCTCCGACGGCAAGTCGTCCACCAACAGCAGACAACGATCACCCTGCGTTCGGGCCTGGGCCACTAGCAACGCCCAAGCCGCCAATTTTAACTCACCTCGGGACAAATTATCGGTCGCGCTACCCTTGTTTCGCCGTACCCGCAGGTCCGCCCGATGACTACCGGCCTGGGTAAATCCACGCTGCTGATCGGACACCAGCCGTTCTTCCAATATCGCTGCGAGATCCCGTTTAGCGTCCCAACCTCGGTAATACCGAATCTCCATCCCTTTGGGGCCATCCATCTCTCCCCAGATTTCAAAAAAGTGCGAACGCACGTCTTCGATGTAGGTCTCACACCACTCACTAACTCGCTCGCAGCGTTCAATGAACGGTGATGTCCAAACCGCGACTTGATGAGCCGACCCACCTCCACGTAGCAACGCATTGCGCTGCCGCAGCACGTGCTCCAACTCTCGCCAGATGGACGCAAACCCTGGTTCCACGTGGAACACACCGCGATTTATGAATTGCCGTCGTTGTCCCGGACCCCCAACCAGAAGATCCACGCTCTCTGGCCCAATCGACACCGATGGCAGCAGGTACGCCAACTCCGAAAACCGCCGCACCGGCACGCTGTTCAACTTCACCTCGCGCCTGCCGTCTTGCCATCTCGCGAAACCCAGACGACTCACAGCCCCCCCCCCAGACGCCACCTCGCCGAAAATTACACACCGATCCGCATCACGCATCACCACAGACCCCAGCTTCGCGGTCCGGAACGAACGCCCGCAGGACAGCACATACACCGCCTCCAACAGCGACGACTTACCGCTGCCATTCAGACCGTGAATTAGATTAATCTCAGGATGTAACGCGAGAGACGCGTTACGAACGTTACGAAACTGCTCGATCTGCAACCGAGCGAGGGTCATAACTTCATCGGCATGACCACGTAGACGGACGACTCATCCTCTGCCGACTCAATCAATGCGCTGCTATCGCCATCACGGAGTGTCAACCTCACCCGCTCAGCGTCCATCGCATTCAACACGTCCTGCAAGTAACCAACGTTGAATCCCACTTCAACATCTGCACCATCGTAGTCAACGGCCAGCGACTCTTCTGCCTCTTCCTGCTCCGGATTATGCGCCAACAATGTCAACACGCCGCGCCCAACCGACACCCTGATGCCACGGAACTTCTCATTCGAAAGAATGCCTGTTCGACTGAGTGCCCGGCGCAACTCCAATTTGTCACCGACCACCACCTTGTCGCCGTCTTTGGGTATAACCCGGTCGTAATCAGGAAACCGCCCATCGATCAACTTCGTCGTCATTGAGAAGTCGTCCGTTTCCACACCCAGGTGATTTGTACCCACGTTCATCTTCACACTGCCATCGAGGTCCGACAGCAATCGCTGCAATTCCACAATACCCTTGCGTGGCAGAATGACCTGACGCCGCTCCGATAACCCCTCCACGTCTCGCAACTGGCTCATCGCCAACCGATGGCCATCGGTCGCAACGGCGCGCAGGTAATCCGATCCAAACTCGATCAACATCCCATTCAGGAAATGCCGAACATCCTGCTGCGCCATCGCAAAACCGGTCCGATCCAACAAACGTTTGAGCCCAGGTGCAGACACCTCAACGCTGAAATCGTGAGATGAACGATCAACCGAAGGGAACTCCAACGCTGGCAAGGTCGACAACACCGACCGGAATCGCCCGCAACGCACCGTCAACCGATCCTCCGTCAGCTCCAACTCGACGTCGGCACCTTCGGGGAGCTCCCGTACGATATCGAGGAACTTACGTGCGGGCACGGTCACCTGACCGCCAACGCCCGCAACACCACTCACTCTACCAACCAGCTCGACTTCTAGATCCGTGCCTGTCAGCGACACGCCTTGATCGTCGCAACGAATAAGCACATTCGACAAAATCGGTAGTGTCTGCCGCCGTTCAACGACACCGCTCACCTGCGCAAGCGGCTTGACGAGCGAATCCCTTCGGATCACGAATTTCATGGTCGGACACAACCGGCGTAAGTGTTCACTATCCCTGAATCCTACAGCATCATTGGGCTGATGACGTAGATACATGACCCGTCATCCGGATCATCGAGCACCGCCGCGATGTTGCTGTCAGTCAACGTCATCCGGACGCGATCGCCTTTCATCGTAGATAATGCATCAACGAGATAAACCACGTTGAACCCCACCTCAAGTTCATCGCCGTCGTATTCGACCGCCAGCGTCTCCTCGGCTTCTTCCTGCATCGGATTATTGGCATGCATCACTAACTCACCCGCGGCGAAGCGCAGCCTCACATTACGATACATCTCGTTCGAAAGGATCGCCGTACGAGACAACGCCTCGCGCAACTCGTCTCGGTCCGCGATCAGAATTTGCTTGCCGCCCGACGGAATTGCCTGCTCATACGGCGGATAGGTCCCGTCAATAAGCTTTGTAATCAGCCGACCATTCCCGGCCGCAAACGATGCGTGATTATCCGTAAACGCCATCTCTACTTCCCCCTCGGCGTCCTGCACCAGACGGGACATTTCAAGGACGCCCTTGCGCGGCAGTATGAAGCGGCCACTACCTGCACCGGGTGACGTCATGACGCTCCGGGCCAGGCGTTGCCCGTTGGTTGCGACCGAACGCAACTCACCATCTTCGATCTCGAGCAGCATCCCATTGAAGTAGAAGCGGACATCTTGCTGGGCCATCGCGAAACCGGTTTGCCCAACCAGTCCCGAAAGTTCGCTCGCCGGTATCGAAAACCGCATCGCATCACCCACAAGCTCAACATTGGGGAAATCCGCCACCGGTAGCGTCGCGAGGTGCGATCTGAATCGCCCGCTCGTCACCGCCACCCGGCTTTCCTCACTACGGAAACGGATTCGCGAACCATCCTTGAGGCTTTTGCAGATATCCAGAAGCTTGCGTGCCGGCAGCGTCACTTCGCCCTCAGTCGCCACTTCGACATCCGCGATGGTCGAGGACACCTCAACTTCCTGATCGGTTCCGGTCAAGCACAGACTGTCTGTCGCTTGTACCAGCAAGTTTCCCAGGACAGCGACGGTTTGCTTGCGCTCAACGACCCCGATCACAAGCTGGAGTGGCTCCAGGAGCGCACCCTTATCGACTTCAAAATCCATCTGCGTTCCTGACTCTCGTGTTCTTAGCGCGCTTGTTCTCGCGCGTCTTGTTCTGGCGCTTCTTGATAACTAGCGCTTCTTGAAAAATAGGTTCTTTGCGCGCGTTTCATTCTCAACGACGCCAGTTCGTGCGCACTCCATCTGTCCGTTGACGCTTGTTTGTGCACGCGTTGCTAACGGCCGAAGCACAGGTCAACAACCCCGCGCCCAAGGAGCATTTCGCCACATTACCGATTGCGCCAATACCGATTGCACCAATCAAGGTGCCACGGGACGATCTAACTCGTGAGCAATCGTAGCAGATTACCGTAGTCCTCTCGGAACTGTCGGTTCGTCTCCTTCAACTCCTCCACCTTACGGCATGCATGCACAACCGTTGAGTGATCGCGGCCACCGAAAGCGTCTCCGATCTCAGGCAGACTATGGTTCGTCAACTCCTTAGCCAGCGCCATCCCCAACTGCCGCGGGCGGGTCACCGAGCGTGTTCGACGTTTGGACAAGAGATCCGCGATTCGAATCTTGAAGTAATCGGCGACAGTCTTCTGAATGTTGTCGATGCCAACCTGCCGATCCTGAATGGCAAACAGGTCTCGCAGTGACTCACGAACCTGATCAATCGTTATCTCGCGACCGGTAAAGCGGGAGTTTGCGATCGCCCGCTTCAACGCACCCTCGAGCTCCCGGACATTCGAGCGGATGCGCTCGGCGATATAGAATGCGACCGCTTGATCGAGATCAACCGACTCAAGTTCCGCTTTCTTAATCAGGATCGCGACCCGGGTTTCCAGATCCGGCGGTTCCACCGGCGCGGTCATGCCCCACACAAAACGACTCTTCAGGCGTTCTTCAAGCCCCTCGATCTCCTTCGGGTAACGGTCGCACGTCAGAACTATTTGACTACCTTCATCCTGTAAACGATTGAAAACATGAAAGAATTCCTCCTGGGTCTTCGATCCCTTAGCAAGAAACTGGATGTCATCCATCAACAGGACATCGACTGCCCGGTAGTACTGGGTGAACTCAGACATGCTCCCCTTTTCGATCGCCCGAACCATATCCTCCATGAAACGCTGGGAGTACATATAGGCAACTCGCAGCCCAGGGTGCTTGTCCAGAATAGCGTTGCCAACGGCGTGCATCAGGTGCGTCTTGCCAAGACCAACGCCACCATATAGCAGCAACGGATTATAAGCGCCACCGACACCAATACTTTCACATACCTGATACGCCGCGGCCCTCGCAAGCTCGTTCGAGCGGCCCTCGACGAAGGTGTCGAACGTAAACAGGCGATTGAGTGACAGGAGCGGAAAAAACTGGGTCCGCGTTGACGCTGCACGGGTGTGTGTAAGCGTGTTTACGCCTGCATCGAAGACTGATTGGCTGCCAATCTCCAGCGTTACGCCTGAAGACCCGTTTTGATTGACCAGTTCCGCGATGCGTTCGAGGTACTGGCGATAAACCTGATCCTTGATGTACTTGTTGGGTGCGAGGAGCCTGACGGTCTTTTCGTCTCCTTCCGCTTGCAGTGGGGCGATCCATTGATTGAATTGTTCTGGCGGCAACTCATCCTCAAGACTGCGCAGACACCGCTTCCAAATTTTTGCCCCCACTCATCCCCCAACTCTGTAATTCTGATTATTCGTCGACCGTCGATTGCGGGCCAGTCACCCACCCGCGGCTTATCTGCCGAGATACATGTTGACAAACATGCCCTGATAACCCGTTTCGAGAAGCTCCTATCAAGCTCTCATCAAGTTCATAAGTTCTTATGCAGAGTCGGGAAACTCAGGAAGCCTGTGACAAGAATTGATGCCCGTCTTTGCACGCTCGTCCCCTGCCCTGCCCTGCCTGCGCAGCAACTCGCCTTGCAAAATCCGCGATCGAGACAACAGTGACAGGCATAGGAGGCGGATTATAGTAACGCCAATAGGACGCAGTTCCAACCGTTTCCGGCGCCCATTTCGAAACCAGTTTTTTCTTTTATTTCAGTAAGTTATTCAATTTTTCTGGGGACAGGTTGTGATTAACCTGTGGGTAACCTGTGGGCAACTTTGGGCAAACTGAAAGCTGTTGATATCCCGGTCGTTTATCCTCATTTTGTCCACAGCTTTTCAACCACCTACACAGCATTCGCAAGCACGCTTGTTAGTAGCTACAAGTTCCTGATTCTGAACATCTAAAACGACTTGCCAACAGAAGTTCGCGTCTTAATAACAATAACAATAATCTTTTTATCTTAATAATTTCGTACTTATTAAGAGGCCCCCACGACACCGCCCAAGCAACCATTGCCCAGATGCAACCACCGTCGGAAAAACAAATCAATCGTACCCGGTACGACTCTCTCCACACGCGCTCTAAGCTGCCGTCAAGCAAAGTCAAATTGACTGCATTTACCTTCTTCATTAGAATCGCGCCTCTTTTCGACCCAGGGTCTCTTACAGTCCGATGAAACGCACCTTTCAGCCGAGTCGCATCAAACGCAAGAGAACCCACGGTTTTCGTGCCCGCATGTCTACACGCGCCGGCCGTCAGGTCATCGCGAGGAGGCGTGCACGGGGACGCAAGAAGCTCAGCGCCTGATCGAGCACTGGACCCCTCCCTTGGTGAGTTGAGTAAGTTGCGAGGAGCAGCGGATGACAACGAACATTATGGGCCCCAGAGGGCGTGATGAGCGCTGAAAGCAGTAGAATCCAACGGTGTTCGTCTTATCCTGGGCACTCGCCCGGCGTGATCAGCGGGTCTTGAGCGAAGGCCTGCTTGCTTGTGCTTGTTGGAAAACGTGTCTGACAGTAACTGCAATTTTCATCTGGTTTTTCGCACATCTATTCGAAAAATATTTCGCCATCCTTGCTGCCAGTGCGGGCTGAAACACGGGGTATACCTTGTTATCGGAGCTTGTCATGGGAGCCTACCCCCCCGAATTCCGCTTGAAGAACCGCCGCGAGTTTGATGCGGTCTTCAAAGGTGCCAGCCATAAGCAGGGAAACCGGGAATTTCTGATGCTGGCCATCCCCAATGGACACGTCCATTCTCGTATCGGTATGGTTGTCAGCAAACGCACGGCTGGCAATGCGGTCTGTCGAAATCGAATCAAGCGCCAGGTGCGTGAGATTTTCCGATCAGGATCAATTCAACACCGGGGACTCGACATCGTCGTTGTGACGCGCCCTGGCGTGGTCGGCGTCGACAAATCACGTTTGGCCGATTGCCTGCAAGGGCTGTTCGGCCGTTTGCAGGGCGCGGCTTCTCCTGGTGGGCAACAAACGGTGGTGCCGCCTCGTGCTTGAATATGTGAAGCGGTCATTGACTGGAATACCGCTGCTCCTCATTCGTGGTTATCAGCTGCTTGTCAGCCCACTCCTCGGTCCGCATTGCCGTTTTCACCCCAGTTGTTCTGAGTATTGCCACCAGGCGCTTGCTCGTCATGGTGTCCGTCGTGGTGGTTGGCTAGGTTTGGCGCGCATTGTTCGATGTCATCCGTGGAACGTGGGCGGAGTTGATCAGGTACCGGAGGACTAAGTGAACTTGAGTGAAAAGTTTGGTGGCTTTGACGTCGTTCGCATCGGGATCATCCTTGGGCTCGCCGTCACGACCTATCTGCTGATTCTCGCGTGGAATAACGACTACGGCTCGAAAGTCGCAGCCCCATTGGCGGATACCCGAAGCGAATTACCATCGCCCGCTTCTTTGCCGTCAGCCAGCGCGAGCCCTGGGTTCGCAGAGGTCCCTGGAATCGCCGGTGAAGCGGACGTCGTGCGGGACGAGATTCCAGAATTGGCAAGTTCGCCGGTCGTTGATCCGACCCGCCTTGTACCCCCCGCTGTCGCGCCGCCAGTAGTTCGGATCGAAACCGACGTGCTTTCGATCACGGTCGATCCCCGCGGCGGTGACATCACGGCGGTTCTGTTACCTGCCTACCCGGTGAGCCTCGATTCTGCAGATTCGTTTCCGCTGATCGATGCCTACAACGAGTATTCAATTCAAACCGGGCTGATCGGTCGTGACGGTGTCGACAAGCCTACCGGTCGGCCGGTTTACCGCGCTGACGCCACGATCTATCGGATGGACGGCAAGGAGACGCTAATCGTCGACCTGGTTCACGAATCCGAGACGGCGATCATTACCAAACGCTTCACGCTGCGCCGGGGCGACTACCTGGTCGACATCGACTATCTGGTAACAAACCGGGGTTTCAGCGACTGGCAGGGCGCAATGTTTGCGCAGATCAAACGCAATGGCGCGGATCCCCAAATCGAGGAACAGGCCGGCATGGGCCTGCAGCCGTACGTAGGTGGTGCCACGTTTACGCTGGATGAGAACTACCACAAGCTGGATTTCGAGGACATCGCGGAGCTTCCGTTTGAACAACGGATCAACGGCGGTTACATGTCGTTGGTCCAGCATTACTTCGTCACTGCCCTCGTCCCGAAGGATGCTGGCGAGAACCACTATCAGGCACGAAAACTGAAGAGCCGTGATGTCTACCTCATGGGACTGACGGCGCCGACCATCTCTGTGCCGGCGGGCGCCGAGGCGTCCACCGGCGTTAAGTTTTATGCCGGACCGAAGAACCAGTACCGCCTGAGCGAGATCGCGGAGGGATTGGATCTGACCGTTGATTACGGTTTCCTCTGGTGGCTGGCGCAGCCACTCTTTTACCTCCTGACCAAAATCCACAGCGTTGTGGATAACTGGGGCGTTGCAATCATCATACTCGTCATCATCATCAAGGCGTGTTTGTACCCGCTGTCAGCCGCTAGCTTCAGGTCCCTGGCGAAGATGAAAAAGCTGCAACCAGAAATGGTGCGCCTCAAGGAACGCCACGCGGATGACCGCCAGCAGTTTTCCCAGGCGATGATGGAACTCTACAAAAAAGAAGGTGCCAATCCGTTTGGTGGTTGCTTTCCGATCTTGCTGCAGATGCCGGTCTTTCTTGCGCTTTATTGGGCCCTCATGGAGAGCGTTGAATTGCGCCAGGCACCTTTCGCGCTCTGGATCCATGACCTCTCGGCGATGGATCCCTATTTTGTGCTGCCGATCATCATGGGGGGATCGATGTTTCTCACGCAGATGATGCAACCTGAACCGCCAGATCCGATGCAAGCGAAGGTGATGAAGATGTTGCCGATCATGTTTACCTTCTTTTTTCTGTGGTTTCCAGCCGGGCTGGTTCTCTACTGGGTCGTGAACAATCTGCTGTCAGTACTACAACAATGGTACGTCAACCGGAAAATCGCCCGGGCCGACAAGGCCTAGCAGGGTACTGAAAAAGTTGCTTTCCTGCACTTTTCCAGAGTCGCGGGCCTCAGCCCGCTCGCGACAAATCAACGACTTACGTCGTCGATTTGCGGTCGATACATTCATGTATCGGTCTATCAGGCTGGTTTCTCAGCAGCCTGATAGATTGGCCGCGCCGTGACGTCTGCAGGCGGGCTGGAAACGCCTTTTCTTAGCGACACGATCGCAGCAATCGCAACGCCGGCTGGGCGTGGCGGCATCGGCATTGTGCGGGTCTCCGGTCCCGACGCGCAGCGATTGTGCAGCGAGGTTGCCGGCCAGTTGCCTCGCCCCCGATATGCCACGCTCGCGTCGTTCGCGGACAAAGATGGCAGGTTGATAGACAGGGGCCTGGTGCTGTCTTTTCCGGCGCCCAACTCATTCACTGGCGAGGATGTTGTCGAATTCCATGGCCATGGCGGGCCCGTCGTCATGGACCTCCTGTTGTCCGCTTTCACTGAACGGGGTGCACGTATCGCGCGGCCGGGTGAGTTCTCGGAGCGTGCGTTTCTGTGTGGCAAACTCGATCTGACCCAGGCTGAGGCGATCGCTGACCTGATCGACAGCGGTAGCGCACAAGCTGCCAGAAGTGCCGTCAGGTCCTTGCAGGGGGAGTTCGCCAACGCGGTGCGGGCGCTCGTTGGTGAGTTGACGCATCTTCGAATGTTTGTTGAAGCGGCGATCGATTTTCCCGAGGAGGAAGTGGACTTTCTCACCGATAGCGATGTGATAGTTCGCAGTCGCAACGTCGAGGTTGCGGCGCGCAGACTGCTGGGCAGCGCGACCGAAGGCTCGCTTCTGACCGAGGGCATGACGATTGTCCTGCTTGGTGAACCGAACGCCGGCAAGTCGAGTCTCTTGAACGCTCTCTGCGCGCGCGCGGCTGCCATCGTGACAGCCCTGCCCGGGACCACGCGAGACCCGATTCGGGAAGCGATCAATCTTGACGGCATCCCGGTTCACCTGGTGGACACGGCCGGCATGCGCGACGCCCGGGACGAGATCGAAGCCGAGGGGATCAAGCGCTCGGTGGAGGCAAGTCGCGACGCCGACCACGTGCTTATTGTGGTTGATGGCTCTCGTTTCCGCGATGGATGGCTTGGCACAGCGTTTGGGCTGGCCGGTGCCAGCGGGGGGGGCGCGCGCAAGACGGTTGTCGTCAACAAATCGGACATCCTTGCGCCAGCGCTGAAAGCTGACATCGATCAGTGCGAAGCGGACGCGTTTGTTGTTTCGGCGCTGACCGGCGACGGCCTCGACGACTTGAAACGGCATATCAAGGTGTCTGCCGGGGCAGTTACTGGCGAGGATGGCCTCTTCAGCGCACGACGACGCCATGTGGACGCGCTCGCGCAGGCATGCGGGTTCATCGGTCAGGCCGTCGCGCAATTAGGTGACGGCGCAGCGCCCGAGCTATTCGCCGAAGATCTGAGGCTTGCGCAGGATGCGCTTGCAGAGATCACCGGGGAGTTTGCAGCGGACGATCTGCTTGGCCAGATTTTCAGCAGTTTCTGCATCGGGAAGTGACGTTGGGAAGTGAGGTTCGACGGAGCCAACACAGCGTTCTAAACTGCCGTGGATCCGGGCGCGTTCAGGCCAGTCAGGGAGTGACTTTTGCCCCTCACGCCGCCGGGATTCAGTGACTTATGTGATTCAGTGCGTATACTTTGCCGCCTCCTTTTCCTGACTCCCTCCCGGGCCTCCCATGCGTTACTCAGAAGCATTCGACGTCATCGTGATCGGGGGTGGCCATGCGGGCACGGAAGCCGCCCTCGCCGCCGCGCGTATGGGTGCAAAGACGATGTTGCTGACGCAGTCAATCGAGACCCTGGGGCAGATGTCCTGCAACCCAGCGATCGGCGGCATCGGCAAGAGCCACCTCGTGCGCGAGATCGATGCGCTGGGTGGCGCCATGGGTCTTGCTGCCGACGAGGCTGGAATTCACTACCGGGTGCTCAACTCACGCAAAGGTCCTGCGGTCCGGGCGACGCGTGCGCAGGCTGACCGCCAGCTTTATCGTCAATCAATTCGCGGTCGGGTTGAGTCGCAGCGGAACCTCTCATTTTTTCAGCAAACCGCTGAGGACCTGATCGTCGAAGGCGGCCGGGTAGAAGGTGTTCTGACGCAACTCGGCGTTGAGATCCGGGCGAAGACGGTTGTGCTCACGGTGGGAACCTTCCTCGGCGGGGTCATGCACGTGGGCATGCAAACGCAGTCGGGCGGCCGAGCGGGCGACGCGGCGTCCATTGGACTTGCGCGGCGACTCCGGGAACTGCCGTTCAGTGTCGAGCGGTTGAAGACCGGTACGCCGCCGCGTATCGACGGGCGAACGATTGACTATACTCAACTCGAGGTGCAGCCGAGCGACTCGCCGCGGCCGCACATGTCGTTCATGACACCCTTTGCGCATGGCCTCCAGCGACCCCGGCAGGTGCCGTGTCACATCACGCGTACGACGGAGGCAACGCACAGCATCATTCGCGGCGCGCTCGACCGCTCGCCGCTCTACACCGGCAAAATTGATGGCGTCGGTCCACGGTACTGCCCGTCGATTGAGGACAAGGTCGTGCGTTTTGAGGATCGGGGCTCGCATCAGATCTTCGTCGAGCCGGAAGGCCTGGGCACGGCGGAGGTTTATCCGAATGGCTTCTCCACCAGCTTGCCCTTCGACGCCCAGGTCGCGTTCCTGGCAACTATTCCCGGGTTTGAGAACGCGCGGATTACCCGGCCCGGCTACGCGATCGAGTATGACTTTTTCGATCCACGAGAACTCAGCTCCACGCTTGAGACGTGTCATCTGGAAGGTCTCTTCTTTGCCGGGCAGATCAATGGCACGACAGGCTACGAAGAAGCGGGCGCTCAGGGCCTGATCGCGGGCATTAACGCGGCGCTCAAGGTACGCGATGCCGAGCCATTCACGATTGGTCGGGATCAAGGGTATATCGGTGTGCTGATCGATGACCTCGTCACCATGGGAACTCGCGAGCCGTACCGCATGTTCACCAGTCGGGCCGAATATCGCCTGATCCTGAGACAAGACAATGCGGACCAGCGGCTCACCGAGCGCGGGCGTCAATTGGGCCTCGTGGATGATGATCGCTGGCGGCGTTATTGCGAAAAGAGCGAAGCAATCGAAGGGGGCCGAACACTGCTTGGGAAAACGATCGTGCACCCGCAAACGCCGGTTGCCGAGGCGCTCCTGCCCGAGTTGCGATCGCCCCTGACCCGGGAATACACGGTTCTCGACCTGTTGAAGCGCCCGGGTGTGCGCGTGGCATCGGTCCTAGATGCGCTGGCGTTGCCGTGCGATGACCCGGAGGTCTGGGAACAGATAGAGATCGACAGCAAGTATGAGGGCTATATCACCCGCCAGGCGGGCGAGGTCGAGCGTCTTCGACACCGATCGGCGCAACCGATACCCGCAGATCTCGACTACAGCCTGATCCGTGGACTCTCGAATGAGGTGCGCCAGAAGCTCGAGACAAGCCGCCCGACAGACATCGGTCAGGCAGGTCGGATTTCGGGCGTGACGCCGGCGGCGGTGTCGCTACTGCTCATTCATCTGAAGCGGTACGAGGCACGCGAACGTGCATCCTGATCCG
>Ga0115002_10002579_pt1 | contig 23496 bp, 23 predicted proteins | sample ArcticOcean_MG_C_8_FD_89576 | JGI IMG/M metagenome (GOLD analysis project Ga0115002, IMG submission 89576) | Marine microbial communities from western Arctic Ocean - ArcticOcean_MG_CB11_86 | ecosystem: Environmental > Aquatic > Marine > Oceanic | place: Arctic Ocean: Canada Basin | collected... | reverse complement strand
TGAACCGACATCATCCCACTCGTGATGCAATGCGCCAACTCTTGGTTACTCCGCGCGGGAAATTGCGGCTGGAGGGGCGATCTAACCCTCAGTTTTGAGAGTGACGTCCTGGAATTGCAATTGGTTGAGCGTGTAGTAGACGTCGCGGTTAGCCATCAACTCGGCGTGCGTGCCCAGTTCCTTAACCCGCCCGTTTTTTAGGACCAGAATTCGATCCGCTTCTTGGATGGTCTGCAGTCGGTGAGCGATGAGTATCGAAGTCCGGTTGACCATGATGGTCTTCAGTGCCGATTGGATGAGTTGCTCGGTTTCGGTATCGATGCTCGCGGTTGCTTCGTCCAAAATCAGGATCTCGGGGTCGCTGGCAAGCACTCTTGCGAAGGCGAGCAGCTGGCGCTCGCCTTGAGATAGATTCTGACCGCGCTCAACAAGCGGTGTGTCGTAGCCTTCGGGCAATGCCTCGATGAACGCGTCGGCATGTACGCTTTGCGCAGCCGCGATCGCTTTGTCTCGCGTAATGGCAGGGTTGCCAAGGCTAATATTGTCGAGAATCGAACCGGAGAAGATATGGAAGTCCTGCATCACCACGCCAACGCGGCGGCGCAGGTCGGATGAGTTGATTAGGTTGAGATCGATACCATCCAGATATATGGATTGATCGGGAAAGTTATAAAACCGCCCCAAGAGTCTAATCAAGGTGCTTTTGCCTGAGCCGGTGGGACCAACTACGGCGAGCTTCTCGCCGGGTTCTATGGTGAAGGATACGTCGTGCAGAATCGGCTCTGCTGGTTCATAGCCGAAAGACAAGCGCTTGAACTCGAGTTTGCCGTGCAAACGGGAAGGCAAAGCGACAGGCTGCGCTGGTTCGCTGACGCTTTCGAGCCAATCAAGTGCTTGGAAGATCCGTTCGGCGCTGGCCATCGCGCGGAACAAGACGTTGTACTGTTGCCCGAGTACGCGGATGGGCCGAATGAACATGTCGATGAATTGGGTAAAGAGAATCACACTGCCGAGCGAAACTTGACTCTGTAACGCCGCTCCGCCTCCGATCCAGATAATCACGGCAAGCGCCACGTTTACCATGTTGTCCATGAATGCCCCGTAGCTCGACTCGAGGCTTATCGCGTAGCGTTCTTGCTTCAGGTTGGTCTCGTTGATGTCGCCGTAGACCTGCAAGTTGTGTTCTTCCCGGTTGGACAGTTGCACAACTTGCATCCCTGAGAGGTTTTCTTGCAGATTCTGATTCAACTGCGACAACGTGTTGCGGATCAGCCGATATACCCGCCGCGTGGCTTGGCGAAAGAAGTAGGTAATGAGTGCGAAAACCGGAATAGCACCGAGCAAGTACAGCGTTAGTTTCGTGTCGATGGCCAGCATTATGAATAACGCTAGAAAGAAGGGCACAAATTCGCCGATGAGCATTCCCAGGCCCATCAGCAGTTCGAACATCGCTTGCACGTCGTTGGTGATGCGCGTCATCACCCGGCCCACGGCGACTCGGTCGTAGAAGGATGCTGGGCGACGTTCCATATGCGTAAAGAGGTCGAGGCGCATGTCGGCCAGCGAATGCAGTACGGTGCGCGCAAAACTCACCCGGTGAAAGTGGTAGAGACCGTGACATGCGATGGTAAACAGCGCGTAAAGAACGCATGCCGAGGCCAACCCCTGCCATCCAGTCAGATTTGCCAGCCAACTGGTCAGTGCATTCATGCCGAAATCAGGCATCAATGCATCTGGGGACCCAAATATGATGCCGTCGATAACGACTCGAGAGATGATGACAGGCAACAATATCGCCAACGTTGACGCGCCGAGCACGAGCAATATGCTGGCCGCCGCTAGCTTTCTATGGGGCCTAATCCATCCCAATATCCGCTTGAGATATAGCATGTTCATCGCCTGACCTTGGATGTCCGCATCGAAGATCGAGTGATCGAGTTTTTTGCCCTCGGCGGCCGAATCTGCGGAGGAGTTCGGTGTGTTCACGCGCCATCCTCTGCGGACTTGGCGTGCACACTATGACGTTGCGCGCGTTCAAGGTTGGCGTAGAAACCGTCTGCGGCCAACAGCTCATCATGGCTGCCTATTTCAATGATTGAGCCTTTTTCGAGGACTAAGATGCGATCGGCATGACGCGCTGTCGATACACGGTGTGAGACCAGCAATGTGGTTGCGTTGCTACGTACTTGCTTCAGACCACTTAGAATTAACTCTTCGGTTTGAGTATCTACGGCTGAAAAGCAGTCGTCCAAAATGAGTATGGGAGACCTGCGGACCAGTCCACGGGCCAATGCTGTACGTTGCTTTTGACCGCCCGACAACGTCACGCCTCGTTCGCCCAGAATCGTATCTAGTCCATCAGCGAACCCTTCAATGGTTTCTTCGAGCGCTGCGGCGTGTGCGATCTGGAGAATTTCTTGATGTTCTCGGTTCGGATCGTCGTAGGCGATGTTGTCGCCGAGGCTATCCGCGAACAGAAAAGGGTCCTGCAGCACAAGGCATACCCGTTCACGTAAAACCGCGAGCGGGAACCCGGATATCGGGTGGCCGTCGAGCAGAATCTGACCCGATGTGGGATCCAGCAGACGTACGAAGAGACGTAAGAGGGTGCTTTTACCGGACCCGACCCGGCCTAGTATGGCGATCGTTTCGCCCGGCTCGACGTCGAAACTGACGTTTTTGAGTGCGTACTTCCCTTTGTCTTCGTATTCATACGATAGATCGCGGATCGAAACTCGACCGGTCGTTTCTGGAAACGGTCCTGTCGGTTGGTCCTGTATTTCCGGTTCGTAATCGAGGATTTCGAACAAACGGGTCGTGCCGGATGCACCACGTTGCCATTGGGTAACGAGCGATCCAGCTTCACGCACGGGCCACAGCAACAGTCCAAGGTATGAGAAAAACGCAGCGAACGTACCTATCGTGATTGCGCCGTCCTGTACCAATATTGAGCCATACACGATGATGATGAGGGTGCTGCTGGCAGCCAATATGGGCATCAGTGCGCCAAGGAACGACGTGGTTGTGAAAAGGCTGAGGTTGCGCTTGGCAAAGTCGACATTGACGTCGGAGAATCGACTAATCTCACGATCTTCTTGGGCCATTGATTGGACGGTTCGTATGCCGTTGAGATTCTCTTGCACGAATGTGGACAATCTCGAGAAGCCCTCCTGTACGAGATAACTCTGGCGGTAGATTCGCGTGGAAAACCGGTAGGCAACGTAGCCGATGATGGGTAGCGGCAGTAACACGGCCACGGTCAGCTCAACGGACAGAGAGAACATGAAGCTCATGCCAACGATCGCGGTTGTAATGAGAATTAGCGTCATGCGGATTGCACTTGCAATAATCTCACGGCACAAGTTGATATCGTTAATCGCTCGGGCCATCAAATCGCCGATGCTGTATTGCGAGTAAAACTGTAATCCCTGGAGTTGCAGATGCTTGTATAGCCGATTACGCAGATCGTAGGACGCATTGACACCGATTCTGCGCATGGCAATGCGGTAAGCAATCGTGACGCTCATCTGGACGAGAACACATAGGCAAATAGCGATGGCAGGATAGACGAGCGCAGCGCTCGCGGTCGCGAAATCGATTGCGTTTTCGCCAAGGTCGGCTCGCCCGGAGGAGATGGCGTCAATGCCTTGTTTGACGAATATCGGAATCATGCCTTCGACAATCCGAGCCAGTAGAATGCCCGCAATCGACAGACCAAAGGTCCAAGCATAGCGTCGAATGTAAACCGTGAGTCTCAATAGAGACCGCATGTGCATTCCTACAGTCGGGGTGGCTAGCGCAGCCGCGCGAGCCGAAGTCCAAGCAGTAGATCGCGCCAGAGATCTTCTGTTAGACCGGATCTGGTCGCAACGGACCACGTAGAATAGGGGCGCGGTGGATATTTGCAAGGACATTTTGCCCCGCGGGGCCGGTTGGGTTATAAAGCGCCGTCTTTTTTGGTTGGATACGCTATTGGAATTTTGGCAAGAACGCGCGAGATCAATCGCGAGTGGGGAAGGGTTTGCGCAATTGTTAGGAATCAAATTTGTCAGTGCAGCGCCGAATCGCGTTGAACTGCTGATGCCATATAAAGGCGCGCTCGGTATTGGTCGGGTCCATGGTGGCGCAATCAGTGCATTGATCGACATTGCCGCGACCGCCGCGTTTTGGTCGCATCCGGACGTAACCCAAGAATCGCGCGGCGCGACGGTGGGCTTTACAGTGAATTTCCTTGCGCTTGCTGTGGCGACCGATCTAACCGCCACCGCGAGCGTGCGCCGTCGCGGCGGGACGCTGTGTACAGGCGACGTGTCGATCCAGAATGCGGCAGGCGATGAGGTGGCAACAGCTATTGTCACCTACAAGCTGACGGCTCGCTGAGCGGTCTGGTTGCGACAGGCGCCTAGCCCTTTCGATGTTGTACGTTTCGGTCACGGAGGAGGCGAGAGCAAGAGCCAACGCCGCCATAGGTTTGATGTTCACGGCCGACCTGATGAAAAATCGCGGCTGAAATCTGTGTGGGAGCGGCCTTAAAGGCTGTTGTAAAACAGCCTTTAAGTTCTGGCCAGGGAAGGCCAAGCAAAATCGACCACTGTGAGTGGTTGATTTTGTTGCCAAACGAGCACATGGATGTGCGCAGTGGAGTGGAATAAGTGCTTAAGAGGGTGTTTTTCGACACCCTCTTAAGCCGCGCCCACAAGAAATCAAGCATTTAACCGCTCGCTCCGAAGCCGCAGGGTTTACGACACCTTCTGTTAATTGCCCGTCTTCGGCGAATACGGTGTCGACGTCATGAACACGTTTTCGATATTCACGATGATTGGCCCATTCTCACGCGACGCCTTGGCAGCCGCCTGCCAAGCGGGGTCTGATCCAAATGCGCGCCAGTTTTTCGGTGCGGATTCCATGTCCTTGTGAGCGATGAGGTAGACCAACGTATTGGGTGTGTCGACCGGTACCCAATAAGCCACGTTCCGAATGCCGTGTTTTTCAAACAAACCCATCGTGTGGTTTTCGAAGCGAGCGTGTAAATCGGGTAATTTACCCTCGTGAGTCGTATACGTGCGAAGCTCATAAACCTCGGCTTGGGCCTGCACTGCGCCAAGCAGCGCGCTGGCAGCAATCAATAGTGCTGCGATTTTCAACATGGTTCCGTACCTTCAATTTGTGAAGCGCCTTTATACCCCGAAACCCGCGTACACTACATGCCCATGAAAGTGCATCCGCCTGTCACTAGTCCCCTGAAACCAAAGCCCTTGATGAGCTACCGAAAATTCTGGGCGCACCGGCTTACGCCTGCGCCAGTCTTACCAATGTCGCGAGCCGAATTAGACGAGTTGGGTTGGGACTGCTGCGACATCATTCTCGTTACCGGTGATGCTTACGTTGATCACCCAAGTTTCGGTATGGCAATTGTCGGTCGGTTCTTGGAGGCGCAGGGGTTTCGGGTCGGCATCATTGCGCAGCCGGATTGGAATTCTACCGATGACTTTGTCGCCCTTGGCGAACCAGCCCTGTTTTTTGGGGTGACTGCCGGCAACATGGATTCGATGGTCAATCGATATACCGCCGATCGCAAAGTGCGGTCGGACGATGCGTATACACCGGATGGCCGTGGCGGATCTCGGCCGGACCGCAGCGTGATCGTCTATTCGAACCGCTTGCGCGAAGCGTATTCTGGCGTCCCAATTATTGTTGGCGGCATCGAGGCGAGTCTGCGGCGGATTGCGCATTTCGATTATTGGTCCGAGAAGGTTCGGCGCAGCATTTTGCTGGACGCGAAAGCGGACCTACTCATGTTCGGCAACGCAGAACGGCAAATTGCCGAGGTCGCGCATCGCTTAGCTCGCGGCGAGGCCATCGATCAGATCACCGATGTGCGTGGCACGGCGTTTAGCCGCAAATCTACCCCCGCGGGGTGGATCGAGCTTGATTCCACCCATTTGGATACCCCGGGTAAGCTCAATCCCCCGGTAGATCCTTATGCGATGACGCCCGATCAAGCGCCAGCCAAGCAACCTGCGAGTGACCAAACACCGACCGAGCCGCCTGTGCAGGTTGTGCGTTTCGTGCGTGATGTACCCACCGCACAACGCGCGACCTCGGTGATACGCTTGCCCAGCCATGAAGCGGTCAGAGAAGACCCAATTTTATATGCCCATGCGTCGCGTGTACTGCACATAGAATCGAACCCGGGCAACGCCAGATCGTTGGTGCAAAAACATGGCGACGTGGACGTCTGGATCAATCCGCCGCCGATACCATTGGCGACCAAGGAGATGGATGCGGTCTACGAGTTGCCGTACACCCGGGTGCCGCATCCACGCTATGGAGATGCTCGGATCCCGGCTTACGAGATGATCCGGTTTTCGGTATCGATCCAGCGCGGGTGCTTTGGCGGTTGCACATTTTGTTCGATCACCGAACACGAAGGGCGAATAATCCAGAATCGCTCAGAAGCCTCGGTGCTGCGCGAAGTCGAGGACATTCGTGACAACGTGCCCGGGTTTACGGGCGTGATCTCCGATTTAGGCGGTCCGACGGCTAACATGTATCGTTTGGCTTGTAAGAGCAAAGCCATTGAGACAGCGTGCAGGCGCCCATCGTGTGTCTTTCCGGGTATCTGTCCGAATTTAAATACTGACCATAAGCCATTGATTCAATTGTATAAAAAGTCCCGGGAACTACCAGGAATCAAGAAGGTTTTGATCGCGTCCGGGGTGCGCTATGACTTGGCCGTCGAATCGCCGGAATACGTAAAAGAACTCGCCTCGCATCACACGGGCGGCTACCTAAAAATTGCACCGGAAGCGCTCTCCGAAGGGCCGCTGTCGAAAATGATGAAGCCAGGGATGGATACTTATTACCATTTCAAGGAAATGTTCGATTGCTTCTCTAAAGAGGCGGGCAAAGAGCAGTACCTCATTCCCTACTTCATCGCAGCCCATCCCGGTACGAGCGACGAAGACATGTTGCAGCTTGCCCTATGGCTCAAAGGCAATGACTTTCGTGCCGACCAGGTGCAGGCGTTCTTGCCCGGGCCCATGGCGACCGCGACGGCGATGTACCACAGCGGCGTCAATCCATTGCGCAAAGTTACCCGTGACAGTGAGTCCGTTTATGTGCCAAAGGGTGCGCGGCAACGGCGTTTGCACAAAGCTTTCTTGCGTTATCACGACGCCAACAATTGGCCGTTGTTGCGTGATGCGTTGCACGCAATGGGGCGCGATGATTTGATCGGTAACAGCAAGAAGCACCTGGTCCCATCCTACCAACCCAAAGGCACGGGGTTGCGGCACAAGGACCGCACCAATCTGCCGTTTCGCACGCAGCACGTTCGGACAAAACACCGCTGATCTAGTATGCTTGGCGGCAATTCAGACTGCGAGATTGCCATGCTGCGCATTATTATTTTGGCTTGTGCATTGGCTTGCACAAGCGTCGCAACTGCAGAAATAAAACGTACCCCCGGGGGCAAGCCTGACCTGTCCGGTTCTTTCGACAGCGGTACACTAACGCCGCTCAATCGTCCCGAACGGTTCGCCGACAAACAGTTCATGACCAAGGAAGAAGCCGATACCCGCGTGCGCAATACGTTGGCTAATCGAGAACGGGCCAATGAAGCGAGCGACCCAGAGCGCGGTGCGCCTTCAGAAGGCGGCGATGGCAGCGGTGGTGGTCGCGGCGGAGCTGGCGGCACTGGCGGCTACAATAGCTTTTGGTTGGATCCCGGCAGCTTCATTTCAGAAGTAGACGGAAAGTTCCGCACGTCCATTGTGTATGATCCGCCAAATGGCCAACAGCCGCCGAGAACCGAGAAAGGCGAAGCGTTGATGGCACAAAATTTTGCGTCGTTCCAATACCTCAATGACGGCACCGCCTCATGGCTTGCTAACGCCGGTACCGGCCCATTCGATGGGCCTGAGACGCTCGCGATGGCCGAACGCTGTCTGGTTGGATTTAGCGCGGGTCCACCGAGCCTTCCCGGCGTTTACAACAACTTCAAACGAATTGTGCAGACCGAGGATCATGTCATGATCCTGATGGAAATGGTGCACGATGCACGCGTCATTCGGTTGAATTCCGAGCATCCGCCGGTCGCTAATAGACAATGGCTAGGCGACTCCATCGGATGGTGGGAGGGTGACACTTTGGTCGTCGATACGACCAACTTCAAGGCGCGTACCGGACTGTACGGCGGAGACGAAAACCTGCATCTGGTCGAACGATTTTCACGGATGGAAGACGGCAACCTTCTCTACAACTTTACTGTGGATGATCCCACCGCTTGGACGGCGTCTTGGAGTGGTGAATACATGTGGAAAGCCAGCGACGGCAAGGTGTATGAATATGCTTGTCACGAAGGTAACTACGCCATGGGTAATATCTTGCGTGGCGCACGGTTGCTCGAAAGCGAGTACACCGGTCCGGTGGCTTCGGGCGAAGAGTAGCAACCGCGGGTTGTGCTTTACCCAAAACAAATACGGAGAGAGAAATGATTCGAGCAACGACCTTAATCTTTGGCCTATTGGTCATGTCTACGGCGACGGCCGACATCCAACGCACGCCGAGTGGCAAGCCTAGTCTTGGCGGTTTTTATGACAGTGGGACGTTGACCCCTGTGGATCGACCAGCGGCGTTTGGCGACAAGCAGTTCATGAGCCAGGAAGAAGCTGATGACATCGTCAAACTCCAAGCAACGGGGCTCGCCGCGGCCAATCGGGAAAGCGACCCTAATCGTGAGGCGCCCCAGTTGGGCGGGGATGGCAATAATGGGTCGGGTGCTGGCGGCGTGGGCGGATATAACGCCTTCTGGGTCGACCCGGGCAGCTTTGTTTCGGAAGTGGATGGCAAATTCCGCACATCGATCGTCTATGACCCGCCGAATGGCCGTCGCCCTCCAATGACCATGAAAGGGATGGGCAATATGGCACAGAATTTCGCCTCATTTGCCTACACTAACGACGGCACCGCGTCTTGGTTGGCCAGGGCCGGAGATGGCCCGTTTGACGGACCGGAAACCTTGGCGTTGGCCGAGCGTTGCTTATTGGGGTTCAGCGCCGGACCACCGAGTCTCCCGGGGCTCTACAACAATTTCAAACGAATCGTGCAGACTGAAGATCACGTTATGATATTGATGGAGATGGTGCACGATGCGAGGGTCATTCGATTGAATTCCGAGCATACCGATGAAGCGAATCGTAAGTGGTTAGGCGACTCGATTGGGTGGTGGGAAGGCGACACGCTGGTCGTTGATACCGTCAATTTCAAGGAGCGTACTGGTCTGTATGGCGGTGACGAAAACCTGCACTTAGTTGAGCGATTTTCACGTATGGAAAACGGTAATCTACTCTATAACTTTACCGTCACAGACGAGACAATTTGGATTGGACCTTGGAGCGGCGAGTACATGTGGAAGTCAACGAAAGACAAGGTCTACGAGTACGCGTGCCACGAAGGCAATTATGCGATGGGCAACATCTTGCGCGGGGCGCGGATCTTGGAGAGCGAATATACGGGGCCGGTCGCAGGTTCTGGCGAAGACTAGCAACTTCGGAGACACCGCTACTTCGGAGGGTGCGCCCGTACCGCCTCTTCGTTCACGTCAGTGCCCCATCCGGGTCGGTCTGAGACCACGTATTCGCCATTCTTGATTTCTGGCGGGTGCGTGACCAGGTCGTCTTTCCACGCGACATCGTCGATGTCTATTTCCATGATGCGAAAATTCGGTATAGCGGCGCAGAAATTGGCGCTCATCGCGCTGCACAGATGACCGTAAAAATTGTGTGGCGCTACGTTCACCTCGTGCGCATCGGCCATTGCTGCAATTTTGTAGGACTGCCAAGCGCCGTTCCAGGGGACGTCGATGATGGCGACGTCCATTGAGTGCTTCTCGAAATAGGGTCGAAATTCGCGGATACCATACAAGGATTCGCACGACGCGATGGGCACGTCTGCGTGGTCCCGAATGTAGGCAAGTGCGTCCGGATTGAACATGTCGAGTTCATACCAAAACAAATCGAACTGCTGCAGGGCGCGGATAACCTTGAGATAGCCTTCCGTTTTGAAGTTGAAATTCAGATCGAGCAAGATATCGACGTCGTCTCCGATGCCTTCTCTAAGCGCGGTCATTTGCGCGGTCAGGTCTTTGAGCAGGTCGGATTCTGCATTTAGGCCCGGCGCTTCAAGCACTCGTGAGCCACGGGCAAAACCAGGACTGTGCACGTAGTTGCGTTCGCCAAAGCGATACATGTTGCATTTTAACGCTTTGAACCCGGCTTCTTTGACTTCCGCACCCAACTCAATCAGATCGTTTGTTGACGTCATAACGGGCTTGCCGAGATAGCCTGCCGTCACCTCATTCATCCGGTAGGTGCCACAATGCGACCAGTACAGGGGCAGTGTGTCGCGCTGTTTACCGCCAAGCAGTTCGTGCACAGGCACATTGAGCGCCTTGCCTTTGACATCAAGTAATGCGTTCTCTATTGCGGCGATAGCTTGGGCGTTGATTCCGCCAGGTGCTTGGCGGGTCATTGCGTAAAGGCGCGAAAACGTTGCATCGTGCGCGAGCGGATCTGTGCCTTCGACGAAGGGCGCCATCTCAGAGATGACCCCGGTCGTACCCCGGCTTCCGTATGACTCGTTGTATTCGCTATAGCCGACGATACCTTCGTCGGTTGTCACCTTGAGGTAAGAAAAGTTGCGCCAGCCCGCGTCGGCGTGAAGCGTTTCTATCTTGGCTACTTTCATTTGGATGGTGGTAGAGTTGGACTTGGTTGGACTCTAGCACGGTCCAAAACTGGATGGGAGGGAGCAGCTCAATGAGAAACCCACGGACAAACCCACGGATATGACAAACTCACGCACGCCCGTGTTGGTCGGTGTTGGCCAGGTTGTATACCGATCCAAGGATCCAGCCGACGCTAAAGAGCCGGTCGAGATGATGCTCGATGCTTGTCGAAATGCCGAGCAAGATACGGGTACCTACCTTTTGCAAGGTGTGCAGTCGGTGCGGGTCATTCGCGGTGTGTGGAATTACCAAAACCCAGCCCGCTACATCGCGGAACAAGTTGGAGTACCCCTTGCTCAGACTATCGGGACCTTGTTTGGCGGCAATCAAGTGCAAGCAATGGTCAACAAAACAGCGCAAGAGATTCTGGCTGGAGACTTGGACCTCGTCCTGATCACTGGGGCCGAAAACGGCTATAGCGCGAGTAAAGCGCGTAAGGAAGGCCGGACACTGGCGGCGAAAGAGCTTGCTGGAGAGCCTGATGAAATGATGGGCTCTCAGCAGCCGGAGCACCATGACTTCGAGGTCGCGAAAGGCATTCGGCAAGCAATCCAAGTTTACCCGATGTACGAAAATGCAATTCGCCATCAAAACGGCGAGACGGTTGCCGGCCACCTGGAGAGGGTGTCTGGCCTATGGGCGCGCTTCAACGACGTCGGTTTAGAGAACCCGAATGCATGGATCCAGGACGATTACAGTGCGGAAGACATTCGCACCCCGAGTGCGGCTAACAGGCCGATCAGCTTTCCCTATCCGAAGCTGATGAATGCGAACAATGCTGTTGATATGTCGGCTGCGCTCGTCATGTGTTCTGTAGAAAAGGCAAGGTCGCTCGGCATATCCGAAGAGCGGTGGGTATATCCCCATGCTGGCGCACAAGGCTACGATCATTTTTGCGCGTCTGTGCGTTACGACTTTTATAGCTCGCCGGCTGTGCGGCTTGCAGGCGCTCGGTTGATGGAGCTGGCGGACACATCCCCCAACGAGCTTGCTTATGTTGACCTATACAGTTGTTTCCCTGCGATCGTACAAGTAGCCGCCAAAGAACTGGGTTTGTGCGAGGATCGTGACCTTACCGTAACAGGTGGCCTCACATTTGGCGGGGGCCCGCTAAACAACTACGTGATGCACTCAGTGGCGCGAACGGTTGAGCTGTTGCGAGGCAATCCGGGCACGTTGGGTTTGGTGACGGCCAATGGAGGCAACATCTACAAACATGCTATGGGCATTTACTCGACGGCTGAACCCAAGCAGGATTTTCAATTCGCAAACGTACAGGATGAGATTGACGCATTGCCTTCGCGGGAGGTCTTGGCTGAATACGACGGTGACGTCACGCTTGAAGGATATTCGGTGATGTACGGCGGCGAAGTACCAAATATTGCGCATTGTGCTTGCTTGACGCCCGCCGGCGAGCGTACGTGGGCAAACAGCCAAGACGTAGACTTGATGACAGCCATGACGCGTGAAGAGTTTTGTGGGCGCGCAGCGCGGATCAGTCAGAGTGGAGAGCTAACGGTTAGTTAGTCTCTGTCCCAAATACGCAGTATTTGGCGGCGTGCAGTTCGAGGGCATGGAGCGCGACAGGAGTCGCAACCCGCGTCAGTTTCCGTACGGAAACCGTTGGGAAGAAGATGGCCTGCGCCAATCGTAGATTGGCGAGATGCCATTTCTGGACAAGAACTAAAATTAGGAAGATTCGATTTTCGATTTCCGCAAATGAGGTGTTGTAATGACGATTGAAATTCGGCCCGCTCGAGCGGACGAAATGGAACAATTCGGGCTCATGGGTTCCTACTCGTATGCCGGTTCGTTTGGTGATGGGCCGGACAACGTCGTAGCAGCCTCCAATCGACCCGAGTGGACTTTGTGCGCATTCGACGGTCCAGTCATGGCGACGGCGTACGCAGCATTTCCATTCACGGTTCGGGCGAACGGCAACGCAATGGCATTTGCCGGGGTCACGGGTGTCGGCACGCATCCCGAGTACCGGAGACAGGGGCTGTTGCGAAAGATCACAACCCAATCGTTGGCAAATATGCGAGACGCTGGGCAAACCATTGCCGGATTGTGGGCATCGCAAGCTGCGATTTATCAGCGCTATGGATATGCGATGTTGGGTGTTGGTCGGACCTATACGATCGATACGGTCGACATCGGTTTTTTCGATGGAGATGATGGTGGGTTGGCGATTAAACGGCTGAACCCGGGTGAGGCGATGGAGACCGTCAAGTCGCTCTACCGAGAGTTTATCGCCGAGCGAATGGGTTATCTACATCGCTCGCAGCAGTTGTGGACAAACAATGCCTTCGCAAACGACGAGAACGATGGCCCGGTCTATACGGCCGTTGCGTACGATGGTGATACCCCGCGCGGTTACGTCGTTTATACATTCCGTGCGAATCGACACGACCACCCGGCGCGCTCGCAAGGCCTGCACATACGCGACCTCGTCTGGTTGGATGGTGCTGCCTATCGATCCTTGTGGAGCTTTATCGCGCGTCATGACCTTGTTGGCAAAGTTGTTTGGGCCAATGTGCCTGCCGATGACCCTGCGGCGGAGTTCTTCATCGAACCGCGCATGCTCAATACCAAAGAAGGCGAGGGCAGCTGGCTGCGCGTTGTCGATGTCGAAAGTGCTTTAACCCAACGCGGCTATTGTGGCTCGGGGGAGGTGGATCTGGCGGTCGTAGATGACTCTCTCGCGGATTGGAACAACGGTACCTGGCGTTTGACTGCCTCGGCCGAAGGCGCTGCAGTCGAGCGCACGAACGCAACGCCCACCGCAACGATAGGCATCAAAGCGCTTGCGTCGCTATTCAGTGGATCATGTTCTGCACGGGCGCTTGCGAGCTGGAACCTGCTCGAAGCTGACGCCGCCGTGTTGCAAACGCTTGACGCCATGTTTGCCACGAAATACGCACCGCATTGTGCGGATCACTACTAGACCCCGCACACGGGAAAATCTGAAGCGTAGCAAGACAGTCGATGAATATTTGGCGAGTGCCGGACGCTAGAAGAAGGTACTCACCGAATTGAAGGCAGTTTTGAATGGCTGTGGTCTGGAAGAGACGGTCAAGTGGGGCGTGCCTTGCTATACGCATAATGGCAAGAATGTAGTCGGGCTCAAAGATTTAGTGTCGATTTGGTTCTACCAGGGCGTGTTGTTGAAGGACGAGTCGCATGTACTCGTTAATGCTCAAGCAGGCGTGACACAAGCTCAGCGGCAATGGCGATTGACGTCTTTGAAAGACATCAAACCGCGATTGATCAAGCAGTATGTCGAAGAGGCGAAGCAGCTGATTGTGGAAGGCAAAGGAGTCAAGGCGAGGCGCTCTAAGCCACTCGTTGTACCCATTGAGCTAAAACATGCGCTTGCCGCGAATGGCGAGGTCAGCGCCCAGTTCGACCGACTCAACCTAACAAGACAACGGGAGTTTGCCGAGTATATTGCAGGTGCGAAGCGAGATGCGACTAAGCAGATTCGCCTCGAGAAGATTCTGCCGATGATTGCGGCCGGAATCGGTCTCAACAACAAGTATCGGTAAAGTAGGCTGGCCTACCCGCTGAGGTCAACCCGGCAAATCGGGAAGTTTCCAGGGACGTCGATAGTCCGGGACTAACAAGGCGTTGGCATGACGGTTCGATTTGAAACGCGTCTGTTCGGCATCCCAATCGAGCGTGGCACTGGTACGCAGCGCAATATTGCCCGAGTGAGCGTTTACGGCTGCAGGGCTTGCCGTTCTCACATCGCATCTCGGCGTGGCACGGCTGCGCATGCAATCAATGAAATTGGCAGTATGTTGCGGTAGCCCGCGAGCTTCGGGGCTTGCCTGGCGCGTTGCTGGCGGGTCGAGTTTGTTGCGCAAACCCGCCTGCGAACGTTCCTTCTCAGGGAACACTTCCCATTTGGAGCGGTCGACAACCAACGTCCCATTATTGTCAATAAAAGCGATTCCATGGCCTCGTTGAAACGGCCCCAAACCCATGCTGACGGGGAGTTCCCAGATCATGCTGAACCCGTCGAATTCATAGATGGCTTACTGCGTGTCCGGCGTTTCCATAGCACTGTTGGGATATGCGAAATTGCCGCCAGACGACATGACTTTGTGTGGGTACTTTGTTTGCATACCCCAAACGACGATGTCGATGAGATGCACTCCCCAATCCGTCATCAAGCCGCCGGCGTAATCCCAATACCAACGGAAGTTGCAGTGCAATCGATTTGGGTTGAACGCAGGCTGCGGCGCCAGCCCGAGCCACATATCGTAGTCGACGCCGCTTGGTACCGGCGTCACTTTTCTTTGCAATGCTCTTAATCCAATCCATATAAGCCCATGCCTTCACGGTACGTATTTCGCCGAGCGCACCTGAGTGAACATAGTCCATGGCTTACTGCCAGTGTGCGCCGCTTCGTTGCCACTGTCCGACTTGAACAACTCCTTCGTAGTAGTCGGTTGCCGCGACCATTCGGTTGCACTCCTCGATCGAGTTGGCCATGGGCTTTTCGACATAGACATCTTTGCATGCGCTGCAAGCGTCGATCATTTGTAAGCAATGCCAATGATCGGGAGTGCCTACGATGACGGGGTCGACATCTTGGTTGTCGAGTAGAGCGCGGTAATCTTTGTAGAGCGCTGGTTGGTTACCGAAGCCTTCGGTGACTTCTTTACCGCGGCGTGCCAACACAGTGTCATCGACGTCATAAAGGGCAATGCATCGCGTGTTGGGCGCTTGTAGCATCGCGTGTTGGGCACTTGTAGCATCGCGCTAAGATCGAAAACCCATCCCGTTACGACCGATTGCTCCGATATTGACGATTTCGTTTGCGCTTTCGGACCTTACCGGAGCGAGTCCCAGACCGAAGGTCAGGACACTCGAAGAGATTAGAAACTTACGACGATCCATAGTTGTTCCCGCTTTAGGTAAGATTGGGGTCAATCTTACATTTTCGGGATCATTATGGAACTTGAAGGCAAGACAGCAATTGTTACGGGTGCGGGCCGCGGCATAGGGCGCGCGATTGCCGAGGCATTTGCGCAACTCGGCGCGAATGTCGTTTGCGCCGCGCGTACTTCTGGCGAGATCGAATCGGTGGCCAAAGACATTGGTGGCGTGGCGATCAAGTGCGATGTCTCGGATGAGGGCGAAATTCGCAATCTCATTGACCAAACGGTACAAAAGTTTGGTCGCGTCGATATACTTGTTAACAATGCCGGCGCGGTTGCGCGTCTGGCGACCCACGAGCTACCGGTCGAAGATTGGGATAATGTCATCAACGTCAACCTGCGTGGGGTATTCCTGTGCTCGAAATACGCCTTGCAGGATATGCTGGGCCACGAGTCTGGCTGCATTATCAATATTTCGTCAGGTGCAGGCGTCGTCGGTCCACCAAATAGATCTGCGTACGCCGCTTCAAAGCATGGCGTAATGGGTCTTACTAAGACTATGGCAGCCGAGTATTTGCACAAAGGGATTAGAGTGCATGTGATTCTCCCCGATGCAACGGTATCGCAAATGCGCAGCGAGGGGTTTCCAACGGAAGACCCCGATTCGTTGATTCAGTCCAGCGATATCGCCGAGGCGGCGGTGTTTCTAGCGACCCAGAAGGCGACTGCCCACACGCTGGAACTGCGGGTGAGTCAAGGTCTAAGGACCCGCCAAGTCTGAAGGAAGAACGAACTTGTCAGGCGTCGCGCCAGATTTTGCCGCGCCTCTGGACCGGTTCGAGCATCGACCAATCGCCTTCCTCGACTTCGAAACCCTCCGGAAACGGAGGGCGGGGCTCCATCCCCAACGATTCCATTACCCGGTCATCGCGGTAGTAGCATTGCATGACCAGGCTCACGAAGGCCGCGACTTCGGGACGTCCTTCTAGTTCCGTAATTGCTTCGCTCAACGGGCAGTCGAGTCCAATTGCATACTCGATCCCACTTTTGATTTCGTGTTCGTTGGCAAGGGCTGAGTGCAGGATGTCCGCGAAGATGAGCTCGTCATCCGCGCCCGGTACCGCGTAATCGGGGCTATCGGGGACGATCAATCCTGCGAGCTCGCGCATGATGTCTTGCTCTTCGACTCTAAACGGATTGTCGGTGGCGATTGTTTGGTTCATGGGTCTTAACCTGTTCCAGTTATGAAGTCAGTCGAATAGATTTGTTAGCCGCTTCTTGATCTGATCCGAGATGTACAGAGCCAGCGTCTGAATAGTTCTAGTCGGATTAACGCCTGCGCTGGTGACAAATACACTGCCGTCGACCACGAACAGATTGCGCACGTCATGGCTCCTGCCCCACTCGTTCACAACCGACCTTGCAGGATCGGTGCCCATTCTCGCGGTTCCCATCAAATGCCAACCGCCTCCCGCGATGGGCGATTCGACGATAAGATCGAGAGCGCCCGCAGCGCGAAGTGCTTCGGAAGCTCGGTCGATAGAAAAATCCAACATTTTTTGTGAGTTTTCACTGATCGTATATGTCATTTTGGGCGCTGGGATACCGTGTACATCGGTCAAATGGGGGTCGAGCGTCACGGTATTGTGTTCTTCGGGCAGGTCTTCGCAGATTGATACCATGCCGGCAATTCGATTGAACAAGCGGCGATACGCCGCGTGGTGTCCAGCACCCCAAGGAATGCGACCCGAATGTACGCCGGTCAGTGCGGTCGCGACCGCGCCCCGTCCGCGGACGAATTCGTAGGTGAAGCCTCGTAAGAAATCGCGATCCTCGCCGGTTTCGTAGAATTCCTGGCTCCAGATGCTGTCGTGCGGGCCCCGGTATCCGTCGAGTTCATCCTCGAAGATCCCCTGGATCGATGCATAAGGGTGCAGCATCAAATTCTTGCCCACGAGTCCACTCGTATTGGCAATGCCATCGGGAAAGCGTTCCGAGGTGGAATTCAATAGAATCCGCGGCGTGCCTACACCGTTGCACGCCATAATCACAACGTGTGCCGGTTGGAATTGTTCGTCGCCGTCAGCGTCGAAATAGACCACGCCGGACGCCATGCCAGCGTCATCCACTTCGATCTTCTTGACCCGACACCAGGTGCGCAATTCAACACCTGCTCGAATCGCCTCGGGCCAATACGTGATGTCCGTGCTCGCTTTAGCGCCCTGAGCGCAGCCGTGCAGGCATGCGCCGAGGTTTATGCACTTGTCGCGCCCCGCATACGGCTGGGTTGCAATCGCCGAGTCCGAAGGCCACCAATGCCAACCCAGGTCGTTGAAGCCCCGGGCGAGCGTCTGTCCGGACTTACCCATTGGAAGGGGCGGCATGAGGGATTGCTTGCTCGGATACGCTGGATCGCCGGAAAGACCGGATACGCCCGTAATCCTGTCGTTCTCCGCATAGAACGGCTCCAGGGTTGCGTAGTCAATCGGCCAGTCGTCGCCGACGCCATCCAGAGTTTTTACCCTGAAGTCCGAGGGATGAAAGCGCGGGTAATGGCCCGCGTAAAGGACTGTGCCGCCGCCAACCCCGTTGAAGTTTGCAATTTTGATGGGGGAGTCGGCGTCGTTGACCGGGTAATCGCCCGGTTGTGCGCGTCGGTTAGGGTTGATGCTGAAGTCTGACTGGGCCCGAGTCTCCCAATCTCTGCCTGAACTCGGATATTCCGATGGGTTCGTCCAGTCGCCCTGTTCGAGACAAACGATTCGCATCTTGGTCTCAGCTAGATTCCAAGCTGCCGTCGCGCCGGACGCACCTGCCCCGATGATGAGCACATCGGCTGGCTCGAAGTTCACTGCTTCACCCATTTAGAGTTACCCCTAGGTCTGTACTTGAGATCTTGAGGATGATTGTGGGCACCGCGATCTAACGATTCAAGTACCGACTCGCAGTTGTGGGGTAGTGCTGCGGGGTAATGTTGTGGGGTAATATCGTGGCGGACGTTGCACGGATAAACCGTTATGGATCGAATTTTGGAGATTGGCGGATTTGCCGCCGGCTTTTGCGGACGTTTGTTTGCGCAAAATGGCCATGAGGTGTTGCGGGTTGAAACCGCGTCGCGACCGGCTTGGGTATCACAAGAGTCCACTGACCTCTTTCTGCACGCCGGTAAACAACGCATCACCGGTGTGAGCACCAAATTACTGAGCGAGTTGGCAGCCCAGGCGGATATCGTGGTGCTTGAAGCCGAGTGTGCCGATGAGATTGACACCTATGGATTCGATTCTTGGGATACGCCAGTCAAAATAGCGATCACCCCCTTCGGGAGGACGGGCCCGAAGAAGAATTGGCGCGCGACTTCGAATGTGCTCCTGGCAATGGGTGGCTACACGAATCTAATGGGCGATCCCGGGCGTGCGCCGCTCACATTGCCTGGCCACTACGTCGAATTCCAAGCAGGTCAATTTGGCTATGTTGCCGCCAATGCCTGTCGGATTGGCGGCGAGCCAAATGTAGCTGATATTGGAATGTTCGAATGTTTGATGGCGCTCAGCCAATTCACTACCGTTCAGTGGCATTGCTCGAATCGAATTCGGTCACGCCACGGCAGTGATTTTTGGTGGGTTGTCCCCACGAATTTGTTTCGTTGTAAGGATGGGTGGTGTTATCTCAACATAGTGCCGACTTTTTGGGATGCCATGACAACGTTTCTCGATCGGCCGGAGCTGGTCATTGACCCGCGCTTTGAATCCAACGATACGCGGATGGACCACCGCGACGAACTACATGCGATTATCGAGGCAGTGCTATCGGACTTGTCAAAGGAACGTATTCGGCAACGCGCCACTGAGTCGCGTATCCCGCTTGGTGTAGTACAGACGTTTGACGAAGTGCTTAGCGATGAGCACCTGGCAGCACGTGCGTTTTGGCAGACCGTGCAAGGGGAAGGCGACCCGGTGCTCAGTCCCAGCCTAGCGTTTAGATTCGACGAAGAGCCACGAGTATCGCTCGCGCTTGAAGAGCCGCAGGCGGGGCGTGTACATGACTAATCGAATCAGTGGGCCACTCAACGGCATTCGTGTCTTGGATCTCACGCATGTATGGGCGGGACCGTTGGGGGTCCGGATTCTTGCGGATTTGGGCGCGGAGGTCGTCAAGGTCGAGCGCGCGATCGGTCGCGGTCCGCGCGCTGTGGCTGCCCAACAGATCGGTGGCTGGATTGGTGGTGAACCCGGTGACGAACCGTGGAATGCCCATGCCGTGTTTGTGAAGCTTGCTCGTAACCGCCGTAGTGTCTGCCTGGATCTGAAGAGCGCTGAGGGGCGCAATGTGTTTTTGCAGCTTGTTGGTGTTACGGATGTGGTTATCGAGAACTTCAGCGCACGAGCGATGCCCGCTATGGGACTTGATTACGTAGCGCTGAAAACCGCCAACCCCAACATCATTTATGTCACCGCGCCAGGGTATGGCACATATGGCCCGTATTGTGATTGGGTCGCATTTGGGCCAAGCGTGGAGCCCATGACAGGCTTGACGACGGTCATGGGCTATTCTGAGGATGAGCCGCGGAGCACCGCGATGGCACTCATCGACCCAATCGCGGCCACCAGCGCCGCGGCTGCGGTGGTCACGGCAGTTCGTCGCCGGCGTGAGGAAGGTAGGGGTGCGTATGTAGAAATGTCACTGCACGAGTCCGGCGTTTCTTTTCATGGACCTTGGTTGATCGAGCAACAACGCGGCGGGCCGATAAAAACGCTGGGTAATCGCCATCCGCAGATGGCACCGCACGGAATCTACCGGTGTGCGGGCGACGATGATTGGATCGCGATTGGCTGCCCAGACGATGCGACCTGGCAATCGTTAGGTGACTTGATCGGGTTTGATCCTTCGTTGGATCTCGCCGCACGACGCTTGGTGGAGGATGACATCGATGCTGGCATAGAAAATTGGACCCGCAGCCGTGAGAAATACGCTGCTGCTGGTGAACTACAAGACCACAATGTGCCGGCGGGTCCGGTCAACACAACACCAGATATGACCGATGATCCGCAGACGATTGAGCGCGAGTTTTTCGTCCCGTATGAGCGCTTCGAGACCCCAATGCCGGGGAATCCCATCAAGATGGAAGGGTTGTCTGCGTCTGATTGGACACCGTGTCCCTCTCTGGGCGAGCACAATCGCGAGGTGTTGCAGGAGTGGCTAGACTATAGCGATGCTGAGGTAGATGAGTTGGTTGCGGCTGGGCTTCTCGCAGATGAGCCTCCGGCATAGTCACCTGCGGGTTTGGGACGGGCTCTAATTAGTTCCTGTCCAGAAATGGCGTCTCGCTAATCTACGATTGGCGCAGGCCACGTTCTTCCCAACGGTTTCCGTGCGGAAACGTCCCCTCTTAATAAAACAAGAGGCCTACGGAAAATGCTTGGGGTCACGACTCCCGTCGCGCGCGACTCCCGTCGCGATCATGCCCTCGATAGTTGGCTACAGAATGCTCCGCATTCTGGACTCGAACTGATTAAGTATCGCGGCGAAAAACATCCGCGTTCGTCATGAACGCGTTCCACGCGGCCGTTGGCTTTGTCTGTTGCTCGTCTTCGAATTGTCGGGCGAGCACCCAGACAGTATGAATTGTCGCCTGCCCGTTGGGTTCTATAACCAATCGACCGGAGAACGATGTCATGGATGCGAGGTTGTGGTCGGCGTCCTGCCAATTAACCTGGAAACTCACAATCTCGCCGTTGCGCTGGCCGCGCAGGGCATAGTCTTTGCCAGCGGCGGATCGGCCTTTGCGCGACCGATAAACTCCCGTCAGCTGACCGTCGTTGCTTTCGTCGAATTCGACAGTTGACCCGTTTTGATTTGTCCACTTGCCCTGGATGTTCGACATGAGGCCTGCTGAGATTGTGTGTTGGAACGACTATACCACCCAGTTAAGCTACAGCGTTTGCGGTAAGGGGTATCGATGTTGCGTGATTTAGATCCGGCAAGTGTAGGTGTATCCGGTCCGCGCCTAGAACGAGTGACCCAATGGCTCGAAGAACAGGTGAGTAGCGGGAGGTTAGCTGGCTGTAGCGCCATGCTTGGGCGGTGCGGTGAAATTGCCTACTTTGGTGCTACGGGCGAGCGCGATCGTGAATTGGCAAAGCCCTTTACACGGGACTCGATCGTACGCATCTACTCCATGACGAAGCCAGTCACGTCGGTCGCTGCGATGATGCTCTATGAGCAAGGTTGTTTTCAGCTGGATGACCCGGTAGCGAAATATCTGCCGGAATTTGCTCAAACACCGGTTTGGACAGGCGGTGATATTGGCAATACGGTTCCTCAAGACAGTCCGATGCTGGTACGCCACTTGTTGACGCATACATCGGGCCTGACCTATGGCTTCCTGCAGACCAATCCAGTGGATGCGCTCTACCGGGATCGCAAGCTCGAATCTGCGAATGGACCAAGCACGTTAGCGGGATTGGTAGCTGAATTTGCGCGAATTCCGTTGATTTGCCAGCCGGGCAGTCAGTGGAACTACAGTGTTTCAACGGATGTATTGGGCCGCTTGGTCGAAATTTGGTCCGGTCAGACCTTGGCTGATTTTTTTGCCGAATCATTGTTCAAACCGTTGGCAATGGTTGACAGCGGATTTCACGTAGAAGAAAACAAGCACTCACGGTTCTCGGCGTTGTACGCTCCGCTGACGGGTGGCGGAATGAGCGATGTGGGTCGACCGTCGGCTGCAGATCCGGCTGAACGGGGTGGCCTCAAACTGCAGGAGAGTTCCGAGGACAGCCGGTTCATGCAACCCACCGGGCTTTATTCCGGTGGTGGTGGCTTAACGTCAACGATCGACGACTATGCGCGCTTCTGCCAAATGCTACTCAATGGCGGCGAGCTCGAAGGTGCGCGGGTACTTGGCCGCAAGACAGTCGAACACATGCGGTTGAATCACCTCCCTAACAATAATGACATGGCGGCCATGGGCCAACCGGTATGGAGTGAAACGAGCTACGACGGCATTGGTTTCGGTTTAGGTTTTGCGGTAGTTTTGGACCCGGCCAAAGCCAGTATTATTACCTCGCCGGGCGAGCATCATTGGGGTGGTGCTGCGAGTACATTTTTCTGGCTGGATCCGGCAGAAGAGCTCTTTGTCGTTTTCTTAACGCAATTGATTCCGAGTTCAACTTACCCGATTCGCCGGGAATTGCGCTCAAGGATTTATCAAGCCCTCGTCGACTAACCCTTTCTGATCCAAGCGAAGCATTTCCGTAGGAAAATCGGGAACTAATTAGATAATGCGTCGCATGGTTGGATTACGAAACAGTTTACCGTTGCGCGGATCGTCCTCTCGCGTGCGCGAGGAAAAGCGAACGTCATCGCCAATAAACCGTAAGGCGAGCGCGCGACGGGTCTGGTTCGCGCGTGTAGGCGCACCCCTATGCATAAACCCATGTGGAAGACGACAATGTCTCCCGGTTCGCAGGCGAATGAGACGTGCTCGACGGGTCGCGGACGGGCCTTGCCTTTGTAGCTTTGATAGATCGAAGAGTAGATTGGCCCGCGATGTGAGCCTTGGACTAATCCAAGGCTGGTCGCCTCGTCGACCGGGTCAAATGGAATCCACAGGACGAATAGATTATCGCCCGAGGCAGGGAAGTCCGATATGTCCTGATGCCAACCGGTGGCGGGGGTCGAGCCTTCTTTCAAGAAGACTTGTTCGCCGACGAACCAAGCCTCACCGGTTGTTAGACGCTTCAGTAGATCGCAGATTGCAGTACCGCGAATGACGTCTTCGTAGACACTAAAAGCTTGCGGATTAGAGATGTCTTGGTA
>Ga0115002_10002577_pt1 | contig 23508 bp, 23 predicted proteins | sample ArcticOcean_MG_C_8_FD_89576 | JGI IMG/M metagenome (GOLD analysis project Ga0115002, IMG submission 89576) | Marine microbial communities from western Arctic Ocean - ArcticOcean_MG_CB11_86 | ecosystem: Environmental > Aquatic > Marine > Oceanic | place: Arctic Ocean: Canada Basin | collected... | reverse complement strand
CGAATCAGGGAGGCCCCCTAGCCGCCTAGCGTGGTGCCTCGGTACATCTGATGTGGATAGCATGATATTAGTCCCTCGTTTCGCGTACTTGGAGAAAGCACTATTAAACTCAATTTTCCAAGATAAAGATATCCGGCAGAAAGTCTTGTTTGGGAACACCCATCCTCAAAAGCCAAAAGTCACTGAGGCCATAGGGCCGCTCCGGGTCGATGGCAGCGAAATTCTAAATATCAGAACCCCATCGAAATGGGTCTGCAACGGTGTCTAAAGCTGACAAGTTCGAGGAGAACCACCCACGTAAATACCAATTAAAGCGCTTTCACGCGCACCGGTAAGGTCTTGTAGCCCCGAACAAAGCTACTACGAATGCGTTCGGGCTCACCCACCACCTCTACCGTGTGAAAGCGTTTCATAATCTCTTCCCAGAGCACGCGTAACTGCATTTCAGCTAGCCGGTTACCCATGCAACGATGGATACCAAAACCAAAGGCCAAATGCTGGCGGGCGTTCTTACGGTCAATGATCAGCTTATCGGCATTTTCAAAAACCGACTCGTCACGATTTCCAGAGGCATACCACATTAAGACCTTGTCGCCTTCGCGGATTTTCTGTCCGCGTATTTCAGTGTCTTCAAGGGCTGTGCGCCGCATATAGGAAAGTGGCGTCTGCCAGCGCACAATCTCTGCAACCATATTTGGAATGATTAAAGGATTGTCGCGTAGTTTTTGGTACTGGTCTGGAAACTGGTTCAATGCCAGCACGCCACCGGAGATGGAATTTCGCGTCGTATCGTTACCACCCACAATGAGCAAAGTCAGGTTGCCCAGGAATTCCATGGGATCCGTCGATTGTGTCGCTTCGCCATGGGCCAGCATGGAAATGAGGTCAAAGCCACCGGGTTTCTTTTTCCGCTCTTCCCAGAGTCGCGTGAAATACTGCAGGCACTCGAGTAATTCCGCCTGGCGGACTTCTTCCGATTCGATCGTCCCGCTAGCCTCATTGGCCGTCGCGATATCTGACCAGTGGGTTAACTTGCGCCGGTCTTCAAAGGGGAAATCAAACAATGTCGCCAGCATCTGTGTCGTCAGTTCAATGGATACCAGATCCACCCAGTCGATATCCTCACCCACGGGCAAAGAATCAAGGATGGTGCACACTCGCTGCCGAATGGTGTCTTCAAGGTTAGCAAGATTAGAGGGCGCCACACTGGGGCTGACCACCTTGCGCTGTTCATCGTGTTTGGGCGGATCCATGGCAATAAACATGGGAAGGTTAAAATCATCCTCCACGTCCTGCACAGTAATACTGCCTTGTGACGAGAACACCTTGGGATTGGTGTCTACAGCTTTGATGTCTTCATAGCGCGTCAGTGACCAGTAACCACCCAATTCTTCGCTTTCCCACCAGTGTACCGGCGCTTCTTCGCGCAGCCGGGAAAGAAACGCCCCTATTTCGTTGCGCTCCCAGATGCCCGGGGCAATAAGGCAAATATCCTCCAATGGTATATCGTATGGGTCAGGCGTGATCTCGCTCATGAGTGTCTTCCTCAGTGATCTTTTTGCTTACCATGACAGGTTAACAGGAAACAAAAAGGCTGTCCTAAGCAGCTTGCGCAAAACTGCGGGGCCGTTCATCATAAACTTTTACTCAACTGAGGTGACCTATGGAGTATCGTCCATCTACGACGCTGCATTACCTCCTCGCCAGTGTCGCACTGCTGGCGGCTATTGCCATTATCGCTGTCATCTTCCTGGTCATACCCGAAGGCGAGGATGTTTTATTGAGTCTGCTGTGCAGAATCCTCGGGGCTGTCCTGATCGCCGTTGCCATCTATACGGTACTAAAAGCCAGAAAATTATCGCCGGTACTGACCGTGTCCAAACAGGGGCTGTCTTTTCATGATGGTGAACTCACCAGTTGGGCTAACATTTCACCGCCAGAAATTACGCCCTCAGGAAACCTAAAGATTACCGTCACCGAGAATACGGTGACCGAAGAAGGCATGACCATGAAGACCCACGACACCCAGTTTTCGTCACGAGATTTGGGCTCGGAAGCAGCGACTGTCGCCAAAGATATCGAGCAGCGACAAAGTAGTTACCAGGAAAAAATGCACGCCGCGACGGCTATTATTGCACCCAAGGATTGATGCTACGCCCGATCTGATACCAGGATCGTCGCTAAATAAAACAATCTCCCCAGTGATGGCTGGCCCGGCAACTGCGACGCTATCTCACTCATTAAAGAACCAATAAAATGAATGTTCTTCGGAAATATGAGCGCAGCCTGGGCGCGAAACATTACGGTGCCGCAGAGATTATTGCCCGAATCCAGATACAACTGTAGTTCACGCATACACTTGGCATCATCATCATTCTCATGACTGGCGCCGGGGTTGTTACTAATGGTGATGAGTGCACGCTTCGATAAAGGAAATCTCGACAGACAATCCACTGTATTGGCTATTTTTGCCGCCATGCCTTCCCGGTAGTTTCCCTGGCCACCACCACGGAGATCACTGAAATACTGCCTTTGTTCATCCGTTACCGGCTGCTCCAGGTTCCATGCACTATAGGCGTCCAATACCGGAGCAGAGAACAACTCGGTCTCGACCAGATAATCTGTCATATCCAATTCCTGCACGTAGTTGTATACCGACTGCTCACCAGTTGCTTCGGTCATGTCCAACCAGGCTTGCTGACAGGTCTTTAGGGTCATCTGATTATTCTCCAGGGCATTAGAAATAATGCGCATAGTCCTCTTTTAGATCAGGCCACTCTACATCCATAAAGCGGCGCAGTCGTGCATGACAGTCTGCGTCTTCTGACACCCAGCCTTCTGCAATAGGATAGTAATTCCCTGCAAGGCAATCGTCTTTCGAACTCACAAAGTGCAGTGGCATATGATCAAAACTACGCACACCGATCGTGGTACGGGGCATGGCCATGGTCGGGACCCGATGTCGCAGGCGTATATTGTCAAAGAACAGCAAATCACCAGGGTTAAGGGTCGGTTGATGCACTGCATGGCTCTGGTTATCAACGAGTTCGGTACCTATACCGTCATTCTCATTGGCAATAATCAGAATAGAGACGAACCGTGGCAGAATACCTTCTTCGAGGTCAAATTCGATACCGTCGCTCGCCCGATTGGTACGCAAATACTCGCCGTCAAAGTGTTCACCCACCGGTTTGCTGCCAGTAAAGTAGTTTTGATAGTTGAGCATGCTGCGCGCACCTGTTGATACCGCTACGCCAGTGATATCGCCCAGGATCTGATGGTAGTCGTGAAGAAACTGACTAATGGCCGGAAGATCCGAGTGTTCTACCTTCGGAAAATCGCTGACGCCTTCAGACAGCATCACCGCATGACTGACTCTGGCGTCGCCGGTATCAGAGGGATAGACACTATGACGTTCGAGTTCTTTCTGGGTATAACTTCGTTTAATAAGCAGTTCCGATTCGTCCTGCAACTGCTGCAGGAAATCACCTGGGTAGATCCCTGGGCACCGACAAAATCCTGCTACATCCAATTGCTGACGAGTGAACATTCCAAAAACCATTTGTGAGCACAGTGGAACCATATGCCGGGATGGCGCTTATTGTAAATAGCCCTGCGTGCGATAGCCCTACCACTTCCAATCAGGTCATGTGTAACCCATCGCGGAGGTCCTGGGCAATCAGCTCAGCATCCCGATCGCTGGCATCACCACGCCCACCGCCACCGGCCGTTTCTAATACCATGGTTTGACCAGCAGGAATCGTTTCTCGTCCCATACCTTTGAGTGTGCCGCCTTCTTTGAGGTAAACCCTGGCAGCTGCGCCGTTCTCACCACCATGCCGTCCGCGGGGGGCATGATTGATACGGTCAAACATCTTCGAGACAGCAAACGCTTCCCCCTCGGCATGGGCAAATTCCATAATCTGACCATGACCACCGCGAAATTCGCCATTGCCACCGGAATTCGCTCTGAATTCTTTGCGCCAGATAATCAGCGGCGCCGCATTTTCTGTTATCTCAACCGGTGTACTTCTGACGCCGGATGGGAATGCCGTACAGGAAAGGCCATCTTTCGTGGGTCGGGCACCGGTACCCCCGGTATAAAATGCATTCATCACAAAGGGCTCTCCCTGACTACCGGGGATTAACTGACGGCCACCCAGGAAAACAGGCCCAAAGAGGCAGGCGGCGCCCTCTGTGGGTACCTGACCATCGAGAGGTTCATCTAGGCAGCCGAGGACCACATCCGGCAGCATCTGACCAATGGCATGGCGTGCCGACACCGCGGCAGGCCGGGTGGCATTCAAGATACAGCCAGCAGGTGCCGTCACTCGCACCACACTCAGAGAACCCGCATTGTTGGGCACGTCATTACCAATGACACAGCGCACACCGAAGGAGGTATACGCCTGGGCATAGGTCAGCGGAACGTTAATACCCCGGCCAATCATCGCTGAGGTTCCCTGCCAATCCACACTGATGCCATCGTCTGCAATCGTTAGTGCACACTTAAGTTCAATCGCTTCATCATAGCCATCAACCCACATACTATTGTGCCAGGTGCCGTGCGGCAGCTTGCGAATCTCCGCCAACATGGCATCGCGGGAATTATCGATGATCATCTGACCAACGGCAGAGAGGTCATCCAGATGGAACTCATCCAACGTATGCAAGAGGCGATCAGCACCCGCCTGGTTACAGGCGGTCAGTGAATAGAGATCACCTTCCGCCGACCTTGGGTCACGTACGTTGGCGCGTAGAATCTCAAACAGGGTGTCGTTGCGCTTGCCCTCTCGAAACAAATAACCAATGGGGAAGTTAATACCCTCTTCAAACACCTGTCGGCCATCAGGACCAAAACCCAGCCCCCCCACATCGGCGAGATGCGATGTGGCGGCAAAGAGCGCAACAACACGATCTGCTTTAAAGACGGGCGTGACCACAGTGAAATCATTCAGGTGTCCGGTACCATGCCAGGGATCATTGGTAACCAACACATCCCCGGGATTAAGCTGGTTCAGTGGATATCGCTCGAGGAAAAAGCCGACACTCGCGGCCATCGCATTCACATGGCCCGGCGTACCCGTGACCGCTTGCGCCAGCATCTGCCCAGCCTCATCAAAGACACCGGCAGACAGGTCACCGGCTTCACGTACTGTGGTCGAAAATGCAGTACGCACCAGTACCTGGGCCTGTTCTTCGACAATCGCCAGCAGTCGATCCCAAAGAATTTGCATCTGGATACGGTGTAGCGCGTCGTTCACGATGGCTCCCTTCGGGTAAGTACGATATAGGAAAGCTCGTCTATGTCAGCGCGGTATGAAGTGGTGACCACGGTGGTGGTCTGATCCTCAGTAATCAGCGCGGGACCTTCGAGATGACTGCCGGGCAATAGTGCTTCCCGCAAGTATACCGGCACCATCATGCGTTCTGCTGTCGCCGGATCAAACAGCGACTGCGTCGCAATGGGTTCAGGTAATATCGGCTGAGCAACGTCGCGTTGACTGACATCGACTTCCGGGACCGGCGCCGAAATAGTCAATGTCCAACTTAGCACTTCAATATCGATGCCATCGATGATGCGTCCGTAGAGTGTTCTATATGCATCCTCAAAGGCCGCACGCAACACTGCATCATGATCTTGGGTGTAGCGTTCTACGGGCAAGCTGATGCATATTTCGTGGCCCTGGCCAACATAGCGCATATAGGCTTCTCGCGACTCTGTTAAATCGTTACCACCTGCCCCTTTAAGGACTACCGCCATGGCTTCATCGCGCATCTCGTTATAAAGTGCATTCACTACATCAATCTGCAGTGCAGACAAATTCTGTTGACGGCTACGTACGACTTCATAAGCAACGGGGGCCAGCAAAAAACCAATCGCGGATCCAACACCCGCTTCAGTGGGCACGATAATTTTTCGCACACCCAGTTTTTCACCCAGCCTTGCCGCATGTAATGGTGCTGCGCCGCCAAAGGCAACAATGTCCCGCTGCCCGAGATCGATACCAAACTCAGCCGCATGTGCCCGCGACGCTGCGGCCATATTTTCGTCAACGACCTCACTGATTCCAAACGCCGCCATATCGGTGCTGAGGTTATTGCCCAACGTCTTGGTAATGACAGTCTCTGATGCTTTGATATCCAGCGCAAAGCTACCACCGGCGAATTTCTCGGGGAATATTCTACCGAGTTGCACGTCAGCATCGGTGACCGTGGGTCGCGTGCCACCCCGCCCATAAGCAGCGGGACCAGGTTCCGAACCGGCACTTTCCGGGCCAACCTGAATCCTTCGCAACTTATCAATGCTGGCGATGGAACCGCCACCTGCGCCAATCTCGACCATTTCAATTACCGGAATCCTGACCGGCAGACCACTGCCTTTTTTGAATCGGTACACTCGATCAACTTCGAAACTACGGGACTTAAGAGGCTGACCATCATCAATCAAACATAATTTTGCCGTGGTACCCCCCATGTCGAATGACAACAGACGATTAAGACCAAGCTCCTTAGCCAGGTGCTGCGCTAGAATCGCTCCACCCGCCGGGCCTGACTCCACTAGCCTGATGGGGAACCTTGCTGCAGTCTCAAGGGTCGTTATCCCGCCACCGGAGGTCATCAGAAAAAACGGACAGCCAAAACCTAGATCCTGCAATTCACCGGCAAGTCTTTCCAGGTAGTTGGCCATCAGCGGACGCACATAGGCATTGGCACAGGCCGTGGACAGCCTTTCGAATTCGCGAATCTCCGGCGCCACTTCCGAGGCGAGCGTTAAAGACAGGTCCGGCCTCTCCCGCTGCAACAATTCCGCCGTTCGAATTTCATGTTGTGGGTTTACAAAGGCATGTAGATAACCAATGGCGACACTTTCAACCCCGTGTTGATCAAGCACCGGTAGTGTCGCCATGACCTCGTCCTCTGACAGGGGTACTAGGACACACCCATCCCGGTCCATGCGCTCGCTGACAGGTAACCGAAGGTAACGTGGTACCAACGGCGTGGGTCGATCAATATTAATATCGTACTGCTCGAAACGCTCCTCGTGTGCTATCTCAAGAGCATCGCGATGGCCTGCAGTCGTCAGCAGTGCAGTCTTTGCGCCACTACGACTAATCAGGGCGTTGGTAGCAAGGGTTGTACCATGAATAATGACGCCGACATCACTAGCATCAACGTCTCCCTTTGTGAGAACTTCAGCGATACCCTGCAACACCGCAGTACCAGGATGTTCGTATGTCGTTAGCAGTTTGGTGGTGACACGAGACCCATCCGCCCGCTCAAGGACGACATCGGTAAATGTCCCACCTATATCAGCGGCAATACGAACCTCAGACATGTAACGCTATCCTTTTACTGGCCTCGGGATGCGCTGCGCATCCCCTGATATAATCTATCACTGTTAATGCGGAAACCATTATATATGTCCTATAAGAATCTAACTGTAGAACATGACGGGCATATCGCAATCGTCACCTTCAACAGGCCAGACAAAGCCAATGCCCTCAACTACGAGCATCTGGAAGAAATCGAGGATGTTGCCCTATCGTTTCGTGATGACGCGGAAACGCGGGTAGTCATTTTCGCCGGTACTGGCAAGCATTTCTGCTCCGGCGCGGACCTGACTGACGCCGGGGAACAATACAAGGGACCCATGGTACTGCGGCGGCGGCGCAAACGCATCGGAGAACGGGTCATTAATGCCATCGTCGACATCGATCAGATCACCATCGCTGCCTGGCATGGTGGGGCGTTGGGCGGCGGCGCCTGTATCACCACGGCCTGCGACTTTCGAATCGGTGCCGAGGGTTGTTTTATGCAATACCCGGAAATTGATCTCGGCGTTAATCTGCAGTGGAAAAGCCTGCCGCTCATTACTCACCTGGTTGGGCCGGCAAGCGCTAAGCGCCTGGTCGCCGGTGGTGAACGTATTCATGCCGAAACGCTGCTCGCCTGGGGCGTACTCGATGAACTCGTTAGTATTGAGGAATTGATGCCGACCGCAGAGCGACTCGCCATAGCTTATGTCAATAAACCACCGGTGGTAGTTCAGATGATCAAGCGCAGCGTGAACGCTATTATGGGTGCTCTGGATCAGAGCATTATGCACATGGATTCGGACCAGAATATGCTGACCGCTTCTTCGAAGGATAGCAAAGAAGCCGTTCAATCGTATATCGCCAAGACGGACCCAACATTCACCGGCAATTGAGGGTGGACACCACCCAATTGATGGTCAATTTGACCGGCACGTGAATAGATGGTTTATTCACTTCCCAGTATTATCTCCAATAAACAGGTTGTAAAAAAAACGAGGGCATTATGAGTAACGGTAAGAAGGTTGTAGGGACCGGTGGTGAATTGCTCATGCACCAGTTGGTGGCACAGGACGTTGAATATGCTTTTACCAACACAGGCAGCGCTGAAGCAGGTTTCTTCGATGCGTTTCTGAGCGTACCGGGGGTTCAACCCATACTATTGCTCAACGAATCATTAGTGCTGTCCGCCGCTGACGGGTATGCACGGGCCAGCCGAAAAACCGCGTTTGTTAACGTACATCTGGCAGCTGGCACAAGACAGGGGTCCGGGCAGTTATTCAATTCTTACTTTGATGGTACGCCGATGGTTGTTACGGCCGCCACGCGGGACGCTGGGTCTTTCGGGGATCACAATACGCTCGGGATGCCGGGTGGCTACGCTCAGGTCAATGCCGTTCAGGACGTCACCAAGAACCGTTGGGAAGTTCGCGACCCGAGAGGCATTCCGATGGCGACCCGGCGTGCCTTTAAAGAAGCTTCATCAATGCCAACCGGACCGGTATACGTCGGCTATGCCGAGTCAGCTTTGAGTGCCAAAGAGGTAGAAGGTAACATCCAAACAGGCAACAGCCTTGAAATGGCACAGACCCCGGACGACACCACCCTCAATGCCATTCACGATGCACTGTTGAACGCCGAGAAACCGCTATTAGTGGTCGGCCCGGACGTACCGAATGCATCGGCCCAGCAAGAAGTACTGGATCTCGCTGAAAACTATGCCCTACCCGTCGCCGTCGGCTTTTTCGACTATGGAACATTTCCACGGGCTAATCCAAATTTCGTCGGATTAGTGGATACACTGAACGACAAGGAATATGACGTGGTTTGCTGTATAGGTTATAGACCCAACACGCGCGCCAATCCCTCCGATGACCGATTTCCCAATGCACTTAAAATAGGCCTGGGCCATGACCCGGCCATGCTCGGTAACACCTTTGCTCTCGATCTTAATATCTGGTCGAACGTTAAACATGCGATGGCTGCACTCAATTCAAAATGGAACCCGGCAGACGCCAACCTGCATCACTTATCACAACGCCGGGCCGAACTTATCACGCAAAGCGAAGTGCGCCTCACCAAACAACGAGACAGTGCACTGGCCCACGGCAAAGACAATCCGATTCATCCAAACTTTCTCGGCCAACGTATGGCCGACAACCTGGCGCCGAATACCATGGTGGTGTCGGAAAATTTCACCGCTGCTGATCACCTGATGCCCTTCGGTTACGGTGACGATGACTGGCGCTACGTGCGTGCCTATGGTGGCAGCCTGGGTTACGGCGTAGGGGCCGCGGTAGGTGCACAATTGGCAACACCCGACCGACCACTGGTGCTCAGTATTGGGGATGGCTCGGTGATGTATAGCTCTTCCGGCTTCTGGACCATGGCACGATATGGTCTGCCTATTATCACCATTGTGTGGAACAACCTGCACTACCAGACGGTCCGCGTAAACTTCGCACGCTGGGGTGGCAATATGGAAGAACAGAATAAGTACCCGGAAACCTATCTAGGCGATCCGGCCATCGACTTCGTGATGCTGGCAAAAGCCCAGGGTATCGAGGGACAGCATGTATACGAACCGAGCGAACTCGATGCTGCACTAAAACGGGCACGGGAGGTACAGGCCGCAGGCGAACCGTATTTGCTGGACGTACATATTACCAACGTCGGCGCTGGGGCAGATCAGAACTGGTATCGGGCATTCAAACTTAACAGCTAACGTAAAAGGGGTAACCTCGGCACGTTCAGTCTCGCCCCATATTGAGCATTCGATTTAGGTCGTCCTGACGACCACCGGTCCCAATGGATAACTGTTTTTTCTGCAGGGCCGCCAGTGCCTTTACTGCATCTGTAACCACTACATCATCGATCCTGGCTCTGTGAATTTCTACGTATGGCACACCATTTTTTGTTACCAAAATGTTCTCCCCCGCTGCGGCTCTGCGGAATATTTCCGCCTGTTTCGATCTGCTTTCGTATGCCGTAACCCGTGTTGTCTTCAAGATAGTTACACCTGTTTTTTGACCAAAGTCTAAAACTTAGACCTATTTACAGACACTGGCAACATCCATTGATACTAACGTATTCCAGTCCGATAAATAGTCGACATTGACCGGGGTATTGGTAGGATATTGCTGGATGACCTTATACATTCGGCCTATGTGAATAGCCATAAGATCCATTACTTAAGTTCTAAGCGCAGCCATGCTTTTGCGGATACTTGGTTTGATGCGGCCAGTCCGCAACATTTCTGGCAGCGTTTTAGATACGAAGTTCTGTATAAAGGCATGACAAAATCAGGGTTGAATCCTGAGCAACCCTATCGGTGTGTTGATATAGGCGCCGGGCGTGGCGTTTTTCGCCATCTAATCGAACAGGACACAGCGTGGATTGTTGATTGCGTAGATTTGGATCAACAGGCATTGGATGACAGCCTAGGGAATCGCGGCGACAACTTTTACTACGACGTTTTCGACCAACACGAAGCCATGCTCAACAAGTACGACGGGTTGTTTTTGCTGGATGTACTAGAACATGTGGACGATGCGGCGGCATTTCTTGACGCCTCATTAACTCACCTCAAACCGGGGGGATTTTTCGTGATTAATGTGCCCACACCTGGCTGGCTGTTTGGGCGTTACGATCAGGCCGTGGGTCATCACAAACGATATCAGCTCAACGACCTCATTGCGGAGCTACCCCGTAACGGTATTTCAATTTCAGAAGTCGGTTACTGGGGGCCAGGTATGATTCCTGTGTTGTTGTTAAGAAGCTTCCTTGATTTCTTTATACGCGATAAAGAAAAAATCATCAGATCGGGATTTAAACCACCCCATCCGCTGGTTGGTTGGATGATGCTGAATTATTTCAGGCTGGATCGATGGCTTATCGCTAATCCACCGACCGGTATAGGCGCTTTTGTTATTGGCCGTACGATTAAGAGGTAGAATTCCGTCGATGGGGAACTGGCACCGCAAAGCAAAATCCGTCGACCACTGGGAACCACTGGTAATTTTCCGGTTTCCGTTCTGTTTGGAAAACATCCTTGTGATCACCCTGTTCTCGGTGATGTTCATACTGGCCTGCCTCTGGGCCAAGCTTCCCATGGGCATGGGATTACGCAGCGTCTCCATCTGGCTACTCTCCGAAAACGCCTGTACGAGACGCTGCAGTATTTTGACAAAGATTTCCCCAATCACCCGAACACACTAAACGTGTTTCTGATGATTGCGGAAATGGCACTAAAAATTTACAAAGACTCGGGCACTGGTACGCTATATCTTGAGAAAGCCAAGGACTATGACGAGTCAGTCCAGGAACAGAAGTTATATAAGCAGCTTACCCGCCTCACCTTGTAAAGGTGTCCCTCTACATATCGATCGCCAACAACTTGATGAAGGCCTGTTTTTGCTCTTCGGTCATTTCATCAAAGATCGGCACCCGCATTTCAGTCACAGGAAAATCAACGAACTCCGGCGATTGAATTTGCATGGTTGCCGCGATGTTGTGCAGACCATTGCCTTCTTCAGAACCCGCCATCAAGGGTCCACTGACTGTTTCCGGCCAATACATCTCTGATGGTTGTTTTTCACCGTAGGGATTCTCTCTACCCACGTATTTTTCAATGGCCGCGCGCATGACCTGCTCGCCTTCACGGCGCTTAGCCCCGCCTTCTTTGCCGTAAAATGCACCCGACTGATTACACAGCGCTGCCCAACGTGCCCTAATGTGAAAACCGCGAACTGCTAAAGCTTCTTCCGGCTCACCGTCACCACCGCTAATCTTGCCATCCTTCACCAGGATGTAATAACCCGCTTGCTTGCGGCCGCCTTCCATCAGCCGGGCTGGTGGATCCGTATAGCATTCTGTAAAGGCCCATTCAAAGTCCTTAGGCAGATCAGCAGCTTCGAGAAGCTTTACAGATGCTGCAGCGCAGGCTTCACCCCATTCCTTGGAGCCAAACTCACCTGTGGGCTCTAATGTTGCCATATCGATTACGTACATAATTTCACCGTTGATTTGTTTTTAGTTTGACGCAAGAACATAGCATACTTCTACGATCGCGCCCTATTTAAGGCAGGGCCAGACGGTAGGCTTGCGCCGCAGTTCCCCCAAAAATTGCCGTCTTTTCATCCTCGCTGAGGCCCACCCTGGCCGCAATACGCTTAAAAGCATTCCACAGCGTTCGATAGGAGATACACTCCTTATCTACTGGAAAATTGCTTTCAAACATACAGCGCTCGGGACCGAACGCTTCGATGACGTAGCTATAGTATGGGTACAACAGGTCACAAAGTTCCTCGGAGCCTATGGGTGTTGCCCTTTGGTTGATGTGAAATGGTGGTTCCCAGGACCCCACCCGTTGCTGGGCGCCGCCTGCCTTCATCACCGCATTGGGACTGCCTGCGATGGCATCTATACAGTCTTTCCACTTCGCAACCTCGTCCGGTGTCGCGTTGGGATCTATCTTGCCACCGAGGTGATTAACGATAACGGGGACATCCGGATAAGCGTCGGCCAGTTTCGCTAGCGCCGGTAGTCGTTCATAGTCCGGTGAGTAGTTATCAAAGCTGAGATGGTATTTGTCGAGCACCGCGTAGCCTGCCATAAACTCATCATTCAGATCACTCGGAAAAGCACTGCGAATGCCGCGAAAGTTGGGTGACACCGCCAAATGTGCCTGCAACACCGGCTCAACGGCCTGCCCCAGGTGAAGGTTCGCTGAGCTGAAAATACCGGTGCAAACCCGAACCGACCCATAGAGACCAGATCGACTCATCGCTGCAATACCGGCAACAAACTCGGTCTCACCAACACAGCGCATCTCTTCCGGACCATCTACCCGATAAAAGGCATTACATTGCGCAAACACCGTCTGCACTATGTTGTGACCAGAGCCTTCAATATCGTTGCAGACTTCCTCGCATAAATACGCCTTCTGTTGAAAACTTGCGAAGGGTTCCTGGGGGGCGGTTCGAATATCCCACAGATGATGATGTGGGTCGATAATCGGTAGCTCGGGCTCAAGGACCGCTTCCGGTGTCTCCTGCGCTAACCAATCTTCTAATTTTTCGTTCTCTGGATATCTCATGTTTCCGCGCCGATCCTAAATTGAGTGATGGGCAGAATTAAAACACAAGAACACCCGCGCTGGCGCAGAAATGACGAATGATTTATGGTCGACTCCCGGGAAAATTATTGAGCGACCGACATGAGCGACAAAAGACCTAACATTCTCTGGATCTACATTGAAGATCAGGATCCGCGATATGGCTGCTATGGCGAGCCTCTGGTAGACACCCCGAACATTGATGCGCTCGCAGACCAAGGAGTTGTGTTTGAACGAGCCTATTCGCCAGCACCGGTGTGTAGCCCAAGCCGTTCAGCGGTAATCACCGGCAGTTACGCCATTCGAAATGGTACTCATGTACAGCGTTCAAGCCGTTTTCCCGGTGAAGAAATCTATCTACCCAGCGGCACCAAAACCGTACCGGAGTTATTTCGCGAGGCGGGTTACTTTACCTTCAACCGCGGCAAGGACGACTACAACTTCACCCGTGATCGATCCGACCTGTACTCAGTCGGAAACAACAGCCAAGATCCCGGTGCCAACAAAGGCGTGCAGGCTGGAGGGGGTGACTGGAGTGAGTGTCCGGCAGACATGCCGTTCTTTGCACAGATGCAAACAAACGGCGGCAAAAACGGCTATTCACTGGATGCAGCAGCCGACATGATGCGCCGACTAGGTGTGGAGAATCCAACCCTGGTGAATCCAGATGACGTGACAGTGCCACCGCAGTATCCAGACCTGCCGGAAATGCGCGATCTGGTCGCAGCCCAGTTAAGTACCATGCTTATCAGTGATCTTGAGGTTGCGCAGATGGTCGCGCACTTAAAAGAGACGGGGCACTGGGGTAACACTGTCATTTTTCTAATCAGCGATCATGGCGCTTATTTCCCGCGGGCAAAACAGATGTGCTACGAGGAAGGCTTGCATATTCCACTCATTGTAGCCGCACCGGGCATGGATGGTCTTGCTGAAACCATTCCTGCGGGGAGCCGTCGCAAAGAACAAACAGCCTTACTCGATGTGGCCGCGACTTCCCTTGAACTCGCGGGTATTAACGTACCCGACTATATGGACTCAGCCAATTTATTTTCGGATGACCGACGGGATTATATATTTTCCGCCAGAGATCGTTGTGAATGGGTCGTTGATCGGACCCGAAGTGTGATCGGCGAACGCTATCACTACATCAAGAACTTCATGACTGATCGGCCGCTGGCCCAAATTAACTATCGCTCCGTCTGGCCGGCATTTGTGAAGACCCAGGAAATGTATGATCGGGGGGAACTGACCGCAGCCCAGGCACTGCCCTATGGTCCACGACCCGCCGAAGAGCTCTATGATTTAATCGAGGACCCACACGAACTCGTCAATCTGGCAGAACTACCGGCGCACCAACAAACCCTCACGACCTTACGTGGTGTGGTGCAGGATTGGATCGAGGATACCGACGATAAAGGTCAATATCCTGACGACCCGGCAGCCCTTAAAATCACCAAGCAACAATTCGGCAAGATGTGTATAGACCCTATTTTTGACGACGTGTAACCGGCCCGTTCAGGATGGCTTGATGAAGGTTGTGGGGATGACTGCCTCAATTCGTTCCATCACATCGAGCTGGTGTATGAGATCACTCACGTAATCCAGTTGGTCGGTTTCCAGCACCAGCATCTCACTCATGGTGTAGTTTGCGGTCCACTCTTCGTAAAGCCGGTCCAGACGCTTTAGATAACTAAGCGGAATGTCCTGCTCCATCTCACGTCCACGAAGTTTAATACGCCGGCGCAGCGTGCGCATGGAGCAGCGCAGGTAAATCAGCAGGTCAGGTGGTTTGATCGCACCCAGAATAGTCTCATAGAAGCCCCAATAGGTCGCCCAGTCCCGCTCATCGATTCGGCCCATGTCGTGCAGGGCACTCGCAAAAATCTCAGCATCTTCAAAGATTGTGCGATCCAGGACGACAACACCAGGGGTGCGGTCTACCTCCTGGTGTAGACGAAACTTACTGCTCAGAAAATAGATCTGCGAATGAAAAGCCCAGGCTTTCATATTTTCATAGAAACTGGGCAGGTATGGATTTAAATCGTTGGGCTCATAGAACGGCGCGATGCCGTAGGTTCTCGCCAGAAACTCCACCAGAGATGACTTTCCTGTACCAATATTGCCGGCAATGGCGATGGATTTTCGCATGGGGATCTCTGCAAAAGTAACGCCGTCAGTATACACAGAACTCAGGCTTCCATAATGCGTACCGTTCGTCCGATATGGCAAATGTCCTACAACTTTGAGGGGCCATGTACTACTTCCAGGAAGGCTATATGACCTTACAATCGTCGTCTGTACAGAGGCACACACAATATGATTACTCACGTTATTTTTAATTCAAAAAACTATGCCTATATACACATCGATGGTGCGCCCAATTTAAACGAGTACATAGCAGCTGCAATGCATTTTATCGACGATCCGGACTACCACCGAAACTTGAACCGGATCTGTGATTTTTCTGACGCCAGTCTTTCACCCATAACCCTGATGGATGTAAAAAAGTTTTCAGATTTTGCAAGAGAATATATTCCGATTTCCTACCATACAAAGATAGCGCTTATCGCCCCCAACTTTAAAATCAAAAGCCTGTGTGAAACATTTATGGATCGCATAGGGACAGGCAGGTTCCAGTTGTTTGGCAATCTTGAGCACGCGAAGATCTGGATTGGTGAGGAGAGGCCGACTCATGGTAGTGCCGGTTTCGGGACCATGAATAAAAGAAACACATATACCCATGCGGCTCGTTAGCGCCCAGGCGGGCTTACCTCGGTCGCCTCATAAAAATAGGCCTGACTGCTTTTGGGTGGATACTGCCTCATCGCTGCCTGAACTTCCGCCATGTGCGGTGCCTGAAAATGTGCCGCTAGTGCGTCCATACTCTCCCAGCGTTCCGTTATGCGAATCACGCCCGGATTGTTCAGTTCAACGCTGTAAGTAAAGTCATCACAACCTTCCTCGGCGCGAGAAGCCGCCTCCATTGTGGCCATGGCCGACTGCAAAGTGGCAATGTTCTCTTCGCCTAAATCGATCGTTACATTAACGACTATCATGTTGTTATCCTGTGAATATAAGCAACCCACTCTATCATCCTGGTTTCCGGTAGTGAATCACACCGGGGATCAAAATTGCTGTAGTACATTGCCGGTCAGCCAGTCGATATTGTCCATGATTTCGTTCAATTCTTTGCCCCCGACAGAGAAGACAATCGTTTCTACCCCTTCTTTGGCGAAGGCACCAATGTCATCGCAAATCGCCGCCGCTGACCCGGTCAAGCACGATCTTTTTCGATCAGTTCGGCCGTCAGTTTGGCTGGAGACGGGATAGAACGCCAGGTAGGCCCGATGGATCTCAGCACCATCGCGACCCACCTTGTCTGCTTCCGTGTTCAGGCGTCCGGAAGCCCGGGCATAGAGTTCCGGTGTATTCAACAAATGAGCAGGATTATGGTTGGATGGATACCAACCGTCCCCAACCCGGGCTGCACGTTTGATCGCAACACCACCCTCGCCACCAATCCAGATAGGGGGATGCGGCTTTTGCAATGGCTTTGGCTCAAATAGCACACCATCGAACTGTACATACGTGCCATCCATGCGGGGCGCCTCGGCGGTCCAAAGTTCCCTGAAGGCATCAATATACTCATCCGTTACCTTGCCCCGTTCGACAAAGGGTGTCACGCCCAGCGCATCTGCCTCTTCTTTCATCCAACCGGCACCACAGCCCACCGTCAGACGGCCATCAGACAAGACATCGACCGTGGCCAGCATTTTCGCCGCCAGCACTGCTGGCCGATATGGTACTACCATGACCGATGTCAGCAGTCTGATCTTTTCCGTTGCCGCCGCAACGAACGAAGCTGCCGTCACCATCTCCAGACATTCTCCCACCGCAGCACCCGGCCAAACGCCGCTATTGCTGTATGGATAGGCGGAATTTATATCCGTTGGCACGACGACATGATCGTTGATGGCGAGCAAATCGAGCCCCCCATCCTCCGCCGCTTTTGCCATTGCCGTCAATCCCGGGGCCCGACCGCCTGGGCCGCGGGCCATGATCATCAGTCCAAAATCCATGGTGAAATATCCTCATCTGAAATTGTCGCCTTTATAGCCTAACAACTCGGTATTACGAAGGGTACCAAAGGGCAATTATGCTAAGCTCCGGCGTTCTACAGTCGGAGTCTTTTATGTATCGAACTTTTATTGTCTATTCGTTATTTCTATTGCTATTTTTAACAACGCCATCAACGGCGGAAGAAGCCGAATCCGACATTGCTAAACCGACGACGGGAAAAGCCTATCTTGCACATAACGCCACCCGAGAGGGTGTCACTGTCCTAAGATCGGGGCTGCAATACGAGGTTCTCAAGTCCGGGGAAGGCGCGACACCACGTCGCCGAGATAGTGTTGTCACCCATCACCGCGGATCGTTTGTCGATGGCAAGGAATTCGATAGCAGCTACAAGCGAAACAAACCCTCTGAGTTTCCAGTCAGCGGCGTGATTCCCAGCTGGACAGAAGCACTACTGAAAATGAAGGAAGGCGATAAGTGGCGCCTCGTGATTCCGTATAAGCTGGCTTATGGGAGAAAGGGCTATGGGCCCATCCCGGCCAAGAGCACCCTCATCTTCGAAATGGAACTGCTTGAAGTCAAAAAGCGCTGATCAGTCGATGGCTTCAAACTTTTTCACGTCCTGCTAACAAATTTGCTGTAGTAGTCCCTGCGTTGCAACGCAGGTATGTCAGCGTTACTGTTACGATGGAAGAGTTCCAATAAATGGATATCGCCATGCCAATCAGCGTAATCACTAACCTTCAAAGTGATCCAGGAAAAAACACCGAGATGGAAGCTGCTCTATGGGAAATGCAGACAGCGGTAAGTGAGAACGAGCACGTCGGTCTGGACTTAATCGAATAAATGTCTTTTACCCAATTCGCCAATCTCAGTCTCGCTACGCTTTGGTCAGCGACCCTGGTCATTCTCCTAATAGTATTTGCCTGGATCACGTCACCTGATCTGGTAAACAAGGTGGATCAGTACTTTCGACATATCTACCTCTATGATCAGGTGGACCGATACCATCTCATTCTCGAAAAGTACGAACAGACCAATGATCATGCGGAGATAACTACCGATCTGATCAATCTTCTAGTCGATCTTGAGGAAATACAGAAAGTCGATGAACTGGAATCGACCAAACGAACAGCTTTCGCACAACTCACCCGGGCACTCCTTCGTCAAGGGCAATTTACATTGGCAATCCAATGGGTTGACCAGTGGCTGGTTTTCGATCCCAAAGATATCGAAGCATTACTGGCACGGGCACGAATCCTTTACCTTGACCCCACCACAAGGGCTGATGGTGAACACCAACTTGACCTCATCAAGACGCAATTCCCTGATTCCCTGCCAGTTGCAAACGGCCGAGCACTGACCTTTGCGAGCCTCGGCGAACTCGGTCGGGCTTTTCTTGAGTTCGCTCCCTTTACACCGGACAGTGATCATCCCCTCGTCACAAAGATCGGCGAAACCATATTGACGATCGATCACAAATACGAGGTTGGTGATCCTGAAACAACCATCGCTACTATCCATCTAAGTGGTGCATCCCTGGCGCTTCATGTGAACCTAACACCAACCGATGTTCAACCCGTGTATAGCGCTAAAGGATTGGAGCCAACCGAGTATGGTTTCCGCAAAAAAATCGGTACCGTGAGCTCTCTCAATCTGATCAGCGCTGACAAAAATTTCGACATGAATATCATCATAAGAGCCGCCCCTCCTGAAGCACTGGAAAAAATCACTGCGCCACAGTTCCAGAATCTGGTGCTGGACCAGCTTCGGCAGATGGGTGAACTAACGGCAATAGCACAATATGAGGCCTACATTGAAGCTATCTAGATTAGCGTCGTGGATCGTCGTGATTCCTCTGCTGACGCTGCTCACCATCTGGGGAGTTCGAACTGTCGACATGTACAGAGACCTCAGCCTTAGATACCTCGGTGACAATCGGTTAAACGGCATCACGCTGCACCAGGTTGGTGTATTGCAGTACCAGTACCTGAAACAGACCTTTCGCATCGCGGCGCTACATGCCATTGGGGTAAGACCCGACAACCTGCCGCGTATCGATCTCTTTGTCCAGGACGCGGATATCAAAAAACTGGAGTCAAACAGACCTATAAGTGGTAAGCAATACGTGTCTGCCCGGCTCTATAACAATGACAAGTTCTCCAGGGTGAAAGCGCGATATCGAGGCGACTTCGCTTGGCACTGGGGGTTCTTTAAGCGCTCCTGGCGCATCAAAACGAAACGCGACGATCTATTTATGGGCATCAGGAAATTCAACCTGATTATACCGAAGACGGGGTTTCTATATTCCAATCATATGGGCTACGAAATGGCACGCCTAATCGGGCTCATCGCACCACAATCTGCAATGGTAAACCTCAGCGTAAATGGCAGACATCGAGGCATCTTTTTACTCGTGGAGCAGATCTCTGAATCAACACTACGAACCCAGAATCGCTTGCCCGGAGATATTTATTCTGGGGACGAACTTTTTGGCCTGGACGTCTGGTACGGTCTTGAACCATTGTTCGAAAGTCCCGGGCGCTGGCAGAAAAGCGCGATCAACAACCACTACCCAGATGGCCACAACGAACCTATTAGAGCGCTGGTCGCCGCGGTGCGAAGCGAAGATCATCAAGCACTGGCGGAACTTGTCGATTTAGAAGCTTTTGCCCTATTTAATCTCTGGGAACAGTTGGCCCTATCAAAGCATATTGACGACCATCACAATTGGCGGCTCTATTACGATCCTGGCAGAGGGCGTTTCTATCCAATACTTTGGGACGGCCTGCCCTGGGCTAACTACTGGCTTGAAGACGATTGGCGCGACAATTGGGAACCGCCAGTCAAGCTGATAGCCAGCAAACTGATGTTCGTGTTACACGCCAACAAGGAGTTTCTGCGCGTCAAAGATCATGCGTTCAGATCGTTCCTTGAGAGCGACAAGCCGACACAGCTAATCGCCGCCATTAACCAGATCAATGAGGAAATGGCGCGAAACGTATTCCTGGATACAGCCATTCTTAGGCAGAAAGATTGGATAACACCTGAGCAATCGATCGATCGCATGGCCGACAACACAATTATCGTGCAGCGCGTGTTAGACAAACTAAGACAACAATACTCAGTATCTAAGACACCAACGCCCTCCCCACTGCAACCAGAAGCAATCGTCTGGCGGGGACATATCAGCATTGATACCGATACCGTAATCGAGCAGCCGCTCACCATCGTCGCCGGCAGCGTTGTCACCATTGCAGAAGGTAAGTCTCTCATTATCAGAAACCGACTGCATGTTGACGGTAGAGAATCAGGGCCGGTCACTATCACGGCAAAGCAGGGTGTGTTTGGCGCGATAGTACTGGAGGGAAAATTAGCGAATGGGTCTAGATTAAACTGGCTTAGCATAAACAAAGGTAGCGGCTTCAAAGATGATTTACGCGAGTTTTCAGGCATGTTGTCAATTCATGACGTGACCGATGTGGAAATAAATCACTGTGACCTCTCAGACAACGCACATTTTGACGATCAGTTGCACGTGGTCTATAGCGATGTCACCATTAATGATTGCACCTTCACCGCCGCACCGATGGATGCCATCGACCTCGACATGAGCACTGCCAGAATTAGTAACTCAACCTTTACGGGGAATGGCAACGATGGTCTAGATCTCATGGGATCAAAGGTTAAAGCGCGCAACCTTACTTTCAAGAACAATGGCGACAAGGGCATCTCGGTGGGTGAAAGAAGCCTGCTCGATATCGAAGATAGTGATTTTTACGACAATGGTTTTGCCATCCAGGTTAAGGATGATTCATTGGTTACCGCGCGGCGACTGTCATTGACTCGCAATCGCACCGCACTCAACGCCTACGCTAAGAACTGGCGCTATGAAAACGGTGGCTTCGGGGTTTTCTGTGAAATCGACTTTTCAGAAAACGATAAAACTGTTACAACAGACAAGACATCCAACCTACAGATCAAGGCAAACGGCTGCCCACCCCTGTTTGATGCAACGACTGAAACAATCAAGAAACTAAAAAGGTCTCTTCGAAAAACATGAGTAACGACATGATTCTTGAGTTCTCGCGCTTTGAATTCAAATATGTATTGCATAAGAAGCTACGGGAAGCCGTCGAATCCGAACTCGGGTACTTCATGCAGTTAGACCCTTTTGTGGAGGAGGCAGAACACAATCGTTATATCGTGCGCAGCCTCTATTTCGACGACCCATACGACACGGCATTTTTCGATAAGATCGATGGCCTTAAGAAACGCTCAAAATTTAGGGTTCGTACCTACGCCCGTGAGAAACAAGCCGCAACGCCAATTTTCCTCGAACAAAAAGGCCGTTACGACAACCGCGTGTTTAAGCATCGCATCCTTATAGCAGAATCGTCCCGCAATTTTGATGACAAAAACCTAACGGAAATGCTTCTCACAGAGCAGCGCAACGAATCGGTGCTCGAGAAATTTAGATTTGACTGGTTTCGCAAACAGATTCGCCCTGTTGCGTTGATTGATTACTTAAGAAGGCCTTACATCAGCAAGTACGATCACGAATTTCGCGTAACTTTTGACGAAAAGCTTGTCGGTACCGAAACGAGTGAACTGTTTCCTGGCATCAGTACAACTGGCGTACAGTTGCTGCCGGGATATACTGTGATGGAGGTAAAGTTTGGCCATCAGGTGCCAGGATGGTTTCATCGTATACTTCAGTCCTACGAACTCGAACGCGTGCCGCTCTCAAAGATCTGTGAAGGCATGAAACGCTTGAACCTAGCAGCAGACATATAGCAGACATATAAAGGAAAGACATGGACCTTACTGAACTTACAAATCCCCAGGTTAACCTGTTCGCATACACCTACACAGAAATGATCTTCAATATCGTTGTTGCGGCGGTACTTGGTTTTATTATTTCGTTTTTATACCGCGTCACCCATCGGGGCCTGTCTTATTCCCAGTCGTTCACACTAACGATTTTATTCGTCACGGTCATTGTCGCCGTCGTCATGATGGTCATCGGCGGCAGCCTTGCCCGAGCATTCGCCTTAGTAGGTGCACTTTCTATCATCCGCTTTCGAACCGTGATTAAAGACACCAAAGATACGACCTTTGTGTTCCTGGCGCTCGCCATTGGTATGGCGGCGGGCACGTCAAACTACTTCCTGGCCTTTGTCGGCACACTGATGATCGGCGCGTTAATACTGATCGTTAACCAATATAACTATGGCGTATTATTCAAAAGCGACTTTGTGATTCGTTTTCTTTATCAGAAAGAAAGCGACGAGGCCTCCTATTTGGCGGTATTCGAAACCTTCACCCGTTCCAACAATCTACTTCACGTTGAACCGAGCGGAGATCCAGACCTCATCCGCCTAACTTTCGATGTCTCGGTCAAAGAGGACAGCAAACCTGCCGACTTCGTCAGCGCCCTCAATGATTTAGAGGGCCTGACAGAAGTCGTTTTGATCGCGTCAAAAAATGACGTGGATTACTAATTTACAGCACTGCTATTTGTTGGGGTTAATCAGGTATTTTTCACCGGTTGCCATCTTGCTGTAGACCTGGACGGCGTCAACGCTGAGTACGTCCTTTAGCGATGCCTCGCTGACATAACTACTGGCAAAGGTCGTCTTGATTTCGGCAGCCACTTTCTCACGCAGTTTCTGCGCAGCTTCAAAACCAATTTTTTGCAGAAACGGGGTGAGCAGCCAGCCACCCATTCCCCAGGCCATGCCAAAGGCGCGATTGAATGTCGTCGCTGAACGGTCCAGGCCACCATAGATATACACCTGCTTATGCACAGTGGAACCATAGGTATTTCCACCGCCTTGCCTGCTCGCGGCTACTTCCATCGCAGCGAGAATCTGACCGGCCAGTGTTCCCCCACCGGTCGCATCAAAGGCTACGGTGGCACCGGTTTCTGCCAGCGCATCAGTCAACTTTTCCGTGAAATCATCATCGGAGGAATTGCACACATGTTTCGCACCAATG
>Ga0115002_10002572_pt1 | contig 23523 bp, 21 predicted proteins | sample ArcticOcean_MG_C_8_FD_89576 | JGI IMG/M metagenome (GOLD analysis project Ga0115002, IMG submission 89576) | Marine microbial communities from western Arctic Ocean - ArcticOcean_MG_CB11_86 | ecosystem: Environmental > Aquatic > Marine > Oceanic | place: Arctic Ocean: Canada Basin | collected... | reverse complement strand
GAAACCCACCGGCAATTCCGAGGTAAAGCACTAGAAAACCAAATCCAGGGGCGACTTTAAAATAGTCATCCATAGATACTCGACCAACCTTAGTCCAACGGCCAGTGCCAATCCATAAGGTTAGAGATGCATAGATTGCAACAATAATTACTGTGTAATGCCAGGATTCCAATCTAATTCTCCCGATCCGCAGCGTCGTCTTTATCTATTTTTAAGCCGAAATATAGGCAGCCAGAGAGCCATACTATGCCCCAACCGCTGCACCACACATAAACGAGAGGCATGCCAAAAATCGGTATCGGTTTATTCACAGCCCAAGTTCCAAACCAAACCATCAGGAAGCAAACAAGAAACCAACTGAGATAAAGCTTATCCCAAATAGTTCTTGGCACCAGGTGATTTTGTTGCTTAACGGACGAATGCTCGACTTCTGAAGTCATCGTATTATTCCCCGGTGAACTAGACCTAAAATATCCCAAAATTCAATTTAAAGTGAGATGCTCATTATATTTTTAAGCGCAAGCATTTTGCTGGATTAGATTTAACAAGTCTACTATCTGAATTCTGGACTGTGCACATTAAGGGGTATAGTAATGGTATATGCGACAGAACCTCAGATCTAAAGCGCACCTCATTTTATTATGCGGGCTAGCCCAATTATTTATTGCAGCCGTAGCCAATGCACAGTGGCCTGAGAGACCTATTACGGTTGTTGTGATGTATGCGCCAGGAGGTGGAACTGATACGGTTTTACGTACTCTTGCTGGTGAAATGTCTAATGCCACGGGCTGGCGGATAAACGTGGTGAATCGCCCGGGTGCATCTGGAACTTTAGCAACGAATTATGTGCTCAATCGCCCAAGCGATGGATATACCCTTTTAGGATCTTCTAGCTTTGGTAAGTTTGCAAGGATTAGCGGGGCAAGTGATTCTAAGACTTGGCGTGACTGGTACTTTATGCAAGCGGCAACCAATTTAGCCAGCTGGGCTGTACGGCCAGATTCACCTTATAAAACATTCAATGATGTTGTTATGGCCGCAAAGAGTAGTCCGGGAGATCTCACTATCTCAACATCTGGTTCGGGCGGTCTATGGCATGAAATGGCTGCTAGCGTGGCAAAGGCTGCGGGAATAGAACTTCGTTATGTGCCTTATGGAAGCGGCCAAGCGGCAACTCTTGCCGGACTTAATGCCGAGGTGGATATAGCTGGTGGTGGGGTCCACGAACATATTCAATTTATAAATTCTGGGGATTTGATCCCCTTACAGCAAACAGGCTCATCCGATATCGTGACTTCAAGCGGCAAGATCATGCCTTCGTTAGTAACTTTTTTACCGGAAATACGGCAGCAACTACCGCCAAATGGTTCCTATGACGTCGGAATCCGTAGAGATACTCCAATTGAGATAGTCCGTCAGATTCAAGCAGCCTTTCTTGCGGCCGTTAACTCAGACGTTTTTCGTGTGGTTGCCGAACAGCAAAAACTTCTTATTGATGTCAAGGTTGGTGAAGAAGCGGACAGACGGGCCGCTGAGCTTGAGGCCAGTACAGCCACCCTGTTTCAGGAGCTCGGAATCCCGGGAGCCAGAAGTGCTGATGAGCTTGGGCTACCAGAAGCGGGTGAGTTTAATCAATGGTGGCCCCCTGAAGATTATCAGCCGTTATCGCTTTAGCGTTTCAGATACATCTTCTAGTTCAGTCCATCGCGTTATAAAATCATCTAACTGAATCTGGAATTCTTCCAGTGTTGCAAGTGTTTTTTGTGACAACTCATGAGGCTGACTGTAGAAATCTTTATGATTGATTTCATTCTGTATAAGCCCTATTTTATTCTCTAGTGTAGCGATCTGTTTAGGTAGCTTATTTAGTTCTCGCTGTAGGTTATAAGAAAGTTTTTTAGTAGGAGAGGGGGCCTCCTTATAGGAGTTGCTTTCATCTTCTTTCTGCGATGGTTTGCTCTCAGTTGTTGCAAGTCTATGCTGGAGCCGAGCCCAATCGCTGTAACCCCCCTCGTAGCGCCTTACACAACCTTCGCCCTCAAAAACCAAGGTGCTAGTGACGACTTTATCTAGAAAATACCGATCATGACTGACAATTAACAAAGTTCCGTCATATTGAACCAGTCTGTTTTCTAGTGCCTCAAGCGTTTCCACATCAAGATCGTTGGTCGGCTCATCAAGAACCAAAAGATTAGCAGTTCTTGTAAAGAGCTTTGCCAATATGACGCGATTTCGTTCGCCTCCAGATAAAGCGGAAACGCGCGTCATAGCGCGTTTTGCAGAGAACAAAAAATCAGTCAAGTAACCAATAATATGTTTTTTTGTTCCATTAATACTGATGTAATCACGGCCTTCTCCTACAATTTCAGCCACCGTTTTTGTTGTATCTAATTCTCGCCTTAGTTGATCGAAGTAGGCGGTTTCTAGATGAGTCCCCAGCTTGACTGAGCCCAAATCAGGTTCTAGTTCCCCCAGAAGGATACGTAAAAGGGTGCTTTTCCCGGTACCGTTATTGCCAATAATGCCTATTCTTTCACCCCGAACAACTCGAAGAGAAAAATCCTTAAGTAAAACTTCCCCATCGTAGCCATGCGTTACTCCACGAGCTTCAATTACTTTTTTTCCAGAAATCTGTTGAGATTCATTAATATGAATGCGTGCGCTTCGTCCGCGCGCTACGCGCTTAGAGCGCTCTTCTCTCAATGTTTCTAGGGCTCTCACCCTCCCTTCATTGCGACTTTCTCGAGCTTTTACTCCTTGCCGAATCCATGTTTCTTCTTCTGCGAGTTTTTTATCAAACTGCTTGTTTTTTCGATCCTCTTCTTTATTAGCCTGGGCTTTTTGTTGTAAGTAATCTCGGTACCCACCTGGCCAGGTTCGCAACTGACTTCGATCTATCTCAATGATCCTTGTTGCAAGACTTTCAACAAAACCTCTGTCATGAGTAACAAATAATACGGAACCATCAAACTTCCGCACTTCATTTTCAAGCCATTCAATAGTGTTGATATCAAGATGGTTTGTTGGTTCGTCTAACAAAAGAAGGTCCGGCTTTCCGACTAATGCTCTTGCAACCGCTACGCGCCGGCGCCAACCGCCTGATAGTTCGCACATTGGTTTGTTGGCTGGTAGTTGAAGGCGGGAAATCATCGAATTTATTTGGACATCGATTGACCAACCTCCACTAGTCTCGATTGACGCTTCTAGTCTTTCTAACTCTTGTGCTCCGCCTCTTTTGTTGTCGCGGTTAGCTGATAGTTCTCTATAGGCAGTAATACGGGCTAGTTGTTCTGCCATGCCTTCTTCTACAACATCACGTACAAGGCGAGGTGATCCCTCTACTAACGCTTGATCCAGAGTGGAAATTTTAAGGTTGGGCTGAATCTCGATCTTCCCTTCATCAGGCAAGATGGTTCCCGTTAATAGCTTTAAAGTTGAGGATTTTCCTGCTCCATTACGACCAATTAAGCAAAGCCTTTCCCCTGCTTCTATTTTCATGTTCGCGTCACGTAGAATAGGCTGGTCGCCAAAACTTAATGACACATCTTTGAAGCGTAATAAGGACATCATTTACAACTTATATAAAAGTGGATTTTTGTGAAAAAGTTCATGAAAGCGGATTATTTATTTAATCAGATAACTTCAAATAAGCTTATAGAGTATTGTTTTTATTGAATACATATTTTTTCGTCTATGATAGAAGCATTGCGACACCATTGAGTCTCTCCTTAGAGCGAGTTCTTTAAGCGGGGGAATGCTGTTAACAGTAGTAATTTTAAAACAAAAAAGAGGAGAACTGATGAGCCCAGCTAAAGTTATTCGAATAATAGGGGTTGTTCTTGCAATCGCTGTAGCATTGATTCCAGCCATTCCTATTCACCTGGGGGCGCTGCTATTGGCTATAGTCGGACTAATAATCGGCTGCTACGTTGCAGCTGACAATCGGAAAAACCTATTCTTAATGGTCGTGGTATTGGCCGTTGTTGTGGATCCAGCTGTAGGCGCAGGTGCGCTTGATGCGATACCAGTAATTGGCAGTTATATTGGCAATATTCTGAGTAGCTTAAAAGCATTGCTAGCTGCTGCTTGCGTAACGTCTATCACAATGATTATCAAGGAAATGCTCTCTGAATAGTACGATGTAAAGTTGCGGTAAATAACCGTTGCAAAATTAAGCCGCGGGCACGTTTTATTGTGCTTCGCGGTTTTTTTATGCAATTACTAAACAAGGAATACGCTTAAGCAAAGAATTTTATGCAAATAGTTAAAATGTAACTATCATTCATTTCAAAATATTGCTCAAGTTACGAGGGAATTTATTAAAAATACATCAGCATAAATTGATGCTCATATAATGCGCATTTCTATTTTCTGCTTGCGAGGGAGATGGATATAGTAGTCGGTTAAGCGCAAGCTTATCAGGCTTGAAAATCACTTCATTTAAACTTACGGCAGCAGAGAATCAAACCAGCATTGGCGCTATTGTCGCATCCGCGAGATTGGCTAATCGCTAAAACTTAATGACACCTTTTTTAGGCATCATAAAAGTCAGTATTTACAGCTCATAATACAAATTATTTTCAATAAAGCTCGTGAAAATGGATTTTCACTTAATAAAATAATTTTAAATAGTCTTATAAGTTGTTGTTTTTATTGGATACATGTTTTTTCATTTATGACAGGATCATTGTTACACTAGTTGTGAGCTCCTTAGAGTTAGTTCTTTAAGTGGGGGAGTGCTGCTAGCAGTAGTATTTTAGAAAATAAAAAGGAAAACTTATGAATCCAGCTAAAATTGTTCGAATAGTGGGGGTTGTTCTCGCAATCGCCGTTGCATTAGTTCCGGCCATTCCTGAGGGGGCCCTGTTACTGGCTGTAGCCGGACTAATAGTCGGCTACTACGTTGCAACTGACAATCGGAAAAACCTATTCTTAATGGTGATCGTATTAGCTAGTGGCGCCGCAGGTGCAGCCAATGCGATACCAGTCATTGGTAGTTATATTGGCGATATTCTGAGTAGCTTAGAAGCTTTACTAGCTGCTGCTTGCGTAACGGTCATTGTAATGATTATCAAGGAAAGGGTATCTGAATAATACGGCGTAAAGTTGCGGTAATAACCGTTGCAAAATTAAACCGCGGGCACATTTTATTGTGTTCCGCGGTTTTATTATCCAATTACTAAACATGTAAAGGGCCATCGCCACGGGCAAGTGGCCAAACGGTGTTGAGGTTACAGTCGAATAAGAAGAGAACTGCCTGGAGCTAGTCATTTCCTACGACGATGCTCATAAAAACACCGAACAACGCGTAGGTTATTTACCTACAAAACCTAAGGGTGCTCCAGCATGAAAGAACGCACAATTAATTGAACGAGAATCACTAAATGGCTAATCAAGCTGACAAACAGAACCCTAGTATTTACCTAAAGGACTACCGAGCTCCAGACTTTCTAATTGAAAGCGCCGAATTGGTGTTCACTCTGGGAGAAGAGGGCACTCTGGTGCAATCCCGGCTTCAGGTAAAGCGCAACGTTCATACCGCAGAGGATGCGCCTTTGGTGCTTAATGCCGAAGCAATGCAAGTCACGGCAGTTGCTATCGATGGGCAAGACCTAGCAAATAGCCAATGGGTTCACAGCGATGACCATCTGGCAATTACTACTACAGCCAAAGACTTTGTATTAGCTTGCACTAACCTTATTCACCCGGAAACCAATACAAGCCTCAACGGTTTATATCGGTCGCGAACCATGTTTTGCAGCCAATGCGAGCCTCATGGCTTTCGGCGTATCACTCCCTATTTAGATCGACCAGATGTTCTGAGTAAATTTCAGGTGAAGGTAATAGCCAACAAAGACAAGTACCCGGTTTTACTATCTAACGGTAATCCCATCGACCGAGGCGATCTAGACAACAATCTTCATTTTGCTGAATGGCAAGATCCTATTTTCAAACCGGCCTATTTATTTGCCTTGGTCGCTGGCGATTTGGAAGTTATTGAAGACAGCTTTACTACCATGTCTGGCCGCGATGTTTTACTTCGAATTTTTGTCGAAACCAAAGATTTAGACAAAGTTGATCATGCCATGCTGTCGCTGAAGCAAGCAATGCAATGGGACGAAGAAACCTATGGCCGTGAATACGACCTCGATATATTTATGATCGTTGCCGTAGATGATTTCAATATGGGCGCTATGGAAAATAAAGGCCTGAATATCTTTAATACTTCAGCAGTACTAGCCAACCCTAAGATCACAACAGACGCAAGATTTCAGTGGATACAGGCCGTAGTAGGGCATGAGTATTTCCATAATTGGTCTGGCAACAGGGTTACCTGCAGAGATTGGTTTCAGCTGAGCCTTAAGGAAGGTTTTACGGTATTTCGAGATAGTCACTTTTCCGCCGACTTAAATTCAGAAGCAGTTAAGCGAATCGAGGATGTACGGACCCTAAGAGCCTATCAGTTTGCAGAAGACGCTGGTCCATTAGCACATCCTGTCCAGCCGCCCTCATACCAAGAAATTAATAACTTCTACACGCTGACGGTCTACGAGAAAGGCGCGGAAATAGTTCGCATGCAGGCCAACCTGCTTGGCCCCGAGAAGTTTCGTCAGGCTACGGATCTGTATTTTGATCGCTTTGATGGCCAAGCAGTTGCCATTGAAGATTTTGTTGGCTGCATAAGCGAAATATCTGGCTTGAATATGGGCCAGTTTATGAATTGGTATAAACAAGCTGGTACTCCTGTGGTTGAAGCAGTGGACACTTACGACGCCGAGACACAGGAATACCGTCTAACGCTTAGTCAGTCTTGTCCACCGACGCCTGAATCAGACATTAAAGAGCCTTTTGTAATTCCCGTTAAAATCGGATTAATTGGCACAAACGGTGCGCTAGAATTTCAACTCGATGATGCTGGCACTATTTCTGAGCTAGCCACTGAAAAGGTTCTTAACTTCAATCAACGCAAACAGGCATTTATATTCAAAGGCGTTACTGAAATACCAACACCTTCACTTTTGCGGGGTTTGTCGGCACCGGTAAAACTCAGATATCAATACAGCAAAAAGCAACTTGTTCACCTTATCCGTACAGATACCGACGGTTTTAATCGATGGGACGCCAGCCAACAGCTTGCGGGAAAAGCCATTGATGAATCCGCTAGCAGCGAACCCCTTATAGATAGTCTAGTAAATAGCTATCAGGAAATACTTGAGCAAGATGGCCTAGATCCAGCGGTTGCCGCCATGATGGTGACACTGCCCTCTATGGAAGCTTTGTCTGATTCCAAAGAAAACTTAGATGTTGCGGCTTTGTACAACGCTCGAACCGATCTACGTGAACAGGTTGCGGCACAACTAGAGCCGTTATTTAAAGCGGTTTATATAAACAATAAGAGCTCTGAGGGCTACCAGCCAAGTGCGCAGCAAATCGGTCGTAGATCCCTTAAAAACGTTGCCTTGGCTTACTGGGTAGACGCAGCTTCCACTGAGGCAATTACCGCCTGTGAAGACCAATATAAAAACGCCGACAATATGACGGACTCCGCAGCGGCTCTAAGCACCTTGGTAAATGCAAAATCCGTGCAAGCCAAACCAATTGCAAAACAGTTATTGGAGAATTTTTACCAACATTGGAAAGAAGAAGCCTTGGTAGTAAATCAATGGCTATTGATTCAGTCCACTTCATCTGAGCCCGGCGGTTTGGATCGGGTTAAAGCCCTTATCCAGCACGAAGCCTTTGATATTAAGAACCCTAATAAGGTGCGATCCCTAATTGGTGGATTCTGTGGCCTTAATCCCGGCAACTTTCACAATATAGATGGTAGCGGTTATAAGTTTTTGGCGGATAAAATAATGCAAATAGATTCTTTAAATCCGCAAACCGCATCGCGGTTGATTACGCCATTAACTCGATGGAAAAAATACGATTCCCAACGACAAAAATTAATGCGTGCTGAACTAGAACGAATTGCCGAAACAGACCTGTCCAGTGACGCCAGAGAATTAGTTGGAAAATCTCTTGTGTAGAAAATACTTATTAACAATATGAAAATAGCTCTCAATCTATCTGCTTTGTTTGCATTCAATAATTAGTTTTTTATGTTTACACTTAAACGAGGCTAATACTAGCGGAGTAAAATACCTTTTTTATATAGCAATCAATCCGAATCCTCCATATATTTATCATTAAAAATGAACCATAAAAAATCAATTCTATTAACTTGCGTAGTATTTTTTGCCGCTTGTGGAGGAGGAGGAGGAGGAGGAGGAGGAGAATCAACCGCAGTCTCATCGAGCCCTTCAGTCACTTCATCTAGTTTTACGGCAGCAGAGAATTAAACTAGCATTGGAACGATTGTTGCCTCCGCGGGATCGGCTGGCGGAACGCTAACGTATTCATTGAGTGGTACCGATGCCACCGCTATTTCTCTTTCATCAGGCGGCCTACTTGCCTTTAAAGTAGCGCCAGACTATGAGACCAAAAATAGCTATTCAGTCACAGTAACTGTAACTGCTGCTAGTCAGTCTGTTTCTAAGGCAATAACAATTGCCATCACGAATGTTAATGAGTTTGCATGCAAGCAACCTTCATACACCTCTAAGCCTACTGCAGTTAATTCAGACTCTAATCACCGTTATTACGAATATTTTTGGCAGTCTAGTCCTGAAATCTGTGTAAACCTCTACCATACGTCGCTGCTAGATGATTCATGGGAGACTCGAACGGTTCAAATTCTGGAGTGGGCAAAAACGAATCTAGGCTTACTGGTCCCAATCAATGCCTTCGTTATGGACCAAAAAAATGGATCGACATCAGAGCTTACCCAAATAAATAACGATGTCTGTACTATCTGGGATCCACTTGAGGGGCGGAATCAAACTAACTGCGTAAATAACCAGGATGCATGGGGCAATCGTTCAGCCGCAGCCGGGGTAGGACATAAAGGCTTACCAAATGGAGGGGATCTTTTTTGGCCTCAAAACGCATGGACTGGGCATGATGATATCGGTGTTCCCATAAGGATTCTCATGCATGAGTTCTATCATGTGTACCAAAACTCCATGAAGTTCTATTTTGAAGCTACAAGTCGGTTTGGAATACCAGTGAGATGGGAAGACCAGGAATCGACCTATCTGCATCACGACAATTTTGTGACAGTATTTCCAAACTGGATAGAAGAGGGTGGTGCAGATTTCGCAGGTTTTGCTATGGCTACAAAATATGATAATTCTGTAGACGCAAGAGGACAGCTTATAGAGCACTTAGATGAAGCAAGAAACGTCATAACTACAGCTGCTAATAATGGAGATACTGTTTCACTCAAAGATTATGAATATCAAGGAGCGCTTTATGAATCTTCATCCAACCCAAATAATGGTATTGGCAGACAAAAAGATTTCCAATATTCCGGCGGCTCAATGGCGTTGGCGTACCTCTGGTCTCTAGATAACGCTAATTTTAAAAAGATTGTTGTGGATTACTACAAAATTTATGCGGAGCAGGACAACCTAGACCCTGGTAATGGATGGAAAAATGCTTTTGAATCATTATTTGGGATGACGCTCGCTAAGTTTTATACAGATTTTGATGCTTTTATGCGTCAGAGTCGTTCAAGCCAAATCGCCATACTAAAGACAAACGCAGAAATGCAGTCCGCCTCATGGACTGATTAATATTTTTTAATATATTATTTCTATTTATCATTTTAAATTTTTAATGAAAAAATTATGTTCATATTTAATTTAATTCAATCACTTATCAGGATTAAGTTACGCAGGACATTAACTTAGATAACCATTGGATTTATTAATTATAGATTTTGTTTTAGTGAGGATTAAACATCCTTGCATACAGTCCCAAGCCCTTAATTGGGCAAACTCTAGGATTGATACCAAACACCACGCTCTTTCTTGCTTAACATTAATAACGTTTATCCTTATTTAACATAATATACATTATGCGCAATGGTATAAGGGCAACAAATTATAAAAACATCGTAAAAACACAAACTCCCCAACTTTTTGTTCTAATGCGTATAGTAAGTACACCTATACGGGGACCTCATCATGCATCCAACCCAATTTATTATAAAAGTCGTTTCATTAGCTTTTATTGCTAACTGCATTTTTTCGGTCACAACCCAAGCTCAAGGATTGTTTACGACGCAGAAGGAGGTGCTTCGTCAATCTAGACTTCAGTGGTTAACTATGAAACGGGATATGTCTAGGCCTGGCAATCCCAGAATACAGCCTTTTGTCGAGTGCATTACGAATGCGCTTATCGATACCTTGGATGAGCCTTTTGCCAGTATGGACTGGGAAATAATCGTATTTGACGATGAATCTGCCAATGCATTTGCTATGCCCGGAGGAAAAATTGGCGTATTTACAGGTATATTTGAAGTTGCTGATAACCCTGATGCACTGGCTGCAGTTATAGGCCATGAAATTGCCCACCTAACCGAGAATCATGTTATGGCTCGTGCACGACGAGGCACACTAACTGGGATAGCAACTATATTAGGAGGCGCAGCTACTGGGCTTCGTGGCACAGTTCAACAAGGCGTCCAGGTAGGGCTATCTCTTCCATTTGATAGAGCCCAAGAAAGCGAGGCCGATGTAGTGGGCCTCGATTATATGGCTAAAGCAGGATTTGATCCTCGTTCAAGTCTTCGCCTTTGGAAGAATATGTCGGCACGTAGAAATGGGCAGCGTGTACCTGAATTTCTATCAACTCACCCAGCAGATGACCGTCGTATGGATGATTTAGTAAAGGCAATGACCCCTGCTTTAATTACATCTGTTAAAGCACAAGAAACGGGTAATATTTCTAACTGTGTGCCTTGAGTTTAAAACTGTGTGCAGTCAGCCTCTTATTTCACGTGTCTTGACCAGACTATCTTACTGCGGTGTTTCTAGCTCTAGTTGGCCAGATCCCACTGGTGGTAACGGTGGAATATGGCCATGGACCGCATAATACTCTAACAACTCATCGTCAGTTACAGCTTTAACATTGCGTATACGACACACCTCATCGTTATTTCTTCGAAATGGGCCGCTAATAATTCGGGTATTATCTGTTTTACAGATACGTCCATCTGAGTCATTAAATCCAATTGTTGAAGAGAATGTTAAATTGCAAAAAACACCGCCGACCTCTACTAGATAAGGGCAACTATTCCTACCCACATGAACAACAAGCGTATCATTATCTATTAACTCTATATTGCGTATATTGCGCTGACTAAAACAAAAAGCACGCAAATCACAACTTGGCTGATAAGCAAATTCCGAAGGCGCTGCACATGCTACAAGGTGCATAAAAAAAATGCTTATAAAAATTGAACGCATAATGACTCTCTTTAAACGATCAAAAGATACTAGCCTACTTTAGCGATTACTTGATTGTTAAGTGATATCAAGTATTAATTCTCGTGATAACAGTTATCGCTCTATCTTAGTTGGGCGCTACAAGAAATCTCAACCCATAATGATGTCTAAAAAACTATGATAGCTAAGCATTGGAAAGTAAAAAATGACCTTAGCGGTATAAGCTGGTTATCCTTGGATAAAGCAGGCAGTAGTGCCAATGTTTTATCCAGTGCAGTGCTGAAAGAACTTTCTGAGCTGATTGGCCAATTGGAATTGAACCCTTCGAGCGGGGTTGTTATCAAATCCAACAAGGATACTGGCTTTATTTTAGGTGCTGATATCGAGGAGTTTGTTCACCTAAATCGGACTGAAGAAGCAGAGGCCCTTGTCCTGGATGCCCATAACTTATTTGCTAGAATTGAGGCGCTTCCCTGCCCTACTGTTGCACTTATCAATGGCTTTGCTCTGGGAGGAGGATTAGAACTTGCGTTAGCTTGTGATTATCGTGTGGTAGCAGACACAGATGCTAAATCTATTGGCTTTCCCGAGGTTCAGCTTGGAATACACCCGGGTTTTGGTGGCACCGTGCGGAGTGTAAGAATTCTTGGGGCTTTAGTGGCGATGGACTTGATGTTGAGCGGCAGACTGCTTTCTCCTCAACAAGCCTTAAATGCGGGACTCGTAACTCGCCTGGTTGAGGGGGCAAAAATTGAAACAGAAGCACGCAATCTCATTGCTCTTAAACCACCAAAAACTCAAGCCCCTTTTTATTTAAGATTACTCAACTTAAAGCCTTGCCGATTCTGGCTTGGCCGTCATCTGAAAAAAACAATTTCAAAACGAGCGCAGCAAGCGCATTACCCAGCACCATACTCATTGATAGATCTATGGATTCGCTATGGCGGATCAGTCAGTACGGCCTATTATGCCGAAGCAAAGTCCATATCAAAATTGCTTTTTACGCCAACTGCAAAGAATCTAATTCGAGTGTACTTTCTTCGACAAAGGCTTAGTGGGATTTCTACACGGACTTCATCGATAAAACGTGTGCATGTCATTGGTGCTGGTGTAATGGGCGCCAATATTGCCGCCTGGTGCGGATTAAAAAATTTGGTGGTAACAGTCCAGGATAGTAAAAGGGAAGTAATCGAATCTGCATTAACCAAGGCTTCGTCCTTATTTAAGCGCCGACTGAAAAACCCAATAGCACTGACTTCAGCATATAACCGTTTGCAGAGTGATCCTGAAGGCGAAGCGATGAGTCAGGCAGGAATCGTTATAGAAGCTATTATCGAGAACTTAGATGCCAAGAAAAATTTATTTGAAGAAATAGAAAATCGTTTAGATTCAACATCTCTATTAACAACAAATACATCTAGCATTGATATTGAAAAAATTTCAAAAAACCTTAAACATCCTGAGAGATTTGTTGGGGTGCATTTTTTCAATCCAGTAGACCGTTTACCGTTAGTAGAGGTAATTCGTAGTGACGCAACAGATGAACATTTTTTTCAAGAAGCAATAGCCTTTGTAAGACAGATCGGCAAATTACCACTACCGTGTCGTAGCACGCCTGGGTTTGTAGTTAATCGAGTATTAGCCCCGTATATGCTGGAGGCGTTAATTGCTTATCAAGAGGGAAATCAACTCGAGACAATAGATGAGGCCGCTATAAAATTCGGCATGCCTACAGGACCCATAGAGCTTGCAGATCGTGTGGGACTAGATATTGCCCTCAATGTTACGCGCATTCTCAGCAAGAAATTTTCTGATGCAATCTCAGGATTGCTTGTCAATAAAGTAAATGCTGGAAATTTAGGTGTAAAAACAGGACAGGGTTTTTACACTTTTTCTGGTGGTCGCCCCAAGAAGAAAAAACAATATGCAAAGCCTAATATCGAACTACAAGATAGACTGATACTAGCGTTAGTTAATGAGGCTATGGCCTGCTCTGAAGATGGAGTGGTCGAGGATTTGGACTTAATTGATGCTGGAGTGGTTTTTGGCACAGGTTTTGCCCCCTTTAGAGGCGGCCCTATTCAGTACGCTCGTGAACGAGGCATCAGATCAGTTATAGATCAACTTGAGCTGTTTGAGAACAAATTTGGAACACGTTTCAAACCGAATGAGGGTTGGCAGAAACTGCTTTAATTTTTTTCAGCTTTCCGTTGCGGCTTTGAATTCAAGCAGTAGCGCTTTAAGTGCTAATTCTGAGTTAATCCCTCTACCTAAAGAGAGAATTAAATATTCTGATTTATCATGTATTTGAAATAGTTTTCTTATGCTAATTCTGTTCATTATGGTTGTTAATGCCCTGTCATTATCTGTTTTATCGGTCTCCAATAACCGGCTTGATAGTCGGAGATGAATAACCTTTCTTAGTTGTTTTATTAGCCAAGTTAGAGCGAGATCAAGATCTTCTTTTACCCACTGATCGGCAACCTTTTGAGGATCCAGTTTGTTTTTAGATACTCCATCCAAAAAATCCAAATATTCTTTATTTTTAGCAAGAAACCCTTCCGTATAAAGACGTAACGCCTGTAAAGGCGAACGATCTGTTAAATCAAGTAGGGTGGACCAATCTGAGAGGCTAGCGGTTTGGTCGAAACTACTAAGCCATGCGAGTGATGCTTCACGCCCAGGTCCCTTCACAGAGAGGAATTGGCATCGACTCCTAATTGTGCTTGGTAAGCGCCCAGGTTGATGCGCCACCAAAAAGAGATAAGTATTTCGACTTGGCTCCTCTAATGTTTTTAAAAGAGCATTTGCAGCCTCTTTAGTCATAGTATCTGCTGCTTCTAAAACAGCTACTTTTGCATTTCCACCGTGACTGGTTAACTGTAGTGCCTGAGAAATGCCTGTAATCTTTTTTTGATTCCCCCCCTTGATGCGGTCAACAGAGATTGTCCGTTTCCCTTCTTCTGGGCGTATCCAGTGCAGATCTGGATGATGATCCTGAGGCTCATGACGCGTAGCCATTGCAGTCTCAGCTTCCCTTGAATCAAGAATTTGAGGCCAGTGAGTCTCCGGATTTACCAATCTGTTAGCCATTACCAATGCCAAATTTAGTTTCCCAAGGCCTTGTTGACCAGCAATTAACCATCCATGAGCTAGGCGACCCTCTTTCTTGTGACTCTCAAATTGAGTTAATGGGTCTGCTAGCCAGGGGCAAATTTTGTTAGCTAAAGCATTTTTAGATATCACAGTAGTCACTACGATAAAGTCGCATGCTGTAATAGAAATTTGTTTAACGCAATCACTAATTCCTGGTTTACTTCATTAATTGATCCAGCTGCATTTATCACCTTTACACGCGCAGGCTGTGCAATAGCTAGCTTGAGATATACGTCGCGGACGCGACGATAAAAAGCCTTGTCTTCGCGCTCGAAGTAATCAGCTTTACGATTAGAAATTCTAGCTAACCCTACCTCAGCCGGAGCATCAAGCAAGAAAGTTAGGTCCGGCTCTAGATCTCTTTGTACGCTTTTTTTTAGGTTTTCTAACCATTGGCTAGAAGCCCCCTTTCCACCGCCTTGATAAGCAAATGTAGCATCCGTAAAACGATCACAGATGACCCACTGGCCTTTATCTAAAGCAGGACGAATTACTTTTTCAAGATGATGTGAGCGTGCTGCAAACATTAGCAATACTTCTGTCGTCGCTGAAAGCGAACCGGGCTCTCCTGAAAGGATCCATTCTCGAAGTTTTTCACCCAGTTCTGTCCCCCCGGGTTCCCGAGTAATCAGCACCTCATAACCTTGCTTAGAAAGCTTGTCTTGAATGATGCTTAGGCATGTGGATTTTCCCACTCCCTCTAACCCTTCAATTGTTATAAATGCGCCAGACATAAATGAGCATTTTCCCTAGTGTATGGATTCGGTTTGTTTTAAGTATCTGTCAACGGCAGCATTATGTTCCTCTAGAGTGCTTGAGAAGTAATGACTACCATCATCTCTACCAGTGGCAACAAAATAAATGGCAGATCCGAGTTGAGGATTGACTGCAGCTGATAACGAAGCTTGGCCAACTAACGCTATAGGTGTAGGAGGAAGACCGTTACGTGTGTAGGTGTTATAAGGCGTATCTTGAGTAAGATTTGTTCTGCTGAGCCTCCCAGTATAATCTGAGCCAAGCCCATATATCACTGTTGGATCGGTCTGCAAACGCATACCACGCATAAGACGACGATGAAAGACACCTGAGATACGCACGCGTTCGGCTGCCACTCGTGTTTCTTTTTCAATAATAGATGCCAGTATTAAAGCTTCATAAGGAGCAACTAAAACAGCTTTAGCTGAATAACTCGACCAGGCACGGTTAAGCCGCTCTGTTAGAGCTATGTGAGCTTGCCTGAGTAGTGATATCGCAGTTATGCCTCTCGGAAACCAGTATGTATCGGGGAAAAACTGACCTTCGGGATGCATATTTGGCAATCCGAGATTTGCCATGATTGTTTCACTATTAAAATTAGAGAGGTCAATCGCATCATGATCATGCAAAGCAGCAATCAGTTCTGAATATTGCCAACCCTCGATAAAAGTTATTTGATGAAGATAGACATCACCGCCCACAAGACGCTTAAGGAGTGTTTTAGGGGCAGTTTCTGGCTGCACCAAGTACTCTCCAGCCTGCATCCGTGTGGCTTGGCCTGAAAGCCGCCCATACATCGATAGTAAGTAAGGAAATTTAAATATCCCCCTATCGCTCAGTTCAATTGCTAATTGAGATAATGACGTGCCCGGTTCAACGTCAAGCCATTCTCCAGTTTGAGCAATATTCATAGGAGCGTTAAAGAGCTGCCAAAAAACCATAATGGCTACTAGAGTACTGCTCCCAAAAAGCGAGCAGAGAAGCAATCCTTTTTTTGATAGCTTAGCCACGTCACGGTAACCTTAGACTAGCCGGAGTATTAATAGTACCCCTAGCCTATCCCCGGTATATGACAGCATTCGGTTAAATGAACAGTTCTTAAGAAGCCACAAACTGATATGTTTAAACAGATCGTTTGAAGATGACGGTTCCGTTTGTGCCACCGAAGCCAAATGAATTCGATAAAGCTATGCTCAAATTCAGGTCTCGTGCAGTATTTGCCGTGTAATCTAAATCACACTTTGGATCCTGATTTTCAAGATTTATAGTCGGAGGAATGACGCCTTCTTTAAGAGCCATAATAGTAAAAATTGCTTCTACAGCACCGGCCGCTCCTAATGTATGGCCAGTAGTGGATTTTGTTGAACTAACGGCTAGTTTTTTAGCGTGCTCACCAAAAGTAAGTTTAATAGCAGTTGTTTCGGCCACATCACCGAGCGGCGTTGATGTTCCATGAGCGTTGACGTATTCAATTTCATTCGAATTAAGACCTGCATCCTGCAAAGCCATACGCATACATAAATCTGCGCCAGACCCGTCCTCTGTTGGCGCTGTAATATGGTAAGCATCACCTGTCATAGCAGACCCTATTAACTCTGCGTAAATCTCGGCGCCACGATTTTTTGCATGCTCATATTCTTCAAGGACAAGACATCCCGCACCGTCGCTCAGCACGAATCCATCTCGATCTCTATCCCAAGGCCGGCTTGCTGCCGTGGGATCGTCATTACGTGTTGAGAGTGCTCGAGCAGCGCAAAAACCCCCAATTCCGAGTGGTGTAGTAGCAAACTCTGAGCCGCCCGCCAATATAACGTCCGCATCCCCAAAAGCTATTAGTCGAGCACCTAACCCAATGCAATGAGTTGATGTAGCACAAGCACTAACTAAGGCAAGATTTATACCCTTCATTCCGTATCTTATGGACGCATGCCCGGAAACCATATTGACGATACTGCCTGGAACAAAAAATGGAGAAATCCTTCTTGGCCCTCCCGTTCTATATTTCTCGTAATTCTGCTCAATGGTGCTAATACCACCGATACCGGAACCCATGATTACGCCAAAACGATGCGCGCTATTGTCCGTGACTTCTAGCCCAGAATCCTGAAATGCCTCATCACAAGCGGCAATTCCATAATGCATGAAATTATCAGATTTACGCGCCTCTTTTGCTGGCATGTATTTCGTAACATCGAAATCTTTTATAACGCCAGCGATCGTCGTAGAAAATCCTGTAGTGTCGAATGAGTCTACGATCGATATGCCGCTAACTCCATCTCTGACATTTTCCCAGCCAGAACGCACGTCATTTCCAGTAGGCGAAATTAACCCAAGCCCTGTTACGACAACCCGGCGCTTAGACATGATTTAGCATTATATTTTCGAATGAATCTGACAAAAAAAGTAAGTCACTTGCAAATTAAGCCTTGCCTTTATCTTTTTCTTTTGCAGAATTGACATAATCAATTGCATTTTGAACCGTCGTGATTTTTTCAGCATCTTCATCAGGAATTTCAGTTTCAAACTCCTCCTCTAATGCCATCACCAGCTCAACTGTATCAAGAGAATCAGCGCCTAAATCATCAACAAATGATGCATCATCTTTGATTTCATCCGCTTTTACTCCAAGCTGTTCTGCGATTATCGATCTGACTTGTTCTTTTACACTACTCATGTATGTCTTCCCCTCAATAATTAACTAGCTAGACGTAAGCTCAACCAGTGTTGGCCGCGTATTGTAGTGGAATCAACCGTGCCCTTCTACAACTTGCCTTAAAAAAGGTTTTTTATTAATAAAAAACAGTTACTTATATATACCCCCTCATTGGAATTTAAGCTAAACCACCGTTGATATTTAACGTCTCACCCGTAATATAGGCGCCACCATCTGAGGCCAAAAATATAACTGCCGCAGCAATATCGGTAGCCACTCCTAACCTGCCTGATGGGATTTGAGCCTTGAGTGTTTTCTTTTGAGCCTCGTCAATTTCTGCCGTCATATCAGTTTCTATATAACCGGGTGCTATGGAATTAACAGTGATATTTCGAGAAGCCACCTCTTTAGCGAGGGATCGGCTGAACCCAATCATTCCAGCTTTAGCGGCCGCATAATTAGATTGCCCAGGGTTGCCTATCAGCCCTACCACGGACGTAATATTGATTATCCGGCCACTCCGATTTTTCATCATACCCCTGAGAGAGGCTTTACAGACTCGGTAAAGAGAGGATAGATTTGTAGACAACACTTCCTCCCACTCTTCTTCTTTCATCCGAAGAAGAAGGTTGTCCCGAGTGATTCCCGCATTATTCACTAAGATAGTTGGAGTCTTTCTTTGTTCTGCTAATTGAGCAAACATTGATCCAACTGAACTCGAATCGGTGACATTTAACACCATTCCCTGCCCCGCTATGCCCTCATCACTTAAGCGTTTAGAGATATTTTCAGCGCCAGCCAAAGTCGTTGCAGTACCTATGACATAGGCGCCTTGAAAGCCAAGTCCCTGCGCAATGGCCTGCCCGATACCCCGAGAGGCCCCCGTTACCAATGCGACTCGACCAGCTATGCCGGGCCAAATACCTAGTTCAGACAAATCCATGCTTTTCCTTTCTTAGAATTCACAACACGATTATAACTACCGTTTGTAACAAACAGAGACGAACTAATTAACAATCCATCCTCATTCGTAACATTAACGAAACACCATTTATGGTATCTTCAGGATACTGAACGAAAGTGCAACCTAGGCAGCCCAATGTTTTCAGAACAACCATTAGCAGTCCGTTATGAAAGAGGATTTACTCTCATAGAAATAATGGTGGTAGTTGTAATTATTGGGTTACTGGCTGCAATTGTTGCGCCAAATCTGATCGGGAATATTGACAGGGCTGTTGTGACTCGAGCAAGAAGCGATATACGGAGTATAGAAACAGCTTTGAATCTGTATAGACTGGATAATTTTAGGTATCCAGATACGCAACAAGGATTACAAGCCCTAATCTCAAATCCAAGTGATCCAGCGACCTCTAATAGGAAGGCCTACCTTAACAACATTCCATCGGATCCATGGAGCCAGCCTTATCGTTATCAGTCCCCAGGGCAACGTGGGGAATTTGACCTTTTCTCATACGGAGCAGATGGGCAGGAAGGCGGTGAAGATATCAATGCTGACATTGGAAACTGGAACGTTAACTAACCCGAGCACCTCGAGACGCCTAGATTTCGAGCCGCACACAGGTGGGTTCTCTCTTATAGAATTATTGGTAGTTATTACAATTATCGGTATTTTTTCTGGCGCAGCCATTCTATCTCTAGACATTCTAGGAAATGATCGAGACCTTGAACGAGAGGCATTTAGACTCAAAAGCATGACTAAGCTCCTAACTCAGGAATCTGTCATGGAAGGTCGGAGTTATGGAATCTTATTTTCTGAGCGTGGCTATCGTTTCTATATTTATGATTATCGGCAGTTACTATGGCTTGATCCAATCGGCGATCATTTTCTAGCTGAATATCGACTACAAGAGCCTATGTCTATAGGGCTATTTCTAGAGAATCAGGAAATAGTTCTCGAATCGGAATTTGATCAAGAGTTACTTGCCGATCCTGAGCCACAGGTGATTATCTATGCTAGTGGCGAATTAACCCCCTTTAAGGCTGTTTTCTCTAGAGAAGAAAATGAAGGAAGCTTTGCGATAACAGCAGAAATAAATGGTTTCCTAGAACTTTCCGAGCAAGGTTACGATGGACCTTAGAATTAAAAACTCAGGGTTTACATTACTAGAGACCCTCGTGGCGCTCCTTATCGTTTCTTTAGGAATGATGGCGGTCAATACACAATTGAATCGCTATGTCCAAAGCACGATTTTCATTGAAGAGAAAAGCCTTGCAAGTTGGGTTGCATCGAATCAAGCCGCCTTGATGAGTGTTAATCCAGAATGGCCAGATTTAGGCGTAACTGAGATAGATATAGAGAATTTTGCAGGCAGAGATTGGACACTCGAAATAGAGGTATTAGGCACCCCAGTTCAAAACCTTCGTCGTGCAGATATTAGGGTATACCGGGCGAATAATCGGGAGCGCCTTATTCATTCGATTTCAGCTCTATTAGAACCTCCTCCTCCAGATGACTTTCCTCCTCTGAGATGGTTAGCCCCGGGAATAGAATTATCCCCATGAATACAAACCGTGGATTCACTCTTATAGAGTTGCTAGTTGCGATGAGCATCGTAGCAATAATTGGCGCAATAGCACTTGGCGGATTAAATACCGTTATCAATCAACAAACTATTGCTGAAGAACGAGCCGAACGCTGGAGGGAAATTCAGTTTGCTATTCGAATTATTTCACAAGACTTATCTCAAATTCATCCGCGTCCCACTCGAGAAGAAATGGGTCAGGCGCGACGCCCAAGCGTCCAAATAGATCCGAATCAACTTTACGCTTTAGAGCTTAGTCGTGGTGGTTGGGCTAATCCGGTGAACCTTCCCCGGGGAAATGTATTGCGCGTCGCTTACGATTGGGAGGCAGAGGCGGGTACGCTAGTGCGTTACCACTGGCCTGTTATGGATAGAACTCTTCAAACTCTACCGATACGTAACGAGTTATTAACCGGGGTTGAAAATATTGAGATAAGCCTGCTTGATCGAGCTAATCAATGGCATTACGGGGAATGGCCCCCTCCTAATCTAAGCGGAACTGTAGAAGGTTTTGTTGAAATACCTAGGGCCATAAGATTTCGATTAACACTGGACGATTTTGGCGACATATGGAGAACTATGGAGTCGGGTGGATGAGTTCCTTTCCTGGAAACCAAAAAGGAGTCGCACTTTTAACCGCCATGTTAGTCGTTACACTTGGCACCGTTATCGCTGTAAATATGATGTGGAATGCCAGCCTGGATTTGCGACGAACAACAGCAGCTCTTGCTGCTGATCAGGGGCTGCTCTATTTGCAAGGAGCTGAAGCATGGGCAGGTGATATCCTGCGAACAGATCTAATTGCATCAGGGGAAAGTGATAATTTGGGCGAACAGTGGGCAGCCGCATTACCTCCTATGCCAATTGATGGCGGAGTGATTGCTGGGCGCTTGGAAGATCTCCATGGACGCTTCAATCTTAATAACCTCGTATATGCAGGTGTAGTTGATGAGATTTCTCAAAGACAATTCGAAAGGCTTTTAGCTGTGCTTGGTTTAGACCAAGGTCTTGCTGGCATTGTAGTTGACTGGCTTGATGCCGATGTTGAGGTCGAATTCCCTAATGGTGGAGAAGATAATATTTATACGGGAAGGAACCCCCCGTATCGTACGGCGAATACAGTAATTACCAGTCCAAGTGAATTGCTCGCAATGTCAGGTGTAGGAAAGGACGCTTATCGCTCCTTATTGCCTTACGTTACTGCACTCCCTTCTGGATCAAGTATTAACGTTAATACAGCCTCTGAATACGTTATGGCGTCATTGTCAGACGATATTGACCTGGCTTATGGGGCACAGTTAGTTCAGGAACGAGGAAATGTAGGTTTTGCCGATATCAATACGCGATTTCAAGATTTAGTCGAGCCAGATACTCTCGCACGCATTAGCGGTATAAGCAGGTACTTTCTTTTAACTGCTACGGTTACCCTTGGAACCCACCAACTTACTATGTACTCTCTGCTTGAACGTGACAGTAGTGGCATTGTGCGCGCTATGTTCCGAAGCCTTGGAGCTCAATAGCTATGTCTGAATACTTAGTTGTTCGACTTTCCATCGATTCTTCCAGTGCAACCTGGATGGTCATAGATTCCATCGGTCAACCTATTTCTAAAATGACCACCGGGTCTTTGTCAGATATTGGCATGCAGGCAGAAAATCGTCGCGTGATTCTTCTCGCTCCCGGTCTCAAGGTGGTAGCAACACAGACGAAATTGCCTGTAAAAAACCGAGCTCGATTGCTACAGATGTTGCCCTATTCCCTTGAAAACATGGTTGCAGACGATGTTGATCAGCTTCAGTTTGCTCTTGGACCTCGCAATGATTCTGGTGAAATAGCAGTTGCGATCGTTGACCGAGACACCCTAGATGGCTGGATTCAGCAGTGCGCAGATGCTGGGCTTTCCCCACAATTCATCTACTCCGAAACTGAAGGAATCCCGGACATTCCAGGCAGATTGATTCTTGTGATAGATGGTAATCAAACTTACGGACGTACAGAAGAACTTAAATATTTTGTTTTAGAAAGTTTTTCGCTATTAGCAATCTTAGACTTATTAAAGGACAGTAGTAGCGATGATACTAACCGCCATGTTCTTCTCTATACAGACAAGGAAGGCTACGCTCGTTATGAAAGCGAGCTTCCTGAGATTCAAGCACGCACGTCGAGTATAGATGTCGAACTTTTACCTGATGGCCCATTGTCAAAATTTGCTTCCACCTTAGTAACACACCCGGGAAGCAATCTTTTGCAAGGTAGGTACGCACCAACATCAAATTGGACTGGCTTGATTAAGCCCTGGCGATTAGCCGCAAGCTTATTGCTTGGTCTTGGTTTGTTAATGTTTATTACGCAAAGTGCTCGCTTTATTTCTTTGGCCAATCAAAATCAATCTCTTACGCGAACTCTAGAAGTCGATTGTCAGAACAGCTTCCAATCTACCGCGTTATCCACATGTCGAGTGGAGATGCAAAGGCGCTTATCCCCTACAACCACAGCCACAGGCTCGGCAAGCGGGCTAGATTTTTTAGCTACCCTTTCGACTGTTGCCGATGCCTCTAATGGAGACAATCGGATTGAGGCTTTAACTTTTCGTAATGATGTAATGGACCTTAGAATAGACGCTTCGAGTGTGGTTTCCCTAGATGAATTAGCTAGGGCTGTTGGATCCAACAATCTTTATGAGGCAAATATTCAATCAGCTAATCCTGCCGACGATAGAGTCGAAGGACGGCTGCAGATTGTGGGGAGACCATAATTAAAACTTGGTTTGAAACTCTTGTTCTTAGGGAACGTGTTGCCATTATCGTTGGCGGAGTTTTTATGACATTTCTGCTTATCTGGACATTTGCATGGGAACCCTTGGAACATCGAGTTCAGGAACTGGAGATTCTTGTCTCGGATAAAAATAATTTGCTTGCCAACCTGCGTCGAATGGAAGCACTGAATCCTATTCTCCTAAATGACGCGAGAAATTTAACGGCCCAATCTTTGGTTGTGCTTGTCGATGAGACTCATCGGGACCACGGCTTAAACGGATCCTTATCTCGCAATCAACCAGATGGAGATAATGGAATTCGTGTAG
>Ga0115002_10002568_pt1 | contig 23532 bp, 21 predicted proteins | sample ArcticOcean_MG_C_8_FD_89576 | JGI IMG/M metagenome (GOLD analysis project Ga0115002, IMG submission 89576) | Marine microbial communities from western Arctic Ocean - ArcticOcean_MG_CB11_86 | ecosystem: Environmental > Aquatic > Marine > Oceanic | place: Arctic Ocean: Canada Basin | collected... | reverse complement strand
TTTTTGCTCTTGATTTATAACCCTTTATATCGAGGCAATAACCTCTATGGTCATCAATTTGATTAATTAGGTAAACTTCTACTAATTCATCCATAGTCTTACTCATCACAACATTAGAGTTGAAACAGAACACAATAGTCAGAAATGTGATGGTGAGTTTTCTCATACAAAAACTCTGGCATATTTTGGTGAAGTTGGGGAGTCTAACTTTAGTGGAGTGAAGGGATACTTAAATCAATTCCATTTGTAGATAGTGTAACTACCCTTCAATCAGACATATCCTTCAACTCAAGTCGAGCGTTCCAGACAACTATGCACTCCTGACATCTTTGTGTCGCTGCTCTACGTGCCCGATATGCCGGATGCTTACGACATCCTTCTGCAAGAATTTGGAGTAGTTCGATTTTCCTCTGAGATTTATCCTCACTCAATGCAGTCTCCTTATCACTTTTACTGAGCATCTAAGTTAATAGAATGTTGTTTTCTCTATTTTGTGGATTTTATCCATTATATTTCTTTTTATCTTTTCTTAAATAGAAAATCACTAAGGTAATTGCTATTACAACAATAGTTGCAATTCCATAAAGTATAAACCCAGTTAAAAATCCTGGTTCACCACCATTTGCACGACCATATCCAGAAACAATTATTGCTACTGGATATAATAATAATATTGAATAAATTTGCTTTTTAGGAGCATCTAATTTTCTAAATAAAGTTAACCTAAAAATATAAGAAAGAGCATAGATACCAATTATTGCTCCAATGAGTGCAATCATTAATTTTCTCCTATAAAAATAGTCAGTTTGCTCATACAAAAACTCTGGCATATTTTGGTGATGTTGGGGAGTCTAACTTTAGTGAAGTGAGTGAATCTGCGATTGCAAAGGAATTAGGAATAGGTCGTGGGAGTGTGTATCGGGCACTCGGTTAGGTTCTACTCAACACCCTGTATATTCTTTACGGACACATTCACTGGCGAGTTGAATTATATTTTATTAGAAATCTCTATCAAGTTCTGGTCTGGGTCTCTAACATAAAGAGACATAATGGGACCAGTTGCTCCTGTCTTCTGAACGGGTCCGCCTTCAATTACAACATTGTTTTTGGAGAATATATTCTGCCACTCTTCTATTGTTGTAGAACTCAAGAAGCAAATATCCATTGCCCCAGAGACAGGGTTATTTGCGTGTGGTTTATAGGGTGACTTTGCGTCGTGTAAATTTATTTTCTGGTCACCCAATTTCAGAGACTTTCTTGCTTCTCCTCCATCAGAGGGAGTAAAATTTTCTAAAGTCATCCCTAACACATCGCAGTAAAAGGAAATGGTTTTGTCCATATTACTTGCTGTCATAACGATGTGGTCTATTGAAGTTAACATGCATTGTATTCCCTACGGACACATTCACGGGCAAGGTTCTGTGCGGTTTCTATTTGAGAAGAAAATATTTTTTTCGCAAGGATGTATCTAAAATGAAGGTAATCTTTTTGGAATTTGATATCTTTCGTCTTGAAGAAGTTTCATTATCAGTTTGTCCTTTGTCATTTTACTTGGAGTATTTAATTCCCATTCTTCAGAAATTTCGTCATATCGATTAATTTGTGCACTTAGAAGACTTGTTAGAGACCAATAAAAGTATTCAGTTATCATACAAGCATAGTCACAGCTCTTGTCATAATAATGGTACCAAGAACTTTCTGGATAAATTTTTGGGATTGTTTTAAAATAACCACCTCGTGCAACATCCATTGCCTCAGAAATCCTACTACCTTTGAATTCACCAAAAACTTCTGGATAAGCGTTTGCATATCCAACCTGAGATACTAAATGAAGAATTTCTTCAAGATACGCTATGTTTGGTTCATCAGATATCAAACCTACTAATGCTCTTTCAAAATTATCAATATCTATATTCGTTTCTTCTAGAACATCAATTAAGTTTTCAAAAGAACTCTCTAAATCATTTTCTGATTTTCCCATAACTAAAATAGCATTATTTTTAATTAACTTATCAATAACTAGTTTGTCATCTGGATTTCCATCACCATTATTATCTAACCATTGGTTAAGTATTCTGGCAGCTTTTTCGATATTTTTAAACGGAGTATTTTCTGTACCAATTATTTTTACTCCATATACTTTTATTTGATTTGGGAAAAATTCATTTATCGCTTTTTGCAAATCAGTTGGTTTAACAGTTTCACTCCACGCAATTGAGGATGTGAGACAGAACACAATAGTCAGAAATGTGATGGTGAGTTTTCTCATACAAAAACGATGGCATATTTTGGTGAAGTTGGGGAGTCTAACTTTAGTGGAGTAGAATTAAAATTCATCTCGTGTAAATTGAATATATGATCCGGTTTTATCATTGAACAAAACAAACCAATACCATGCTAACCACACCGCAATCATACCTATTATTGTGCCTAGTTGTGGTGCTGACACCTTAAATACCTGAATAAACAAATATAAGAGTATTTGCAGTCCAAAAGCACATGAAATAAACCTCCAATAGAAAGCAATTGATATTTTAATTAAGCACTGACTGCGTGAAGATACATCTCCCCCACTAATTTTGTATTCAATTCCAGTTCCTTTATACTGGGAGTATTGAATTAAATGAAAGGTTAGATAAGTAGGAATGAATCCTATTAACACATTAAACAGCATAAGAGCATATAAAAATTCAATTCCGCTGTTCGTTGTAAGATAAGTTAATCCGACCCCAAAAGGTAACGTGATCAATAAATTTAATAAAATCCAACGCCATAGAAATTTGAATAAAAATTTTGAACATATGACCTGGTTATTATTATAATAGTCTTTATCATATTTGAACATTTTTTTAGGATCCTCATACACTAAAAAATAATAAATAACTTAACATCCAAAATATTATTAATTATTTGTGTCTTAAATATTCATTACTTGCGGAATTTTTCTTCAGCCACACCCTGCGTTTTCGCCTGTTCAATCACTAGCTTCGCATTTTCAAACTGTTTTTCTTTGATAAGTGCATCAATGTAACTCAGCCAAAATTGTTCTATCTTTGGATTAGCTTCAAGAGCAGTTTTAAATAATGGTAGCGCTGCCTCAGCTTTATTCACAGAGACTGCTAATATGCCCAGGTTATGATTGGCATCAGGGTGTGCCGGTTGAGATTGCAGGATAGCTCGATATAGCTTTTCAGCATCCTGAACCTTACCTTCTTTGTGTGCTGCAACGCCTTGCTACAGTGCTTGTTCGATAGTCAGTTCCATTGAAAGCTCTTAAACTCTGCTTCGTACATGCATTAACTAATTGTTTTAATTTGTTAATGCATGCTTTTCGCATCTTATTTTCATTGTAAGAAGTGTATCTATTTTTACCACAGACTACTCCCACTCAATAGTACCAGGAGGTTTAGACGTGACATCATACACTACTCGATTAATACCCCTAACTTCGTTTATAATACGAGTGGCGACACTAGAGATAAATTCATGATCAAAAGGAAAACTATCTGCGGTCATTCCATCTATTGATGTGACTGCTCGGAGAGCACATACAAAATCATAAGTACGCGCATCACCCATCACCCCCACTGTGCGAACGGGTAAAAGCACAGCAAACGCCTGCCATATATCGTTATATAATCCAGCTTTACGAATTTCGTCCAAATATATGGCATCAGCCTTACGTAAGATATCTATTTTATCATTTTCAATCTCTCCCGGTATTCTTATAGCCAAGCCTGGTCCAGGAAATGGATGTCTACCGACGATAATTTCTGGAATACCTAATTCTCGACCTAGATCGCGAACCTCATCTTTAAATAACTCGCGTAGTGGTTCGACCAGCTTCATATTCATTCGTTCTGGTAGACCACCAACATTATGATGTGATTTTATGGTTACACTTGGTCCACCGAATGAACTGATAGATTCTATTACATCAGGATAGAGAGTACCTTGAGCTAGAAACTCTGCTCCACCAATTTTTTCTGCCTCTTCCTCAAAAACGTCTATAAATGCAGCACCTATTACTTTTCTTTTCTGCTCTGGATCACTAATTCCATCTAGTTTTTGTAAAAACATCTCAGAAGCATCACGAGTAATCAAAGTAATATTAAAACGTTCACGAAAAACGCGCTCAACGTCTTCTGCCTCTCCCTGACGGAGCAAGCCGTGATCAACAAATATACAGGTAAGCTGATCTCCAATTGCCTGATGTATAATAACTGCCGCTACCGCACTGTCTACTCCACCAGACAGTCCACATATTACTTTACCACTTCCAACTTTTTCTCTAATACGTAAAATTTCAGAATCACGAAAGGCGGCCATAGTCCAATTGCTAGAACAACCTGCAACGCCATGAATAAAATTAAATAAAAGCTTCTCACCATCAGAGGTATGAGATACCTCTGGGTGAAACTGCAAACCATAGAATTTACGATCATCATCAGCAATCACTGCAAACGGAGCACCCTCACTAGTTCCAACAGCTCTAAATCCAGGAGGCAGTATTGTTACCCTATCACCATGTGACATCCAAACATTATGCTGCTCGCCAGGAGTCCATAAACTCTCAAATAATCTACATTCATCAGAAACAGAAACAATTGCTCTACCAAACTCTTGCTGATCTGACGACTCAACAGCACCCCCAAGCATAGAACACATTATTTGTTGCCCATAGCATATACCTAGGACTGGAAGGCCGCAGTTGAAAACTATTGGATCAACATCAGGACTCATGTTATCAAATACACTGGCTGGACCACCGGATAGTATAATCGCTTTAGGTAAAAAACGTTCAATTAGCTCAACATCTATCCTATTACAGGGATAAATTTCACAATACACCCCGGATTCTCTTACTCGTCTCGCTATCAGTTGAGTGACTTGCGAACCAAAGTCTGCAATCAAAATTTTATCTGATATAAGCAACTTATTAGCCATGACACTTGATAGCCGATTCTTGCACATACTGCACTATGCAGACATTAGTTATATAACTTATTTTTTAATAACTGTGTGTATAAAAGTTAGTATACTATGACTTACTAACTCCCAGCCAAAATAATATTGGTGAATAATAATGCTGGACTTAAACGAAGAAGAGCTACAAGACATAATAGTCTCATGGCTTAAAAATTTAGAACAGGCAATTTCCGAAAAAAATTATAACTCATTAAAATTACTATTTGATACTGATAGTTATTGGCGAGACCTACTTGCTTTTACGTGGAATGTTACGACAGTCTCTGGGGCTGATAAAATTTCTGAATCCCTTGCAGCGTATTCTCCATACATTAAAGCATCAAAATTTAAGATAGATAAAAAACGTACTCCACCTCGAATAATTACACGAGCAGGAAAAAAAGTAATAGAAGCCATAATTCGTTTTGAAACAGTATATGGACAAGCTAGTGGTATTGTTCGATTTATCTTTGAAGATAGAAACATAAAGGCAATACAAGCATGGACACTTTTAACTGCACTTGAAAAAATTAACGGTTTTGAAGAAACGATCGACAAGGCACGCCCCTCAGGGAAAAGTTATTCTCGTGAGTTTAATGGACCTAACTGGTTTGAACAAAGACAAACAAAAATAGCTTTTAAAAATAGAGATCCAGCTGTTCTTGTTGTGGGTGGAGGACAAGCCGGACTGTCAATTGCTGCTCGTCTAACACAACTGAATATAGATACTCTTGTGATCGATCGTGAAGAACGTATCGGAGATAATTGGAGGAAGCGTTATCATTCTCTAACGCTACATAATCAAGTTCATGTCAATCACTTGCCCTACATGCCATTTCCCCCGAACTGGCCAACTTATATCCCTAAAGACAAACTCGCTGGGTGGTTTGAAGCTTACTCAGAAATTATGGAGCTTAATTTTTGGACAAATACTGAGTTAGTAAGTGCCAACTATAACGGAACTAACAAAAAATGGAGTGCTGAACTAAAGATAGCCAGCGGAAATACTAAAATAATACATCCAAACCATATTATTATGGCGACAGGAGTCAGTGGCATCCCTAATTTGCCAAATATCCCTAGCTTAGAAAATTTTTCAGGGACCATCTTACATTCTAGTAAATACAAAAGTGGACATAACTGGGTTGGAAAAAGAGCTATTGTGATTGGCACAGGTAACAGCGGTCATGATATAGCACAGGATTTAATTTCTCATTCAGCAAAAGTTACTCTTATACAACGTAGTCCAACGATGATTGTTAGTGTCGAACCAAGTGCACAGTTACCTTATGCCCTTTACGATGAAGGTCCAAACCTCAATGATTGTGATCTTATATCAGCTTCAATGCCTCTACCTTTGACTAAAATTACTCATCAAATGATTACAGCTAAATCAAGAGAAATTGATAAAACTCTACTAGATAAACTTGATAAAGTCGGTTTTAAATTAGATTTTGGTACTGATGACACAGGATGGCAGTTTAAATATCTAGAACGAGGTGGTGGTTACTATTTTAATGTTGGATGTTCAGACTTGATAGCCAGTCGCAAAATAAAGTTATTACAATTAAAATCTGTCGATCGGTTTATCACTGAAGGTGTGATGAAAAATAATGGAGAAATTGTTAAAGCTGATTTAGTTGTCTTAGCAACAGGGTTTAAAGGACAAGATTATATTATACGAAAAATATTTGGTGACTCAGTCAATGATCTGATTGGCCCAATTTGGGGCTTTGATTCAGGAGAATACGAACTTAGAAACATGTGGACGCGTACTGCCCAACCAGGTCTCTGGTTTATAGCTGGTAGTTTTGCCCAATGCAGAATATATTCAAAATATTTAGGATTACAGATCAAAGCATGTGAGGAAGGTATTATACCTTTAGTCAGAAAAACCGAAAACTAGCCAAATATAAAACACGAAAATACCCTTTATATATTTTTTTCAAATACAGCTACAAAAACACCATCAGTATTGTTACGTGCTGGAGATAAACTTAAATTTGACTCAGAATCTAGGCCAGTCAATATTAATTGATGGTCATCTAAATACTCTTTTACCGGCACACGGGTAAAACCCTTATGGCCATTTAAAAAAGCTGTAACTTGATCTTCGTTCTCCTCTTTTAATAAAGAGCAGGTAGCATAAATAACCCACCCCCCTGATCGCACTAATTTTGCTCCATCATGCAATAAATCAGCTTGTATTTTTATATAGTCTTTCAATTGGTCAGGTGTTAAACGCCATCTTGCTTCCGGATGTCGTCGCCAAGTTCCGGTTCCTGAACACGGAGCATCGATTAACACTCTGTCTACTGGATCTATAGCCTGTACCAAAGCACTTGCATCAAATGGTGCTGTATTAATTACACTTATACCAGCCCGTTTTATACGAGGCTTGATACGATTTAAACGTGAACTAGAAATATCTGCAGCAATAATCTGACCTTTATTCTTCATCATTGCTGCCAAAGCTAATGCCTTTCCTCCAGCGCCAGCACATAAATCAGCTATTTTCTCTCCGGGCTTCGCATTAACCGCAAATGCTATCATTTGGCTACCCTCATCTTGTATTTCAAACAAGCCGTTCCTATAAGATTTTGTGTTTACTAAAGGAAACCAATTATTTGATCTTAAGCCCATTGATGATAATGGGGTAGTAGAAAATAGGTAACCATCCTCCTCTAAATAAGTTTGAACAAGTTCACGCGATGACTTTAGCTCATTAACTCTCAAATCAATGGGGGCAGGTATATTTAAAGCCTCCAGTTCATTTTTATATGTATCTGGAAAGTTGTTAATAAATTTCTGTAGCAACCATTCAGGACAGTTTAATGTAGCCCAGTGAGGTATTTTATTTACTTTGATTTGACTTGTTAGGCGTTGCGTTAATTGCAACTCTTGGTCACTTAAAATTCCTGAAGAAAACTTATTATCACAAAAAATACTTTCTAATTCAGAAGGATTATTAGCCATAATATTAGCGATCATCAAGTTACGTGAATTATGACTATCGGCTCCAGTTTCTTCTAGTTGCCAAGTAAGAAATCCCATATGGCGCAAGGAATTATATACAAGATTCCTAATAAAACGCCTGTCTCCACTACCCGCATATCTACGACGACGAAAATACTCACTAATAACTGTATCGGCCGGATCCCTTACATTAGAAATTGCGTCTAATAACTCTATAGCTGCAGACGTTCGACCCGCTTGATTCATATAAAAAATCCTAATGGCTTATCAAAGTCTTACTGCTAAACATTACTACGATAGTTTGGAGCTTCTCTAGTGATAGCTACATCATGCACATGGCTTTCTCGCAAACCTGCATTCGTAAGTCGTAAGAATCGGCATTCCGTTTGCATAGAATTGATTGTTCCGTTTCCAGTATAGCCCATTGCCGCTTTTAAACCGCCAATTAGTTGATGTATTACATTAAGAGCAGGGCCTTTATAAGGCACTTGCCCCTCTATTCCCTCGGGCACTAGTTTCAATGTATCTGCTATTTCAGCTTGAAAATACCTATCAGCTGAACCACGAGCCATAGCTCCAAGTGAACCCATGCCACGATAGGATTTATACGAACGACCTTCGTATAAAAAAACCTCACCAGGAGCCTGATCAGTTCCGGCTAATAATGAACCAATCATCGCACAATCAGCACCGGCTGCAATTGCCTTAGCTAAGTCACCCGATTGTTGTATTCCTCCATCAGCAATAACTGGTATATTTTCTTTATGCGCTATGTCAACAACATCCAAAATTGCAGTGAGCTGGGGAACACCTACACCAGCAACAATACGTGTCGTGCATATCGATCCAGGTCCTATTCCAACTTTCACAGCATCTGCTCCAGAACCAATCAATGCCTTTGCAGCCTCACTAGTGGCAATGTTTCCCGCAATTATTTGTGTTTGATTGCTTGCACGTTTAATCCTATCTACCTGCTCTATAACCTTGGTAGAATGCCCATGTGCTGTGTCTACAACAACTACATCAACTCCTGCATCAATAAGAGATTCAGCACGCTCAAAACCAACATCACCAACTCCAGTTGCTGCAGCTGCACGCAAACGACCGTGGCTATCTTTGCAAGCATTTGGAAAGTTTTGTGCTTTATCTATATCTTTGACTGTAATAAGACCAACACAATGTTCGCTTTCATCAACTACAAGTAATTTTTCTATACGATGAGCATGAAGCAAACGCTTGGCTTCATCCATGTTTACGCCTTCACCAACAGTAATCAGGCTACGAGTCATCAGTTCCTTAATAGGTTGGGCGGCATCACTAGCGAACCGTACATCACGATGGGTAATAATTCCTACAAGTTTGCTAGTATCTTTGTCTATGACGGGAATACCAGATATCATATGAGATTGCATAAGTGCTAATGCACTAGCCAGAGGCTCTTCCGGACAAATTGTTATTGGATTAACAACCATTCCTGATTCGTAACGCTTGACTTTTCGGACTTCATCCGCCTGTTTGTTTATATCTAAATTTTTATGTATTACACCTATACCACCAGCCTGAGCCATGGCAATCGCCATCTCAGCTTCTGTTACTGTATCCATCGCTGCCGAGATAAGTGGTATTCCAAGCTCAATAGATGAGGTCAAACGAGTGAGAGTACTAGCATCACTAGGTAATATTCGTGATTCTGCCGGTTCTAGCAAAACGTCATCAAATGTAAGTGCATCACGGATGATCATGTCAACTTCGCCTTAAATGAAGACATTTAGATGACAGACCTTATATACACAACCCTTTTCATTCTACAAGAAAAACAAGTAAATTACTTAATTAACTTCCCTTAAATTGTATTCCTATAATATATATCTCTGTAGAATTGCTACGACTCGCTGCTGGCTTAAAACGTCTTACTTTTCCGAAATATCTACGCATGGAAGCAAATAAAGCAGGCTCATCAGTGCCTTGCAAAATTTTAACTATAAAAAAACCTCCATCAATAAGTATCTCACAAGCAAATCGCAGAGCTTCTTCAGCTAAGGCCATGGTACGCAGATGATCAGTTTGCGAATGACCTGTAGCTGACGAAGCCATATCAGACAAAATTCCATCAGCCTGCCCCATAATTAAAGAGCGTAATTCTTCACGTACCTTCTTATCAAATAAATCACCCTGTAAAATAGCAGCTCCCCCGATAGGGGCGAGCTCATTAATATCAAATCCAATAACTTTACCCCCCGATGTTTCGGGCAACACCTTTTCCACTGCAATTTGTGTCCATCCTCCAGGAGCAGCACCTAAATCAATAACTCTGATTCCGGGCTTTAGTAATTTAAACTTTTCATCAATTTGACGAAGTTTATAAGCCGAACGAGAACGGTATCCATCCTTACGCGCTTCTTGAACATACGGATCATTAAGTTGGCGTTGCAGCCATTGGGTAGAACCAATTTTTCTCCTACGAGCAGTTCTAACACGCTCGGCTTGTCGCCTTACGCCCCCGTCACCAATCTTAGATCCCCCACCAGATCTAGTTCCTTGTCCTCTAGCCATTAATTTACAACCTTAAATAAGCTATATCTCAATCTGTTGTTCTTTTTCATTAGACGATGCATCATACCCTATAATTAACAAGTATTTCTAGTTAATGTGCATGCTACACAGATATATCGGTATATGGTATGTAGCACATACTACTAAAAGGTGGGGGATCGTCTAATGGTAGGACTGCGGACTCTGACTCCGCCAATGGTGGTTCAAATCCACCTCCCCCAGCCAATGTTATAATTAAATTTTAGCTTTTTACTTATAGTTCATTGGAGTTTTAATAATTTTTTGGAACCTTAAAGACTTGACCAGGATAAATCAGATCAGGATCCCTGATCTGGTCCTTATTAGCTTCATAAATTAATGTATACTGAATACCTGCTCCATAGCGTTCACGAGCGATTCTCCACAAATAATCTCCTGGCTGAATAATTACTGCTCTTCCAGGGGAAAACTCAATTTTTGAATCCGCGCGTACAAACGGAATCTCAGAACGAGCTACTACGTTTCCATCTGGTTTAACCTGATCAACTCTCAATTTGTAAAGACCTGGATCAACTTTGTGCTCTGGGATCAGTCTCCATTTATTTTTTTTATCAGCTTTAGTTCGACCAATTAATTTATTATCAACATATACTTGAACAGTACTATCCGGAGATGAAGTTCCGGATAATGCTAGATTACCAGTATCATTATAATCAATGGAAGCTATTGATACTTCTGGCATTATTTCTTGCTGTTTTTCTTTATTAATAGGTATCTGCATGACCTCAGAAGGTGCAGGACCATCTTGAGCAATCGAGACTGCTAGTGAACCTGTCCCCTTTTCAGGTACTAATAGAACAACAACTCTATCTGCATTTACCGGTTTACTACTCCCACATTCCGCAACCAAGCTGAGTTGTCGTTCCCCTGGGCTCAGCGGTTCAACTGGTAAAATAACCCAGTCACCTCGTCGATCAGCTGTTGTTTTTCCAATAAAGTTTTTATCATCACTTACAGTAACTATACAGTCAGGTAATGCTTTACCGGCGATTACCACGTTACCATTTTTATCAACCCGCACTATATCAAATTCAGGTAATTTTAATTTGTTATCAACTTCTATTTGTTGAGACTGAGGTTCTATTTTTTTAGTTTTTTGAGTTTTCAGTTCATTTTGTTGAACTTGTTTTGGCAACGTTTCAGGCGAAGGTAGTTGATAAAAAACAACTACTCCAATAATTATCGCTACAGCTAGGGCAGCAACACCAAAAATGACTAGTGGACGATTCACTTTAGCTACCCTGCCATCTTTCTGTTAATAGAGAAATAAGTTAATCTTTTGAATTAGACTCAAGATATTACGTGCGGCGGTTCAAGGCAATCGGTGGAACACATGATTTAAAATAAACCTTAATTATATTAGTGAAAGAAGTAGATGAAAAAAATAAAATCACTATGCGTTTATTGCGGATCTTCTGAAAAAGGTCCAGAAAAACACCTTCGCGAGGCAAAAAAACTTGGTTATGCAATGAGCCAAAGAAAAGTAAGGTTAATATATGGTGGAGGCCGAGTTGGCGTTATGGGAGCAGTAGCAGATGCTGTGATTGAAAACAATGGAGCTGTAACTGGAGTTATACCCGAATTTCTAATGCGTCATGAGGTTGGCCATACTGGTATCACAGAATTAGAGATAGTAACTTCGATGCACGAACGTAAAGCTCGCATGGCAGAATTATCTGATGGTTTCATAGTATTACCAGGAGGTTTGGGTACGCTCGAAGAGTTATTTGAAATAATAACATGGAAACAACTAGGTTTACATAATAAACCAATAATAGTGGTTAATATTGATGGCTATTGGGATAGTTTACAGAAAACAATCCAAAATATGTCCAACGAAGGATATCTTCGGCCTGAAAATATTAAATTAGCTATATTTATAAATAAAGTGGATGAAGTTTTTTCTAAATTAAACTAGTTTACGGATGAATAAATTAGATAAAAAAACTAACGGCTATATATCTCTCTTGCACCAGATGACTTACCAGCCTATTTTGCGCTGAAATAATTCTTTTAAATATAAAAATTAAATAAGCGCCTAGAATTTACTAGCACTTAGTAGAGTTTATACTGAATGAGGCAAATATGATCGACTTGATGTCAATTGCAAAAACAGAAGCCAACGGAGGAGATCTCTTTGGAGAACTCAGGGAGCTTTACGAAAACTCCAATGTTCGACCTGATGGCTACCCAGACGCAGTGGTATGGCAAGGAGGTAGTTCCGAGGGAAAAGTTAATCCAATTGCACATTCTCTAACTGATGCTTATGCGCTTCTTGGAACTGTAGCAGCAATCGATATTCTAGGTTTACCTTTCTATGCTATACCGATGTGGTCTCAGTATCGTCATGATACCGCACTTTCATGCCTTGCCTGGTTTGGCAATATGCCATGCATATCTATAAAATGGTCAACTGCCGGTGACGCGTATGTAAACGATGACAAAGGAAATAAAGTCGTCGTAATGGGAAAATCAGGTAATGCTCCTTTACGTACACAAGCTGGCGTATATTGTAATGTAAGACCATATGGACCAATTACGGTAGTAAGGTGCATGCCGTGTCTACCTTACTCTCAAGACAGACCTAAATTTAATGTAGATGCCGGTACAGGCCTAGTTCATTCAGAAATGAATTCACCGGGCATCCAGATGGCATATGCTAATCGTCTATTTCTGCAAATGGTTCATGAAAGCGGTAAACTTGGGCGTGTAGCTATGAAGCCAACCCAAGCCATGGAAGATGGAATAAATGCCGGACTACATGCTTGGATGCTGAAAGATACAAAATTTGAAGTAGGCAGAAAATACGCTGTCGACCCATACGAAGAACATAAAGAAAATATTGATAAGATTGTTGCTCTTTTACCTAACAACTTTAAATCTGGAATGGAAGAATGGGGCGGAAAAATAGAACAACATATTGCCGATACTAATTACGGTTTACTGTTATGGGATCTTATTGAAAAAAGAGAATGTATCATTCTAGCAACTGATCTTGATGGAGATAGATTGACTGATCTTTTAGCAGATGTATCAGATCCACTAAGAGAGTTTGCCAAAAGAGTAATGGGCCATACAGGTCAAAATATTAATGTTAACAAGGTATGGTCGGATATGGGCTATACTACTGGTAACGGACGAGACATGACCTCCGTAATGCATCGAACAAATGGACCAGCTATTCATGAACAAACTCTCGGGTCTGCCGATGCAATGCTGCTAAGACTCCTTGACGGAGATGAATGGGTCAATGGCACTAAACAACCATATGATCCACGAATCCATTTTGTACTTATCAGGGATGCTTATATAGATGCAAATCCTGACAACCAGAAATTGAAGCAATGGCTAGATAACGTACTAGAAATTTTTGATTCAATCTATGTAGAAAAAAGGCCAGGATTTATTGATGGATATAAACAGTTAAAAGAAGCAATTACGCCGTGGAATGGCTAGGTATTGAAAAGCGTTTTAAAATAAATTTTTAATTATTCATTGAACGCATTGCTGACTCTAATCCATCAAGTGTTAAAGGAAACATTCTTCCCTCTAAAAGTTCGCTAACCATGCCTGCAGACTGAAAATAACGCCAGCGATCCTTTGGCAGTGGATTTAGCCAGCTTACATTAGGGTATGTTTTAACTAGGCGACGGAGCCAAATATCGCCTGATTCTTCATTCCAGTGTTCAACGCTACCTCCTGGGTGAGCTATTTCATACGGGCTCATAGCTGCGTCTCCCACAATAATAAGCTTATAGTCAGACGAGTATGTATGCAAAAGATCCCAGGTTGCAAGACGCCTCGACTGACGTCTCCGATTTTCTTTCCATACGGATTCATATATACAATTATGGAAGTAATAATATTCAAGGTGCTTGAACTCTGTGCGGGCAGCCGAAAATAATTCTTCACAAGTGCGCACATGACTATCCATAGATCCCCCCACGTCAAAAAGCAGTAATACTTTAACTGCATTGTGACGCTCCGGTACCATCTTAATATCCAGCCACCCTCCATTTCGGGCAGTTGAAGACACTGTATCATCAAGGTCCAGTTCATCCGCTGAACCTTCTCGAGCAAATTTACGCAACCTTCTAAGTGCTACCTTTATATTTCTCGTACCTAACTCTATGTCAGAATCTAAATCACGAAATATTCTCTTATCCCATACCTTAACAGCAGAATAATTTCTGTTTTCTTCCTGACCTATCCTTATTCCTTCTGGGTTATATCCTTGGGCACCAAAAGGCGATTTTCCCTGAGTGCCAATCCATTTATTTCCTCCTTGATGACGTTCTTTCTGTTCTTCTAGACGCTGGCGTAGTGTTTCCATTAGTTTTTCCCAACCACCAAGAGATTCAATGTTTTCTTTTTCCTCTTCTGTAAGAAGTAATTCCCCCATTTTTCTCAACCACTCTTCTGGGATTTCTACAATCTCTTCTTCAAAGTCTACTGCTTCAAGGCCTCGAAAAATACTTGCAAAAACTTGATCAAAACGATCAATATGACTTTCATTTTTAATTAAAATTGTGCGAGCTAAATAATAAAATTCTTCAACCTGATAATGGCCCAGCCCTTTGTCCAGAGCTCCCAACAAGTCCAAGTATTCTCTTAGAGAAACGGGTACATCTAATCGACGCAGATCACTAAAAAATTTAAAAAACATTGGTTGAAACAGTCATATATATTAGAGCATTAGTCATTCGCACGTTCGCGGCGGTTTAAAAAAGCTAATCTTTCTAACAAATGGACGTCTTGTTCAGATTTTAGTAATGCCCCATATAATGGAGGTATTAGTTTTGCAGGGTCATTTGTTCGTAAAATATCTGCATCTATTTCTTCTGCTAATAATAATTTCAGCCAATCTAACAATTCTGAAGTAGAAGGTTTTTTCTTTAACCCTGGAATATCTCTTAAATCATAAAATACTTGTAAAGCCTCACGTAGCAATTTTTTCTTGATGTCTGGAAAGTGCACATCAACAATTTGTTGCATCGTTTCTTCGTTAGGAAACGTAATATAATGAAAAAAACATCTACGCAAAAAGGCATCCGGTAGCTCCTTTTCATTATTTGATGTTATTAATACTATTGGACGATTCTTGCTTATAACTGTAGTTTTAGTTTCATAGATATGAAATTCCATTCTATCAAGTTCCAGTAATAAATCGTTCGGAAACTCAATATCAGCTTTATCAATTTCATCAATCAACACAACAGGACGCACATCACTGTCAAACGCTTCCCATAATTTACCCCGTACAATATAATTACTAATATCTTGGACTCGTACATCACCCAATTGACCATCACGTAACCGTGCAACGGCATCATAGTCGTATAAACCATGCTGTGCTTTAGTTGTGGACTTAATATGCCACTCAATTAGTGGAGCGCCAAGCGATCGTGCTATCTCATTTGCTAATACAGTTTTACCAGTACCCGGTTCACCTTTAATAAGCAAAGGTCTCTGTAAAGTAATTGCTGCATTAACTGAAACTTTCAAATCATCAGTTGCAATATAAGTATCAGTACCTTCAAAGGGCATAGACTATCCAATTTTTTAAATTAGTTAAATCAAACATTATAGAATTATCACGTATTTTCTTTTACAAAATCTTCCACTGATTTTAGGGCTATAGAGATCTTGGTAACATCTGGACCACCTCCTTGTGCCATATCAGGCCTGCCTCCTCCACCCTTACCGCCTAGTGCTTCAACAACTTTTCGGACAAGGTCAATCGCACTAACTTGTTCAACCAAATCGTTCGTTACTCCAACTACAATAGAAGCCTTTTCTTCATATACACCGGTTATTGCAACAATGCCGGAACCCAATTGTGTTTTTAAATCATCAGCCATCGACTTTAGTTCACGAGGGGGAATATCTATTAAAGATCTACCTATATACTTAATTCCATTAATTTCTTTATGTGATATTTCATTATCAGAATTACTACTAGTTATTAATTTTCGCCTAGCTTCTCCTAGCTCACGTTCGAGTTTACGACGCTCTTCAAGGACCTGAGAGACCCTCGCAGGCACGTCTGCGGGAGAAGTTTTCAGTACATTAGCTGTTAAATTCAACAATTTTATTTGCTCTTCAAAATAACGCCGAGCATCAATGCCCGTTAAAGCTTCAATTCTTCGGATACCAGCAGAGACCCCGCTTTCAGATACAATAGTAAATAGACCTATATCACCGGTATTATCAACATGCGTACCACCGCACAGTTCTACAGAAAAGATGGCTCCATTATTTTCTCTTTCGGAAACATCAACTGAACCTCTCATAGAAACAACACGCACTTCTTGTCCGTATTTTTCTCCAAATAAAGCTAAAGCTCCAGCTTGAATCGCGTTATCCGGGCTCATTAGTAAAGTTTCTACTGGGATATTAAAACCAATACGCTCGTTAACGATATCTTCAATGGCACTTAAGTCTTCAGGTGAAATAGGCTTAGGCTGACTGATATCAAAACGTAATCGGTTTGGTGCAACTAACGACCCTTTTTGGGTTACGTGTTCACCTAACTGACTACGCAACGCTTGATGTAAAAGATGAGTAGCTGAATGATTAGCTCTTAAACGATCACGACGCACAGTATCAACGCGTAGCTCTACTATATCTCCAACTGTAAGTGGCTTGTAAAATACAATGCCGTAATGAACATGCAGAGTTCCCAGCTTTTTTTGTGTATCCGTAACCCTAATCTCAGAGCCCTCATTACTAGTTAAAGTTCCAATATCTCCCATTTGGCCGCCGGATTCTCCATAAAATGGAGTCTGGTTCAAAACCAATGCAACTTCATCACCAACCGCAGCTTTATTAACTATTTTATTTTTTACAATTATTGCCTCAATAATACCCTCAGCAACGTCTGTTTCATAACCCAAAAATTCACTTGCCCCGGTAACATCACTGACATCAAACCAAATTTCATCAGTTGCTGCTTCACCTGAGCCCGACCAAGCCTGACGAGCCAATTGACGCTGTTGCTCCATAGCTTTGTTGAATTCGTTAACATCAATACTTCTACCTTGACCGCGCAAGATATCCTCAGTCAGGTCAATTGGAAAACCAAAAGTATCATATAGACGAAATGCAACCTCTCCCGACAAATTCTGACCTTCACCTAATCTTGAGGTTTCATCCTCAAGCAGCCTCAGCCCTCTATCAAGGGTCTGCTTAAAACGTTCTTCTTCTAACTTAAAAGTTTCAGTAATAAGCACTTGAGCACGGCTTAACTCACTAAATGCCTGCCCCATCTCTGTAACCAAAACCGGAACCAAACGATGCATTAAAGGTTCTTGACAACCCAACATATGGGCATGACGCATAGCCCTTCGCATTATCCTTCGTAATACGTATCCACGCCCTTCATTAGAGGGCAACACACCATCTGCAATAAGAAAAGAACACGCACGTAAATGATCTGATATCACTCTATGGCTGACTGCCTGAGCTCCATCAGCTGATACATTCGTCTCCTCCGCTGATGCTTCAATAAGGGTTCTCATTAGATCTATGTCATAGTTATCATGCTTGCCTTGTAATACTGCTGCTAGTCGTTCTAGTCCCATCCCTGTGTCAATAGAAGGCCTTGGTAAAGATTCACGTTTCCCAGATTTATGTTGTTCAAATTGCATAAAAACAAGATTCCAGATCTCAATAAACCTGTCTCCATCTTCATCAGGAGTGCCAGGAGGACCTCCTGAAATGTGGTCTCCATGATCGTAAAATATTTCTGAACAAGGCCCGCATGGCCCTGTTTCTCCCATCTGCCAAAAATTATCATTTGTAGCTATACGAATTATTCGATCATTAGACAAACCAGCTATTTTTTTCCAGAGATCGTACGCCTCGTCATCATCTGCATAAACCGTCACTAACAACCGATCTGGTGACAACCCATATTCTTTTGTTATTAAAAGCCAAGCTAACTCAATGGCTGTTTCTTTAAAATAATCACCAAAGGAAAAATTTCCGAGCATTTCAAAAAAAGTATGATGGCGTGCTGTATAACCAACATTTTCTAGATCATTATGCTTACCGCCTGCACGGACGCATTTTTGTGAAGTTGTTGCTCGTTTATAAGGTCGTTTTTCAGCACCTGTAAAAACGTTTTTAAACTGAACCATACCAGCATTTACGAATAATAAAGTAGGGTCATTATGTGGAATAAGAGAAGATGAACTAATAATTTCATGAGCATTACTAGAAAAGTAATCTAAAAAGGTAGAACGTATATCGTTAGTAGTTACCATAATAAAAAAAATACACCCTCATAGAAAATATTATAGCCATAAGATAGATTGTTATCTCTTTTGTATATAATCAGTTTTTTATCAATTATATATTTGTTACTCATCACTAATATAAATACGTTTATATCTTTTACCTCGCCTCAAATTTGCTGTCGAGGGGGAACGGTGAATAGGCACAGTTATTTTAAATAAAAATGACGCCATTATGGCGCCATTTTTATTTATACCTTATTTAAGATTATTTTACTATTTAACTCTCATTTTCAGCAGTTACTGAAATATCTTTCTTATCTTCACCTACTTCTTCGGACGTTCCCAACATTACATCAGATATCAATCCAGCATTTGAACGAATACTTTGTTCAATATTCAATGCCAATTCAGGATGGTCTTTAAGGTATGCCTTAGAGTTTTCTCTTCCTTGCCCAATTCTTTCATCTCCACAAGAAAACCATGAGCCAGACTTTTCAATAATTCCTGCCTGAACACCTAAGTCAATCAGTTCTCCCATTTTAGATATGCCCTCTCCGTACATAATATCAAATTCTATTACTTTGAAAGGTGGGGCTAGTTTATTTTTTACTACTTTAACTTTTGTTTGGTTTCCTACTATTTCATCTCGTTCTTTAATTGCTCCAATTCTACGGATATCAAGACGTACCGATGCATAAAATTTTAATGCATTACCTCCTGTGGTTGTTTCTGGACTTCCAAACATAACACCAATCTTATGGCGTATCTGATTGATAAATATTACTGTCGTTTCAGATTTTGATATTGACCCTGTTAATTTTCTTAACGCCTGGCTCATAAGTCTAGCATGCAAGCCAGGTAAACTGTCCCCCATCTCTCCTTCAAGTTCAGCACGTGGAACCAGAGCTGCTACACTATCAATAACGAGAATGTCTAAAGCGCCAGAACGAACCAATGTATCTGTAATTTCTAGTGCTTGTTCGCCTGTATCTGGTTGAGATATTAATAAATCATCTAAATCTACACCCAATTTTCTTGCGTAAACAGGATCAAGAGCGTGCTCAGCATCTACAAAAGCACAGGTTCCACCAGTTTTTTGAGATTCTGCTATCATATGCAAAGCCAAAGTAGTTTTACCCGAACTCTCTGGGCCGTAAATCTCTACTACTCGCCCCTTAGGTACCCCACCAATTCCCAAAGCTATATCAAGACCAAGCGAACCAGTAGAAATAGTCTGAATATCAACCGCCTGATCATCGCCCAACCGCATAATCGAACCTTTACCAAAAGCTCGCTCTATTTGTCCCAAAGCTGCATCTAGTGCTTTAGTTTTATCTTCCATATTTTCTTTCTCAACCACACGAAGCGATGTTGCCATAGGTATATCTCCAGTTATTTCATTGTGACACATAAACGTTGATCAAACTAATCATATGCACCCATAAAACAAACAATGTACCTACTTTGTTCTTTTTTACAAGTTCTTTTTTTGTTCTTACAAAATTTTAAACTATATTTTATATCTACTGCTCTGTAATTCACCCTATTTTTCTAATAAATTATCAATAATATTAAGTTTTATATCATTAATTAACTAAATTAGTCCTAAATTAAAGCCCAGCCGCCGCCATCTCAACTCTTTTGCTATAGCGCGGATCGTTAGGTTCTATTTCACCTAGTAGCCTAGATGCCTTCAGGCTTAAAACGTCATTTGTACCATCTGAATGAATAAAACTTAATGCATCTCTTAGTAGTTTCTCTATTGGATTTTTTTTCATATATCCTGTTGCAGCCCACAACTCGAAGGCTTCCTGCACTACTGTAAGCGCAGATTCGGACGCGCAGACTTTACAAAGCGAAGCCGCTCGAGCATCCGTATTACCTTGAGTTGAAGTCCAAGCAGCATACCAAATATAATAACGGGCACTTTCCAACAACATTTGCATCCTTGCCAATCTCTTAGCCTGAATTTGATGATCAAAAATAAATTTTCCACCTTGCACCCTCTGTTTAGCGTATTGTAAGGTGATATCATGCGCGCGCTGGGCAACCCCTAACACGGTTGCTCCAGCCTGAATATTTGAGCCAAAGCTAGTTAAAAAAGCTCCCATTTCTGCCAGTGCATTTCCTGGCGTTCCTATGACATCTTCTTCAGGAATCTCAACATTCGAAAATTCTAGTGTACCATTTTGTACTGTACGCTGACCCAGTTTGTCCCAAACCTCCGTACAAGAATAGCCAGGGGTATCAGAGGTCAATATAAATCCCGCAATACTCTGTGAAGAAGGCTTAGATAAATCTGTTCTAGCCATAACATAAATCACTTTTGCCAGGCCACCGTTTGAAATATATCTTTTGGTTCCATTTAAAATCCATCGATCGCCCTTCTTTTCCGCTGTCATACGTATCCCCCCATCCGGAGCATCATAAGGATGTATTGTATCACTACCTGACGTGGGCTCTGTGGCTGCAGCTGCTAACAAGCAAGTGTCATCATCAACTACTTTTGGCAGCCATCTTTCGCGCTGTTCCTCATTTGTAAGATGACTAAGTGCTGTCATTATTTTCCAAGTTTGATCAAAAGCTACTGCGGTACCCAGGTCACCATAGGCTATTGTTTCACCAACAACTGAAAGTGTCAGTACATCTGCGCCCTCTCCACCAAATTTCTTTGGCACTGACAGCGTTCGCAGTCCCAATCGAGAGGCTTCTCTCACCAATTCCCAATTAAATGATTTGTCAGGTTCAGGAATCAAATCTGATTCCTCTGCCCGCGGTATAACCGAATTAATCGCAAAACCTAGGGCTATTTCTTTTAGCTCTTTTTGTCTTTCTGTTAATTCAAAATCAACCATCTTATTTCCCCCATAACTAATGAATTATTAATCCATATTAGTTAAAAATTTGCTAAAGAATTTTTAACTAAAGCTTTTTTAATCGTCATAAATCAAACCACCTCGGCCCAATAGGTCTTGAGCTATAAGGTCCTGAAATAAGGTTTCAACCTCTGTAAAATGCACTCGTTTTCCTATAACGGGCTTTATAACCCCACGCGCCATCACATCCATAGTTTCAATTAATTCTGCTCTTGTCGAGTGACGCGAACCAGTCACAATTTGTTCTGTTACAAGCAAATTAATAGGATTTATCTTAATATCTCCAGGGTGAGCACCAATGATAACTGCCCGACCAGCAGTTGCAAGACTATCAACGCATGATTGAAAAGTTTCTGGTGCACCATGAAAATCAACAGCGGCATCGACGCCTTTACCGTCAGTTAACTTTTTTATTTCAGAAGTAAAATCGTTTATCTCGCGAACATTAATAACTTCATCTGCACCCCACTCTTGCGCTAAATTCAATTTAGCCTCAGAAATGTCAGCAGCTATTACTCTTGCTCCAAACAATTTTGCCACCTGCACACCATGTATGCCAACGCCTCCACCTGCTCCAACTATAAGAACATCATCATGTGGATTAATTTTTGCCCGCTCTCGCATACAGTGCCAAGGGGTATTTACCGCATCAGCAGCTATAGCAGCACCTTCATAGTCTAAACCTTCCGGAATAGCTAAAAAATTATCGGCAGGCAAACAAACATAGTCTGCGTATCCACCATCACGGTGAACTCCAACATAGCCACCTGAATTTTCACATAATGTCTCACGACCGTTTCTGCACCAACGACAATACCCACAATTTAAATAAAAATACACAGCACATCTGTCGTCAATAGATACATTAGTAACTCCGTCTCCAACAGCTACTATATCGCCTCCTAGTTCATGCCCCATCACGCGTGGTGCTTCGCCTCCAAAAACGCCAGTACGCATGGTTACTAGTGTTAGCCCAACCCCTGCAGCTCTGACTTTCATCACTGCCTCACCGGGACCTGGCTCTGGATTATCTCGTGTCTCTAATTTGAAAGAATCCCCCCAATTATTGACTACCATAGCTCTCATTTTCATACCCCTCTAGCAAGAACTGCTAACACCAATATTTAGAATTTACACACCAAGTTGACATTACGAGAATATCATTATCATTAACTCTTCTATAGGAAGGTTATTAAATAATTTGTGTTTACATAGTTTTAGAATGGTAAATAAATCAAAAATAAATTATAGGTAACTTAATTAATCTGTATATATGCTATGAATCTCTGTGGGTTTTTTCCATACGTTCATGTCGTTCTTGGGCCTCCACACTAAGTGTTGCTATAGGCCGTGCTATCAACCGACGAATATCGATACTATCTCCAGTAACTTCACAATAACCATATTCACCAGCATCGATTCGTCTCAGAGCTGCGTCTATTTTACTAATTAATTTACGACCTCTATCACGGCTTCTTAACTCTAAGGCACGATTACTTTCCAGAGAGGCACGATCCGAAACATCCGGTTCCTGATTGTGGGTAGTCTGTATATTAATAAGAGTCTGATCAGATTCGCGCACCAACTCATTTCGCCATTCTATAAGCCGTTGACGAAAAAACTCTGTCATAAACGGATCCATAAAATCATCTTCATCAGATGGAACATAGTCGGGCGGTAGCAAGGTCGTCGACATGATCTCTCAATTTAAGTTTATAATTAAAGCAACTTGTAACTGGCGGAATATATATATGCGAGACCCTCCACCGCAAGCTTAATCAACTAAAAAATTACTATTACCAAAAAATTCTTTTAATTAACAACTTAGCTAACATGTGTAATTTAAAATAATATTGCTAACTTATTTATACAAATAAAAC
>Ga0115002_10002561_pt1 | contig 23567 bp, 16 predicted proteins | sample ArcticOcean_MG_C_8_FD_89576 | JGI IMG/M metagenome (GOLD analysis project Ga0115002, IMG submission 89576) | Marine microbial communities from western Arctic Ocean - ArcticOcean_MG_CB11_86 | ecosystem: Environmental > Aquatic > Marine > Oceanic | place: Arctic Ocean: Canada Basin | collected... | reverse complement strand
GTCCGGTGCGGAAAATTTTGGCGCTTCGGCAGTCCAAACCGCCAGCATGGCCAGCTCCGCCGCGTCGTCCAGCGGGATGATTGGCTTGGGCTCAGGGATTGGCTCTGGTTCGGGGGCCACTGCTGCCGCTTCTGCCGCGGCAACTGCTGCGGCCTCGGCTTCCAGCTCTCTGCGGCTTCTGCCGCCGCTTCGCCCGCCGTCGCTGTGCGCAGGGCAAGCACCTCTGCTTGGGCTCTTTCTACGGCTAGCCCTTCGGCGAATTGTTCGGGGTCTCCCTCCACCGCATTGTCAGCTTCCACTGGCTCTTGTCGGACTGGCTTCAGTGCCTCCGCCGCCGCGAACGGGTTGCCCGGCAGGTCTGCCGGGTCTGCCGGCGCCAATCCAAGTCCCAATGGATCGGACCGGGCTGGCCATCCCATGCCCCATGCACGCATGGAGCATGCCCTACCGCACCTGGGAATCTCGTCTAACGGTTCCATCTCATTGGATTGTGCTCTAGAAAATGCTGTCCCCTTCACCACGCCTAAAATTTGACCGGAAATTTGGAAATTATGTCTTTTCTCGCCGACAGCCTAAGCCGCATTAAACCGTCCCCCACCATTGCCGTGACCACAAAGGCGGCAGAGCTCAAAGCCGCAGGCCGTGACGTGATTGGCCTGGGTGCCGGGGAGCCAGATTTTGACACCCCAGATCACATCAAACAGGCGGCCATCGAAGCCATCGGCAAGGGCGAGACCAAATACACTCCGATCAATGGCACAGTCGTCTTGCGCGAGGCCATCGCCGAGAAATTCAGCCGAGAAAACGGCCTGGATTATGGCTTGGATGAAATCTCTGTGGGCTGTGGGGGCAAACAGGTGTTGTTCAACGCCATCCTGGCAACCATCAACCCGGGGGACGAAGTGGTGATCCTTGCCCCCTATTGGGTGTCGTACCCGGATATCGTTCTGCTGGCAGGCGGCGTGCCGGTGAAAGTTTCGGCGGATGCCGCCGACGGCTTCAAGGTCAGCCCGGAAAAGTTGGAAGCCGCGATTACCGCGAAAACCAAGTGGGTCATCATCAATTCACCGTCTAATCCCACCGGCGCGGGGTACACCGCTGACGAGCTGAAGGCGCTGGCTGCTGTGTTGGCAGCCCATCCCAATGTGTGGGCCATGACCGACGACATCTACGAGCACATCACCTATGACGGCTTTGTCTTCAAGACGTTGGCCCAGGTGGCGCCAGAGGTGAAAGACCGCACACTTACCGTGAATGGGGTGTCGAAGGCCTTTTCAATGACCGGTTGGCGGGTTGGCTATGCCGGTGGGCCCAAGGAGCTGATAAAGGGCATGTCTAAAATTCAGTCACAAAGCAGCACCCACACCAGTTCCATCAGCCAAGCCGCCGCCGCCGCCGCCTTGTCCGGATCCCTGGATTTTCTGGATGAATGGCTCACGGCGTTTCGCCAACGGCGTGGGTTGGTGGTGGACATGATTAACGATGCCGAGGGCCTGGACTGCCGGACCCCCACCGGGGCGTTTTATGTGTATCCGTCCTGTGCCGGGGTCATCGGTCGCAAAACCCCCGATGGCGCGGTGATCGAAGACGACTCCGGCTTTGTCTCCTATTTGCTGGAATCCCAGGGCGTGGCAACGGTTCAAGGCGCTGCTTTTGGCCTAGAGCCCTTCTTCCGCATCTCCTACGCCACTTCGCTGGAGAAGCTGGAAGACGCCTGTCGCCGCATTCAAAAGGCCTGTGCGGCGCTTAGCTAAACCGGTAGAAGCCCAACAAATAATGAGTGTGACAAAACAGCCTCTTGCATGGGCAGACTGGCCTTGAAAACATAGTGCCCTGCCGTGCGGGGAGCGGCACAACACTATCCTGAAGAGGATCCAATGAACCAAAGGCCATCCGGCACGCGCTCAGTTGCTTTGGTAGGGTCCTATTTGTCCGGCAAAACCACCTTGCTGGAAAGTCTGCTGCTGGCCACCGGTAAGATCGATCGGCGCGGCTCGGTGGTAGAAGGCAGCGCGGTCGGGGATTCCTCCGCCGAGGCCCGCGCCCGGGGCATGAGTGTCGAGGTGAATGTCGCCACCACCGAATTCATGGGCGACACCTTCAATTTTGTTGATTGCCCAGGCTCCATCGAATTTTGGCAAGAAGCCTCCGATGCCCTGATGGGAGTGGATGCAGCGGTGGTGGTGTGCGAAGCCGATGCGACAAAGGCGGCCGCACTGGCGCCGTTGTTGAAACGCCTTGATGAATTGGAACTGCCGCGGATTTTGTTCGTCAACAAAATCGATCGGGCCACCGGCCAAATCCGGGATTTGCTGCCCGCATTGCAAGCGGTTTCGGACAAGCCGTTGGCTCTGCGCCACGTGCCCATCCGCGATGGCGAAACGGTCACGGGCTATGTGGATTTGGCCAGCGAGCGGGCGTACGTCTACCGCAACGGGGAAGCGTCTGAGCTCATCGACTTGCCCGAGGACATGGCCGACCGCAAGACCGATGCGCGTTATGAGCTGTTGGAAAATCTGGCGGATTTCGATGACAAGCTGATGGAACAATTGTTGGAGGATGTGGATCCTCCCAACGACGAAGTTTACGAACAACTGGCAAAGAATTTCGCGGAAGGTCATGTGGTTCCGGTTTTTCTGGGCGCCGCCGAACACGATGCGGGCGTGCGACGGCTGTTGAAATCCTTGCGCCATGAAGTCCCCACCGCCAATACCACACGGGAGCGCCGAGGAATTTCCGAAGACGGCGAGGTGCTGGCGCAGGTGCTAAAGACCTATCACACGGCGCGGGGCGGCAAGCTTTCGGTGGCACGGGTGTGGCGCGGGACGCTTTCGGACGGCATGACGTTGAATGGGGAACGGGTTTCCGGGCTGTTCAACTTGGTCGGTCAGAAAACCGAAAAGCGCGGCGACGCTGGCCCCGGTGACATAGTGGCCCTGGGTCGCCTGGAAAAGGTGGTCACAGGGGATGTGCTAGAGCCCGGCAAAGAGGGGGCTGCGGACTTGCCCTTCGCGCAAATTGCGCCGCCGGTCTATGCCCTGTCTTTAGTTGCCGCCGATCGCGCCGACGAGGTGAAGTTATCCAGCGCCATAAAAAAGCTGCTGGAAGAAGATCGATCGCTGACCTTTTCTCACAACGACGACACCAACGAATGGGTCCTTGGGGGTCGGGGAGAAATGCATTTGCGGGTGGCGGCAGATCGCTTGGCCGGAAAGTACGCGCTGGCCGTGAACACCGGGGTGCCAAAGGTCCCGTACAAAGAAGCGATCAAAAAGCCCGTTACTCAGCATGCCCGGTTCAAGCGCCAATCTGGTGGCCACGGCCAATTTGGTGATGTGGAATTGAACATCAAGCCGCGCCATCGGGGATTGGGGTTTGAATTCGAGAATGCCAGTGTCGGCGGCGTTGTGCCCAAGACCTTCATTCCGGCGGTGGAGGCAGGGGTGAAAGAGTATCTGCAAAAAGGCCCGCTGGGTTTCCCCGTTGTGGACATCCACGTGATCCTGACCGATGGCCAACACCACGCGGTGGATAGTTCGGAAATCGCCTTCAAGACTGCCGGGCGCATGGCCATGGCCGAAGGCGTTCCCAAATGCAGCCCCATTCTGCTAGAGCCGATCCTGCAGGTAGAAATCGCGGTGCCCAGTGCCCTGACCGCAAAAATCAACGCCCTGGTCAGCGGTCGTCGGGGGCAAATAATGGGGTTCGACGCTCGGGAAGGCTGGTCAGGGTGGGACGTGGTCACCGCCCAAATTCCGGAAATAGAAGCCCAGGATTTGATTATCGAGCTTCGGTCCTTGACCTCTGGCGTCGGCACGTTCACCAGGAAGTTCGATCATTTGCAGGAGCTCGCCGGACGGCTGGCCGACGACGTGGTAGCGGCCCATACCGAGAAAGTGGCTGACGCCTGAGCCGCAATGGCAACCGCCTGTTTGGTTGTCACAGCGTGGATAATTTCACGCCGGGTTGATTTTCCCTGAGAGGCCATCCACCCTATGGCACAAGGTCAAAATAGGCCTTTTGTTGGAGCGGTCTAGGAGAGACTTCGATGCTGATTAAAAAAAATTGCGGCTGGGAACTGCCGGAAAATTCAGTCACGCCTGAAAGCGTTTTCAAGGATCGCCGCAATATTTTAAAAGCCCTTGCCGGTGGGACTATCCTGGGTGCGGCAGCGGGCTCGTTGATGGCCGGGGGCGCATGGGCTGCGGCCCCGGAAAATGATCCATCCGCGCATCTGTATCCAGTGGCACGCAATCCGCTGTATACGGTCCAGCGCGAAATGACGCCGGAAGGTATCGCCGCCACCTACAACAATTTTTACGAATACGGGTCCCACAAGGAAATCTTTGAACTGGCGCAACAGCTGCGCACCCGCCCCTGGGACGTGAAGATCGACGGTATGGTGGACAAAGAATTCACCATCGCCTTTGACGATTTGGTCGCCCAAATGCCACTGGAAGAGCGCGTCTATCGCCACCGATGCGTGGAGCGCTGGTCCATGGTGGTGCCCTGGAGCGGCTTCCCGCTATCTGCCCTAGTGAATTTGGCCAAGCCCAAAAATGAAGCCAAGTACATCAAAATGGTCACTTTCTTGGACAAATCCATGGCCCCGGGCCAAAAGGAATTCTGGTGGCCCTGGCCGTACACCGAAGGCTTGACCATGGAAGAAGCCATGAACGAATTGTCGTTCATCGCCACCGGGATTTACGGCCACCCCTTGCCCGACCAACATGGGGCGCCTATTCGTCTGGTGGTGCCGTGGAAATACGGCTTCAAGGCAGTCAAATCGATCGTCCAATTCACCTTCACCGACAAACGCCCCAACACCTTCTGGGAAATCAGCAACGCCAACGAATACGGGTTCTGGGCGAACGTGAACCCAGACGCGCGCCATCCGCGGTGGTCCCAGGCATTTGAAACAGTGCTTGGGGGCGGAACAGTGCCCACCCAGATTTTCAACGGCTATGGCGAGTTCGTCGCCGACCTGTACACCGGTCTGGAAAAGACCGAACGGCTCTTCATGTAGGCTTGTCTATTCCGGCAGTGGCGCTTGATCGGGCTCCAATTGCCCTAGGCGTTCCAGTTCGGCCCGGGCACCGGCATAGGCCATGGTGCGCACTTCGCCGGACTGAATAACCTGCCAAAACAATTCGGCTGCTGCCTGGGCATCCCCAGAGATCAATTGGTGCTGTCCGGCAAAGAAAAACGCCTGGAGCCGGGCTCCGTTGTCGGGACTGGCCTCAGCATCCAGATAGGGTGCCAGAACGGCGTCTTGCGTCGTGTCGCCCATAAACAACGCCACCAAGGGCCCAGGCCAATCGGTCGAGGGTGACGTCGCGGCGAACGGCTTCAAGGGCCCGGCGTCGCCCCCGGCGCGGATGCGGGACACGTGGGCCCACAACGTCAACATAGCAGGTTGGTTGTCCTCCAAGGCGGCAGCGGCGGCGAAGTTGTCGGCGGCGCGGGTAAAATTTCCTGTCTCGAACCGCAGCAACCCACGGTTCACGAATGGCTTTGTCTTTTCGCCGTCCAGGGCGATGGCCCGGGTGAAATCCGCTGCGGCCAAATAGGTGTTGCCCAAGTTTTTGTGGGCGACGCCGCGGTTGTTAAAGGCTGACGCGTAATCCGGGTCCAGGGTCACGGCAGCGTCGAACCCCGCCAACGCCGCCGCGGGTTCTCCGGTGGTCAACAGCGCCACCGCGCGGTTGTTGTGGGCGGGGGCGAAATTCGGGGCCAGGGCAATAGCTTGGTCATAATCGATCAACGCCAAATCCTGGCGGCCAGCGGCGGCCCACGCCAAACCCCGGGCGTTGATGCCGGGAATAAACCCCGGATCGCGCCCTACGGCTTGGTCGAAATCACTGATCGCCTTTGTTGTGTCGCCGCCAGAGAAATACACTAGGCCGCGATTGAAATAGGCATCGACGAAGGTCCGTTCCAATTTGATGGCTTCGTCGAAATCTTCGATGGCTTGTCCCAGATTCCCTGTGGCAGCGTTCAAAAGCCCGCGATTGAAATGCGCCCGGCGAAACTTTGGATCCAGGCCAATGGTTTCAGTCAGGTCCACGATCGCTTTTACTGGCCGGGCCAGAAGGTTCAGGGTGTTGGCGCGATTGAAATATGTTTGGGGGTTTGTGGGCTCGCGGGAAATTGCCTCGGCATACTGGGCCAAGGCGTTCGCGTAGTCCCCGTTGTTGTGATAGGCCACGCCGAGGTTGGCATAGGCCTGGGCGATTTCCGGGTCCAACCTGATGGCAATGGTGAAGTCGGCAATCGCCCAAACGGGCAGGTCCCGATACAGATAGACATTGCCGCGGTTGTTATAGGCTTCCGGGTCCGTGCGATCTAGGCGGATGGCTTGATCAAAATTCACAGCCGCGGCGTCCCAATCGCCCACGGCAATCAATGACATTCCCAATTGATTGAGAATGCGCAGATTGGTGGGTGCCAATCGTTGGGCCGCCAGGCGATCGCTCAGCGCTTCGTCCAGGCGGGCCAGGGCGGTCAACGCATCGGCGCGGTTGTTGAAGCCTGCGGCTGAAAGGGGATCCATAATCAGGGCCCGGGTGAAGTCGTCTACGGCCGCCGGATAATTCCCCATGGCCGATTGCGCCAGGCCGCGATTGATGAAGATTTGGGGGGCAGGTGCCAGCGCCACGGCGGCGGAATAATCCTCGATGGCTCGGGCGAAATCCTCGCGCCCCGCATGCACATTGCCGCGGTTGAACAGGGATTGATGCGACGTGGGGTCCAGAGCCAATGCAGCGTTAAACGCGGCCTCTGCTCGGTCCAGATTCCCCGCGCCATTCAAGGCGATGCCCAAATTCAGGTGGGCTGCGGGGTTTTCGGGGTTGGCGGCGGCAACCAAAGTGAAATCTTCCGCCGCGCGGTCGGCCTGTCCAGCCAGCAAAAGCGCTGTGGCACGGGAAGACAAAGCGCCCATGTCGTCGGGTCGCAGGGCTAGGACCTGGGAGAAGCCTTCGGCGGCCTCCGCATACCGGCCCAGGCGCGCCAAGGTTCCGCTGCGATTGGACAGGGCTCCGATTTGGCTGGGATCTAAAGCCAGAGCACGGTCATAGTCGGCCAGGGCACCTTCCAGATCACCCAATGCCAGGGCGCCGTTGCCGCGTACGTAATAGGCCTCGGCATAGTTTGGGTCAAAGAACAGGGCCGCCGCCACGTCTTCGTTCGCAGCGTCTAATTCCCTCAGCGCCCGGCGGGCGATCCCCCGGCCAAGGAGGGCATCAGCACGGGAGTCGTCCCGGGATAGCGCCAGGTCGAATTGCTCAATGGCCCACGAATAATTGCCCTTTTGGATCCAAATATTGCCGCGCTCAACATAGGCGTCGACGAAGGCCGGATCCATGCGGATTGCCATCTGGAAGTCGGCGTCGGCGCGATCCCAGACCCGGGCGTCGGCGTGCAGCCGCCCCCGATTAAAATGGGTCTGTGGGTTGTTAGGGTCTAGCAATATTGCGTCGGAAAAATCCCGGAGAGCGTTGGCGTAATCTTTGACGCTTAGGTAGGCGTATCCCCGGTTGGTGAAGACGCCGGCAAGGTTGTTGCGGCTAAGTTCATTGGAATCAATGGCCTGGGTGAACAGCCGCATGGCTCCAGTCACATCGCCATTTTCCAAAGCCACAACGCCAGCCTGGGTGTCCGCGATAGCGTCCGCCAAGACGGCATGCGCACTCAATGTCATTGGGGCAATGGCAAGCGCCGCCGCCAATCCAGCCGCCGAGAAATGCTTGGTCATACTATAAAAACTGATGGTTTAGACAAATTCACAACGATCTTAATGGCCCACATTGCCGTGGGGCAACAGCACCAATTCACCGAATTTCCCAAGCCTGGCGGATTTCAATGACTTTGATTTCCGCCGCCGCGGCGTCGTCCTCGCGCCCCATATCCCGCAGCAGACCGGCGTAGGCGGAAAAGGACATAGCGCTGCGAATATGGTTGGGACCCAAGGACTCCTCCCACATGGGCAAGATCACTTCGAACATGGCGACGGCATCATCCAACCGGCCCGCACGGAACAGGGCGATGGCATATTCTTCGCGCACGGTAAGCGCCCTGGGGTGGAATTCCCCCATCACCAAATCCATCAGATCGGAAGCCTGGCTCAGGGTGGCGGCGGCTTCGTCGAACCGATCTAAATCCCGATAGATGGCGGCAAGCATGGGCAGGGACACGGTAAGATCGGGGTTTTCCGGTCCTCCCAACTTGGTGTGTAACGCAACCGCGCGTTCCGCCAGAACCACCGCTTCATCAAAACGGTCCAAGGACGAATAGACAGGAGCCAAATTCAACAGACTACCCAGTAGCCGTGAGTCATCCTCCGCGAAATTCGCGTCGGCAATTTTCATTGCCGCTTCCAAGTTTTCTAGCGCCGCATCGACCTGATTCAAGCCATAGGCTTGGACACCGGCTTGGGCTAAACGGGTCCAATCTTCGTCCGCGTTCTGGCTCCAGGCCGCGGTTGAAGACACCACGGCAAACACGAAAATTCCAAATACCGCTGCCCGGGCGGCAAGGTGCTTTGGCTCCATTTCTGATCTCCCGTCAACTCTGTTGTCAGCCTTATACCCCGTCCAAGGGCGGTCGGACAAAAAAATGGCCGGGCTGTTAAAGCCCGGCCAAGTTGAACAGGGAGACTTGTGTCAGAAAACGCAATGGGCCACATACCAAACTATAATGCTCGTGGCCACTTAGGGTGGGCTCTCGCCCGACCGAAGGGGGCCGCAAATACGCGCGTCACCCGTCTTAGGAAGTAGATAGGGTCTCTCGGGACAATTCTCTATACCCATAGTGACAACTGAGCCATGTGCTAAGCGCGTGGCTCAGGGATTGATCGTCTGTATGAGACGTAACTCATCCTCCTATTTTAGGAGATTATGGTGTCTTAAATAGCCCCATTGGCCCGGATGGGTAAGGCTTTTGGGTTATCCTTGGCGACTTCTGCGATCAAAAAATCTCGGAAAACATCGATTTTTCGCGCCCCTCGCAATTCTTCGGGATAGGTGAAATAGGCTTCGAAAATCGGGCTGGGGACATTTGTTAGGATGCGCACCAAATTCGTCTCAGCGCCGACCATGTAGTCCGGCAGAGATCCTATCCCCAAACCGGACTCCACGGCCTTCAGCACCCCATAAATATTGTTGATTTTCGCGCGCGCTTTGCGTGGGTGGGCCGGGTTGGCACCGGCAAACATCAACCAATTAACGTCGGCAAGCATGGTTGGGGCGTTGGCGCCATAGATGACAAGATCGTGCAAATCCAAATTCTCGGCCGACATTGGCTCGCCCTTGCGATCCAAATAATTGAGAGCGGCATAAACGGAATATTGGACCCGGGTTAGTTTGCGAGCGATCAATCCCGGTTGGTGCGGCCGGTACAGTCGGATTGCGCAGTCGGCTTGGCGCATGGACAGATCTATTTCGCCATCTTCCATCAACAATTCGATGAAAATATCCGGGTACATTTCCAAGAATTCCCGAATACGCTGGGTCAGCCATGTGGAGCCAAACGCCACCGTGGTGGTGACCCGCAATTCTCCACTGGGGGAATCCTTGTCGCTGCTTGCCAAAGCCTCGGCTTGGGCGATTTTTGCAGCGACTTCTGCCGCGGTCCTAAATAACGCTTCGCCTTGTTCGGTCAGCAACACGCCACGGGCATGGCGGCGAAACAGCACCGTGCCTAAGGAGGTTTCCAGAGAGCCAACATGGCGGCTGACGGCTGATTGGCTAAGGGCCAGGCCTTCTGCGGCGTGGGTGAAGCTGCCAGCTTCGGCTACGGCGTGAAAAATCCGAAGTTTGTCCCAGTCCAAGTCCATGGTTGGACTTTGCCTTGGTGGAGGGTCTTTGGCTAGGTGGGGTGTGTCACTCGGCGGCTTGAGCTTCGTCGACCACCGCTTCGGCCAAAAACTGTTGGGCCTCCAGGGCTGCCATGCAGCCGGTACCGGCGGCCGTAACCGCCTGGCGATAGATCTTGTCTTGGACATCACCGGCTGCGAAAACGCCTGGGATGTTCGTGCGGGTCGAATCTGCCGCCGTGTTCAAATAGCCTTCGTCGTCCATATTTAGCTGGCCGTTGAAAAGTTCGGTGGCCGGGGTATGGCCAATGGCGATGAACACACCGTGGACAGGGATCTCGGTGATTTCTCCGGACTTCACGTTTTTGATTTTGGCGCCGGTGACCCCCATGGGATCGCCCGCACCGATGACTTCTTCCAATACTGAATCCCACATCACTTCGATTTTGGAATTTGCCAGCAACCGATCTTGCAGGATTTTTTCCGCGCGCAGTTCACCGCGACGGTGAACCAACGTCACCTTTGAAGCAAAATTCGTCAGGAACATGGCTTCTTCGGCAGCGGTGTTGCCACCGCCAATCACGGCAACCTGTTGGTCTTTATAAAAAAACCCGTCGCAAGTTGCGCAGGCCGAAACCCCAAAGCCTTTGAATTGTTCTTCGGATTCAAGGCCCAGCCAGCGGGCTTGGGCACCGGTGGTGATAATCAGCGCGTTGCCGGAATAGGTATCAGCGGAATCCCCCACCGCTTTGAACGGCCGCTGGGATAAATCGACAGAGGTAATCAGGTCTTCGACCATATCGGTGCCCACGGACCGGGCTTGCCCTTCCATCTGTTCCATCAGCCAGGGGCCTTGGATGACATCGGCAAAGCCTGGGTAATTTTCCACCTCGGTGGTGGTGGTCATTTGCCCGCCCGGCACCATGCCCCGCACCATGCGCGGCTTCAAACCTGCCCGGGATGCATAGATGGCGGCAGTGTACCCGGCGGGGCCTGATCCGATGATGAGGACTTGGGAATGGTGGTGGGCCATGAATTTTCGATCCTAAAAAGCGTACAAAAGCATCTGGGGTGACTATACCCCCAAATTCCTTGATATTTATTTATTGCCCCAAGGCCCCATGTGCAAGGCGCTCACACCGTTCACACGCGATTGTGCTGCACGGCTAAAACCCAAACATGTGGTCCAGGGAAAACGCCGAGGATGCATCGTCCACCGGACCCATGGTCAATCCGTGGAATCCAAACAACCGGCAGGTGACATCGCGGACCAGAACATAGGCCCCGTCGCCAGCACGGAGGCGGGCTTCGCGGTCGAACATTTCTGAGACCCGCCACAGAAACGAGCCGCCACACGGAATGGAAACCTCTGATGTGGTGATCGCTCCGCCCTGGGAGTCCGTCAAGATCAAGGACGTGGCCGACGCTGGGTGCCACGGGGCCGAGGCCCCATAGATCAGGTGGCACAGGGTGTCGCAGGGCTCTGGCCCAATCCGCAAAAACAGCCGAGTGGAAAGCCCCGGCGGTGGCCCGGCATAGGATTGGGGCTCGTCCTTGTAGGTGGCGGCGGTGTTGTAAATGTGTGCGCCAAAACTGGTTTCTGCCACATGGCCGGAGGCGCGTTGGCTGAATCGGGCGATAGCGTGGAGCCAGCCGTCGGTGTCGCCGCCATCGGTGAAATCGTACATCAGCTCCGCGTGGCCGTAATCGTCCAGGTCATCCGTGAGCGTGTCCATGTCGATCACGTCCTGGTTGGCCCGCGGCAGGCGACCCAAGGGCTTGGTGGCGATTTTGTTGCCTACCGGATCGTAAACCACCAATTTCAGGGGCAGTTCGTTCTGGGCCGTGGACATGGGCGTCGGCAGAATTGTTGTGTGAAAATCCGCTTTGGGCAGGATCGGTAACGGCAAAATAAAGCCTTTGCCCAAAGCCGGGCCCAGGTCGGCAATTTTTGGATCGGGAGTCAGATCCGTGCGTTCCACATTGGCGTGGGCGACGCGGCTGCGTAAGCGCCCGGTGCTGAACACTTCGTACCTGGGTCGGACAAAATAGCGCCCGGCGTGAATTTCGACCTGCTGGGGCCACGCCGCTTCGGGCAACAGGGTCGAGGTGTCAATGGCCCGGGTGCCAAAGGCCGGAATGTTTTCCCCATGCCACGCAACTTGGTCGGATCCCATGACGTTCAGGCCAATACTGCCCGCAGGAATCGGGATTGGGTGAGAATTTTGCACCCACAACACCACCCGTTCCCCGGCTTCCGGGGCTGGCAGCCCAGCGTACAAATCCGACGGCCAGGCGTTGGCGTCGTGGGTGGCAGACAACACCGGCGTTTCGTCGGCACCAAAGGTATCCAGGGCGTATTTGAAAACATCATGTCCTTTGGCCCGCAGCGCATGCAGAAACAGGGATCCGGCAAAGGGTTCCAGGTCGAACCGCTCCCGCACCTCGCGACTGTCGATGCAATAAGTGCCACCGGCTGGCGGCAAGGGGTGAAACCATTCGGCCAAAATATCGCCGTCTTCGCTGAACAGCCGCGCCCACAGCTCGGGGTCGTTCGCCCCGTATCCGCCCCAATAATTGGCGGACCGTACCGCCGTGTGGTTTGCTTCGCTGTCGCGCAGAAAGACAAAATTGGTGGCGAAGTTCAGGGGATCCAAATACCGCCGCCGATTACTGAGCCATTCATCGGGGAGCCGCATGGCATCGAAGCTAAGAACCTCGGCGTCCGGGGCAAAATGGCGGATTTGGGACTCCAGGCGGGCAGAATCAAATGCGGCGATGAGCACCACCGAGGCATTAAAATTAGCCAGATCCGAGACAATTTTGGTGGTCTCGCCCAATGTGTCTTGGCCCACGTGGCCGACGTCTTGGACAAATACCCCGGCGCAGGGAAAATCCCCGTGCAGCGCGGCAAACGGTGCGGCGTGGCCCAATGGATCATACACCGCCAAGATGTCGGCGGCTTTTAGCCGCGCCACGAGGTCCGCTGCTTTGTCCACCACGAACGGATGGCCAAGGGCTTTGAACAGACTGGCACCCATGTGGGTGCCGTCGCGATGGAGGAACGTCTCAATCGACAGGGCCATGGGCGATGGGTTCTCTATCCGATGGGAAGCAGGCGTTTGAGCCGAGACGACATGCGGTGGCGGGAGATTTCCCGATCTCGCACCGCCACAGTGGTCATCCAGTTCAGTTGGATCGCCCGGCGTTCGCCATCAAAGGGCTCGTGCCCATGAAACGATTTGTCCGACCGAAGAAACGCGAACAGGGTGCCCGCAGCTGGCTCGATCTCGGCGGCGTAGTCGCCGATGTCGTCGGGGCCGCGCAATACCCGCAAGCGACCGCTCAACGTGCTCCATTCTCTGTTCAAGTAGATCAGCACTGTGACGACCTTGGTGACCGAATCGGTGTGGATGCGGCCATCCTTTGGTTGGGCGCGACCGCGCACGGTGAACAGTTTTGGCAATCCGGACACATCAACGGAGAATTTTTGGGAAATCGCAGATTCGAATTCCGGCCCGCCTAGGGCATCCAGCAAGCGCTGGAAGCCGCCGGTGCAAGACACCTCGGTGGTCGGGAACGATCCAGCTTTTGGCACATCGGGAAAATCCGACGTGGCACCATCAATCATTGCCTGGTCCAAAAATCCAGGAACCACCACGTGCTCATACGGATCGGTGGCCAGGGGCGTGGCTGCGAAGGTGTCCAGGTTCAGTCCGTTCGTCGAGACATTCATAGGGCTACTGCGCCCCCGCGTGGGCGTTCAGGCGTTGATGGACCAAAGCGGCCACCTGGGCAGTGTCGTTCAACGGAGCATAGGTCCATGTTTCCAGTGTGCCTTTGAAAGGCCGAGTAATGCCATCGTCCCGAAGGCTTTTGTGAAAATCGCAGAATTTTCGGCTGCCGCCTTCAAGGTCAATTATATAAACCGGTTTTCCGGTGGCCGCAGCCTCCGATGCCATGGAAACAGAATCACAGGTGGCCACCACCGCGTCAGCCAAACCCAAAAATCCGAAATACGGATTGGCGCCAGTGCCATCCCACACCACAGCCGGGGCATCGGCCAAAGCGTCCCTTAATATTGCTTCGTTTTCTGACCCGGTGCGCCGCGAGGGCGTCACGGCCAGCCCAGCGCCGTATTTTTTCGCCATCGCCTTCAGCTTTGCCGCCAATTTCCGGGTCCCGTCCGCTGTCAATTTGTAGACCCCGTTATTGCCACCCATGAGGACGGCCACCAGCGGCCTTGGTAAATGGGCCACCATGGGCGCGAATTCTTTGGCAGCTTTGGCCAAGCGGTCGGCGGTGACCCGGTGCAACGCTCCCCTCGAGGGGACAACGTTGGGGCCGCGCAGACGATCGTGCCGGGGCGGCACCACCAAATTGAAATGCTTGGGTGAAACTGCCGGGTTCTGAATTTGCACGGTGAAGGTGCTACCACTGCTGCGTCGCCGGACGGCAATGGATATTGCGACACTCAAACGTCCAGTGGCAATCAGAAGCCGTGGCCAAGGGGGCAAAATCGGGTCGCTGGATGGCCCCAACGATGCCAGCGGTGAGGGCCACACTAGGGGTGGCAAAAATTTCCACGGGGCCCGGGGGTGAATGCGTTTGACGGTAAAGGGCAGGCCAACAGCCTCGGCCAATCCCATGCATTGGTTTTCCATTCCGGGTCGGCCATCGCTGACCACCCAGCACGCGGGGTCGTGATCCAAATGCACGTCTTGTCTAGGTAACTTCTATTTCTGAGGTAGGAGAGGAGCGCCATAGTGGCTGCTCACTGGGGGCTGTGGCAAGCAACATGGTGTCCGCAGGGGCCGTGACGTCTTGCCCCGCCCTTGAAATATTATTACTTTTAGGTGCTAGCCTGGAGAGTCGCCGTTTGGCGAAGGGTTTTGGGGAATTTCATGGCGCGCGTACGTCTGGACAAGATCGACCGGAAAATTCTGGCGATTCTTCAGGATCAGGGCCGCATCACCAACGTCAAACTGGCGCACGATGTGGGCATTTCGCCGCCCCCCTGTTTGCGCCGGGTCAGGGCGCTGGAAGACGCCGGATACATTCGCGGCTACCACGGCGATATTGACCCCGGCATGTTGGGCTATGGGGTGACGGTGTTCGCCCATGTAGGCCTGCAATCCCAAGCCGAGCACGATTTGCAGGCGTTTGAGGCCTTGGTGGCCAAATGGCCCATGGTGCGGGAATGCCAGATGCTGGCCGGGGAAACCGATTTTATTCTGAAAGTCGTCGCCCAGGATTGGAACGCCTACCAAAGCTGGCTGACCAGCGACCTGACCGCCGCGCCGAACGTGGATCAGGTAAAAAGCGCCCTGGCAATTAGATCCTCAAAGGACCTGCCCGGTGTCCCTTTCGAAGGGGAATAGTTTCGACGCCGATCCACCGACCTGTACAGCTACTTAAATTTCAGCGAGATGATTTCGTAGGCCTTGGAGCCACCCGGGGTAACGACTTCCACTGAATCCCCCTTGGATTTACCGATCAACGCCCGCGCTAAGGGCGACCCAATCGAAAGCAGGCCCGATTTGATGTCGGATTCGTCGGTGCCGACGATCTGATAGGTAATGCGCGCATCCGTATCTTCGTCTTCCAGCCTGATTATGGCACCAAATTTAATCTGCTTGCCGCTCAGCTTTGAGACATCGATGACCTCGGCCCGTGCAGTTTTGTCTTCAATCTCCGCCACACGGGATTCGATGAAGGCTTGGCGTTCCTTGGCCGCATGGTATTCAGCATTTTCCGACAAATCCCCATGGCCCCGCGCTTCTTCGATCGCCCGAATAATCCTTGGGCGTTCTTCGGTCTTTAATCGCTTCAATTCCACAAGCAGGTTTTCGTAGCCTGCTTCGGTCATTGGTACTTTTTCCATGGGGTCTCACTCAGCCAGTTTGGTTGCGTGTGGTGATCGACAAGGCTTTCGGGAAAAGAAAAGCCCCGGCGGTCCTGTTTCAGCCGCCGCGACCAGCCACCATAGTTCCTAGTGCGATGACCTAGAGTAAGACTGGAGCGGGACGACTTCAAGTGTTCCCGCGCGCATTTTAGCGATCGCCCCCACTGCGGCGCGGGCGCCGGCCACGGTTGTGTAGTAGGGGATGTGGTGAACCAAGGCCGCCCGGCGCAGGGAGAAGCTGTCTGCAATGGCCTGGGCCCCTTCGGTGGTATTCAAAACCAACTGGACGCCGCCGGACTTGATCAACTCAATAATATGGGGGCTGCCCTCCAGCACCTTGTTCACCGACCGGGTCTTGATCCCCTTGGCCGTTAGGAAATCTGCGGTCCCCCGGGTGGCGATAATGGAAAATCCCATGTCGGCCAATTGTTTAACCGATCCCTCGATGGTGGCTTTGTCCCCATCCTTAACGGAAACGAAGGCGACACCTTGGTTGGGAAGCACCGTCCCGCTGGCAAGCTGGGATTTGGCGAAGGCACCCTCAAAGGAGCTGTCCAGGCCCATGACCTCGCCGGTGGAGCGCATTTCCGGGCCTAAGATGATGTCCACGCCGGGAAACCGGTCAAAGGGGAACACAGCCTCCTTGACCGCCACATGCTTTTTACTCAGGTGATCCTTGGGCAGATTGAAACCGGCTAATTTTTCACCGGCAATGATCCGAGCGGCGATCTTGGCGATAGGAATGCCGGTGGCCTTGGCCACAAACGGTACGGTGCGACTGGCCCGGGGGTTCACCTCCAACACGTAAACATCATCGCCTTTGACCGCGAACTGCACATTCATCAGACCCACCACGTCCAGGCCCCGGGCCAAGGCTTCGGTTTGGCGACGCAATTCTCTGACCATGTCTGCAGATATAGTGTGGGGCGGCAGGACGCAGGCGGAATCGCCGCTATGAATTCCGGCTTCTTCGATGTGTTCCATGATCCCGGCAACGAATACGTCCTGGCCGTCGGCCAATGCATCCACATCAAGTTCGATGGCGTCGCGCAAATAGGAATCGATCAGCACCGGGGCGCTGCCGGAGACTTTGACGGCGGTGGTCATATACCGGCGCAGGGCCGCCACATCGTGGACAATTTCCATGGCCCGGCCACCCAGCACGTAGCTTGGCCGGATCACTACCGGATAGCCCACGGAATTCGCGACCTCCTCTGCCTCGGCCAAACTCGTCGCAGTGCCGTTCACCGGCTGGCGCAAGCTCAAGTCGTTCAACAATTCTTGGAATCGTTTGCGATCTTCCGCCAGATCGATTGCGTCCGGGGAGGTACCCAAAATGGGGACCCCCGCGGCCTCTAGTTCCCGGGCCAGGTTCAGGGGCGTTTGGCCACCGAATTGAACAATGGCCCCCAGAAATTCCCCGGCGGATTGTTCCGCCGCCACGGCTTCCAACACATCTTCGGCGGTCAGGGGCTCGAAATACAGGCGGTCCGAGGTGTCGTAGTCGGTGGACACGGTTTCCGGGTTGCAGTTGACCATGATGGTCTCGAACCCAGCCTCGGACAGGGCGTAGGCGGCGTGGACGCAGCAGTAATCGAATTCGATGCCCTGGCCGATGCGGTTGGGGCCGCCGCCCAGGACCATGACTTTGCGCCGGTCCGATGGTTGAGCCTCGGATTCCGTCGAGCCATCCGCCCAGCCCGCACTTTCATAGGTCGAATACATATAGGGCGTGCGAGATTCGAATTCGGCGGCGCAAGTGTCCACACGCTTGAACACTGGCCGAACGGCCATTCTATGCCGCGCTGCCCGCACGGATGCTGAGTCGCTGTCCCACAATTGTGCCAAACGACCGTCGGAGAACCCCAGCTGCTTCATCCGGCTCAGGGCCGCGGGATCGTCCGGCATGCCGCCGTCGCGGATCCCTTCTTCAGCCAGGACCAGGTCTTCGATCTGGCGCAGAAACCACGGATCGATCCGGCTCATTCCATGAATGGTCTCAACCGACAGCCCAGCGCGGAACGCTTGGGCCAAGTAAAGGGGCCGCTCCGCCGTGGGCGTGCCTAGGGTGGTGCCCCAATCATCGGGCTCCGGTATTTCGTTCAGGCCGGTCAGGCCGGTTTCCATGGACCGCAGAGCCTTTTGGAACGACTCCGCAAAGGTGCCGCCGATGGACATGACCTCCCCGACGGATTTCATGGAGGTAGTCAATTCGTTCGACGTGCCGGGAAATTTTTCGAAGGTAAACCGGGGGATCTTGGTGACCACATAATCAATGGACGGTTCAAACGACGCTGGGGTCACACCGGTAATGTCGTTGGCCAACTCGTCCAAGGTGTAGCCCACGGCCAAGCGCGCCGCGACCTTGGCGATGGGAAACCCGGTGGCCTTTGATGCCAGTGCCGACGACCGGGAAACCCGCGGGTTCATTTCAATGACTACCAAGCGTCCGGTGGCCGGGTCCACCGCGAACTGTACGTTCGATCCGCCGGTTTCCACGCCGATTTCCCGCAGCACGGCGATGGAAGCATCGCGCATGATCTGCATTTCTTTGTCTGTGAGGGTCAGCGCCGGAGCCACGGTGATGGAATCTCCGGTGTGCACCCCCATGGGATCAAAATTTTCGATGGAACAAACGATGATGCAGTTGTCATTGACGTCGCGCACCACCTCCATTTCGAATTCTTTCCAGCCTAGAACCGAACCTTCGATCAGCACTTCGCCGATGGCCGAGGCGTCGATCCCTGCGGTGACCAACTGATCAAAGCTTTCCCGGTCATGGGCGACGCTCGCGCCCGAGCCGCCCAGGGTGAAGCTGGGGCGGATGATGGCGGGCAGGCCGACCTTGCCAAGCATGGCGATGGCGTCGGGCACCGATTTGGCGATGCCTGCAGTGGGGCATTCCAGGCCGATGTTGCCCATGGCCACTCTGAATTCTTCGCGGTCTTCGGCTTTACGGATAGCATCTTGGCTGGCCCCGATCATCTCCACTCCGAATTTTTTCAGGGTGCCATCGTCGGCCAGGGCCATGGCCACGTTCAATGCGGTCTGACCGCCCATGGTTGGCAGCAGGGCGTCCGGGCGTTCTTTCTCGATGATCCGCGCCACGACCTCTGGGGTTACCGGCTCCAGATACGTGGCGTCAGCGAAGTCCGGGTCGGTCATGATCGTCGCCGGGTTGGAATTGACCAGCACCACTCGGTAGCCTTCCGCTTTCAGTGCGCGACAGGCTTGGGTGCCGGAATAATCGAATTCGCACGCCTGGCCGATGACAATGGGCCCCGCGCCGATGATCAGGATCGACTGGATGTCGGTGCGCCTAGGCACTGTTCTGGGCCGTATGCATTAGATCGGTGAAACGTTCGAACAAATAACGGCTATCGTGGGGGCCGGGGGAGGCTTCCGGGTGGTATTGCACTGAAAAAACCGGCTTGCCGTCCACTTCCAGCCCTTCGCAAGTGCCATCGAACAGGCTTTCGTGGGTTGCCGTGACCCCGGCTGGCAACGTTGTGGGATCCACTACAAATCCGTGGTTTTGGCTGGTAATTTCCACCTTGCCGGTGGCCAAGTCCTTTACCGGGTGGTTGGCTCCCCGGTGGCCCTGGTGCATTTTTTTGGTCTTGGCGCCCAGTGCTAACGCCAATAATTGGTGCCCCAAGCAAATGGCGAACAGCGGTATCCCGGCATTCAGCACTCCTTGGATCGCGGGCACCGCATAGACGCCGGTAGCTGCCGGGTCGCCTGGGCCGTTGGACAGAAACACCCCGTCGGGATTGTGGGCCAAAATCTCGGCCCCAGTGGAAGTCGCCGATACTACCGTCACCCGGCAGCCAGCGGAAGCCAAGCTGCGAAGAATGTTGTGCTTGGCCCCATAGTCCACCGCCACCACATGAAATTTGGCATCGCTAAGATCGCCCGTCCCTTGGCCCAATTGCCATCTGGTTTGGCTCCAAGAATGGGTTTGTTCCGTGGACACCTCCGCGGCCAGGTCCGTGCCTTCCAACCCGGGCCAATCAGCGGCTATGCGGTTAAGCAATTTTTCGTCGAATTGTCCGTCCGGGTCGTGGGTCAACGCTCCATTGGGCGCTCCACCGATGCGGATGTGGCGGGTCAGCCGACGGGTGTCTATGCCACAAATTCCGGGAATGCCATGATCTGACAACCATCGATCTAAGGGCGCCACCGCGCGGAAATTGGATGGCTCGGTAATGGCCTCACGCAAGACAACACCGCGGGCGGTGGGGGTCGTGGTTTCAAGGTCTTCTTGGTTGGTCCCCACATTGCCGATATGGGGAAAGGTGAAGGTGATGATCTGACCGGCATAGGACGGATCGGAAATCGTCTCCTGATAGCCGCTCATGCCGGTGTTGAAGCAGACCTCGCCGACCACAGTTTTGATTGCACCCAGCCCCTGGCCACGAATGATCGTGCCGTCGCCAAGGACCAATGCGGCTGTGTATGAAGCGGGGTCAAGAATCGCCGCTGCCCGGGGGTTCCGAGCAGGTGAACGCGGCGATTGGGCCATGAAAGCACTTTCCGGCACCCCTCCACTGTACCCTGGAGAAAGCCAAACGCCGCGAACCAATCATCGGACGCAGGGGAGAGTGGGGGCCGGGGCGGAACGTAAGCAAATACCGTGCCGTCGTCAACTACAAATTTATCTTATTTTTCAATGGCTTAGATGCGGTTTCTGGGTTTGCGTAGGCCTCAGGATTGGAGTACCATGCGCGCCCTTTCGAAATTTCAGGACCGCCCACGTATGTTGCGATCTCGCCTAAGCGAGGCGTTGAAGGACGCAGTTCTGGCGAAGGACAGGCGATCCTCCTCTACGATTCGCCTCATATTGGCCGCCGTGAAAGACCGAGACATCACGTTGCGGGGTAGCGGTGGCGGTGACGTCATCAGTGACGATGATATTCTGGGTCTGCTTCAAACGATGGTGCGTCAACGCCATGAAAGTATCGAGCTTTTCGAAAAGGGTCAGCGCAAAGATCTGGCTGACCGTGAGCGCGCCGAGATTGATGTGGTACTTCGGTTCATGCCGGAACAGATGGACGATGAGGCGATTGCCTCGGCGACCAAACAGGTTGTTGAGGATCTAGAGGCGACCGGCCTGAAAGACATGGGCCGGGTGATGGGGAAGCTAAAATCCAAATACACGGGGCAAATGGATTTTAGCAAAGCAAGTTCCGTCGCCAAAGAACTGCTTGTTTGAACGCTGGACGCCGTTACGCGGTTGGCCTTTTTTGTAGACCGGAGCTGATTTGCCGTTACCACCGCAATTCTTGGATGACATCAGGGCCCGGGTGCCCTTGTCGGGAATCGTCGCCAAGCGGGTAACGTTGACCCGCCGGGGCCACGAGCATTCCGGCCTGTGTCCGTTCCACGCCGAAAAGACCCCGTCGTTCACCGTGAACGACTCCAAAGGCTTCTATCATTGCTTTGGCTGCCAAGAGCACGGCAGCATTTTCGATTTCGTCATGAAAACCGAAGGTTTGGATTTCATCCAGGCAGTGGAGCAATTGGCCCGGGAAGCGAGCCTGGATATGCCGGCCATGGATCGGTCCGTGCGCCAATCGCCGGAACAGAAGAAAGAACGGGATTCCCTGTATGACCTGATGGAGGCGTCGGCGACGTGGTTTCAGAAACAGTTGCGGAAACCTGTGGGCGCTGATGCCGCGAATTACGTGGATGGTCGCGGCCTGGAGCCTGAGACGATTTCCCATTTCCGCATTGGCTTCGCTCCGGACAGTCGCACGGCCTTAAAAAAATCCATGCTGGCAAAGGGCTACACGGACAACGACCTGATCGCGTCGGGCATGGTAATCGCGCCGGATGACGGGGCTAAAACCTATGACCGATTCCGCAATAGGATCATGTTCCCCATCAAAGACACCCGGGATCGGGTCATCGCATTCGGTGGCAGGGCGTTGGCCGCGGATGCCAGGGCTAAATATTTGAACTCCCCTGAAACATCGCTGTTTCACAAAGGCTCGGTGCTGTTCAATTTGTCCGGGGCCCGTGGGGCAACCCGGGACAGCGGGTCGGTGACAGTGGTTGAAGGCTACATGGATGTGGCGGCTCTGCATCAGGCTAGGTTTCCCGCCACCGTCGCTCCCCTTGGAACCGCCCTGACCGAAAGGCAAATGGCGGAACTGTGGCGCTTGGTTCCAGAGCCCGTGCTGTGCATGGATGGCGATGCCGCCGGGGCTAAGGCCGCCCAAAGCGCCGCCAAACGGGCTCTGGGGGATTTGAAACCCGGGCATTCATTGCGGTTTGCGGTGCTGCCCGAGGGCGAAGACCCGGATTCTCTGGTGCGCGGCGCAGGCGGTCCAGCCCAGATGCAAGCTGTATTGGAGGCAGCGTCGCCCTTGGCTGAGGTGCTGTGGGCGGGGGCGTCGGCGGGGGATTTCTCCACACCGGAACGTCAGGCGGGCCTGCGCAAACAGGTGTTTGAATTGGTCGCCAAAATTCGTGACGCCACCGTGCGGAATTACTACAAAAACTTTTTCACAGCCAAGCTGGACGGGGCGTTCGGCGCAACTAGCGGGTCATCCCGGCGGTCACGATTCGGGCGCAGACCGGCCCCCTGGGCTTCCAAGAAATTGTCTCCGTCTTTGGGTTTGGGGGGTGCGGGGGCGGATGCCCGGCGAATCCGGGTGCTTTTGGCGACGGTTATTAACCACCCTGAGATCCTTGACCGAGTTTTTGAAGACCTTTGCGGATTGCAAATTTCCGACCCGGAACTTGACAAGTTATCGAACGAAATCATAGACCTCGCAGGTCTTGGGGGACCACTCGACTTTGATCAGCTGAACACCCATCTAGATAGCCGGGGCCTGTCTCGGGCCGTCAAAGGATTGGTTGGCCCAAACGCTGGCCTGGCGGAAAGTTTCGCGCGCGCGGATGCGTCGACGGTGGATGCCGAGGCTGGATGGCGGGAAATGTATGACCGCCACGGGGTAGCTACCCGAAAGGCAGAGGTCGAAGCGGCGGCTACGGCCCTGGGTAAAAACATGACGGAGACAGAATTCGCGCGCTTTACGGCGCTGAAAGCCGAGGCAGATCGGGATGCGGACGAAGATCCCGCTCTCACCGCCAGCGGCCAAAACTAACTGCGAGCAACACCGAACTTTTAAGGATTACGAATGGCGAGCAAAACGGCAACCACCGCTGAAACCGGAACACCTCGGGATGACGCCCCGGACACACCCCTGGCAGACTCTGACCAGGCGGTCAAAAAGATGCTGGCGAAGGGCAAAGAGCGTGGCTACGTCACCTATGACGAGCTAAACGCGGTGCTGCCCCAGGACCGCATGTCGTCGGAGCAAATCGAAGACACCATGTCGATGCTCTCGGAATTGGGCATCAACTTGGTCGAATCCGAAGACGATGGCGAAGAAAGCGCAAAGCCCCCGGCGACCAAAACTACGGGCACCGGCACAGAGGTCGAACGCACAGACGATCCAGTGCGCATGTACCTGCGGGAAATGGGCTCCATCGAGCTGCTGTCCCGAGAAGGCGAAATCAGCATCGCCAAGCGTATCGAAGCCGGTCGCGAGGTCATGATCGGTGGAATCTGCGAAAGCCCGCTGACCATGCGGGCCATCGTTAGTTGGCGGGAGGAAATCAAAAAGGGCAGCATTCTTCTGCGCGACATCATTGATTTGGAGGCGTCCCTTGGCACCGGCCCGGCGGGTGCCAATGCAAATGCGGCGAACGCCCAGCCCCAAGAGCCAGGCAAGGCGGAAGCCAAACCTGCGGCACAGGCTAAAGACGGCCCGGCCGATGCGAACAAAACTGACGACGACGACGATGAAGATGACGGCGGGACCATGTCTTTGGCCG
>Ga0115002_10002560_pt1 | contig 23574 bp, 13 predicted proteins | sample ArcticOcean_MG_C_8_FD_89576 | JGI IMG/M metagenome (GOLD analysis project Ga0115002, IMG submission 89576) | Marine microbial communities from western Arctic Ocean - ArcticOcean_MG_CB11_86 | ecosystem: Environmental > Aquatic > Marine > Oceanic | place: Arctic Ocean: Canada Basin | collected... | reverse complement strand
TGACACTCGGCGCTCACGCCGGCCCTGTCTTCTTGACCTATCGCGACAGCGAAGATGTCAATGCCCGAGTCGCGGCGGCTGTCGCTCAGCCACCACTCTATGACTTCACCGCAGACGATGGCGTTCAGCACACAGTATGGGAAATTGATGCCACGATCGACGAGTATGCAGCGGCTTTCGCGCAAGTCCCCGCCTTCTATGTGGCGGACGGACACCACCGGGCCGCCAGCGCCTGGCGAGCTGGCAAAGCGAAACGCGAAGAGAATCCAAATCATACAGGCGATGAGGAATACAACTGGTTTCTAACAGTTCTATTTCCAGCCAGTCAGTTAAACATCCTGGCCTACAACCGAATCCTCAAAGACCTCAACGGACTTTCAGCTGCTGAAGTTCAAAGCAAGTTGGCCGACGTTGGGACACTCGAACCTACGGATGATCCCGTGCCCACCCAAGCGGGTTCCTTCTGCATTTATCTCGCTGGACAATGGTCTCGGCTTACAATTCCTGCCGAATCCATCGATCAAAACGACGCCATTGAGTGCCTCGATGTGGCGTTACTAGAACAACGTGTGATCCGGGCCATCTTTGGTATCGACGACGTCCGCACCGATGCTCGCATCGATTTCGTCGGTGGCATTCGCGGTACAACCGAACTCGAAAAACGAGTCGACTCGGGCGAGTGGGCCTGTGCGGTATCGATGTTCCCCACATCAATCGCTCAACTGATGGCCGTCTCCGACGCCGACGAAGTAATGCCGCCTAAGAGTACCTGGTTTGAACCCAAACTGAGAAGCGGCCTAGTCACTCACCTATTGGAATAGTTCCAAATGCGAGAAGCCGCTCAGCGTCGGAATGATCCGATCTAGTTGCTAACGTAGTCGCCTTCCATCAGGCTGTTGAGGACGGACGTCTGCCACTTTCGCATTTGTTCTTGCAGCTTTTCGGCGATGACAGGTTCGCTCTTAGCGAGGTCCTTTGTTTCCGCGGGATCGTTGTCGAGATCGAACAACTGGACGTCGCCTTTCCTACCAATGAGAAGTTTGTATTGGTTGTCGAGGATCGTCCGATCGCCCGCGTAATCCTGTTCGATGATAGACGGGTGATGGTTGTTTCTAAAATTACGCGTTGGAATGCCGCCCATCAATTTCACCAGTGGCGTCGTTCCTTCCTGTAACTTTGGATCGATGTACGGCTTTGTACCGCGGTTGGCACTGGCGAAATTCCAAAACCCAATCGGTTCGGCTCGCGTCTTCATTTTCCCGTCGATCAGATCCACCAGACTGAGGCCATCGAGAGGGCGAGCCGGGAGAGGTTGTCCAACGAGTTCGCAGAAGGTGGGTAACATATCGCTGGTGACAGAGTTAACAGAGGTCGTCCGCGACTTTGAGATACGGGCAGGCCATTCGATCACGCCCGGCACTCGGATACCGCCTTCAGACATTTGACCCTTCATGCCTCGCAAAGGCGATTCGGCTACGCCACTTGGCGGCGTGCCGTTGTCGCCGCAATACCAAACCAGCGTGTTTTTCCGCAGTCCTTCCCGATCGAGAAACTTTCGCAGATCGCCGATGGCGCGGTCCATGGCAGTGATCTCCGCATAGCGTTCACGCAGTACGTCCCGAAGTGGTCGTTTCACTCGAAGACCGGTCTTGTTGGAGGTCAGCGAGACAGTCTTCTTTGAGTACTTTCCAGGAAGATTGTCATAGAGGGCGAGATCTTTTTCGAGGGCACTGTATGGCTCGTGCGGCGAACCGAACCAGACGACCGCGAGAAACGGCTTTTTGTTCTTCGCCGACTCGCCGATAAAGCGCATGGTATCGTCGATAATGACTTTCGAGCCTTCGCCGTTATGTCGCTGCGGCGGTCCGCCGTTGCGGGACATGTGCGGATCGAGTTCAAAGAAGTTATCGTGCGAAAACCACTCGTCGAAACCCATTGCACCGGGATTGGTGGGGGAGGCGGCTTTCACTGGTCCCAAGTGCCATTTGCCGAAATGACCAGTCGCATAACCAGCTTTACGGAGAATTTGAGCAATAGTGATCTCCTGTGGGCGGATCGACCTGCCTGGAGTAAACGTCCCGAACCGATTCGGATGTCGCCCCGTGAGAACACTTCCGCGAGTCGGCGAACAGGAGGGATGCGCAGCGTAGAAACGATCCAACCGCAGACCGCTGGCCGCCATTTCGTCCAACACCGGAGTCTTCACATGCGGATGCCCGTTGTAGCCTGTTTCTTCCCATCCGTGATCATCACCCATCAGCAAGATGATGTTGGGCTCGCCCGCCGAAAGAACACTCGCACCACTTAGGTACAAGAGTCCCACACATACCGCCAGCACATGGATACACTGTCTTCTTCGCATGCCAAGTACCGTCCTTTCTAAAATCAATCGAATCATTTCCATTTCATCTTTTTGTATTACCCAGACGAAGTCCGGTTCATTTGCGCGGCTTCGCTTTTAGTGAAAAGTCTATCACGTTTTTGACCGGCCCCACTGTTACGGAAATCTTGTCGCTGCCAAATTTCCCATTAACGTAAGGGCTATGGTAAGTCTCCGACGGTCGCAAATCTACGGGCTTTCCGTTGACACGCGGTAGCGAGAAGTTTTCACGTTGGTCTTCATCGTAGCTGACGACTTCGAGTCGGCTATCCGCCGGACCAAATTCGTAATCCACTTTATCGGCGTTCACCTTCAACCGATTTGCGAGCACTTGTTCTTGGAACAGGGCAAACGTTTTCGCGGTGGTGACATCGCCAGCATGAAGGAGAATGCGAGACTTATCCGTAGCGTGTTCAAAGTTTTCGGGACTAGCCTCAACGCGTTTTTCATCCCACTGGTAGCCGCCATCGAGGAACTTTACGCCCAGGAAGGCCTTGCCATTACTGACGAATATCCAGCCATTTTCTTCTATTCTTTGAAACTGCTTTCCGTGAAAGCGGATGCCAATCTTACCTGTACTATAGGATCCTATTCGCTTGCTCGTCTGCGGCGCGATGCGTTGGAGAACAATAACATTCTCGTGCTGGATGCTCCAATGCGGATGCTGCGGACGACCGCCACGGGTTTTCTCGATCACTGGATAGACTGCGTTCACCTCGTCGCTCGCGGGATCATCAAAGAGCATCCCGCACCAACGATTCTGCCGCGAAATTCCGCCGTATTTGAGCACGCGTTTATTGGTTTCGGTATCCAGCATGCTCAGGCTCGGATTCTGCAGAGTGCTGCCGAGCAAGAAATGGGGCGTACGCCATGCGTAGTTCACCAAAGCGGAGTCGGCGACGTAGAAGTTGCGTTCGCTTTCGACAGGGCGCGCTAATGCGACTTCCCCCAATACACGATTGCGAATCAGAAACGGTTCGGTCACGGGAAATTCTCGTTTACGAAGGAGAATGGCAGCTGCTGGCAATTGGTAGCGGCTGGTCTCAATCACCCTCGAATGACTTGACCCTGCAACAACGCCTGCGGGAGCGTAGAGCAAATTCTTGTAAGACTCGAACCCATTGGCGCCGTATTCGGCTCGACTTCGCCCACCTCCCCGTCGGCCGCGCACAGAGATCTGTGCCTCCTCGATAAATGCCAAGTCCAACAGTAGACCAAACTGTTTCCTGACAGTGGGATCTGGCGCCAGCTCGTGCATGTTGAACAGCGCTGGCCAGGAATATTTTTGGTAGGTGTTTGATCCAACTTCAATCCACAAGCCCGTCATCGCTCGCTTTCGCGGCCATTCGCGAAAGAATGCCGTGTAGGCGGCGGCGTGCTCGGCGGGCGTGTGACCATCGTCGAATCGCCGGTCCCGAAACTCAGAATCATCCTTCAACAGTGAAGAGACCAAATAGTGATTGGGACGTCGGGTCAGGTCGTGATTCTCGGTACCCAGCAGAACCAGCAGATTGTCCAGCGACGCATCTGCCACCGTGCTGTCCGACTTGACCCAATACCAAAGTGCCTCTTTCATTGCCTTCTCTACCGCGGGTTTCAAGCGCCCGGGATAATGAGAACTGTTGGCGTTGAACAGGCAGAGAATTCGAACGTAGTCAGTTATCCCAAAATAGGCCCAAGGCGTTTCGCTGGCGTCCTCGGGTTGAAAGTCAGAGATCTTCGCGTTCGCGCGATGCAGAGCAATGTAGTCGTTCGCTCTTTTAAGTAATCGAGCATTGGCGACATCCACCTTCTCGTTCAAGTGCAACGCCGCCAGCGACCACAGGGTCTCGCCCCAAACGCCGGGAGGCCAACTGGAATCTCGGGCGATGGTTTTCCGCAACACTCGCTCGCGGGTCTCCAGAGACGCTCGATGTGTTTCCGACACCAGTCGCTCGAGGCCCATATACTTGCCGGTCTGCTGCGGCTCAGGCTCCTCGGGAAGCAGAGTGCTGATCCGGAAGTTCTTATCTCGCGCTGGTGTGATGGAGCTGTCTTCAAGAGTCACCCAATCAGCGAGCGTCTTACCGTAGAATTGCGAAATCATGTCCTCGGAAGTCCCGACGGCTGGAGCTACCAACACAATTAGAATTACAACGAGTAGAATCGCAACGAGGCAACGGAACATAAATCTATGAAGCCATCATTTGAGGGATGGAAAAACAGTCAGTGATATTAGTAGTATTATAGATCGAATCATTCTGGCATTCATTGCCCCTTTACAGGCAATGTCGGAAACGACCGCCATTTCATCTTCTTTCCTGTAACAGGGAGGGGACTTTCTCTCCGTTCTAGAATTTGCACCAACCCTATTCCGAGCAACTCTAACGGCGAAATTCGCGAGCTTTAGCGGACGCGTTTTGGCGATATCCTCTACGAATCTGCTGGTCGCCGAGCCCGCTTCGGCATGGCGACCAAATGCGACGGAGTTATGGCCAGATGCGAAAGGACTTGCGGGAATTCTTCTTGGCGAAATACGAAGACAACGGTGCGATTGGCATTGGTCCCTTTTCATGTCGCTTCCAGCGGCTTGTGGGACCAAACGGCCAATTGCTCCACCCGCCGTGTGGTCAAAGCAACAAAATTCCCGGTAGTCCCAAAAACAGTGCTTTTCGAGCGAGTGAAAACGAGGGTAACGCGATGTCACCTCGGCGATCCGTTGGTCGACCTATATCAATTCCCGCAGCGGCTGAACGCCCGGTTCGATCAGATATTGGGGGCGTCCGCGGAAATCGAACAATCGCTGGGAGTCTAAATTGACTCCTAAATTGTGATAGAGGGTAGCGACCACTTCTTGGAAAGTGACGGGACGTTCTGTCGCTTCGCCGCCGAGTCGATCCGTGGCACCGATCACTTGTCCCGTTCGCATGCCTCCGCCTGCGAGGATGGCACTGGAAACGCGTGGCCAATGATCGCGGCCCGCTTTGTCGTTGATCTTTGGCGTACGACCAAATTCACCCCAGGCAATTACCGTCACGTCTTTGTCGAGTCCACGTTCGTGGAGATCGTCGACCAATGCGGTCAGCGCCTTCTCGAAAATGGGCAATTCCTCATCTGCGTTTTTAAAGTTGTTACTATGCCAATCCCAGAAGCTGTAGTTGACCGTGACCACTCGTGCCCCAGCTTCGACGAGCCGTCGAGCGACGAGCAGGTTCTGAGGGACTCGCGGAGCGCCGTCACCTTTCGCTCGACTGGCGTCGTATGTGCCGTAACGCTCTCGAGTCTGCTCGTCTTCTTTTGTTACGTCCAGAGCATTGAACATTTGCGGCGATGTGAGGATATTCATCGCTCTTTTGGTAAACACGTCCATGCCTTCCATTTTGCCCGACGCATCTGCTTCGCGGCGAAAACGATCGAAGGCGGTCAGCAATTCGTTGCGGTCGGACAATCGATCCGGCGTAACTCCTTGCAGAACAAGGTCGCCTCGACCAGGTCCGAGTGGACGAAAGGAAGACTGTCCGAGCCCCAAGAATCCCGCATTGGGTTCGTTGTACGGCTTGTGCTGAGTCGTGTAACAGAGGCTTACGAAAGGCGGCATCCCCTCGCCTGTTGCTCCCTGAAACTTTGTGACGACCGAGCCAAAATGAGGCCAACCGCCGGCTGGCATTTGTTTGTTGTGATAGCCGGTCATGCATTGATGCGAATAATGGTCGCCCCGCGCTCCGACGATACTCCGAATGGGAACGAACTTGTCCATCCGTTTGGCCAACATCGGCAGCCGTTCGCCAATTTCGATTCCAGCTACGTTCGTCGGTATCGCTGCGTACGGACCTCGAATCTCACTCGGCGCATCCCGTTTGATGTCGTACATATCCTGGTGCGGCGGTCCACCACACAGGTAAATCATGATGACCGACTTTTGGCGTCGAGCGGCGGGTGCGGCTTCCGATTCCAGCTGTAGCAGTTGAGGCAAACTCAGCGCGCCCAAACCCAATCCGCCAATCCGCAACATGTCGCGTCGACTAACACCGTCGCAATACTGCTGGCCGCTCTTGCGTCCGAAAATCGATAACATGGCAAACCCCGGTGAACTAATCTATTTCCTACTCACCAGTATCCTATCAAAATCTGCCGATGCGTTAAATAGATTCTTCGTTTCCGCTGCCAACGAGTGATTTAATCGCCGTTTTGGTAGAGAGTAAGTCGGCAAGAGAAGGTTTGCCGGTAATACCGCCCGTTCCAGCAGACTCGACTACAGCAGACTCTACTACAGCTTACTGCGTTTGACTTGCTTCTGTTCCCAGGCTTCAAATTTCGCATGTAATTCTCGTACGCGGTCGGGAAACCTCTCGGCCAGGTTTTTCAGTTCATTGGGATCTTCTTTGAGATTGTACAGCTCCCATTTACCTTTGGAGAGTTTGACCAGTTTCCAATCGCCATCGCGAAGTGCTCGGCCTTGGGCGTGATAGAAGTAGAGTTCTCGGGGCTCGGGATCGGCCTTTCCGATTAAGTGAGACTTCAAGGAGCGTCCGTCCATCGCAATGCTCTCGTGTTTGTCAATCGCTTTTGGGTGTTTGATATTGGTTACGTGCAACAGTGTGGGCATGATGTCGACTAAGTGCGAAACTTGTCGAACGACGCCACCTGTTTGCGTGATGCCTTTTGGCCAGTGCGCGATCATCGGAGTGTGAATGCCTCCTTCGTGATCAAATTGCTTGAACATTCGGTAAGGTGTATTGGAGGCGTTCGCCCAACCGTATCCGTAGCTTTGATAAGTGTTTTCGGGACCGGGCATGAGGTTGGGAATGTTGCCTGGTTTCATAGGCTGGCCGGCGCGAGTTTTTGTAGGGAGGTACGAGCCCTTTCGATTTTCGCCGTATTCGACGTGGCAGCCTCCGTTGTCGATAGTAAAAAGCACCAAAGTATTTTCGAGTCGACCGGATTTCCGCAGCGCATTAATGACGCGGCCAATCCCTTCGTCCATGACCGTCACCTGAGCGGCGTAGACTTCCATGCGTCGCTCTTGCCAAGCCTTATTCGGTTCATCTTTCCAAGCGGGAACGTTGGGATGGCGAGCTGACATCTGGATATCCGCTTCGACGACACCGAGCTTCTTCATTTTCTCAAGCCGAGTTTTTCGCAGCTCGTCCCAACCCGCCGAATATTTTCCTTTGTAGCGCGCGATATCTTTGGGGAAAGCGTGAAGTGGCCAGTGAGCCGCGGTGTAAGCCATGTACATAAACAAAGGCTTCTCACCGTCGGATTGCTCGATATATTCCACTGCAGTGTCGCTGATCGCATTGGTAAAGTAATAGTCGGGAGCGTTCGCTTCGTGTTCTACATTCTTGCGGTCTCGCGTCAGGCTGTAGGGAGCAAAGAAACTCGAGGCGCCGCCGAGGATTCCGTAGGCATGTTCAAAGCCGCGGTCGACTGGAAAAACGGTAGTTCCTTTGCCTGCCAAATGCCATTTGCCAGACATGCGAGTTTGATAGCCCATCGAACGAAGCGTTTCTGGCAGCGTAACACAGCGAGGGTGAATGGCACTCTTGAATAGCGACGTCTTGTGATAGACACCGGTCAGCATAGAGGCTCGCGATACCCAGCACATATTTTCACTGTAGAACTTTGTGAATCGCAGACCGTTGAACGCGAGCTCGTCTAGGTTTGGCGTCTCAATTTCACCACCGAAACAACCCAGGTCCGAGTACCCCATGTCGTCTGACATGATAAGCAAGATGTGGGGACGTTCGTTTGAGTTGTCACTTGCGGGTTGCGCCTGAATTGCCCGTGCAAGGAATACTGCCGCGAAGAAAACTGACAGGGCGGCGACTCTGTTTAGCAAATAGTGCACGACAAACTGGCGATAGCCAGCCCGCTTAATGGTAGGGCAATGAAACATGAAGTAAGTGCTCTCAGGGAAATATCGCGTGCTTGGTATGTAACTAAAAGACCGAGGAGCCAATGTTGGCAAAGCGCAATTTGGGCACCCGACGGCAGGGAACCGAAACCAGTTCCAAAACTTATTGTCGTCCCGCACATTTCCCTAGTCAAATCCCAGCAGCAACTGGGATAGCAACGAAAGGATTGCCTCAAAAAGCCAAAGAATCGTTAAAACGCCGCCAGTAGCACGATTCTGCCTGACACTGGAACCAAACGGATTCGTGGTATTACACCGACACGTGGGAACAAAACGAGAAGGACTGCACGAGTCGTCAACCTTGCAACTCGTCAACCTTGCAACTCGTCAACCTTGCAACTCGTCAACCTTGCAACTCGTTGCCTCGTTGAAACGTAAGACTTGGGGTCGGGTCCACTATTGGGGTCGGGTCCGGTTAAAAGGCATTTTCGCGTCTTAGCTTCAGTTGTTGCGATATATTGCTTGGCGACTGGAGCCAAAAGGGCGGTGACAGCTCGAAGCTGTTGTTGCAATGCTGCGGCTGGCGTGACCAGTTTTTTCGCTGAACCACGATACGCACTCAACAGCTAGCGGCGCAAAGGAAAATCACTTTGGTTTCAATGGAAAACGACCAATATTCCTTCTAACCGGACCCGACCCCTAATCTTTCCTGATAAATGGCACCAGCTTCGTCAGCACGTTTAGGTCGAGGCATTTCAAGACTATATCACATGCAGAATATGAATAAAAGAGTCCTGACCCCTTTTCTTCTTCAATTCGATCGCACCAAGTCCGACTTGGTGTCGATGGCGAAAACCGTCGAAGCCAACAATTCATTTGATCGGTCGATGGGTTGGGCGGAAGATGAGGGGTTAGGCGTATAGAACTGATGGTCGTGACGTCTCAAAGCACGATCGAAGCTTATTGTAAACGCCGGTTGAAAAGTGCAGCGCCCAACGGTCAGAAAGTGCAGCGTTCGGGGTTCAGGGATTTCATTGTAAATTGACAGTAGATTGATTGAAAGAACTTATCGGGTTCCCCCATGGGGGAACCCGATTTTGACGGTTATGTTACTTGGCCGAGGAAAGCAGGCCAGTCATGGTGTCATGGCAAATGCGTTCTCCGAAAGGCTACTGAAGATGTCACGGCTATATTGATTCTGTTTCCCACTGTGGAGGAATTTGTGTTCATTCCAGTACAATGAGTGCAACACAAGCAAGAAATTGTGTCCTCAAGGAAGTGGAAATGGAAAATCTTGATTTTAGAAACATTCGAATAATTGACGGAGATCAACGCGGCGGTTTTGAGGAATTCCTATGTCAATTAGCTCGCCGAGATCAGGATGTTCCGCCAAACAGTAGATTCTTCCGTCTTCGAGGTGATGGTGGAGATGGCGGAGTAGAATCCTATTGGGAAACCTCTAGTGGCGAGAAGTGGGGTTACCAGTCAAAGTTCTTCTTCAAACTCAGTAAGTCTCAACTGAATAAATCCGTCAGCCAAGCGCTCAAGGTCCATCCTGAGCTGGTCAAATATGTAGTGGGTATCCCTTTCGACTTCACCGGCCCCACAGGTCGTGAAGGCCAAAGCGAGATAGAGAAGTGGCAAGACTTGGTCGCAGAATGGGAGAAATTGGCGAAATCCCAGGGAATGTCAGTCGAATTCAGTTTATGGTCTCGAAGTGACCTGCTGGACCATTTGCTGAGGATGGACAATTCGAACGAACAGACTCGATTTTGGTTTGGCTCGACAAACTGTTTTGACACGAATTGGTTTCGCCAGCAAGTCAACACGTCAATCGCTGCAGCCGGGCCACGTTACTCCCCTGAACTTACGATTGAAGTACCAGTTGCGAAGGCATTTGAGGCATTTGGGAGAACCAGCAGTTGGTCGGAGGCCTTTAGCAATCAAGCGCGGCAATTCGAGCAAGCCGCCACCAGATGGCAACGCACTTTTGGTCGAACAACGGCAAGATCATCCGACGAAACCCCGCTCAGCGAGAACACCGAAACTCTGAGAGCGGAACTGGCTGAATTCGTGGATACGTTTTTGGCTTGGTTCGCTGACAGAGAACATGAATCTTGCGAAGTCGATGCCGCAGAACTAGCGGTCAATGCAGCTAGATTGTGTTCAGAACTCGAAGAATCCTGCTTAGCCGACATGCGAGCTAAGCACGGAGAGAACTGGGTTGACAGTGCAGGCTGGCGTCAATTCATGGCCGAGTACCAGTGCTGCTTTCCAGCCCAGTACTTAGATGCAGCACGTGAGTTCTTACCCACAGTGCGTACGCTTCAGAAATGGCTAACCTCCCCGATTCTACAGTTACCCAAGGCGAAAGACATGCTAGTCGTTGGCGGGGCAGGAACGGGGAAGACTCACGCATTCTGTGACGCCGCTCGCCATCGGCTCGATCGCGGATTGCCAAGCGTTCTATTGCTCGGAGAGCAGTTCACGAGCGGTGAACCCTGGGACCAAATACGTCGACTTCTAGGGCTAAGCGCAGACTGGTCAAGGGAGAGCATACTCTCAGCACTCGACGCTTCTGGCGCAGCTTCGGACACGATATCGGTCATCTTCATCGACGCACTCAATGAGACAACTCCCCGGTCTGGTTGGACAACGCACTTACCTTCGATGATCGAGGCTGTCAAAGGGTTTCCGAACGTTAAATTGTGTGTGGCGTGCAGATCAACATACCTCGAAACGACATTGCCGAAGGCACTCGATATCATTCAGATCGAACATTGCGGATTTGAAGGCATTGAGGAAGACGCCGACTATCACCGCCGCGGCACAGTGCAACTACTCAAATTCAACGACTGGCGGAAAGATGACCAGCCAACCGAGGCCATTGAAGTGTCAAAGCAGGGCTACACTCGAGAACAGTCGCATTCGTACATCGTCGTATGCGACACCGACAAGGGTAGCAACGTCTGGGTCGCTCACACGCAGATGCCTGTGCGGATCTATCGCGATCAGGGCCAGGGTCTGCAACTCTTGAAGGACTTCTACCGTGTCGAGGGCGCGCAGCGCTGCCTTGGATTCGATCGCATACAAGTCGATTCTCTAACCGAGACCGTCTACGTGCAAGACGCACACGATGTCGTCTGGAAAATCGAGGACTGGAAGAATCCGAGTTTCGTCAAGATTCCGTTGCAAACCGTCAGCATTGCGATCGACGCCCGCCAACGGCGCATCTACGCCCGCACACTTCGAGACGGAAGTTCGTCCAATTCGGTCGGCAAAGTGGCCCGCTTTCATCTCGATCAAACCGCTTATCCGCCTGCAAATTTTGGAGACACGGGTACCAACTGCGTCACCGAGAAAATGCACTACGAATGGTGCTTCGAGGGCAACAGCGACAAAGGCATCGCGGTGGCAACCAATGGCAACCTGGCTGTCGTCGGCAAGAGTCAGGATGGTCTGCGTGTATTTGCCGGAAGCGAAACAAAGGTGCCTTGGCAAGGCACGAAGATCGCAGACCTACCTAACAACGCCGGCGGCGTGAGATTTGATCTCGCGGGGAATCTGTACGTCGGGTACGTGGACAAAAAACCAACAAATGCTCTCCCCGGTTTCGAGAACGACCGGTACATGGGAGCGATCGGTCGAATCCACAAGTACGCCCCGACCGGCACTTTGAAAAGCGGTAACTTATTTCCCACACCACCGACCGCCCCGTCGCGCACTTATGACGTGTTTTACGGCGCCTTCGAGACAAGAAGTGTGACACGTAGCCCAAGATTCGGCGTGGATGGCTACGGCCGGATCTACTACCCGACCAACATCGCGCCGCGGGTTTCCGTGATGGACAACGCCGGCAACGAAATCCTGCACTTCGGCACGTACGGCAATCGCGACTCCATGGGCGGACTGCCAGGCGACAAGGTGCCGACCAATGACATTCCCCTCGCCTTTCCCAATTCAGTGGATGCGACAGACAACTACATCTACATAGCCGACATGGTAAATTTGCGACTCCTGCGATTGAAGAAGCGTTTTGCGGCGATTGCCTCGTCTGGAGCATTGAAATGACGGCGCGTAGTCAGCGAAAGAAGCGTCCGAAAACCAGGAGACACACGATGAAAACGCTTTATGATCGCCGCCCGTCTATCAAGCTTGTCATGGCGCTGGCTGTCACGGTACTGCTTGACTCGGTGCTACTTGACTCGGTGCTTTGTGCTCAGCAGATAGACACAGCGGACAAGACGCTCGTGCTTGGTTTTGGAGAAGATAAAATCGCAGCTCGCCGCGGAAAGACGCCGCTGTCAAAGTTGGCGGCAGACATGAAACCGGGGACGTGGCGGGAATTGGAAACCAAGATGCCCGAGGGGCTTTGGTCGGCACCACTGCCGTCTAAGAAACTGCACATCGGAACGTGGTCCGACGACGCTCATTGGGACAACCGAACCGGGCAATTCTTGTTTTTTGGCGTCCGCCAAACGCGCAAGTTCGTCGCCTATTCGGAGGAAACGAATTCGTGGCGAACCATCGAATTTGAAAAAGCCGAGAATGCACCGGAACTGAAGCAACAGTTTGGTCACCAATACTCGAACAACTCGTTGGACGCGAAACGCAGTCGCTTCTACGCACATGGATACCGCTACGACATTCTCGCCAACCAATGGAAGCAATCACCACCTGCAAAGCCGGGTCGCAACACGATGGTCTACGAATACTTCTCCGCTATGGATGGGCTTCTTAGTTTGGCTCGGCAACCTGCGGGTACGTTGCGATTCTTTAGTGAAACCAAACAAGAGTGGTCCAGCTTGGGTGAAATCGCCGTGCATGGATATCACAGTCTGGCCCGACACAATCCGTTTCGGCAGGAGGTGCTATTCGCTGGCGGCAACCATTCACGGGCTGTCGTCATCCTTTCCAAAGACGGGAAGACGCGGCGGATGAAGGATTTCCCCATATCGCCATTGACCGTTCGCCACAGCATTGTCACGGTCGATCCGTCGTCTGGACGATACCTTTTCATGGTTCCTCTCGAAAAGAAGTTTTACGAATTCGATAGCGAAATGAACGACTACCGGCTGATCGACGACTTCACAAAAACTGAGTGGCCATTCGGCCGTTACGATGCACCAGTGGTGGCCTACATTCCCGAGTACGGCGTGACGATGTGGGCGGACAGCAAGGTGTTTCTTTACAAACACGACGTGTTGCATTGACAACGCACAGTACATTCGTAGCTGGACTCGACTGAGTTCAGGATTTTTCAATCGGCAAAACGATCGCGAACTTCACGCCAGAATGGGAACCGATAATGGCGACATACGCTAAAATTTCGTAGATAATCAAGCACTCCGGTGGATCTGAAAGTCTACTACTGTATTTCTACAACCGTTTGGAGAATCGCTATGAGAATTGCCGTCTTGCTGGTCAGTGTATTTCTGCCCGCCATTGCGTCGGCTGAGGGCGTGCCGCGCGAAGCCACCAATTCACTCGGTCTCAAACTGGTAAAAATCGAGTCCGGCGAATTCGTCATGGGAACGGCTCTAGCGCCACCGGCCAGTAAAGAAGAATGGCACCAGCGCGACTGGGACGAATCGCCCGCCCGCAAAGTGAAGATCAGCCAGTCGTTCTTCATGAGTGCGACTGAAGTGACCAACGCACAATACGAACAGTTCGATGCCGCTCACAAAACACTCCGCGGCTTGGGCAGCGCTTCGGCGGAAGACGGCGAACCGGTGACGATGGTCACCTGGCAGCAAGCGGTGGCATTTTGTGAGTGGCTGTCAAAGAAAGAAGGCCAAACGTACCGCCTTCCGACCGAAGCGGAATGGGAATTCGGCTGTCGCGCCGGAACGACGACCGCGTTTCACATCGGCGACACGTTAACGGACAAGCAAGCCAACATTGCCGCCGAACGGCGAAAACGAACACGGCCGGTGGGAAGTTACGCGGCAAACGCCTGGGGACTTTTCGACATGCATGGCAACGTCGAAGAGTGGTGTCTCGATTGGTACGGCCCGTATGCCGCAGATGACCGAATGGATCCCGTCGGCCGCGCCGATGGATACGTAAAGGTTACACGCGGTGGGAGCTACGACATTCCCAGTTGGCAAAAGAGCAACGCGCGCTTTGCGCGCTCGGCAAACCGCTCGGGACGATTGCCGGAAGATGCAAATCGTTGCACGGGGTTTCGCGTTGTCATGGGCGCGCTGCCAGCCACTCGCCCGCTACCGCCTGCATCATCCACGGTAGCCCGCATCGCCAACGACGAAGTGTCGAACGATCGCTCGCCGCCGCGTCGGGTTGCTGTCCCCGATCCCAAGAAAGCCTACTTCGACGATTTCAAAGGTCGGCGGGCGACGATTCCCGAAAATACGTGGGGACCAATCTTCAGCGCGCATAACCACTTCGCGGCCTGCTGTGTGTGTCCCAATGGCGACGTGCTCGCGTGCTGGTACACGACCAAAAGCGAATCGGGTCGCGAGTTGGCTCAGGCCGCTAGCCGCTTAGCCGCAGGCAGCGACAAGTGGCAACCGGCTTCGTTATTCTTTGACGTGCCGGACGTGAACGATCACGCTCCTGTCTTGCTCACGCACAAAGGACGCATCTATCACTTTGCCAGCCAGTCGCTCCGCGGTTGGGACGAAACGACAAATGTCATGCGGACGTCGGACGACAACGGAACGACGTGGAGCAAACCGCGGATCATTTTTCGCCGCGAAGGACCGCACAATCTGAGTCAGGCGTGTTCGGCGTTCGCGACCGACGACGGCACAATCGCTCTGGCCGTGGACGGCAGCGGACATCGCTCAGAATCGTTGCTCCTCAGTCGGGACGAAGGAAAAACATGGACGATCGCCGGCGGCGATTTGCGTAAAGCGGCGGGTGGCAAATATGCGATTCATCCGGCCATCGCTCGGGGCAAAAACCGTTTGGTGATCGCCTTTCTGCGAGGCCCCGATCCAATGCCGCGACTCATCAGCACCGACCGCGGCGAAAACTGGACAGCCAGTGACACTCCGTTCGGTGGAATCGGGGTCGGGCAGAAGGCCACCGCGCTGCGCTTGAAGAGCGGCGCTTTGCTGTTGTGTACGAACGACACACGAAAGCCACCGATCACTGAGCAACGCGGCACGCTGGCGGCACTTTCGTACGACGATGGTAAGACTTGGCCGCACGTCCGACACGTGCCCGGCGTCGGCGGCTATATGTCCGCCGACCAAGCGCCCAATGGCGTCATCTACCTGTTCGGTAGTCGCATGAGTTGTGCCGCGTTTAACGAAGCGTGGTTGAAAGACGTTGACGACTCGAAATAGTTGAACCTCGGAGATTGATTTCATGACCATGCGACAGATAAAGCTTTTATCGTTAGCGTTTTTCGCAGTTGTACAATCCGCTTCAGCAGAATTGAACGTGACGAATATTCGGGCGATCCATCGAAGTGGGCAGACTTTTGTTACCTGGAAAGATGTCGCGGACGGTGACGCAGGCGCCAAATTTCGGTACAGCCTCTACTGCAGCGATCGTCCGATCACCGAGGCAAATCTGAGCGGCATGAAGCCAGTGATTCACGGAATCGTGAACAACTCCGGCAAGCACTACGGGTATCACATGTTTCAGCAAAGACGACTCGATGCTTCTCTTCCGATGGCGACGATCGAGCCGAATGGAAAGCCTTTGCCGCACTGGTCTGGCCTGGCGGTTCGGACGGTTGAAAAGGATGGCGATCGCTACTATGCGGTTGTGGTACACGATGCCGAGGGCCGGCGCATCGGCAACGTCGTGGCGAACCAATCAACGACATCGCAGCCAGTAGTCGAAAACGTTGCGCCCCTACAGCCAGTCAAAACCGGCGACTCGGCCAAGCGCGGACGTTATGCCAGGATTGTCCAAGTAACCGGTGCAAAGAACCTCCCGCTGATGGTTCAACTCCATGGCAGCAGCGCCCGCGGAGGTCCAGGTTCGGATCATGGCGACTACTATCTGTTTTGGGGACACCGCGAGTGGGGCTATTGCGACGGCTTACCCTGGCAATTCACAGTCGATGAACGAGTCGTTCCCAACACGCGTGGCCGACGCTTGTCGCTCTATTCGCGTGAGACGATGGCTCATCCCAATGGCAATGGTACCAGGGAAACCTACTGGTTCGGGTATTACTGTCGGCCGCAATGGGCCAACCATGAAGGACCGCGGGCCTACAACTTCACCGAGCGGCGCACGCAGTGGCTGATCGACTGGGTGAAGAATGGGTATCACGTCGATCCAGATCGTGTCTACGCCGAAGGCGGGTCGATGGGCGCTTGGGGAACGGCGGGATTTGCTCTGCGCCATCCAGAATTGTTCGCGGCTATCTATCCCAACAGACCGCGAATGAAGCAACGTGGCTTACCATCGCTCGTGAAAGTCGCGCGCGATGCGCCAATCCTGATGGACGACGGTAAGACGGACTATTACAAGCGAATGAACATGGTCCGGTTTGTGAGCGACCATCACGACGACTTGCCCTTCATCGGTTGGTGCTGCGGCCGGCATGACGGGTTCGCGACCTTCAAGGAACAGATCGAGATGGTACGAGCCCTCACCGCCAGTCGGCATGGATTTGCATTCGCGTGGAACGACGGCGATCACTCCAGCGGCGCCGCATCGATGCGCGAGATCAAGCGGTGGTATCCACCCGAGAAGTTTGCTCGAAACCAAAGCTACCCGGCGTTTGGCAACTGTTCGATTGACGACGACCTGGGGACGGGTGAAGTCGAAGTGCGAGACGGCGGTCGAGTTCGACAAATCGTGAAGAACGACAACGGCGATCGCGAAGGCGGCATCAATCTCGGCTTCGTCTGGAAAGTCGTTGCGGATGAAAGTGCAAAGTGGTCCATAACGATTTCGAATGACTTGGCGAAAGGCGAGATGACGGTGGATGTCACGCCACGGCGATGTCAGCAATTCAAACCGCGCAACGGCGAAACGGTTTCGTGGAACAACACTGCCGGCGGCAGCGGGACCGTGACAGTGGACAAGTGGGGATTGGTGACCGTCCCAGACGTACGAATTAGCGCAGGAAAAGAAACCGTATTGACCTTTGAGAAGTAGGCGAACACGGGCGGCTCAGCGACTCCAATAGTCAACGAACCGAGCAGAATGCTCACGTCAAGGCCACGGCCAAGATTCCAGTCACTAAGTCGTATCGCTTAAAGATGTCAGTTTTGCATTGTTGACGTAGTTGTACGCTGCCAACGTCACCGCATTCGTGCGTTGTTCTGGAACGCGAGCTCGCACGGCGCCGTTGTTGGGGTTGTACCAATAGGCACCAAATTGATCGACAATCTTGTATTGCGGATGCTGGCGACTCGCGACGGTCGAAAATACGTGGATGTCGGCAACCGAACCGTCGTTACCCGGATGCTTTGGAATTCCACTTGCAAACCATTCGGCTTTGATTTCGCTTGGAAATTCACCCGTTAGCGCTCGCTGCATTTCCACTTCGTTCTTTATCGCTCGGATATGTTGCTGGACCAACGCAATCTGGGCATCTTGTGTGCTGTGATTGGAATGCTGAACGACCGCGGCGGCGAGAATCCCCATGATCAAGACGACGATCAGCACTTCGACAAGTGTAAAGGCAGCTCTAGCCCGAATTTCAGATGAACGAAACTTCATAGACTTCCCGAGAATACGTGAAACAGCGAATGCTTGAAGCGAAGGAGATGTAATGGGGCTACAAACATTTCCACTACCCCAAGCATAGCATATTCGAAATCTGGCTCGTCAAAGAACTCACCGTCGCCAAAACCGGAACAGCGCGGCACGCACAAACGAGTCAACTCGAAAAACCAGCAGTGACTAAGTCGTCGAACGGACCCGCCGCACGCTTTCACTAGTAGCCGTTTTTGGCTGCCAGATGCAGATTGTTCCGCCCAAAAGATCGTGAAGCGACCGATAGCCTTCTCCACCAACGACACTCGTCAGATCATACGCAACGATCGCACTCCAGATCGTAAAAAATCCGACCAGCGACCAAACGATTCCATTGACACTCAGAGGGAAGAGGAACTTACGTTCCCAGCTAAGAATCGCCAGCAATTCGGTCTGGTCCAAAACATTAACGCCACCTTGAATCAACGCGAAAACCGCGACCACGCCAAAAGCTGGAATGATGTAGAGCGTATTGCGGCGGATCGAATCGTTCATCGTTAGATCCTTGCCATCGATCGTCGACAGCCGAATCCCCAAGGCGATCTTGCCAAGTGTAGTGCTATACAAACCTTCCAAGACGGGTTTGTAAGCAAACAAAACCAACAGCCCAAAAGCCATTAATTGAACGCTATTAAATCCGTTGGCCGCTACAACGAGAGGTCCAACAAGAAAGACTAAAACACAGGCGTCGACAGCGCCAGCGGCCAGCCGCCGAAGCAAAGACGCGATTTGAAGAGGACATCGTTGATTAGACGAGTCTCGCACTTGGGAAATTGTCTGATCCATCATTACTCACCAAAAACGTTCACCAAAGAAAGGGATCGTTAAACACAAGCAGGGGCAATCCTGTATCCGCCTAGCCTCCATTATAATAAGGACTCCATTTTTTGCCTCGTCTACTTTGCGAATATTTCGCAAAACAACAACGAAAACATGGAACAACGCATCGATACATTTTGTTGGGTTTTGCCGTTGGCTTTCGATACAATGACACTTCTCTCGTTCTCTCTCTGTTTAGATCGTTTATCTGCTCTTTAGATCGTTCGCTCGTCCCGAAACTCCTCTCCATCGCGGTAAAACATGCTCCCTAAACGCCAGCGCGCGAAACGGAAACGTCGTCGCCTCCAAATGCTTCAGCTGGAGCCCCGATTACTGTTGACGGGGACGCCGATCATTACGGAGTTTCTCGCGGTCAATAACAACTCGATCAGCGACGACGACGGCGACCAATCCGACTGGATCGAAATCTTCAATCCGACCGACTCAGACGTAAGCCTGGACGGCTGGTATCTGACAGACCGAGCGGCGGATCTCCGGCAATGGCAGTTCCCCGACATCGACATCCCAGCAAAAGAATATTTGACAGTCTTTGCCTCGAACAAAGATCGCACGGACCCTGCCAACCCACTCCACACCAACTTTGAACTCAACGGTGAAGGCGAACACCTTGCACTCGCTCAACCCGACGGAATTACCGTTGCCAGCGCATTTGATTTTCCAGCGCAACTGACTGACGTTTCTTACGGAGTTGCTACCAGCGTCACGTCGTCGCCGCTCGTCGACGACACTACCGATTTTCAGCTGCACGTGCCAGCGAACGACAACCTTGGCGCAACTTGGAACACCAACGGCTTTATCCCTGGCGGGGGCGGCGAAACATGGACGGCTTCCGCTGCTGGAGTCGTCGGCTACGACACGGGATCGACGCTCGCCGCTGCAATCGACGTCGACGTGGAAACCGAATTGCTCAATATCAATCCGGGCGGCTACTTGCGTTACGAGTTTGATGTCGCCGATACGACAGCGGTCGAAGGATTGACACTCGCTGCTCAATACGACGACGGCTTCGTTGCGTATTTAAACGGACAAGAGATCGCAAACCGCAACGCTCGGCAAATCGGCCAATCGCCCGCAGCCGGTTTGGTGTCATATTGGGATTTTGAAGGGAACGCCAACGATTCCTCCGGCAGCTACGACAACAATGCTGGAACGGTCGCAGATAACTTCTCGCCGCGTGGCGGAGTTGAACGCTACGGTGCTGGAGTCGTCGGGCAAGCCTTAGCACTCGGAGTTCAAGGAGGCGATCCGACAGATTTACTCGCCGCGTTCTCGGATGACGTATCACTACCGAGTCAATACACGATCGAGACTTGGGTCAAGCCCACCGACCTGACGGGTAGTTGGCAACGATTGGTATTGAATTGGGGCGCGGACCTTTCGTACCACTTTGCAATTCGCAACAACAGTGGCCTTACCAATGCCGTGAGCCTGTTCCATGGCGAAGCGGATGGAGGACAGCCCAACGCCAACGGCGGCACGGTCGTGGAAGACCAATGGCAACACATCGCCGGAGTGGCTGACGGACAATTTCTCCGCGTCTACCTAAACGGCACTGAAGTGGCGACGGCTGCCTACGATGGTTCGATCCATCCAAGCGATACCGAAGGACTCGGCCTCGGCGACGGCGCCGGCGCTAACAGTACGATCAAGTACAACGGCTGGATCGACGAACTCGCCATCTGGGACGTTCCTCTGACCGCCGACCAAATCGAATCGCACTTTCTTTCCGCAGCCGAAGGCTATGGTCTCACTCCAACGGGCGGACAACCCGATGTGGTCGAGTGGAACAGTGCCGCTAGATCCGATCGACTTGATACCGAGGCGTTAACCGCCGAGTCAATTTCATTACCTGAAGATACGACGGATCTACTTCAGAACGGGACAAACGTTCTGGCCGTTCACGCCTTGAACAACTCGGCTGGCGACGACACCTTCTTGTTCCACCCCGAACTAGCGGAACAAGCTACCGCGTTCCACGCTCAAAGTCGATATTTTCAAACGCCGTCACCCGGCACTCCCAACGGACTCGATCCATTGGACCAAGGCCCCATCATCTCCAACGTAAACTTCGAGTTACTACCGGCGCCCGGATTCACTTCCGTGCCGCTAGTCGATGACAATTCAACTCACGAAGTCTTTGTCCCCGGCGACGCGAATCTCGAGAGCGATTGGTTTCAACCCGTTTACACTCCTGGCGATCAAGGAGAAACTTGGACTCAAACTGCTGGCGGTGGACTTGGCTACGACTTAGACGCCGACTTCGACGCTCACATCGACGTCGATTTGGAAACTGAACTACACAACGTAAATTCGACAGCCTACATCCGCACTGAATTCAACGTAGCCGACCCATCGCAGCTCGATACGCTGTTACTCGATGCGCAATACGACGATGGCTTCGTCGCTTACCTCAATGGCGAAGAAGTGGCCAGTCGTAATGCTCGCGCCGAAGATCCAAACGATCCAGATCCGGGTTTGGTAACCTATTACAGTTTCGACAATCACCTGAACGACACCGCAAGTACTTTCGATTCCGGCACGGGCCAAAGTGAAGACACTCTCGTTCCGGGCCTCGGCGCCGCTCGCTACGTCCCGGGCATCAAGGGCGAAGCAATCGCACTCAACGACATCGCTGCAGACCCTCGTCGATTGGACGGAGTACCATCTACCGATGTCAATTTACCAGCGAGCTACGCCATTGAAGCGTGGGTCTTCCCGACCAACCTCGACACTTGGGGACGATTGATATTGAATTGGGGTGGGGCAGGGCAGTCGTATCACTTCGCAATTCAAAACACCAATCAAGTAAGTCTCTTCCATCGCCAGACCAACGGCGCACAACCAAACACTCAGGGTGGAACGGTAGTCGAAAACCAATGGCAACACATCGCAGGGGTCGCCGATGGCAGCACCCTGCGCGTCTACCTCAATGGTGTCGAAGTGGCCTCGACGCCTTACGACGGCACGATCAACACGACCAACGGACCACTCGGCGTCGGCGATAATCCGGGTGGCAATGACGGAACGACATTGCGTTACGAAGGCTACCTCGACGAAGTCGCGATCTGGGAGCGTCCGCTAACACCTGCCGAAGTTCTAGCTCACTTCGACGCCGGCTCTGACGGATACGCACTCGACTTCGTCCGATCGGAACTCGCCTTCGACGCCACAGCTCCGACCGAACGAGATGACAACGATGCGGTCGTAGCGGATCGCATCGACATCAGTGAACACCTCGGGCTCTTGCAACCCGGCTCGAACTTGCTCGCCATCCAACCAGTGAACACTTCCAATTCGGATCGAGACTTGTTGATTTCCGCCGAGTTGACGGGCCAATTCGGGTCCGACACCTTGCAGCCCGTTCACGTAACGGTGGAAGTTGATTCGATCGCCGAGCCGCTGGGCGACATCACACTTCATCATCGAGTCATGTTTGACTCGGAGTTTGAATTAACAATGTTCGACGACGGCCAGCATGGCGATGGTGCAGCGGGAGACGGAGTCTTCGGAGCCACGATTCCTGCCGGCATCGCGGCGACAGGTGAAATGTTGCGTTTTTACGTCACGGCCGAAGACACCGCCAACGCCAGCTCACGCGCTCCTCTGTTTCCCGACCCTACGAATTCAGCTGAGTACTTCGGCTTGGTGATAACGGACGACGTTCAGTCGCAATTGCCAGTGCTCCGAACGTTCGTCGACAATCCGGCGGCAGCGGAATCGGCAGGTGGCACAAGAGCAACGATTGCTTTCGACGGCGAGTTCTACGACAACGTCTTCATGCGTCTCCGCGGCCAAACGTCGCGTAACTGGCCCAAGAAGAGTTTCAAAGTCGATCTCAATCGCGACCATCATTTCTTGTTCGATCCACAGACTCCGCGGGTCGAAGAGTTCAATTTGAACACGACCTACACCGACAAGTCGTACGTTCGCAGCACGCTGGCCTATGAAGATTTTCGAGACGCGGGCGTTGCTTACTCAGCGACCTTCCCGATCCGAATTCAACAAAACAACGATTTCTATAGCGTCGCTATCTTTACGGAACAGCCCGATGCTGATTACTTGGCCCGCAACAACCTCGACCCAGACGGATCGCTCTATAAGGTCGTTGCCAACGGTTTGACGGGAAACGCCAACTCCGGCATGGAGAAGAAGACTCGTCGCGATGAAGATCATTCCGACGCGCAGGCGTTAATCAACGGACTCGCCTTGTCAGGTGCCAATCTCGACGTCTTCCTCAAAGACAACGTCGATCTCCCGGCTCAAATCAATTACATGGCAACCAACGTCGTTATCCAAAATATCGACCGCACGGTTAATAACTATTATATCTACCGCGACTCCAACGGAAACGGCCTCTGGCGCATGTTGCCGTGGGACGTCGATCTCAGCTACGGCCCCGATGCACTGAATACCGACGTGATCGATTCCAGTGACGATTTTCCAAACGACAATACCAGCCATCCCTATATGGGTGGTTCCGCGTTCCCATTCAACAACCTGCAAAACAAATTGCTGGACGATATCTTCCGCACGCCCGAAACCGAGCAAATGTTTCTCCGGCGGCTCCGCACTTTGATGGACGAGCTCATGGATCCGGTGGAGCAGCGACACGAAACCCGCATCGCCGAGCTCTTGAGCATCATGGACCCGGACGTCGCGCTCGACCAAGCCAAATGGGGAGCCAACGCTCACTATGGCTCCACCGACTTTACTCTTCAAGCTGCACTTGAGCGGATGAACACCGAGTACTTCGCTCTCCGCAGAACTCACCTATTCACAACTCACAATATCGGCAACATTCCCGACTACGCGTTGGCAGTCGGCATTC
>Ga0115002_10002558_pt1 | contig 23591 bp, 25 predicted proteins | sample ArcticOcean_MG_C_8_FD_89576 | JGI IMG/M metagenome (GOLD analysis project Ga0115002, IMG submission 89576) | Marine microbial communities from western Arctic Ocean - ArcticOcean_MG_CB11_86 | ecosystem: Environmental > Aquatic > Marine > Oceanic | place: Arctic Ocean: Canada Basin | collected... | reverse complement strand
GATAGCATGTGGTGCTTCCTTGCAAACCGCAGTTTTCCGCGCTGTCTACACTGAAGTGAATGCGCGTATTCAGCATTGGGCGCTTGCACTCGGGAACGACAATGGCATTGCTGCGCTTAGTCAAGAAGAAGGTGAGCTCGCTGATGCGCCAAATCAAACAGCTGGCCTTCGAGCATGGGATCTTTGGCGCCGCCAAGTTCAAACGGAAGTTGATTGGTAATTATTAAGAGGAAAAGTGCTGACTTCAGCTATTAACTATGACTGAAAAAGAAACTCATAAACAAAATCTAGCAGACTGCATCCGCATGTTGGAACAATCCAATATAATTGACTATAACGGGCATGCAAGCATTCGTCTTCCCAACAACAACATGCTTATCAATATCGGCTCATGCCAACGCAGCCAACTGACACGTCAAGACATATGCACAATTAATTTCGAAGGCAATGTCATTGAAGGAAATGGTAAGCCTCCGCTTGAATTTCATCTGCACGCTGGCATCTACAAGGCTCGTACGGACGTACACGCAATTGTACATGCACACCCTAAGTGGTCTACATTTCTCACGATGGTGGGGCAAGAATATCAACCAGTCTATGCTCAAGGGACCTTGATTTATCCAATGCCAGTACTCGACTCGCCGAACTCTATTAACAACCCAATAATGGCCAAACGGCTTGCAGACACACTAGGTAACAAACCAGCCGCCATGATGAAATCTCATGGTGCTGTCACATGTGGTAAAAACATAATTGAAGCATTCGTCCTTGCCAACTATTTAGAAGAAAATGCCTATAGACAATATCGAGCTTTACAGATAGGCAAGCCTTACTCCTTCTCCGAAGAAGAAGTGGCAGCCTGCCAAGCCAAGCTTTGGACTGAAAGTCTTTTTAATAGAACTTGGGATCATTTTTACTCCAAACTTAACCCAAAAATGGAATAAAAAAATTGATTGCTTACACCCATTACTAATATGTTCAACACAGACCGACTTTTCCTGGCTGGCGTCGTGGGCTGGCCAGTTTCCCACTCTCGTTCACCACTCATGCACAACTACTGGATGAAGCAAAACAACTGCATTGGCCTATATCTACCACTCGCAGTTAAACCATGCGGACTTTCCACAGCACTATCCGCTCTTAAACCATTAGGTTTTGTAGGATGTAACGTTACTATTCCACACAAACAGATGGCACTTGAAATCGTCGATAAAGTTGATGAAATAGCTAGCACTGTAGGCGCAATCAGTTGCATCACTCTTCAAAAAGACGGGTCTCTTTTAGGCACAAACAATGATTGGTATGGGTTCATGGCCAATTTAAAACAGGAGCATCCAGATTGGCAGGCAGACGCAGGCCCTGCCGTGGTTATCGGAGCTGGTGGCGCCTCTCGGGCTATTTGCTACGGTCTAATGCATGACGGAGTAAAAGAGATTCGACTCGTAAATCGAACCTACTCCAGCGCAAAGACCTTAGCTAGTCAGTTTGGAAAAACGATTAAACCATTACCATGGAAAATGAGGCACCAAGCGCTAGAGGATGTGACAATAGTTGTCAACACAACAAATCAAGGAATGGTTGGAGAACCACCCCTAGATCTCTCTCTGGATTATTTGCCAAGCACTGCTATAGCTGCAGATATTGTCTATGTCCCGCTCGAAACGCCTTTTTTGACTGCAGCCAGACATCGAGGCAATCACACGCTGAATGGTATAGGCATGCTGTTACACCAAGGCATACCAGCCTGGAAACAGTGGTTCAACATCGAACCAATAGTTACGTCAGAATTAAGAAAGATAATGGAATCTAGTCTAATTAAAATCTAAAACTTCGCTCACATAAAGTACGGTTATCTTAATGTTAAGCTATATGCATTAAAATCAAACATTACCGCATAGTTCACTGATACAGTAATAGATAGCGAAGGGTGTTGGCATGGGCCTCTTAACAACAAAACAATCCAAAGCAATGTTCCTTATCGTGGGACTTTTGTGTTTCACAACCGCAACCCCTCAGTATGTTGGACGTATGGCGCTACCGCAGAATGACTTTACATGGAATTGGGGTGATGAAAACTTAGCCCGCGGCGGAACCAATGAACTCTCTATGGTTGGAAGTGAGTCCGGCTTCCGATGTGAACTAAACGCTAGGATGCGTCTGACTAGCCGCCTCTCCAGGTTAGACATGCGAAGAATTGAAACTAGCATTCGGAATAATGTTTTTTTCGTACAAGCCGTGGCTAACTCAATGTATTATCTTGATTATCAGCGTGATCTAGGCTACGCAACTCTAGACTGTGCACGAGCTAAAGTAGATAGAGATGCGGACGAAGAAGCGCGCACGGAGAGAGAGGTAAAAGCCAGAGAAAGAGCGGCAAAAGAACGAGAGCTCAGACGTTCTCGTCGCTCACGCTAAAGCAGAAAGTCAATGTTCATACGGCTAATAGCCTGGAAAATCCTGGCTAGCCATAAAACTGCAGAAACCAAACGGGGTTAGTCGAATTTCACATCACTTAAGCTTATCCAATTAGCAGGCCGTACAATGGATAGAATGAGAGTTTGGTTAAGTCGAACACAATTACAGGCACTTGTCGTGCTAACAAGCTTACTGTTAACCAGTTGCTCAACATCTGTTTGGGTAGAGGCCGATTTTCCCCAACCTCTGGTTAATCGATTGCCCGTGCGTATGGGTCTAATACTCGACGATGACCTGCTTGACTACGTTCACTATGAAGAGCTCCCAAGACAAGCCGCTTATACAATCCAAATTGGCGAAGCTAATGAACTGATGCTAGTCCAACTATTTCAATCCATGTTTACGGATATCGAACAATTTAATGACTTTTCCTTGATTCAGACTAATATCGCTGAGATTGATGGGGTCTTATGGCCTGAATTAGAACGATTCGAATTTGATGTCCCTCTCGGCCAAAGAGACGAATTCGTGGAGGTCTGGATCCAATACCTTATAAAACTATACGAAACCGATGGCCAACTAGTGACAGAATGGCCCGTTAGTGGCTATGGAAAAGCCGAGATGGTTGACCGGGAGGAAGCACTAAATAGAGCAATTGTGGTGGCTATGCGTGAGGTCGGAGCCACTATTTCAACAAAATTTTCTGATCAACCCGACCTACGAAACTGGTTGCAGGGGAGAAAAAATGCAGCACCTCTATAAACAAAAATGCTACCCAACGATTAAATCAAGAATATCTCAAATATTTCTGCTAGCACCAATCTTTCTGATAACTCTCGGCGGCTGCGGAATCACCTCTCGTATTGAACCATACAAGCAAAGTGACGTAGTTATTGGCGAGGGCGAGAGTGTTGTTGTTCTAGCTCGCAAACACCACGCTACACATGAAACAGAACAACGCATAGTTGACTGCATAAGCGATGGCCTTGCTAGCGGAAATGATGGCTTGAGCGTGCACAACAACATAGAATTCGAAGATAAGCTATACCCTTGGTTCGAGCCATCAATGGCCCCAATTACTACCGTAGAGCTTTCTGAACTACTTGAACGAGAGAATGTACTTAACCAGGTACTATCTACGGGTGTCCGATTCGTTATTTGGCTTGATGGATCAACTACCCGTGTTGCCAGTGGCGGCGGAATGACCTGCGCTGCAGGTATTGGCGGAGCAGGATGCCTGGGGCTTGGCTGGTGGGAGGATGATTCTATCTATGATGCTACTGTCTGGGATATTTACGAACTTTCTTCTACAGGAACCATTTACGCAGATGTAAAAGGGCGTTCTGTAATGCCAGCACTAGTGATTCCTATCCCTCTGATCGCTCGGCCACAATTAGCTGCATGTCGAGGCCTCACGCAACAATTAAGACAATTTCTCACATCATCTGAATATGGTAACGGTCCAAACACGAGTTCGGAATAACCCTCATTAATACGATTAAGCATAATAACTAACAACATATCCAAGCTAATCACCCACCCTACTTCCTTTAGTGCAATGGCCAAACTCTCACCTAATCTAAGAAAAGAAATTAGACTGACACTCTGCCTTATAGGGGTTGGATTATTTGCTCTACCGCCCGCGGTCTATTGGGTTGGACGGCAGATAGTAGGTGAATATTCCAACGAAGGGGGGTTATGGGCTCTAATTTTAAGCATCTGGCTTGGAGCCATAATGTTAAACCCCATGGCTCTTTTATTAATTCTTAGCCCCTATTTGATTATTCAGACTTTACGAGCTTCTCGTTGGTTTCAGCATAAAAAATTTAAATAAAAATTTAATATGATTAATCTGTGTATTTTTTTAAAGCTAATTTTCTAGAAGTGCTCTCCTTATCCTCTTATAAATTGCATAAATCTTCCTCTCTCTAATGATAATCAGCGCATAGCTACCTGAACTAATAGTTCACCCTTCCCACCTTCGCTTACATTCAAGTATTGAAGGGGTTGAGCTCCTTATGCCACTTCTCTAAAAATCCTAAGATTTTCTTATAAAAATCTAAAATTGTCGTCATCATGTTCTGGATTCGTTACGATAGAGCTTAAAGGCAAGGGTCTATTTTTGTGAGTCATTTAAGGAGATAGCGTGATAGACAGAATTAGGTTATGGACACTAGCGATTCTCTGGGCAGGCCTATTATGCGCAGCTCATGCTGCCGATGAACCAACAGAACAACTAACCATTGCTGACAAGCATTCAGAGATCAGCCAGCGCGTGGTACGCATAATAGAAGACCTTCACTACGCAAAGCCTCGAATTGATAATTCATTGTCTTCGGCTATTCTTGACCGCTACCTTGACACTCTAGATGGTAATCGTCTTTATTTTCTTCAAAGCGACTATACGTCTTTCGGACGCTACCGTTATGAGCTAGACGAACGTGTGAGAAACGGCGATCTCGAGCCAGTATTCGAAATCTTTAATACGTTTCGTGCTCGCACTGAAGAAAGAGTAGCCTATGCGGCCATATTATTGGCCGAAGAACCTGATTTCACCATCGATGAGTCCTTTCAATTTGATCGCAGCGAGATGGGCTGGGCGAGATCTGAAAAGGACCTTCAAGAAGTTTGGCGTAAGCGAGTTAAGAACGACGGCTTAAGCCTCACTCTTACAGAAAAATCTTGGGAAGAAACCGCTGAATTACTACAAGAGCGATACGAACGGCTTTTGAAGCGGGTCACCCAGGTTACATCCGATGATGTTTTTGAAACATTCATGAATGCAGTGGCTCACACTGTAGACCCCCACTCTAGCTATTTATCCCCACGCAATAGTGAGGAATACCGCATCCAAATGAGTCTCTCTTATGATGGCATTGGTGCATCACTACAGTTGGAAGATGACTATGTCACGGTCACCAACATAATTCCTGGTGGCCCTGCACATATTGACGGTCAATTGAAACCAACAGACAGAATAACAGCGGTCGGTCAGGGCGAAAATGGTGATCTTATAGATGTGATCGGATGGCGCTTGGATGAAGTAGTTCAGCTCATCAGAGGGCCAGGTGGCACCGTGGTTCATTTGCAGGTACTTGATGCTGGAGCAGCGCCAGGAACTCCTGAGCGCGCACTTTATCTGGTTAGAGATCAAGTCAAACTTGAGGAACAAGCCGCCAAAAGCAGCACTATTGAGATTCCCAAGAATGGCACCAACTATAGGGTTGGCATTATTGATGTGCCCAGCTTCTACCTTGACTACGCAGCTCGTTCTCGTGGTGATGAGGACTACACTAGTACCACTCGCGATGTTGAACGCCTCATACACGAACTCAATGAAGAAGGAATCGATGGGCTGGTAATCGATCTCAGACAAAATGGCGGGGGTCACTTATCTGAAGCTACAGAGCTTAGTGGTCTATTTATTGACCAGGGCCCAGTAGTACAACTACGGGAAACGCGTGGGAACATACAGGTTCTTGATGATCCCAACCCCGATTCAGTCTATAACGGCCCATTAGCAGTCCTAGTTGATCGTTACAGCGCAAGCGCTTCAGAAATCTTTGCCGCAGCGATACAAGATTACAAACGGGGCGTTATTATTGGACAACAAACATTTGGCAAAGGTTCAGTCCAAAACCTTTTTGATCTGGATCGTTTTATGCGTGGATCAGGTTATGGACAGCTCACGCTCACCATAGGCAAGTACTACCGCATTACAGGTGAAAGCACTCAGCACCGGGGCGTAATGCCAGATATTTCGCTTCCATCAATAGTGGATGCGAACCTTGTTGGAGAAAGCACACGAGATTCAGCACTGCCATGGGATAGAATCCAACAAACCTCATTCATGGCAGACGCCGACCTCGACCCATACATAGAACTTTTGCAAACTAAGCATACAGAACGCGCAATAGCAGACCCCGACTACAATTATCTTGTTGATAACATTGAAGCAGCTGGAGTTTTTCGAAGCCAAGACAATGTTTCATTAAATAGAGATGTGCGTACAGCAGAGCGCGAAACGATTCAAACGCAACAACTTGCTCGTGAGAATGAACGCCGTACGGCGCTAGGACTCAACCTCATCGAGAACATGGATGAGGTTGACGCCAGCGAGTCCACAGACGTTTTACTGAATCAAGCCACACAAGTTGTAGTGGATATGGCTACCCTATCTACATCGACTGGGGCACCCATGCCCAGATCTGAAACCGTTTCTATCCGTTAAGTATTTATCTAGCCTTGCACAAAAAACACAAAGACTCTTTACGAGCATAAGGTATGAACTAAAATTTTTCCCTCGGATATACTTACTAAAGCTAGCCTAAGTTGGGAAAAGAAAGAGTTCTTTAGTCCTCTGAATCTTCGTCCTTTTCAAGAGTTGACAGCGGCAAAATTTCTGCCGAGCTAGCTTCTGGCAATGCCTCTACCTCTTTCAATTTCCTCTGCATTGCCCTGGTTCTCACTAAAACCTTTTCGTCAATTGTTCGAGAGGCCATTTCCAACTGGGATTTAACTCGAGCCAGAACGTCACCAAACCTACCAAACTCTGTTTTAACGGCGGCTAACGTCTGCCAGACTTCACTTGACCGCTTCTGAATCGCAAGAGTCCTAAAGCCCATATTTAGACTACTAAGTAATGCAGAAAAAATTGTAGGGCCCGCAGGTATAATATGATGCGTATTGAGCAGTTCTTGTTGTAAACCAGGTTGCCGGATCGCTTCCGCGTATAAACCTTCAGTAGGCAAAAACATTATTGCAAAATCAGTGGTATCAGGAGGATTAATATACTTTTCTTTGATATCTTTCGCTGAGATAAGAAATGCCCTTCTCAATGCTTTAGAGGCTTCTTTTACTCCCGCATCATCAGCTTCTTCCGAGGCCTTCATCAGTCTTTCATAGTCTGCTAACGGAAATTTTGAATCAATGGGAAGCCACAGCGGCTTGTCAAGGGTTCCAGATTCACCAGGCATTTTTATCGCAAACTCTACTCGCTTTCCAGAACCTATTTTGGTCTCAACATTAGCCTGATATTGTTCCGGCGCAAACAACTGTTCGAGCAGAGCCTCTACCTGATATTCACCCCAGGTACCCCGTAATTTTACGTTGGTAAGTACCCGACTAAGATCGCCAACCCCAGTTGCTAATGCCTGCATCTCACCCAGACCTTCATGCACATCTTTCAATTGAGTCTGAACTAACTTAAATGACTCACCTAGCCTTTTCTCTAAAGTAGACTGAAGCCTTTCATCCACCGTCTTACGCATTTCATTCAGTTCTTTCTTATTATCGTTACGCAAAGTATCCAACTGTTTATCGACAGTATCGCGTAGCTTGTCTAATCTTTTTTCAGTAGATGAAGTAAGCGTTTTAACGCGACTTTCAACGCCCTCTAGATGCTTAGCCTGACTTTTACCAAGCTCGCCCACTGTGTTAAGAATCGTACTAGTTAGTTCCTGCCGAAGCTGGCTTCCGCTCTCATTCATTTCCTTTCTATGGCGTTGGAGCTCAGCACGAACTGCATCATCAGAATTTGTCTGCTTTAATCCATTTTGACGTCTGAAAAACACAAAAAGCAATCCTGCTATAAAAGTCAGAAAAGCCAGTATTATCGAAGTCATTTCCATACTTCTGCGCCCCATTATTTGCAGCACTGAACCCGTAATAGAATATCAGCTAGACACGACAGTCTAAATTAAGTTCTTGGACGGATAGAAAATCCGTGACCCATATCAAGAAGGTAGTCTAGCCATTTGTTTAACATCATGTTGCTTTTCCAACGGGCATCCAACTCATAGGAATGGGTTTGGCAAAGCTCATATAGTTTGTGGTGTCGATGCTCTTCCAAACCATGCACCACTTCAATCAACTTGGCGTCATGATAAACACGCATCGTTAAATCAGGATCTAACACCGGCCCATGGAGATCCATTTTATCATCCACGTACAACAAATAGGTAAGGTTCAAGGTTGTGGTATATCGCTCTTTAAGCCTTATTTCCAACTGTAAGTCACAATCTAAATCTGTGTGAGAAATAACTTTTTTAAGCTCCTTCTCCTTAAAAATCTGGGAATCCTCTATTAACCGAAAAAATTTGACATAGTTGCTTTCATAGAGCGTCATCAACCCAGTAAAAGTACCTGGACGAAAGATGCACTCGGGCACAATGAGGCTGTCTGTGATCATTGAATTCTGATTCATTATCCTATCTGATAAAGCATGAAAAAAGGCACATCATCGTATACACCCTTGGCCGTTCAACAAAGATAAAGATCATCGACCAATCCTCCGTTCCACAGAGGTTTCATTTAGAATGGTGCTTGCAATTTCTTCAATTGAACAATGCGTTGTATCGATAAATGATAGACCCATCTTCTTATATAAACCCTCTGCCGACCTAAGCTCAAAACTAACCTGTTGAGCAGAAGCATATCTACCAACCGAGCGTCGTTCGAGCCTTATTTGACGAAGCCGATCCGGTGCGATTGTCAGCCCATAGAGTTTCTCGCGATATGGAGCAAGCACTCTAGGCAATCTTCCTGACTCAAGATCATCTTCAGTAAGAGGGTAATTAGCTGCAAAAACTCCATACTGAAGCGCAAGATAAAGGCAAGTAGGTGTTTTCCCTGACCTAGACACACCCGTCAATATCAAATCAGCCTTGTTATAGTGATGGACACTGTGTCCGTCATCAGCATCCATTGCGAAGTTAGTCGCTTCAATTCGCGCATCATAGGTTGGTATATCAACCATTCCATGCGCTTTTCCCAAAGTGTGAGAAGACTGTATTTTCAGCTCAGTCTCGAGAGGACCAATAAACGCCTCAAAAAAATCCAGCACTAAACCCTTGGAAAGCAGTATGGGAGCTCTCATTTTATCCTGCACAAAACTCGTAAAAACGACAGGTCGGATACCCGTTTTCTCCATTTCCATATCTATTCTTTTAGAAATTTCTATAGCCTTGTCAAGGCTATCAACAAATGGCACAGTCACACTCTTGAACTCAATTCCGTCAAACTGGGTCAACAGACTGTGGCCAAGCGTCTCAGCAGTAACGCCAGTTTGATCAGAAATAAAAAATACCATTCGTTCTAACATTAGAGCTCCATACACATAATTACGGCTAGAGGAGTATAGCTTGGAAATGTATGTTGTCAGATTGACTGATATCCGAAAACAAGACATCGAACACGTGGGAGGGAAAAACGCCTCTCTCGGAGAATTGATAAATAATCTTGATAAGCTTGGCATTAGAGTTCCGGATGGATTTGCTACGACGTCCAAGGCCTTTTCAGATTTTTTGAGCCAGGATGGCCTTGACGAAAAAATCTACTCTCGATTGGACAAGCTCGACGTATCCGATGTGCCAGAACTTAACCATGTTGGCGCTGAGATTCGAAAAATGATAATGGGAACACCATTGCCAGATCACTTGAAAAAGGCAGTAACAAACGAATGGAATAATCTGCGAAATGGGGAGGAGATCACAGTAGCTGTTCGTTCTTCAGCAACAGCGGAAGATCTTCCGGAAGCATCGTTTGCTGGTCAGCAAGAAACATTCCTTAATGTGAGCGGAATAGATAATGTGATATCAGCAATACACGAAGTCTACGCGTCGCTTTTTAACGACCGTGCAATTTCTTATCGTGTACATCAAAAATTCAATCATCGTCAGGTATCGCTATCAGTGGGCATACAGCGAATGGTACGTAGCGATCTCGATTCATCTGGAGTGATGTTCACCCTCGACACGGAGTCTGGGTTTAGGGATGTTGTTTTTATTACCTCTAGCTATGGTTTAGGAGAAACTATTGTTCAGGGAGCTGTTAATCCAGATGAATTCTATGTGTACAAACCCAATCTCACCTCTAACAAGAAAGCAATCATTCGGCGGAATCTAGGCACAAAAGCCGTAAAAATGATCTACGCAGCAAATTCTGAAGACCGCGTTACAACAATCGACGTGCCACAGCAGGAACAACAAAAGTTTTCTCTAACCGATGAGGATGTAGAAACACTCGCACGGCAGGCAGTACTCATTGAAAATCACTACGGTGGAGCAATGGATATTGAATGGGGCAAAGATGGTAACGACGGACAACTCTACATTCTGCAAGCGCGACCTGAGACTGTGCAGAGTCAAGCCACCCAGGTAATGGTTCGATATTCTCTCAAAGAACGATCAGAAATAATAACGAAAGGACGCAGCATAGGGCAACGGATCGGCACCGGCATTGCAAAGGTAGTGAAAAATATTGGCGAAATGAATCTCATCCAACCCGGTGACGTTCTAGTGGCGGATATGACTGATCCTGACTGGGAACCAGTCATGAAGCGAGCATCAGGCATTGTCACTAATCGTGGAGGGCGTACCTGTCATGCAGCTATTATTGCGCGCGAACTTGGGATACCCGCAGTAGTTGGGTGCGGCTATGCAACTGAGGACATCTCAAATGGGACTAAAGTTACCGTATCCTGTGCAGAAGGAGACGAAGGCTTCGTTTATCAAGGCATTTTAGAATACGAAGAACGAGAAATGCGGCTAGGGAAACTCCCAGAGATTCCCGTAAAACTAACGATGAATGTTGGCAACCCGGATCGGGCATTTACCTTTTCCAGCATCCCAAATGATGGGGTTGGCCTTGCCCGACTAGAATTTATTATCAATCGGATGATTGGCGTACATCCTAGAGCTCTATTGGAATATGATCAACAGAATCCATCCGTACAAGAACTTATTAACGAGCACATGGCTGGCTACAAAGATCCTGTATCGTTCTATATAGAAAAACTTGCTGAAGGCATCAGCACAATTGCAGCAGCTTTCGCGCCAAAGCCTGTGATTGTGCGTCTATCAGATTTCAAATCAAATGAGTACGCAAACCTAATTGGTGGAGAACACTACGAGCCGGTAGAGGAAAACCCAATGTTGGGCTTCCGAGGAGCCTCACGGTATGTCGACAAAGAATTCAAGCCTTGTTTTGAGCTAGAGTGCCATGCAATCAAGAAGGTTCGTGGCGACATGGGCTTTAAAAATGTTCAAGTAATGGTACCTTTTGTAAGAACCATATCGGAAGCAAAGCAGGTAGTCTCATTATTAGCTGATAACGGCTTAATTCGTGGTGAAGATCAGCTAAAGCTCATAATGATGTGTGAACTCCCAAGCAATGCTCTACTAGCAGAGGAATTTCTTGAGCACTTTGATGGCATGTCAATTGGTTCTAATGACATGACACAACTGACACTGGGACTCGACCGGGATTCCGGAAAAATTGCTCCGCTTTTTGATGAGCAGAATCAGGCTGTAAAAAAGTTATTAACTATGGCAATTTCTGCTTGCCGAGCACAAGACAAATATGTTGGGATCTGTGGACAAGGTCCATCAGATTACCCCGATCTAGCGAAATGGCTGCTAGACCAAAAGATTACAAGCATGTCTTTAAATCCTGATTCAGTTCTAGATACCTGGATTCATTTAGCAGATAACGAAAAAAAACAGGATTAACTGATACATGCTACATCTTAAATAGATGGTGACGATAAAACTTTAATTCCCGAATGGAATCGTAGATATCAGCTAATGCAAGATGCGTCGACTGTTTTTCAAACTTACCACCAATTTCAGGCGTCCAGAGGTTAGTTAGAATCTTTAGAGTGGACACATCCAGATTTCGATAGTGAAAAAATGAAGCTAACTCTGGCATATGTCGATGAAGAAACCGTCTATCTTGACAGATTCCATTACCACATATAGGGGAAAACCCTCGATCCGTATACTGACGAAGAAACGCAAGGGTCTGCTGCTCGGCTTCCGACTCATTTACACTACTATCTTGAACACGTTGGACGAGGCCAGAACTATTGTGTTGACGAGTATTCCACTCATCCATTGCATTAAGAACGGAGTCACTTTGATGGATCGCCAATACTGGACCTTCTGCAAGAACGACAAGATGCTTATCGGTGACAATTGTTGCAATCTCAATAATAAGATCAGAGTCCGTGTTAAGACCAGTCATCTCAAGGTCTATCCAGATCAAATTTTCTTTAGATATCAAATGTTCAATTCCATAAAGAGAATTGTAGCAGGGCAATGCTCATATAACGTTACAGCACAAATAAAAACCCAGCCGCATATATCACATGAGTGAAATTGGCCTCGTTATCGCACGCTATAAACGCCATGCCTTAGTCGAGAGTGCGCCAAAAACCCGTCATCTCTGTCAATTCCAAAGCCGAGCCCTAAACCCCGTAGTCGGAGATCAGGTTAGCTGGCTTAAAGAAAGCAAGGATACCGGGACTATTAGTTTGATCAATACTCGATCCTCAGTGCTCAGACGAATTAATAACAAAGGAAAACCAGAAACAGTTGCTTCCAACCTTACACAATTAGTTATAGTGATCGCAGAAACTCCGACTCCTGACTGGTTTTTATTAGATCGTTACTTGGTAGCCGCAGAAATTGAACACCTAAAAGCTACAATTATTTTTAATAAATTAGACCTAACTGAAACGATACCCCCTACATATTACACTTACGAAAAATTGGGCTATTCGGTCGCGGCCGTTAGCGCGCATAAAGGTACTGGCCTCTCCGTTTTTTCAGAGAACATGATCGGCGAACGCAGCGTCATTATCGGACAATCGGGAGTGGGGAAATCATCTCTCATTAATATGCTTATGGGAGATAATGTTCAGAAAGTTGGAAAGCTTTCAGATAAATCACAATTAGGGCGACACACAACCACAACAGCCACCCTTCACCGGTTACCAAATGGTGGCGAGCTTATTGACTCCCCTGGCGTAAGAGATTACGCGCCGTATATTGATCGAACCCAACAAATACAACAGGGCTTTCGTGAGCTTCTAGCTCTTAGCGAAAATTGTCGTTTCAGTGACTGCCATCATTTTGCCGAACCGAACTGTGAAATAAAAGCCGCCTTAGCTGATGGCAGGATCACTTCAAAACGTTACAAAAGCTACAAACAACTTTTTGAGCTTAAAGAATCGTTAAAAACATATCGAAACCAATGAGATACTCATTTAGCAGGCATACAGATACCTAAGCCCTAACCCAGACTAGGCCTCATTTGACGTCCAGCTAACATGTGCATATGCAGGTGATAGACGACCTGCCCACCCTCCTCGTTAGTATTAACAACTACCCGATAACCTTCTAGATTGTGGCTTTCAGCCAAATACTTAGCTGCTAAAAACAACTTGCCCGCCATGCTCATATCCTCAAGCTCAAGATCATTCAGAGTTGAAATATGTGTTTTAGGTATAAGTAGCGCGTGAAACGGCGCCTGCGGATTAATATCTTTGAACGCTATAATTTCATCATCTTCATAAAGAAGCTCTGACGGCAATTCGTTAATGACTATTTTGCAAAACAAACATTCTGGGAAAGATTTAACCTTCATGACTAGATAATTGCATTTATGGCAAATCTTTCTTAGGCAGTGCATCTGTCATATCTCTACGACCAGACAGAGCGCGCGAAAGCGTACCTCCGTCAATGAACTCAAGTTCACCACCAACAGGTATTCCATAGGCAATTCGGGTTGCATTAGACCCCGATCTTTGGGCTATTATTGCAACTATGTGCGCAGTCGCATCACCCTCCACAGTAACGCTAGTAGCCAAGATCACTTCAGAAATATCTTCCTCTTTCAGTCGTTGCTCAAGAAGATCCAAACCTAATTCTTTTGGACCAATACCATCTATAGGCGACAAGTGCCCCATAAGCACGAAGTAACGTCCAAGATAAGCTCCTGACTGTTCTATCGCAAGAACATCAGCAGGCGTTTCAACCACACATAGTTTTTTATCATCGCGCCGATTACTAGTGCAAAATCCACAATAACGCTCCTCTGTCAACATTCTGCAACGTTCGCAATGAACCACTAACCGACTAGCCTCTTTCAAGGACTGGGCAAGTCGAAGCGCTCCATCCCTGTCTTTATCCAGCAGATAAAAAGCCATGCGCTGGGCTGACTTAGCCCCAACACCTGGCAAACACTGGAATGTCTTAATAAGTTCCGCTAGTAGTGGAGAATAACCCTCAGACATATTCTTGCGCTTGCTAGTTACTAGATTGGGAGTTTCATGCCTGCAGGCAGAGAAAGTCCACCTGTAAGCCCGGAAAGTTTTTCTTGGGTGGTTCGCTCAACCTTACTAATTGCATCATTTAAAGCTGCAGCAATAAGATCTTCCAGCATTTCCTTATCCTCACTAAGCAAACTGCTCTCAATATTGAGCCCAACAACATGATGTTTACATGTCATGCGCACCTTGACCATGCCGCCCCCAGACTCACCTGACACCTCAATTGAAGCTAGCTCGTCCTGTGCCTTCTGCATGGTTTCTTGCATTTGCTGCGCCTGCTTCATCAGTTGCCCAATACCAAGACCCTTCATACACTTTCTCTCCCTTATTGTTTTATATCGCTATCATGAGGCTGAACACTATCCGCCTCCACGATAGCATCAAACGCTTTTTGCGCTTCCTTGACTGCAGGATCGCTGTCTATAGCCTCTCTTGCCGCACGCATACGCTCATCCTCTCCTGTTACCCTGACCTGCGCCGGCGTGTTCCCTGCGATTTCACCAATTGCAATTGAAATTGTAAGCTTTCCACCTAATCGTTGAACTAATGCATCCTCTAAACGCCCCCTGACCTGGTCTGTATTCAGATAGCCATTCTCCGGCGCAAGAAGCAGGTCTATTTTGCTATCGGAGTACCTGCTGAGCACACAATGTTCTGCCAACTGACGAGCGGCACCACGCACCTCTGATTCACCGAGCAATCGCATCCAATACTCAGGATCTACTTTCCTTATCTCAGTCTTGGCATCGCTCTTCTCAGCAGGAGAGACTAGCGGTCCTGCAAATTGACCATCGTGAGCCAATTGGGACTTCTTCTCGAGAAGCTTATTAGGGGTTCTGACCTGATCTGGAGATAGAGTTGTTCTAGTGTCTGTTTCTAGACTAACCGCTGAGCCGGGAATAAATGCAAGCATACGCAGCAATATCATCTCAAATGCCGAGCGAAAATCGCGACAAATATCAAGATCCCGACGGCCCTGCAACGCAATCTGGTAATACAATTGCACATCTTCCGAGGAAATCTTATTTGCTAGACTAGAAAGACCCTCATCTTCCCCATCTTCATCAGGCACTCCGACAAGCTGAATTACGGCTAGCTTCTGCAGGAGGGCCATCAGCCCATCCAAAACCAATCCATAATCAGGCGCCCGCTCATCTAGCTGCATAACCTCATTCATCAATACAGCACCATCCCCCTGAACCAGCCCCTCTATTAGCCGCCTGACATGACCCGTATCTACACTACCAAGCATCATACTGACAGAATCCACGCTTATCTTGTCTCCACCAAAAACTATTGCTTGATCTAGCAAGCTCAAAGCATCCCGCATACTGCCTTCGGCGGCGTTGGCAACCGCTAGTAGAGCATTCGATTCACTATCAACACCCTCCTCTATACAAATTTTCTTAAGTTGGTCACAAATATCTCTAATACTTATTCGTTTCAGATTGAACTGTAAACATCGTGACAATACCGTGGCAGGCAACTTCTGAGGGTCAGTGGTAGCTAATAGAAACTTGATATGTGGTGGGGGCTCTTCCAGCGTTTTTAGCAAAGCGTTAAAAGAGTGATTAGAAAGCATGTGAACTTCATCAATCAGGTAGACCTTAAATCTTCCTTCGGTTGGCATGTATTGAACGTTATCCAAAAGCTCACGCGTATCCTCAACTTTAGTTCGAGAAGCCGCATCTACCTCAAGCAAATCAACAAACCTCCCTTCATCAATTGCCAAACATGCATCACATTGGCCGCATGGCTCAGCCACGACACCATTTGTACAGTTCAAAGCCTTTGCAAAAATACGAGCAAGAGTGGTCTTGCCAACCCCTCTGGTTCCGGCAAACAGGTACGCATGATGCAAACGACCGGCCGACAGCGCATTCATTAATGCTTTGACAATATGCTCTTGGCCGACTAGTTCCTGAAATTTTCGAGGACGCCATTTACGCGCGAGAACGGTATAACTCATCTGTTTATCCAGTACACAAGCAGAAATTAGATCCGCGCCAGCTCATCTCCGGCACCCAATTCGACCGCTGCCGCTGCTCCCTTCCAGGCCTGACGGGGTTCACGGCTAATTGTCGCGGGAGAACCGGCGCGGACAAGTTTATTTTAACAGCCTGCGTCAACAGACGCACAAAGGAAAAGAGAATATGCAAGAAAATAGCCATAGAAAAAATAATAATACTATCTAAAACAATCTTAAATTATTGTTTTAGATAAAATTCTATTTAACTACCTAGCTGATGACTGCAATATGCCATAATCTCAAGCTCTAGTAACCAGGCTATACCTATATTGATACGTCAACTAAAAGCTCTTTAAACCATGAACACTTAAGCGTTCAATATACGATGGAAATAGCGTTAGTTGCCCTTAAGCTCTAGAATTCAAAGCAACAAATGGAGAGGTGGCCGAGTGGTCGAAGGCGCTTGCTTGGAAAGCAAGTGTACGTCTCAAAGCGTACCGTGGGTTCGAATCCCACTCTCTCCGCCAAGTTTGTTGATTTTTATATATCAATATATCGGCATAGTCTTTGGTGGATTAATGTTTTTTTAAAGGAATAGGTGAATTTGATGTCTAACTATGAAGATCAGCTAAATAAAATCCGTAGTGCTGACGGCTTCATTGCCGCGCTTGATCAAAGCGGTGGTAGCACACCAAAAGCACTCCAACTGTATGGTGTTGGAAAAGATGCATATAACAATGACGACGAAATGTTTTCAGTTGTTCACGAAATGCGCACACGGCTAATTACTAGCCCCGTATTTGATGGGTCTAGAATTCTTGGAGCCATACTGTTCGAGAACACCCTGGATAGAGATATAAAAAATCACAATGCAGCACGTTACCTCTGGGAAGAAAAAAATGTTGCTCCATTTTTAAAAGTTGATAAAGGATTAGCCAACGAAACTGACGGCGTACAAGTAATGAACCCAATGCCAAATCTAATGGAGCTACTAGATAAAGCTAAAGCACGAGATGTATTTGGCACAAAAATGCGGTCTGTAATTAAATCCGCTAACCCAAGTGGAATCGAACAAGTTGTTGAACAACAATTTGCCATTGGAAAACAGATTGTTTCCGCAGGCCTAACACCCATCATTGAGCCTGAAGTAGATATCCATGCACCCGATAAAGCGGAAGCAGAGTTCTTGTTAAGAGATCAGTTACTCGCTCATCTTGACGAGCTATCAGAAGAGGAAATGGTCATTTTCAAACTAACACTTCCCGAGGAAAACAATTTCTATGAAGACTGCCAGAAACATCCAAATTTATTGAGAATGGTGGCATTATCTGGAGGCTATTCCAGGAAAGAAGCAAATCATAGACTGAATGCTAATGGCGGCATGATTGCTAGCTTCTCACGGGCATTAACGGAAGGATTGAATGCTCAGCAGTCTGCTGATGAATACAACGCAATGCTAGACTCATCGATCCAATCAATATTTGATGCATCTGGAACCTGAGAGATACCAATAAATACGGCATCTTAATAAAAATCTAAAAACTAGCCCGCAGCAGACCTGAGCGCAAAGACGAATGATTCTCTAGATATATTAAGAATAAATTTTCTCGCAATTATTGGTACATTAAATTTGAAGATTCAGATTTGACATTGAATCCACTGAAAACCAAATACGCACGGTAGTGTTCTGGAAAATGATTGACCTTAACTCAGCACAAAATCTTGCCTTCATACAGAAACATCAATTGCCGGATGATTTCTCTACAGTTATCGAAAATCATTACCTGCCACTAGCTCATTGGCTAGCGCACACCAAGCAGATTCGCACCGAAATTATTGGTGTCAGCGGAGCTCAAGGCACTGGAAAAACCACACTTACTGACTTTCTTAAGTTAGCTCTGGAAACTATATATGGATGGTCCATCGCCACATTATCCCTTGATGATTTCTACTTCAAACGATCAGAACGCAAAAAGTTAGGTAGGGAAGTTCATCCGCTCCTCCAAACTCGCGGTGTTCCCGGCACACATGACCTCAGGCTATGCACACAAACCTTATCAAAGCTGCAACGGCTAGGAAAAAACAACACGCTACAGCTCCCTCGATTCGACAAAGCACAAGACGATCGATCTCCCAATCAAGGTTGGCCTTTTGTTACTGGTCCCATAGATATCATCATTCTTGAGGGGTGGTGCCTAGGAAGCCAACCCCAGGAGGCCAACTCCCTTTTAAAACCACTGAATGAGTTAGAAGCGACTAAAGACTCTGATATGGCATGGAGAACTTATGTGAACAACCAGCTCCAAAATAATTACTCGAAACTTTTCAAATCAATAGATAAACTCATCTTCCTCAAAGCACCTGGAATCAAAGCAATACATAATTGGCGTCAAGAACAGGAAACCAAACTAGCTAGCAAAACAGACCTTCAAAGCACAGGGATAATGAATGCAGCTCAAATGAGCGAGTTCCTGCAACACTATGAAAGACTAACAAGAGCAAATATCCATCATTTGCCAAAATCAGCTGATGTAACCATGGAGCTTAGTGAGAATCACCAAGTTATAGATACATTTTATCGGGATAAAACTTAGGGCACGCTGATTGACCAGATAAATTTTCTTGCTAAAAGGCTGGAGGTGCCTCAGTACATGTTTCAAAGTTCATATTAGCCCCAATCTCGCTTGTCTCAGTATCTTGAGGGATTTGCAGCGCGTTAGATTGATCTGGCGAATCCAAATCATCTGGAATTGCAATTAAATCAGTCTCGATGCTGTCTAGATAACGCTCCTGATCCACGCAGCGTATCTGTTGCTGCATGAAGCCGCATCCGCTGCAACAACAAAAAACCAAAAAAATGATTACTAATGTACGTTCCATTACTCAGACATACCCCCTATTCCTGCCTCAACCATAGATTCAATAAGAAATTTTTGATGTTCCTTAGCCAATACGGTAAGAGGCAACCGTATGCCGTTTTCTACAAGACCCAATTGCAACATAGCCCACTTCACAGGTATGGGATTGCTTTCAATAAACAGAGCATGATGGAGTGAACGAAGCTTTTTATCGATTAGCTCAGCTTCCAGCTGGTTTCCAGAACAAGCTGCATCACAAAGTAACCGTATTTTGTCAGGAACAACATTTGCGGTAACCGAGATCACTCCGTTTCCACCTCTTAACATAAAGTCACTTGAGGTAAGGTCATCTCCGCTTAATAAAGAGAAATCTGATCCGCAGTTACGCCGAAAAATCTCCACTCTGTCTAAATCCCCTGTTGCTTCCTTTATTCCGACAATATTACTGTGCACTGACAAACGCACTACCGTATTTGGCTGCAAATCAACACCTGTTCGACCTGGAACGTTGTACAAAATAACGGGCTTATCTACGGCAGTAGCAATCTTGGAAAAGTGTTCAAACATGCCTTGCTGGGTTGGCTTATTGTAATAAGGCGTAACAACAAGAAGCCCGTCGATTGGCAAAGAAGCCGCCGTTGTTGATAAATCCAGCGTCTGCGCTGTGGAGTTTGATCCTGTCCCCACAATGATGGGCACCCGACCATCCACTAAGTCACAGGCATGCTCAATTAGCCTCAGATGCTCATCTCTACTAAGGGTAGCAGATTCCCCAGTCGTGCCTGCAATTACGAAAGCTTCCGTACCCGCCTCTAGATGAAACTCAATTAATCCGGCAAGTCGACTCTCATCAACCTCACCAGATGCATTCATCGGCGTCACTAACGCCACCATACTACCGGTAAAAATCATCTCTACCTCGCTAAAAACTGATCGAGATGGTACTTAGGCACCTCTCAAGGCGCAACCGCGTAGCGCAACAAGATATTATTTCATACATTACACACTCGCTTTATCAAGGTAAAATGAATGTCCCTCTAAGCTTAACTAGGACCACGTCCAGATGAAACAGCTCATGGTTATATCTGCCGTTGGCAGCAATAAAACAGAGGTCGTACCAGACCTCACAAAACTAATTCTCGACTGTGGTGGCAGCATTACAGAAAGTCGCATGACCGCTTTAGGAAGCGAATTTGCAATGTTGTTGTTGGTATCTGGAAACTGGCACTCTGTAAGTAGAATAGAACAAGACCTAGCCCGCTTAGCCGAGGGCAATGGGCTAGTCATTCAGATAAAACGGACAATACCCAAGAAAATTCGTAAAGACCTATTACCTTATGCAATCGATGTGGTCTGCCTTGATCAGCCCGGTATCGTGCATAATATTGCTCAGTTCCTTACCCAACGTAACATTGAGCTCGGAGAGATTACAACAAGAAGCTATACGGCAGCACGCACTGACACTTCTATGTTCTCAGTACACATGTTTATTAACATACCTACAGCACTACACCTATCAACACTTAGAGAAGAATTTATGGAGTTTTGTGACCAACTAAATTTCGATGCTGTCATGGAGCCGGTAAAGAACATGTAATTCATGAGGAACTTAGATGACTAAAATAAAAAAGAATAAACAAATACCCGCATTCAGTGGGAGTGCAACAGGAGGAAAAGAAATACAATCGAGCAATCTTCGAGGGAAAACTGTGGTGCTTTATTTCTACCCAAAAGATAACACTCCAGGATGCACCCAGCAAGGGCAGGATTTTCGTGACAACTACACTTCATTTCAAAACCAACAAACAATTATTTTTGGAGTATCGCGTGATAGTTTAAGTTCTCATGAAAAATTCAAAGAGAAACAAAATTTTCCTTTTGATCTGATTTCAGATCAAGACGAAAAACTCTGTATGCTGTTCGATGTCATAAAAGAAAAAAGCATGTATGGAAAAAAATATCTTGGTATCGAGCGAAGCACCTTTCTAATTGACGAAGAAGGCGTGCTTCGAAAAGAATGGCGCAAAGTAAAAATAAAAGGCCATGTCGATGAAGTACTTACCGCAGTCAAAACCCTATAAAAACGCCTCTAGTAAAGTTTGCAACTAGATCTACAGATGCATCGTCTTATACAAATCATTGTAACTTTAACTTACTGCGCGGCTGGAAGCGCACAAGATATAAATCTGCCTGATTTTGGAAGCCCTGCAGACTCAGTTTTAAACAAAACTCAAGAAACGCAGATCGGTCGTGGGGCTCTCATGCAACTAAGAAGTGCGGGCGCACTTATGAATGATGCGCTGATCACCGAATACATCAAGATGCTGGGGGCTCAACTAGTTGGCCATGCTAGTGATGGAACTCAGGATTTTGAGTTTTTTATGGTTGATGATGATGCGATTAACGCTTTTGCCATGCCCGGTGGGTTCATCGGCATAAATGCTGGCCTGATAATGGCCAGTGAAAATGAAAGTGAAATTGCAGGGGTACTAGCACACGAGATTGCTCACGTAACGCAACGTCATTTAGCACGAAGGGTCTACGATAACCAAAAGACCGGTATGCTATCCATGGCAACGATGATCGCAACGGTAATTCTTGGCACTGCAACCGATATCGGGGGTAACGCTATGGGAGGGATTATCACGGCTACACAGGCGGCAACGGCACAGCGACAAATAAACTTCACTCGCTCTAATGAACGCGAAGCTGATCGGATCGGCATAAAAACACTTTCCTCAGCAGGCTTTGATCCTAGCGGGATGGGCACTTTTTTTGAAAAACTTTCCAGAAAATTTGGTTCCGCAGGGCCAGCCATACTACGCACCCATCCTGTCACTACCGAACGTATTGCCGAAGCTCGTGATCGAGCCAGATTACTGCCAAACCAGCAAGTTGCTAGTAGCATTGACTACGAAATTATGAAGGCCAGAATGGACGCATTACGCACTCCTAGTAGCAAGGCGGCGTTTGATGTTTTTCGCAGACGTTTGCAGGCAGGCAGTCAAAATATTGGCGACTACTACGGCATGGCGCTTAGCCTGTCTAGAATGGGACTGGATGATGATGCTCAAGACCAGTTTGAAGAATTGACTAGAGAATATCCTGGTGTCATAGCCTTTCGGATTGGGAAAGCACAATCCCTGTTAAAAAACGGCCAAGTCAATGCTGCGCTCGAAGTGTATGCCGAAGCAACTCAGTTATTTCCTAGAAACACCCCGCTTACTAACAGCTATGCAGATGCCTTGATCACAGCTGGCGACCCTGAAGCGGCACATGATATTTTGCTGGACTTGCTTTTTCACTCATCTCCGACACCGGAACAATTTCGCCTTATAGCGCAAGCAGCTAATGCTAATGGAGACATGGGTAACGCCCATCACTATATGTCTCACTACCATTCAAGCATCGGCAACTATCCTGATGCCCTTGCTCAGATACAGATGGCGCTAAGATCACCGGGTGTAAATACTATTGACCGCGCAAGATTTGAGGCTGAGCTTTTGACTTATTCACCTGCTAGCGAAGATTAAAACACTTTACTAACATTACTAGGCACAGTTTTTCACCTCTGTGCCTTGTCCAATCTAAGTTAATTTAGCCTCAATTTAGAATTGAGTTTTGAGCCTTGCTTAAAATAGTACTAATATAGTCCTCTTTTACTATTTAGGAGGGCTGCTTCATGCTAAAAATGAGCAAGCTCACCGACTATGGCACACTTGTTTTAGCTCAACTCTCGGTGGATGAGGGCAGATTATTGAGCGCTCATAAAGTAGCTACAGATACCCATCTGGCCAAACCCACGGTTAGTAAACTTCTCAAAACCCTCAGTCAAGCAGGCTTGGTTATTTCTCAGCGTGGCACACAAGGCGGCTATGCCCTAGCGCGGCCTCCAGAGGAAATAAGTGCCGCTCAAATAATTGATGCGTTGGAGGGCCCTGTTGCAATTACTGAATGCAGCTCAGGACAAGGTCTATGTGACTTGGAGACAGTTTGTCGCGTAGGAAGCGCCTGGCGGCGTATCAATACAAAAATTCGGCAGGCTTTGGAAGAGGTTAGTCTAACTGACCTTCAATATGACGCCCAGCCCCCAGCTCGCCCAAATCTCAGAGCTACCCTAACACCCCATTCAAAACTTTCATAAAACATATATACATCATGGCAATGAACACTGAAGATAAAGAATTTTCTGATATCGTAAAGCAAAAATATCAGTATGGATTTGTAACTGATATTG
>Ga0115002_10002556_pt1 | contig 23604 bp, 24 predicted proteins | sample ArcticOcean_MG_C_8_FD_89576 | JGI IMG/M metagenome (GOLD analysis project Ga0115002, IMG submission 89576) | Marine microbial communities from western Arctic Ocean - ArcticOcean_MG_CB11_86 | ecosystem: Environmental > Aquatic > Marine > Oceanic | place: Arctic Ocean: Canada Basin | collected... | reverse complement strand
CGGCAACTTCAACCTGTCGAAGCTTGTTCAGGATCTTCTCAGGACTGTGACCTTTTCTTGGCATTTCTGCCTCCCTTCATGAGAGCCCAGTTTCCAACTCTCAACTGGACTCGTTTGAGGGGGCAGGTCAATACGCTTTCAGTGTTAGCGCGAAATAAACACCAACAATCTCATAGGTGGGGTCCTCCCACATGAAAACACCACCTGCGCCGGGATGGTTGAACGCCTCCGGTGACATCAATGTGCCGGGAAAGTATTTCCAGTTGTCGCCGCCGTATATGTTCCAGCCGTATCCCCAATTAGCTTCGGGGTGTACGTCCCCAAAGAAGTTTGTACCGGTCCCTGGAATCTGATTGCGAGTCATTGCTGCGACAGTTGCGCGACTAAGTATTCTTTCGTCACCGTATACGCCCCCGTTCAGAAACATCTGGCAGAAGATCGCCATGTCGTACGCGGAGGACATAAGGCCTGCCGCGGCTGAGGGCCAACCCCACATCCACTCCTGATTCCAAACCGCGGAGGTCGCATCCGCGGGACGCCGGACGAGCTGCGGTGTTACCTCGTTAGGAACAATGAAGTATGTGTTTTGCATGCCGAGGGGCTTGAATATCCGCTCATTGGCAAACTCAGTAATTGATCCTCCCGCTTATCCGCCGGATTATCTCTCCAAGTAGCGTGTAACCGTAGCTGCAATATGCCATCTCCTCACCTGGAGGCTTGGATAGCAGCACTTCATAATTTGCGATCAGATATTCGTGAATGCGGGGATGCTGATTGTCGTCTCGCGGTGGGAGATCATCGTCGTTCGCATGTGTCTCAAACGGATCAGTGAGAGATTCGTCATCAACACCAGATGTGTGCGTCAACAGGTGGTGCACAAGAACCGCATCTTTCCATCACCCTTGAATTCTGGAATGTAGTCCCTGACCGGTCGATTTAGGCCCAGTTGGCCATCTTAGACGAGGACCATGACGCAAGTCGCCGTGACCGGCTTCGTGATGGATGCAAGCGGAAACGTGCTGTCTTTTTGCAGGGGTGAGAAGTTGGCATTAGGTGTGAGATCGCCAAACGCCTCCTCAATGACGATCACGCCTCTGCGGGCAACGACGGCAGCAGTTGCGGTGGTAATGCCCTCATCGACCCAACCTGCGGTCAGTTCTCTGACTCGCTGAATCTTCTGGGCCGACATGCCAGCTTCTTTGGGGGTTCCTGGCGTTAGTTCCATGTTCCGCCCCCAGGTTGTGGCGCTACGTTCGTATCGGTCAGGGACAACCGATCGAGTTTCCACATAACGCGCCGAGAATCCATTGTGCGTGCATCATACGCGAACTCGTGTCCAAGGTCCGGGCATCATGAAACCAGGATTCGTTTGGGCAGAGGCTAAATACATCGCACAAGGCTACAGATTGCGTCCGGGCCAACAGGTGCCGCTCAGCGTTTACGCCCGTCTAGGTGTGAGGCAGACGATGAATCAGGTGGCGGCTCGGCGAACTCATCCCGATCTTTGCCTACGTGAGTGTAGATTCATACCGGGGTGTTCCCTGCTCTATCTCGGCGACTATCGCCTCAGATCACCACTGCACGAACATTGGCATGACTACGTGAGTGTAGTTCTCGATCTTCTCGGACCGAATTACGCCGGGGCTGGAGGGGGTTGAGGTGCTGAGCGTGATTTTCCCATCTGGCATCACGCCAAGTACGTCCAGCAGGAAGCGGGAGTCGAAGGCTACTCTACCTTCATCGCCTTCTATGTCTGCATCAAGCGAGCTGTCGTTGCCCCCAACCTCTTCTGCCCGCGACTCAATCTTGATCTTGCCTTTCCCTTCTTCTTCGCCGGGTTCTATGAACAGCTTGATTATGCCACTGCCGTCTCGAGCGAAAATTGATGCTGCACGGGTTGCCTGCATGAAAGCCTTCCGATCAACCGTTGCTACGGTGCCAGATGTTGCCGGAATGAGCTTTTCGTAGTCTGGGAATGATCCTTGCACCAGTTGGGAGACAATCTCAATGTTCGCCAACCGGAAGAGTACCTGTGTGCCTGATTCGGCCACGGTGATCTCCACGTCTTCATCTTGATCACCCAGAAGACGCTGTATTTCCTGCATCGTCTTAGCGGGGACAATAAACCCCAGTTCGCCGTCCACTGGATCCGATAGCGGGGCGGTATCTACGCCAAGCCGGAATCCGTCAGCGGCCGCAAGTGTGAGATTTTCTCCGCTGATCTCAACCTTGATTCCTGTGAGGACCGGTCGAGAGTCATCTTTGGCGGCGGCGAGTGCTACTCGCTCGATAGCGCCACGCAGCTTTGCGGCCGATATCTTCGCAGTCGCTCCGGAGTCGACTGTCGGAATCGGTGGGAACTCTTCGGCGTCGGTGCCGTTGAAGTTAGATTTGAAGGAGTCGCCACAGATGAGTTTGATGCCCTTTGGCGCGTCGACAATGTCAATCTCAATCTTCTCGTTGGGTAGAGAGCCAACGAACTCTGAGAGCAGCCTGGCCGGTACGGTGATGGCGCCTTCCGTTTCCACTTGAGCGCCAATCCAGGTGCTGATGGCAATTTCCAGGTTGGTGGCAGTTAGCTTCAACCGGGACTGATCCGTCTCAAGCAGAACGTTCTGGGTGACCGGCAGCGTGGCACGGGCAGGAACTGCCCTGCCAACCACGGTTAGCGCTCTGGAAAGGTTATCTTGAAGACAGGTAATCCACATGTACGGCTTGCCTCTAGCAGTTGTTTTGGATCTTGATCATATTGGATGCGCTATCTACGTCAAATGCCCGCGTGCGCGATGCGTGCGTCAGACCGTACGCGAGGCCTTGTAGTTTGCGGTCCGCAATTCGGAATATCTAGCGGTTAGTGTTGGCAACTTTCCCAAACCAAAACGGCCACCGGGTTACGGTGGCCGTTTGAATCATGCTGATCTGGATTAGTTGAGCGACTTCAAGTACGCAACAAGATCTTGAAGGTCGCCATCATCCATGGAGCCGAAAATGTTCGGCATTGCGTTCGTGAAACCATCGACCACGAAGGCTCCAGGATCCTTGATCGATGCCGTGATGTACTCGTCAGCGGTAAGTCCTGCGACTCTGTCGCCTGCTCTGGCGCCCACACCTTTGAGACCAGGCCCGACGATTGTGTTGTCGCCTGTTGAGTGGCAGCCTGAGCATCCGTTGCTCTGGAATACCGCTTCTCCGTTGCCCGCATCTCCCGCTGGAGCGCCGGCCGCGGGCACCTCTGTCGCACCTGCGGCGGCTGGTTGAGTTGCAACTGGGGCGACTTCACCGGCCGGGGTAGGGTCAAATTCAGGCGTTGGAACCCGCGTTGCCTCGGATACGTCAGACGTACAGGCGATACCGATCAAGGCGATAAGCCCGACGACGCCAACAATGATTGAGAGACGCTCTGAGCGCACTCCACTACCTCACTTGTGATTATTTGGTCTTATGACGGTAAGAAACACGATGAATTCTGTACGTAACCCAATCTACCAGCGCGCTCGTTGGAGGGTCAATTAGGAATTCAACCTTCTATAGAAGAATGACACCCCTCGAGAACCTTAGAAGGCCCTTGCTGGGATGAGTACTGAATACTGAAGACATTTCTTAACGCGAATCGCCGCCGGGGCGAGGGGGATTGCCAACCGGCGGCGATATGTGAGGCAGCTTGTTTTGACGGGTGTTAGCTGCGAACTCGTCTGATCTCTATCTCTTCCCCGGGCTTGAGAGCTACTCGTTCCACTCGTATCTGGAACTTAAGTAGCCAGTAACCGAGATTAGATTTGCTGATACCCAGCCGGTCCGCCGTCTCCGACAGTCCGAACTCGTTCACCATCTCTGGCAGCAGTTCCTCAAGCTCACGACGATGCTTGCGCTCAATCGCACGCATCTTTGCCGTTTTCCTGATGGGGGCCATCTGGTTTCTCAGTTACCTCTCTAAGTACCTGTGCTGCGATCGAGTGTCCGCTCAATCACAACCGGGAAATTCAGGAGCACGTGGCCCCGCCTACCGACACCAATAACGTTATTGAATCACTCGCGCGAAAGTCAATGAGTTTTCAATGATTGTCTGTGCCTATCAGTATTCTTTTACAATATTTTCTTTGTACTAATATGAAACTAAGGATATTATGAGTAGGAATTCCATGTATTCCCTACGCCAGAATACCTAGTGGATTGGCTCTCATCAGTAATCGAATCGCACTCAAATGGGCCATAAATCGGTCTGCGGGGTGCTGTTTTCCATCCCGGCAGCTACACGGATACGGATATATAGGTCGTTGCTGCTGCTAAAGATGTCCGGGACAACCCCAGATACAGACTCGGCGCTTCACTGCTGTGCAATGTCCCGGTTCGTTGTGACGCAACCCATACATCGAAGACCCTCTACTAATTGCACAAGTAACTCCAACCCCGAATTTCAGACATCCCGCCCTCTCCGTCGATTTCACGATCAGGAGATCAATCCTCGTGGCTTGATGCTGAGATTGCTTTGGTAAACTGCGCATTCATGAACCGCTTAATGTCATCGAGGCGTTTATAGCGTTTACCAGCCTCTCCCCTGCCCTCCTAACTCCAAGGCCTGTGCAGGGAGTATTCACCGGTGTGAACTTGCCATTACAACTTGAGTCGTTCCAGATAATTGCAGCCCTCGGCATATTCGATTTCATCGATGGACCATTCCTGGACAGCGCCGGATGGTTCTACGACAAGACCGGCTGGTTTGGCATCATCATCTTGATGGCGCTTGAAAACGCCGTCGCTCCCCTGCCCAGTGAAGTTGTCATGCCAATGGCCGGGTGGAAACTGATCCTGGAAGAGGGTCTCAGCGTCTGGTTCGTGATCCTGGCCGGGTTCGTGGGAGCATTTGGCAACCTTGTGGGGTCGCTGATCGCCTACTGGGTGGGAATGAAAGGCGGACGCCCGTTCCTGAACCGTTACGGAAAGTACGTTCTCATCTCAAAGAGTGATCTCGACCGCGGAGATAAGTTTTTTGAAAAACACGGCGAGCTCACTGTGTTCGTTGCCAGACTTATCCCGTTAATTAGAGGTGTTATCAGCTTTCCTGCCGGTGTCGCGGGGATGAATCTTTGGAAATTCTCTATCTACTCGTTCATAGGAGCGCTGCCATGGTCAATTGGACTTGCGTGGGCTGGGTACAAGCTTGGTGAGCGATGGGAAGACGTGGCGGAGAACCTTGCCCCATACGAGCTGCCGATCATAGGAATAGTCTTGCTGGCAATCGCCTGGTTCGTGTGGCATCAGGTGAGAGAGTTGCGTTCAGAGTCAGCTCAATCTGAACCAACAGGATCTGACTAGCTACCACCTGTCCGCACACACCTCCAGACGTTTATCATTCCTTTAAGGGAAGCGGCACCTGCGGCCGCCCAATCTCGCCCCCGTAGCTCAGTTGGATAGAGCAACTGCCTTCTAAGCAGTGGGTCACAGGTTCGAGTCCTGTCGGGGGCACCAAACCCACATTCCGGGCTCAGTGCTGCGCCTGAGAATCAAAACTCCATCTTAATCGCTGCGATAGTGGCTAAACTCGGTTCCAATGGGCTTATCGGATTGAGCGCGTCCGGTTAGAATTCTCCACCTCAGATGCCGGGGGAGTAGCCATGAATTGGGATCACTACATACCGCTCGCTGTAACAGGCCGTCAGTTCGATATACAGAGCACACGGTTAGGCCCATCCATATGGGATTTTGCTGGCACTACCCCCCGCCACATGGCCAGTGAATTGGATGCGATTGTTCAGGATTGCGTCAACAGCGCTGCTTCGCACCTGCTAGTCAACATCGACGGCACCAGTCTGATGAACTTTGTGGAATCGTATCGGGAGACCAACCCTGCGTCGGTCCAGGGTTCCGTGCCCATGCGACTGCAGACCGGCCCTGACAAGCTGGTGCCGGACGCAACCAGCTTGTTCATCTCATCAGGTAAATGCTAGGTCGTCGACGCATCAGATGATCAAGAGCAAATAGCGGATCACCTTTCAAGGCTTATTTCCGATGCGCTTGTGGATTCCGCCGAGCACTCCAATGGTCATGGTGAGCACCACTTCATTAGGCCGGGTGGTTCGCATATCCCAATTTGGTACCGGCTTGGACCGTTGCTGGAACTTGAGGGTGTTGCTGATCTGCTCGCATTCCACCTTGCGAAGGAGCTCCGAAGCAAGTCAATCGATGTAATCATCCCGTGGGCCGAGCCGGGGATCCAACTGGCAATTCGGCTGGCATCAAGCCTTAGCGCGGGGGCAGAAGAAAGAGTTGGCTACGTAGTTCGGGTCAAAGACTCACTCTCAGGCGGTCAACCAGAGATTTCAGACCTGGATGAGGACGCAATACATGGTAAACGAGTGCTGCTTTTGACGGATGTGCTTTGCGCTGGCGAAACAATTCGGAAGCTGTCAGATGAGGTCGATCGAGCTGGTGTATATGTTGGGGCAGTAGCGGGAATCCTGAACTTCGAACGAAGTGCGCAGCTGCAAAGCGTTCTTGATTCAATCGAGCTTCGAAATAGTCGCCAACTGGTTGAGTGGACACGAGAACAGACGCATGCCCTGCCCCACCCGCCGGCATTTTCCGGGGCCAACTGGCTAACTCAAGTTATCGATCCGGTATATCCAGACGCGGCGCAGTGCAGGGAATGCAAATCTGGGAAGCCTTACGCGCTGCTGTGGAGTTCATACGCCCGAAGAGTGTCCGTATCTGCGGGCACGGAGGCGATCGACCCCGGCACTCAGATACTTCGCAGCGACCTATCCTGGTCAGAATTTTGGCTGGGAGCGCTACAGGCCAGGAACATCGGTCAGGTTGAGCATCAGGTGGAATACAACCACTGTCACGATGGTCAGGTGCTGGATGTCTCCAGGCTCCGCGATGCCACCGATCTGTGGGATGACATCACCCAATGGGCGGGCCACGAGATAGAAAACGCGATCAGAGCGAAGTCCCCTACGGACGCGGAACCGATCTATCTGGTCACTTCGCCGAGTCGTGGCTCAACGATTCTTGCTGGTGAGCTCGCCCGGCAGTATGAGCAGTTGCAGGGTCCGCACATCGTGACCAGAGACACTCACAGTCGGCGATGAGGTAGTTCCGCGGTAACACTACCGCCCGGCAAGAAATGCATCCTGATCGACGATCAGGTTTTCAATTCCGACACCATCATGGGCATGCTGACGTACGTTGAACGCAGCGGCGGCTAGGTGCTTGGAATCGTTTCCACTGTGTATGGAGATCGTGGTGATGACCACTACGAATTGATCAGGACGATTAAAGAGAGGGATATTCCTTTTTCTGCGGCCTATGTGGCGGCGCTTCAGCGGTCAGAAAGGAATCGCTGTCGCAGTCACACCAATTTCGATCTGTTGGAGAAATTGCATGAGACCTCCGGTTGGTCCAGCCAGTTCGCGGCTTGGTATGGATCAAACATAGACCCGCTCCGGAAGGCGTTCGATAGCCCGAAGTCATTCGCAAATGCCGAGTTGCTGGTTGGCAGACTGTTCCGGCGACGCCAGCGAGAGTGGGATCCCCACTTTCTGGATCGATTCCCTGACCAGAACCTGGCGAATTGGACCCAACTGGTGACGGATTGGCAAATGCCAGATGGTTCGTTGGAGTTGGGTCCAGAGTTTGCCGTGGCGGCAACCGATTTTGGATCATCTCTGCAGCCACGAGCAGCAATTCAGATGCTGCGCCAACTTCTTCTCGGACAACTCAATCTCCGAATGATTCTTGCTACGTCTGATCTGATTGATGCCCTCCCACTCGACCTCTGCAGACAACAACAAAACGATCTAGCAGAGCTGTTCGAACAGTACCGTAGGTATCTGGTCTCGGAAGGCAAATCGCCTCTTGATCGTATTTCGGTTGCCCTGTTCAAAGCGCTCTGGGACGTAAATCTGGACAAAGAAAAATGGCTCTTCGACGCCCTAACTGACGCGCTTGATTCAGAGAGTCAACAGTACGGAGCTGTGATGGCAGTCGTGCTGGTAAACCAACGGACGCCCGGTGAAATCCGAACAACCATCCGGCGGTTGCAGACGCTGAGGGATCAGCCCGCAAGACGAGGTGCCATAAGAGCGCAATCCAGCGCGAATCCGCTGATTGAGGGCGTTGAAAGATTTGGATCACTACCGGAAGCTCCTCGAACGCCAATCCGTGGTCAATCGGAATGAGGTAGCCATACTCAAATCATCTTCCAGCGACATAGAAATCCGAGAGCTGGCACCTGATAGCGATGAGTACCTGTCGGAAGACACCATATTCATAGATTTCAACACATCGAGGCTAGTCATTGGTGGCCAAGTCGTGCCCACAAGAAGGCGGCATGATTCAGACACTCTGTTGAGTCTTGTCAGCCTGATATGTCTCTATTCTCATGGGATTACTACCGGTCACTTCCGTAGATTTCTGGATCCGAGGACCGCTATTGCAGATACCGGCGGCACAGCACGACAGGCGATGCTGAATTTGCGTACAAAGAATGATGCTAACGGTTCATTTGTAATAGAGAAACGCGGTAGCGCCAGCCAGCAACAACCTACCGCCAAGTCACCCTGGGTGGGAACCGTTAGCAGCAACTGGAAGTGGGTAATCCTTGATAGCCCATCCCAGAACAACCTCGCTGCACTCAGAGCGTTCGTAGACGGCCTCTAGCACCTCAGACCCCGGCTCCATCACCGTCCAATGTAGGGACGATAAGGGCAAAGTTAGTGTCCCGACCAGAGATATAGCGGCGTCGGCGTGGACGCTCGCTCATGCAGCGATGCGGCAGCCTCAATGTTGACTTCGTTCACGCGCCACTCCAGCACTTGTAGGGCTGTTTCGCGCACGATATTTCGATAACTCCGGCTCCCGTCCATAGACCGAATGTCAATCTCGGCCTACCTCCATTTATGAGCGAAGCTTCCTCCTGATTTCTTCGCATCAAAACTGCGTTCCCACATTTCTTGCCTGTGCCTAGTCTGTCCGGGCTCGATCGTGCGTCTCATCGGAGCGCACAGGTAATTTTGAACTAACTCAGGCAAGGATGGTGACTCAATTGCAGGCTCTGCAAATCCCAGAACTCAGGCGGACATACGGTTTTGGTGAAGTCTCGATCATTCCAGGCGAGATAACGATCAACCCAGACCAGACGAACATCGAATTTTCGATTGGCGATCTCACGTTGGGGGCACCCGTACTGGCAGCCGCAACGGATGCCGTCGTCTCACCCGCGTTCACCGCCAAGTTCGATGAACTCGGCGGACTTGGGGTGATGAACCTGGAAGGTATTCAAACCAAGTACGACGATCCAGATTCGATACTCTCCGAAATTGCTGAAGCTCCCGAAGACGAGATGACCACTCTTCTACAGAAGGTATACTCAGCGCCCATCAAAGAAGAGTTGATTGGGAAGCGTGTTGAGGAGACCAAGGCACTGGGTGCGAAGTGCGCCGTCTCAGTGACTCCGGCGTTCACCAAGAGCTTCGCGCCCGTCGCGGTGGAAGCTGGCGCTGATGTTCTACTGGTTCAATCAACCGTGACTACTGCCCTGCACATATCCAAGAGCGCAATCGGCCTGAAGCTGACGGAAGTGCTGGAAATGGTCGACGTACCCGTGCTGGTGGGCAACTGTGTCTCGTACAACGTGGCACTGGAACTGATGGAGACCGGCATTCACGGTGTTCTGGTTGGCGTTGGCCCCGGTGCTACTTGCACTACCCGAGAAGTCACCGGAGTGGGCGTGCCTCAGGTGGCCGCAACGATGGACTGTGCAGCCGCACGAGACGAGTACTTCCATCGCAGCGGCCGTTGTTACGTCCCAATCATCACTGACGGTGGAATCAGAACCGGTGGCGATCTCTGCAAGACGCTGGCCTGCCGGGCCGATGCAGTGATGATCGGCACTCCCCTTGCTCAGTCTGAGGAGGCTCCCGGTCAGGGCTACAACTGGGGCATGGCAAGCCCTCATCCTGCCCTCCCAAGAGGCACCCAGATCAACGTTGGAGTCAAAGGCTCGCTAGAAAAAATCCTGCGTGGTCCTCCAACGATTTCCAACGGTACTCAGAACCTGCTGGGCGCCCTTGAAGTCTGCATGGGGATGGTTGGTGCGTTCAACATTCGTGAGTTTCATGACAAGGCGGAGATCGTGATCTCACCTGCAATCAAGATAGAGGGAAAGCACCATCAGCTTGGGCTGTAACGGCTAACCCACCCAACCAATTCAACTAGTGATCAGTTGGCTTCAAACAAGCCACCAACTTCAGAAGGAAGTGTTGAGATGCCTGCATATGCCGTAATCGGCGGTCAGTGGGGCGACGAAGGCAAGGGAAAGATCATAGATTTTCTTGCCGCCAACGCCTCGATAGTTGCACGTTACTCCGGCGGCAATAACGCCGGTCACACCGTCATAAACGATCTTGGAGAATTTGAGTTCCACCTCGTGCCGATGATGTTTGCTGGCCGGAGGCAGTAAACATCATCGGCAATGGCGTTGTCGTTGACCCCGATGGGATGATCGAGGAGATCCGAGACATCGAGTCGAAGGGCATAGATCCTTCTACCATCGTGATCAGTGATCGAGCCCACGTGGTCATGCCGTATCACGCCGAATTTGATCGTCTGGAAGAAGAACGGCGAGGCGACAACGCCATCGGTACAACTAACAAAGGTATCGGCCCGGCGTACAAGGACAAGGTCGAACGGTCGGGCATCCGAATTGGTGAGCTGCTGGACATCGACCACGGCACATATCCATATGTAACGTCGTCGAATCCGACCATTGGTGGCCCTATGACCGGCATGGGTCTTGGTCCGAATGCATTCGGTGGAGTTGCCGGTGTGTTCAAGGCGTACTGCACCAGAGTTGGCGCGGGGCCGTTCCCCACGGAACTAAAAGAGGGAATTGGCCCGCAGATCAAGGAAATAGCAAGCGAGTTTGGTGTGACTACTGGCCGAGAACGGCGTGTTGGCTGGTTTGATGGCGTCGCTGGCCGCTACAGTGCGCGTGTGAACGGATTCGACTCCGTGATCATCACTCGGCTGGACATCCTCGATAACTTCGATTCGATCAATGTCTGCGTTGCGTACGAACTGAATGGAGAGCGAATCGAAAAGTTCCCGGTAGACGCCGAGCAGCTTGAGCGATGCAAGCCGATATACGAGACTCTGGAGGGCTGGTCAGGCACTACCGCAGGGGTAACCGATGCGGACGACTTGCCGCCCGAAGCTCGGGCGTATGTGGCGTTCCTTGAGTCGGTGTTGGGAGTGCCCGCTGCGATCATCTCCACCGGACCACGGCGCGATGAGACCATCACGATCAAGCCGGTGATACCCGTCTAAGGCGCTTCGCTGACCGGTGGACCGGGCGATTCGAACCGAGTAATCGTGCCCGGCGAGACTCTTCAGTGTGGATTGGGGAGTATCGTTGGGCACGACTTCTAAGTCATGCGTTTTCAATTTGTGATTCAGCCCAACTCCTGGATAGACGTCGTCTGAGTACCCAGCCCACTTCCCCAACTGAATCTGCGCCCAACCCGCCAACGGGTTTCCTGGCTTCGTTCCACTATCGAAGTTTTCGTTTCCAATGGACGTCCGATGGGATGTTCAACTCCGGTCAGGAGATGGAAGCGCTCATGCTGTCCTGGTTCATCCTGACTGAAACGGGGTCCCCATTCCTGGTTGGGCTGCTGGGCGCGCTGAGGTTCGGAGGAACGTTAGGTGGCCCGTTCTATGGTCTGCTTGGCGATCGTATGGACCGTCGCAAGCTCCTGATTACCAATCGGGGCCTCATCGCCGTGCTGGCCAGCATCACGTTCATTCTGGCGTTCTCGGGCCTGTTTGAAGCCTGGCATGCCTTCGTAATCGCACTGCTGCTTGGCGCTGGCCGGATGATGGACAACGTGATTCGTCAATCGCTATTGGCCGACATGGTCCCAAGAGCGACGCTTCTGAACGCCGTTGGGCTGTCCAGGACGATGCAGGACGGTGCCAAGATCACGGGTGCAGTGGCTGGTGGCGTGCTTCTGGCGCGCCTGGGGCTCGACAACGCCTACGTCGTGGTCATGGCGCTATATGCCACCGCAACCATAGTCGCGTTCGGCGTCTCAATTGCACAGCGCCCTTCAACAGCAAAGTCGCAGAGCCCGCTTTCAGACCTGAGGAGCGGCCTCAACTACATCAAACACAACGATTCAATCATGGGCATCATGTTTCTGGCGATGCTGGTGAACCTGACAACCTTCCCGATGACCAATGGCCTGATGCCCGTGATGGCGCGCGATGTGTTCAAGAGCGACGAAGAAGGTCTTGCGGCACTCCTGAGCGCCGCAGCGATTGGCGCCGGTCTGGGGTCTGTTACACTCGCCGCGCTCGGGAGAACGCGACACTCTGGTCGGGTGATGATCGTCGGCATAGTTGTCTGGCATCTGGCCATACTTGTGATGGCCCATGTAACAAGCTTCCCGATCGCGCTACTTGCTCTCGTGGTGATTGGGGCGTGCTCAAGTGCATCGATGGTATCGATGAGTGCGCTGTTGCTCACCACCACTGATATTGAGTTCAGGGGGCGCGTGATGGGCGTTCGCTCGCTATCCGTCTGGACATTGCAGCCGGGACTGCTGATCGGCGGCTTCCTGGCTGGCCACTACGATATTGCGATTACATTCACAGTAATGGGGATCATAGGTCTTGTGCTGGTCGCCTTCGCGATAGTGCGATGGCCGGGCTTGTGGCGGGATGTGCCGAATTCATGAGTTGAACGTACCCTCTCTCGTTCCCCGCCCGAAAGTGCAAACCGCAGGTCAGGCCTGATTCCCCGCGTATGAGCCGCCCAGCAATGCACCCTTTGCGAACCGATCCAGCCCAAGCGTAGATATATCGATAGAACTGGCAGAGCCATCGACGATCACCTCCGCCATCAACTCTCCTACTGCCGGGCCAAGCTTGAAGCCGTGGCCGCTCCAGCCAACGCAGTTGATGTAGCCGTCGACACCATCTACAGCGCCCAGAATCGGATGCCAGTCTGGAGTGACGTCGTAGAGGGCAGCGAATCCGCCTACAACTCTTGCGTTGTCCGCAAAGCGAGGTATCCGGTGCTTAAGTCGAGCCATCAGATCCAACTCGTACGATGCATCATGGGTGGAGTCGTAGTCGTTGGCGTCTACGTACTCGTTCTCCTTCGGGTGGCCGTCTCCGGCGAGCAGTCGCCCGCGGTCGCGACGCCAGTACGTGCGGTCTAGCCCGTTCGAGACTGGGTATTCCGGACGCAGATCAGCGTCGTCTGTCTCAAGAACAAGGTCCTGTTCGCGCGTGACCTTAATAGGAAGATCAATCCCAACCCACGCAGCAATCTCGGGAGACCACGGTCCGGCCGCGTTCACCACTACTGGCGTTGAGATCGCGCCGTTGGTGGTCCTCACCGAGGTAATTCGTCCGCCAGATGCTTCCATCCCCGTCGCTGCAACGCCTTCGATGATCTCTACACCACGAGATCGCGCAACTTCGGCGAGCCCTTCCGTGGTGGCGGTAGGGTCTGCATGCCCGCCTTTGTGTTCGATCAGTGCAGAGCCGATTCCTTCTGGATTGATTCCCGGCATCATCTTCTGGAGATCATCCACCGATAGAAAACCTGCCTCAATCCCAAAGGCACGGTGGCGCTCGATGTTCCGCTCCATCTCAGCCTTCATCTCGGCTGAGCCAATCTTGACCCAGCCGGTCTGGTTGAACACGTTGGCGCGGCCTGTGCGCTCCTCGAACTCCTCAAATATCCTGACCGACCGTACGGCCATCTGGATGATGGGATCCTGGGAGTAGTGTTGCCGAACCAGCGCGCCTGAGTGCCCCGTACCCTCTGCCGCAAGTGTCTTGCGCTCAAGTAGGACGACGTTAGTCGCACCCTTCTCAGACAGGTGATACGCGATGCTCGCCCCCATAACGCCGCCGCCAATAATGACAACGTCCGCAGTCGACCTCATATCTGAATTACCTTTTGCCTGATATCGGATTCCGGTTGGTAGCGCATAGAATACTGGCAATCATCCAGATATGACCAGACATGAAACCAGTATGGAAACCCGTGTTGTGAAACTGCGCGTCTAGTCTGTCGCCGAGATTGGCCTTAGACTATTCTCCGCTGCGTTCTACAAGGCCTGAACTTCAAGCCGACCGCAACCTGACCTGAGTTGACCAGACCCGAAAGGTAGTCGAACAACAGACCATGTGTGGCATCGCCGGAATTATGTACAAGAACAGCGGGTCGACAAAGTCGGCTCCAATTGGCGATGAGCTGGTCAAAATGTTGGAGACTATGGTGCACCGCGGGCACGACTCTGCGGGCGTTACCGTTGCCGGTGAAGCCAATGACTCAGACCTCCTGATCCGAATCTGGGCCGATGATTCAGCCCCCGCGACTGATACAGTCGCAAGGACCGAGGAAACCATCCGGCGCGCTGGCGGCACAATCAACTCATCAGAGCTTCGTGGTCAATTCCTACGCATCACAGCAAATTACGAAGGCGATATCCCGCCGCTTGCTGAAGCACTCCTGAACGAACCAGGTGTCGTCCTACACAGTATTGGTGAGGTCTCCGAGGTCATCAAAGACGTTGGCACCCCGCTCGTGATGGACCAACACCATGAGATCAGCAAACTCACCGGCACGCACGGCGTTGGCCACGTACGAATGGCAACCGAGAGCGTTGTGGACATCAGTCACGCCCACCCGTTCTGGGCCTATCCGTTCACAGATGTAACTGTGGTTCACAACGGACAGCTAACCAACTACCACGGCATGAAGCGTGAGTACGAGGGCCGCGGATATCACTTCCAGACAGGCAACGACTCCGAACTGATCGCGGTGTATCTCGCCGACAAGCTCAACGATGGGACGTCACTCAATGATGCCCTCACAGAGTCGCTGGACGATCTCGACGGCACGTTCACTTATCTTGTATCAACCAAAGACGGGATGGGCTACGCAAAGGACCGCTGGTCCGCCAAGCCGCTCGTTGCGATGGAGACTGATGACGTTGTGGCGCTGGCTTCTGAGGAAGTCGCGCTCAGGAGCGTATTCACTGAAGAGTTGGACCGCACAGAGCCTCAGGAGCATGAGGTGATGACTTGGTCAGCCTAGACGCTTCTGAGCTGACTACGCGGGAGTTAAACACTCGGATCAAAGAGCTCGCGACCAACGGTACCGAGAAGATTACGATCACCAACCCCGCCGCTCGTCACAACATCGCCGTTGGCATCTTGACCGAGTGCGAACTCGAGATTGATGGCAGCGTTGGCTACTACGTTGCGACGCTACTCGACGGCCCCCGAATCACTATCAACGGCAACGCCGGATGGGCGCTGGGCGAGAACATGATGAGCGGTTCGATATCGCTCTCCAAGAGCGCGGGAGCATCCGTCGCAGCCAGCATGCGCGGTGGCGATATGTTCGTCGGAGGCAACGCGGGCGCACGCGCGGGGATTGGAATGAAGGGCGGCACCCTTCTCATTGGAGGCGATTCTGGATTCCTGACGGGATTCATGATGCAGAAGGGCCGGATCATCGTTGTGGGCGACGTTGGCGATGCCGCTGGTGATTCCATGTATGAGGGCACAATCTTCTGCGGCGGTGAGATTGGTTCGCTAGGTGCTGATTCCAAGATAGAAGAATCGACCGAGGACGAATTGATCGAAATCTGGAATTTGCTCGAAGAACGTGGCATTTCAGAGCGACCGCATTTCAAGAAAATCGTCTCCCAGAAGACTCTCTACCACTACGACGAGCAAGAACGGCACGAGCGGCCACTCATCTAGGCGCTAAAGAGGAAGATCAAAAATGGTACTTGGCAGCAATCAGATCTGGTCGCCGTGGACCGTGGAAGACATCCACGCCAAGGCCGACCTTGGCCGTTACCGCATCCGTGGGATGAGCACGCACCAGAAGGTGACTCATTTCGACGACCTGACGTTTCTCTCGACGGGCCTCACACGATTCCCGCTTGAGGGTTACAAGGAGCAGTGCAACACATCGGTCTCTCTGGGCGGATTGAACGCTGAGAACCCCCTGGAGCTCGACACGCCGATTTACATCACCGGTATGAGTTGGGGCGCCCTCTCAGCGAATGCCAAAACGGCGCTTGGCAAGGCGGCCAGCATGGCCGGTACTGCTAGTTGCACTGGCGACGGCGGAATGCTTCCCGCTGAGCGAGAAGCATCGGACAAACTGATCTATCAGGTGCTGCCCAGTCGCTATGGCCTCAACCCAAACCATATGGCCACAGCACAGGCGATCGAAATCGTCGTTGGTCAAGGCGCAAAGCCCGGTACTGGCGGTCTACTCATGGGCGTCAAGGTGCAGGACGATGTGGCTATCTCACGAGACCTGCCTGTTGGTGTCGACCAACGTAGCCCGGCTCGACACCCGGACTGGCTTGGCCCGGACGATCTCGCAATCAAGATTGAGCAACTACGCGAGGCCACGAACTGGAAGGTGCCAATCCACGTGAAACTCGGTGCATGCCGGGTGTCTGACGACGTAAAGCTTGCCGCCAAAGCGGGAGCAGACGCGATTGTTATCGACAGCATGGTCGCAGGAACGGGCGCATCTGCCGAAATCCTGCTGGACCACAGCGGTATCCCCACCGTGCCGGCCATTGTGCTTGCTCGTGAGGCGTTGCGGCAGATCGGCCTCTATGGCAAGGTCAGCCTGATCGCTTCCGGCGGCATCCGTAGTGGTGCGGACGTTGCGAAAGCGCTCGCACTTGGCGCTGACGCCTGCGCAATTGGCGTGGCGGCCCTGCTCGCGTTGAACTGCAATCGCGATATCCCTGAGGCCAACTTCGAAGAGGAGATCGGCCTTCCCGCGGGCCAGTGCAACCGCTGCCACACCGGCAAGTGCCCCGTAGGCATCGCCACGCAGGACCCTTCGCTCATGAAGCGACTCGATCCCGACGAAGGTGCGGAGCGCGTGGCGAACTTCCTGAACTCAATGACTATGGAACTGGCGCTGCTCACACGCTCGCTCGGCAAGGGTGACGTGAAGAGCCTTGAGCCGGAAGACCTGGCAGCACTCACGATCGAGGCATCGGCGATGGCTCAGATCCCACTCGTCGGCACCAACAAAGTGTTCGGCAGCTAGTAGCGCCAAAAGGAAAGGACGCCACGTGAGCACAGTACAAGACGTTCAAGCTCAACTGGACCAGGATGGCATTGGCTTCCTGCTGGCGCAGTTCGTGGACATCAACGGATCCGCCAAGGTGAAGATGGTGCCTGCGAATACGCTTGGCGATATCGTGAGCGACGGCGCTGGATTTGCTGGCGCTGCACTTTACGGAATGGGCCAGGGGCCAAACTCCCACGACATGATGGCCCGCCCAGACCTTGATACTTACACTCCACTGCCCTGGCGTGATGGCACAGCCCGTTTCGCCTGCGATCTGTTCGTCGACGACGAGCCGTGGATGCACTGCCCTCGTCAGAATATGAAACGCGTCCTTGCCGACGTGAAGAAGGCTGGATACTCGTTCCAGGTGGGGATTGAGCCGGAGCATTTCTTGGTCGTCAAATGCAAAGACGGGGACCTGCACGTCTGGGACCCCAACAACGTCGATAATCTCGATAAGCCTTGCTACGATTTCAAGGGCATCGCCAACGTCATGGACTATCTGCAGGACATGATGGAAGGCATGAGCGGCCTTGGCTGGGACGTCTATCAAGCGGACCACGAGGACGGAAACGGCCAGTACGAGATCAATTTCGTCTATGACGATGCCCTTGTGACGGCTGATCGGTACACATTCTTCAAGATGATGACCAGCCAGATCGCCCAGAAATACGGGGCGATCGCAACTCACATGGCGAAACCGTTCTCTGACCGCACCGGAAGTGGAGGCCATATTCACTACCATTTGGCTGACAGTGAGACCGGCGAAAACATGTTCGAGGACGACTCCGATCCAAAGGGACTCGGCCTGTCGAAGATGGCATACCACTTCATTGGCGGCATTTTGGCGCACGCCCCTGCCCTGACAGCTGTGATGTCTCCCACGGTGAACTGTTACAAGCGCCTGCAGGTTGGCGCTGGCCTCACCAGTTCGACGTCCGGCTACACGTGGGTACCCGCTTCGATTACATACGGCGACAACAACCGCACGCAGATGATTCGTGTCGCAGGCCCCGGCAACATCGAAGACCGCACCGTGTCATCCGCCTGCAACCCGTATCTGGCGTTTGCTGCGTATGTTGCAGCCGGTATGGACGGTATCGCCCGCGAACTCGACCCCGGTGAGCCGAACCGAAGCAACATGTATGACCTCAGCCTCGATGAGATCCGTCAGCGCGGCATCAACATGCTGCCGCAGTCGCTCCCTGAAGCGATCGCAGAGTTGAAGCAGGATGAAGTCGTGCAGGGCGGGCTTGGCGTCATCGCACCTGACTTCATCGCACTGAAAGAGGCTGAGTGGTCTGAATATCACTCACAGGTCAGCCGTTGGGAGGTCGACCGCTATCTTCAGATGTTCTAACCAGAGCATTTGAAGCGGTTTAGCCGTGGCCTTCCTCCTGAACTGCCCCAACTGCGGGGCGCGCAATGTTTACGACTTCCGCTTTGGCGGCGAGGTGCTGACGCGCCCGGAGCCTGACGCTGATAACGATGTGCTGACGGAGTATCTCTACTTCCGAGAGAACATGGACGGCGAGCAGCGTGAGTGGTGGAACCACGCTATGGGATGCCGCAAGTGGTTCGTCGCTACTCGAAATACGCGATCCAACGAAGTATTGAGCACGCAATGGCCTGATGATTCTCCTGATGGGGAAGCTCAGTGAGCGGCTCAACCAGCCGTGGCCCGGACAATCCACAGGAACTAATCGACCGGGCCAAGCCTGTCTATTTCGAGTTCGAAGGACGCCCGGTTGAGGCGTATGAAGGCGACACGGTCGCCTCAGCACTGAGCGCATCCGGCGTGGACATCCACAGCCGCAGCTTCAAGTACCATCGGCCACGGGGATTGCTCTGCGTGGCGGGCCGCTGTCCCAACTGTTTGATGACTGTTGATGGTATACCCAATGTGCGCGCTTGTACTGCTTCCGTACATCAAAACATGCAAGTCATAACGCAAAATGCATGGCCGTCCACGGAGCATGACACTCTTTCAATCCTCGATCGGCTGGACCGACTCATGCCCGTCGGCTTCTACTACAAGGCTCTCCACAAACCGAAGTTGCTCTGGGAACTGGCACGTCCGATCGTCAGACGAATAGCTGGATTGGGAAGCGTCGATATCACTTCCGATGGTGGACCACCGTCGCACCACTCGAACGCGCACACAGACGTGGCCGTGATCGGCGGCGGGCCTGCAGGGATGTCTGCGGCGCTGTCCGCCGCTGACGCTGGTGCCGATGTCACGCTAATCGACGATCAGCCTCTGCCAGGCGGGCATTTGCTCACTGAGATTCGCGAACACGTTGAGTTGGCGGCAAAGACAGGCCACGAGATCGCAGCCGAACTGCGCGACAGAGTCAACGCCCATCCGCAGATATCCATGATGAGCACCTCATCCGTGTTCGGCATGTACCAGGACAATCTGCTGGCGATCCAAACTGGAAACGACTCGCTCAACCTGAGGGCGAAGCACGTGATATTGGCCACCGGCGCGTTTGAAGTACCGCACGTGTTCGAGAACAACGACCTCCCGGGCATCATGCTCACGAGCGGAGCATTGCGATTGGCGCGCCTGTGGGGCATCGCTCCCGGAAAGACAGCGGTCGTATCGACCAGCGATGATTCCGGGTACTGGGCGGCGCTCAATATGACCGACGCAGGAATTACTGTCGCTGCCGTACTGGACTCGCGACCAACGCCAGACAGCGCGTTGGCCGAACTAGTGCAATCAGCAGGTATCGAAGCGCACTCCGGACAGACCATTCACTCAGCACGCGGCACCAAACGCGTCAAATCAATCACCGTCGGCTCACCTGACGGCTCGACCCGCAGCATTGCGTGCGACCTTGTCTGCATGTCTGGTGAGAGGCAGGGTGCGAGTGGACTACTGCTGCAATTGAGCAGTGCAAAGGTCGACCACAGTGGAATCATCGTCGCGGATGTGCCGGAGAACGTATCCGTGGTCGGTGGCGTTGGCGGTGTGCATGAAATCAGCGGCATCGTGAAGCAAGGCGAACTTGCAGGCACGAGAGCCGCTGCGAAAGCTGGATTTGGAGATCCAGACGACGCCCTGGATGCGGAACTCGCTAGCTTCAACTCATCGCCTGCAACAGATCACGATTTCTCCGAGGCATCGAGCGCGCCGACCAAGAAGTCGTTCGTATGCTTCTGTGAGGACGTATCTACCAAGGACATCGCAGTAGCCATCACCGAAGGCTTTGGCGACGTTCAGACGCTCAAGCGGTACACAACGTCCACTATGGGCCCGTGTCAGGGCAAGATGTGCCACAAAGCGTTTGTTGAGGTTGCGGCGCTCAATCTGGGGATCAGCGTGGAGGCTGCAGGTACGACCACCTCTCGCCCACCCGCCCAGCCAGTCTCACTTGGTGCGGTGGCAGGACCAAACCACATGCCGCGCAAGCGATCTCCCTTGCATCATGTTCACGATCAACTCGGCGCAGAGATCGTCGAACTTGGCCCGTGGCTGCGGCCGCACAACTACGGATCGCCGCAAGATGAGGCACTGGCGGTCCGAGAGCGCGTCGGCATCATCGATGTGAGTACGCTGGGCAAGCTGGACGTGCGAGGACCCGATGCCGGAGCGCTGCTCGACCGCGTTTACACGCACCGCTTCTCCAACCTTCGCACCGGCCGCATCAGGTACGGGCTGCTCTGCTCTGAAACCGGCTCAATCATGGACGACGGCACCGTTACTCGGATGGCTGATGATCACTACTTCGTCTCGACCACAACTGGAAACGTCGATGCTATTGAAGACTGGTTCAACTGGTGGCTGGTTGGCACCGGTATGGATGTATCCATCACGAACGTGACTGCTGCATACGGAGCGATCAACGTCGCAGGGCCACGTGCTCGTGAGACGCTGGCGAAGCTGACAGATCTGGATTTGTCGCCAGAATCGTTCGGATACATGCGATCTGCAGAGGGCGATGTTGCTGGTGTGCCTTCTATTTTTCTGAGAATCGGGTTCGTTGGTGAAACCGGGTGGGAACTGCACTTCCCTGCAGCGTATGCCGAACACCTGTGGAATGCCCTGATGGAGGCCGGATCCGAGCACGGCATCTCGCCATTCGGCCTTGAAGCGCAGCGTATATTGCGACTTGAAAAAGGCCACATCATCGTCAACCAGGACACCGACGCCGTAACCGACCCACTCTCAGCGGATATGCGATGGGCCGTACGCTTCGATAAGCCAGACTTCATCGGGCGAGCAGGAATCGCTGCAACCCGGGATCGCGATACAGAGCAGTCGCTGGTGGGATTCGTTGCTGACGACGGATTTGTGCCTGAAGATGGCCTTTCTATAGTCGCAAACGGCGAACCGATTGGTCGCATAACCAGCTCACGCCTCAGTCCAACCCGCGGTGTGGGCTTTGGACTCGCATGGGTTCCACATGGCATGGCGAAAGACGGTACCCGCATATATATCCAGAGTGGTCGCAACGAGTGGCCAGCAACCGTGATCACTGAACCAATCTATGATCCAGAGGGAGCGAGGTTGAGAGCATGATCGCACACTCCCCCACCCGACTCACGCCCCTGCACCACACGCACCTGTCAATGGGCGCTGTCATGGGTGATGTGGACGGATGGCAGTTGCCATTGTCCTACGACGATCCTGATCGGGAAACAACGGCAATACAAGAGTCAGTTGGCATCTGTGATATCACCGGCAGTCAGATTCAACGAGTGAAGTCCAGGCAACCTGAGAACGTTCCTCCTGTGGGAACCGTAGTTGAGAACGGTGGGCTGACGATGGCGAGACTCACCGATGATGAGACTCTAATCATCGGTTCGGCAGAGTTATCGAGTGATCTCCGAGTGATCGACATCACGTCCGGTTACGCCAGATTCAAGATCGCCGGTCCTGAGTCAGGCAAGTTACTCTCGGCAATGACCGATATCGATTTACGCGATCGCTCAATGCCTAACCTCACATGCGCGCAGGCCGGGTTCGCTGGGGTGCACGGAACGCTGCTGCGAATCGACATCGGAAGCACGCCAGCGTACGAGCTACTTGTGTCGCGCGAGTTCGCAGACTACGCGTGGCATACCGCCATCGAATCACTGCCTGCTGGCACCGTTGTTCCAATTGGTTTTGAAGTGCTGAATGCAGTTCCTGGCAGTTCAGAATGAAGCAATTGCTAACGCAAAATACCATGTGGTCTACTCACGAGCTCAAGGACCAGTACGACGTCGTGATAATCGGCGCCGGGGTCCACGGATTATCGACAGCCTACTATCTGGCCAAGCGCGGGATCACCAATGTGGCGGTGTTGGATAAGGGCTATGTGGGAGGCGGTGCCAGCGGTCGCAACACTGCCATCATTCGGGCGAACTATCTGACGGTCGAAGGCATCCCGTTCTTCAGGGAGAGCTTGAATCTCTACGAAGATCTGGCTCAAGAACTCGACTTCAACCTTCTCTTCGATCAGTCAGGCCGACTGGACTTGGGCCACAGCGAGTCGGCGGTCTACGGATTGCGGATGCGCACGGGCGTCAACAAGCTACTTGGCGTGGATAGTCGAATGATCGGCCCATCTGAGATCAAAGAGCTCGTTCCGGCAATAGACCTGCGTGAAGGTAAGCCACTACCGGTGATGGGAGCGCTCTACCAATCGTCGGCGGGCGTGATCCGGCATGACGCGGTCGTCTGGGGCTACGGACGTGGCGCAGACCGTCTGGGCGTGGAGATTCACCCATTCACTGAGGTCACCGACATAGTGCGTGAGAATGGGCGTGTTGTAGGCGTAGATGTAGGTGATCGGCGGATCAGTGCTGGCATTGTCATGAGCGCTACTGCGGGCTGGAGTTCGAATATCGCTCGAATGGTCGATATGAAGCTACCGCTGATCACGCATCCCCTGCAGGCGTTCGTTACAGAGCCCCTAAAGCCGTTTATTGATCGATCTGTCTCATCGGCGAACCTCCACGTGTACGTCTACCAGACGGATCGCGGCGAAGTTGTAGTCGGCGGCGGTGTTGACCCATATTCCAGCTACAACCAGCGCTCAACACTGCATACGCTTGAGGAGCTGGCGGCCAACATGCTTGAGCTGTTCCCATTCCTGCGGGGCGTGAACATCATGCGGCAGTGGGCGGGCCTCTGCGACATGAGCCCTGACTACGCGCCGATCATGGGTGTTGTGGACGGTTTGCCGGGATTTATGTTGTCTTGCGGATGGGGAACGTGGGGGTTCAAGGCGGGTCCGATCGGCGGGTTTACGATGGCCGAACTGATCGCGACAGGCAAGACGCCGGATCTTATCGAGCCGTTTAACTTGAGGCGATTTGCGAGTGGCAAGCTGGTGAACGAGCGTGCTGCGGCTCCTGCTGCGGCTGTTCACTGATCGCCCTGCCTGATAGTACGAACTGGCGCATGCTGCGTTTATTCCGGGTGGCGGTAGGGGGCGATCCCTTTTCGGTCTACTAGAGGCGTCGATTTTCTT
>Ga0115002_10002555_pt1 | contig 23609 bp, 20 predicted proteins | sample ArcticOcean_MG_C_8_FD_89576 | JGI IMG/M metagenome (GOLD analysis project Ga0115002, IMG submission 89576) | Marine microbial communities from western Arctic Ocean - ArcticOcean_MG_CB11_86 | ecosystem: Environmental > Aquatic > Marine > Oceanic | place: Arctic Ocean: Canada Basin | collected... | reverse complement strand
GCTAGACTCGACGCTCAGTCCCTGTAGAACGTAAGTGGATGGTTTTTCTTTCCAGATTGTGGTGTGCTGTCACATAGCGCACCGTACCACTAGCCGCACGCATGATTACCGAATGCGTGGTGGCAATCGACCCCTTCACTTCGACACCCGCTAAGAGCGGACTGGTGCTTATGCCGGTGGCAGTGAACACCAAATTGTCGCCGTGCGCCAGGTCGGTTGACATGTATTCCTTATCAAGTCGGTCGCCCCATCCTGCAGCGATCAACGACTGACGTTCCTCTTCGTCTCGTGGCCAGATTTTTGCCCGCATGCCTCCTCCCAAGCAACGCAGTCCGGCGGCGGACAGAATCGCCTCGGGTGTGCCGCCGATTCCGGCGTAGAGATCGATGTTGGAAGTGTGCATGGCAGGTGCCATGGCTGCGGAGATATCGCCATCCATAATCATACGCATTGCCGCGCCTTTTCTCCGCACGGTTTCGATAAGCTCTTCATTGCGGGTACGATCCAAGACACATACCACAACATCGCGAATCTCTTTGCCTAAGATTCTTGCAGTAACGTCGATAACCTCGTCAATAGGTGCGTCAATATGAATCGGCAAGCTAGGATCCTGCATCCAAGCACGGCGCACTTCCAGGGGGTAGGCCAGCTTTTTCATGTAGAACGCAGGGATATCTTGCAGGCAAGGTTCGTTGTCTTCTTCCGGTGCTGCAGCAGCGATGCAGCTTAAAGAATTGGGCATGCCTTTACTGGCATTGGTGGTCCCGTCCACCGGGTCGAGAGCGATTTCGAACCGTGGAGAGCCCTCTTTCCAGGTTCCGACTTTTTCTCCTTGAAAAAGCCCCGGGGCTTCGTCTTTGATGCCCTCTCCAATCACTACCTCACCACACATGTCGATGAGATCAAACATGCCGCGGATCGCATCGCACGCCGCCTCGTCCGCCTTCTCTTTTTGTCCTTTGCCAAGCCATTGAAGTGTGTTCAGCGCGGCAATTTCCGTGGCGCGCAGAAAGTCAAATTCGATCTGTCGCTCGAAATCGCCATTTCGCAATTTTTGTAGTTTCACTGTCGCTCCGAGAGAATCTTGTGGAATGCTACATGGATTCCTGGTTGATGGTTGAAATCTCAAATCAATTTCTTTGTAGTATATCGGGCTGGTCTTAGGAGGGCAGAGCTAGAATAGGGTTCTTATCTGAAGCAGCTGCTTCACGGAGCCAACAACTCTCTTCACCCATGCTCGTTCGAAAAATGCCGTTCAGCATCTTGACATGAGGTTACAAACGATCAAAATAAAACGCAATAGAACACCTGGGTAAAAGTGGCAAGAAATTCACCCTGCGGGCAAGCGGCGGCATGACAAGCTCTCGGAGTTCCCTGTGTCTAGAGAATATGTTTCCACGACTGAGTTGGCTGTCGCTTCCAAGCCAGACACTTGCAATCAATCCCAGGCCGTCACAAGCCATCGCTCGTGATGCGAACCGATACTGCCAACATCTATGGCAGCGAGCTTCCTGATTGCCGGTACAGCGAGGTTATCGCAAATGCTGCTCTGCAGGCGGTGCAGCTCGATGCGGTGTGCGTCTGTGTCAACCTGTTTCAAATTCTAGGTGCTCCCGACGTAAACCATCAATTAATGTAACTCCTGCTGGTACAACACCTATCTGGTTATCTGGCGACGCAACTTCTTGCGTCCTACGGTGAGACAGCCTAACAACAATAGCAGCGCCGCTGACGGCTCGGGGACTGCTTGCGAAGCCGCGATCGCTCCAATACCGCTGCCGAATTGTTGTTGCCAGGCGAGGAAATCGGCACCGTCTGAGTCGCCGTCGCCGTCTGCGTCGCTCATCCCATTGAGGCCGAAATCACCTTCCCATTGGGCGAGGTCAGCGCCGTCGACGTTGCCATCGTTGTCAAAGTCGGCGGTAAAAAAGGGAATATCATCCAGCGTAAACAGACTTGTGCCGGTGGTGGAGTTGCCACCCAGTAGCAGTGCCCGTGGGTTTCCCGAGCCGTCGTTGAGTAGGATCGACTCGGTGTGGTCGTCATGTACGAAGGTCGTGGGCCCCACGTCGAAAAACTGGTTCTGCACCGCGTCGTAGATCGAAGCTGAGTCCAGTTCCACATCATCGCCCACGGCCGGGTCATGTTCGCCACCGGCAATGAGAATGTAACGGCCAGAGTTTGCAGTCCCCGCGTAAAGGTCGAAGGCCGAGTAGTCGCTGGTTCCCTGGTAGACCGTCCCGCTGCGGTAGTTGAATCCGGCCATCGATGGGCCGGCGGCAAAAGTCAGCGCGTCGGGGTCGAACAACCAGGTGTTGTCCGTCGTCACGCCGTCGGCTGTGTTTTGTCCTGACGCGATAAAGACCTTTCCGTTGTACAACTCAAAAGCCTTGGTGTCCTTGAGTGTGGTGGTCATGGTGTTGAGAGAGCTGGCCCAGAGGTTGGTGACCGGATCGTAAACCTCCGCGTCGTTTTGAGCGCCACCGATGACGACGACTCGTCCGTCGGCAAGGGTGGTCTGGGCGTGAAGGGATCGCCCGGCGTTCATCGAACCCGCGCTCGAAAACAAGTTGGTGGTCGGATCGTAAATATCTACTGCCTTAGTGCCCGCTCCCCCGAGGCTGTTGAAAGTAGTGCTACCGCCGGCGATGAGGATACGGCCATCGGCTAATTCGCTGATCCCATAGGCATGCCTGGCCACCGAGAGGTTGTTTGCGGTGGGAGAAAAACTGTTGGTGGTCGGGTCATACACCTCGGCATCGCTGCGTACGAAGCCGGAGCCCAAAAAGTCAACAAAAGCGTTCGAACCGCCAGCAAACAGGGCTTTGCCGTTGTTCAGTGAGATGGCATCGAATGACCAGCGATTGCTGCTCATGTTGGAGGTGGATGACCAACTCTGAGCGGCTGGGTTGTAGAGGTCCGCGCCTTTGGTTCCCTGACCAATCCCGCTGAGCCCACCCGCCGCGATGACTTTGCCATTACTCAACAAGGCGGCCCCGCCCAGCACGTGGGCATCGGACAAGCTCACACTGGCAGCGCCGTTGGTCCAGGTTCCGGTGGGCATGATCGCCGAGGCTGGGAAACTGACCCCACATAGAGCAAGCAGACAGGTGCCTGCCACAACATGTTGCTGAAAACTCACTGGAAATACCTCCTATGAGGGATGAAGTGAGAGTGTTTTGTTAGGCGAGCGGCGGATGAACTGAATTTACCTGCCGCGTCCTCTCGTTGGTTTGATGGTGATGTCGTATTTGGGTAGCGTCTTGGATTGCTGGAGCCTGTTGTTGATGCGTTTCATATCGGAGTTGGTGACCGGAGACTCGTCGTTATAGTCGTCCTCAATGTAATGCACTCTGGCAGTTAAAATTCAACGTCAACAAGCCGCTGCCCAGCATCAGCACGCCGAACGGAACCAACTTGGATTCCGGTGGCGGGTCATGATCGGGGTCAAGTGTGGAACTGTTAGCTTCGCACATGCCCACATGGTGGAGTGCTCCTGGGGTTGAGTTCTTAAGTGAGTTACCACTGGAATAGCCCTCATCCAAAGCAGTCGCATCAAAAGGAAAAATGTTGAGCCGAGCATATGCACGCTCGGGGGCCTTACCGAGCAACTAGGTCCATAAGAATGCGGGTATCGTTCATGTTCCCGGTTCTTGATCGGCTATTTAGGTTTTTCGACGGACGGTCATTAAGGCCTTCTGTCACAATGTGTCACCCTTCTAAGGCATGTTGTCGAGAGATGGTTATGACTGGGTGATTTTCGCCTTTTCTGTTCTATCTTGCAACGTGTACAGAAAACGAATTGCGCAGGCAGAATCAAATCCTCAAAGAACAACTCGAGATGGCTCGTAAGCTGATCCCCAAGCAAAGGATCTTTCTGAAGAAAGAGCAAAAAGAACGATTGCTCAAGCTGAGATGAGTTCCTCAAGTGTTCAAAGATTTCGGTTGCCGGGTCAAGCCCACGGCTCCGTAAGCGCGCAATCAAAACGCATTCATTGAAAGATGGGTAGAACGCGTGTACCCGGGGCACGGAATGCCACAGAGGGCATTCCCTACAGCGCTAGCGTTGCTAGCGTGCGTACGGGTGTTGGCTTGTGTCTGGGGACGCTTTTCTTTACGATCTCGCGACTTGTACGACTTGTATGCTTAGTCCCCATGGCCGTCTCGAAAGGATCGTGGTCCTTTTATGCTGCTTGATTTCGAAATCAAGAGTTGTAGCCGCTGTTGTGACGCCACCGAGCGATCCTTGGAGTCTGGGGACGTTTACTTTTCGGTCCTGCAAATGAAGGAAGGCGAATTGGTGCGACACGACTATGGCGCGGAGTCCTGGCAAGGGGCACCCGCAGACAACTTGGGCTGGTGGCGGTCGAGAATACCGACCAAAAAGGGAGGTAGTCCGAAGCTTGCGCCGACGGACGTGATGCTGAACCTGTTTGCCACGCTAGCGAGTCGGCCTGCCGATGAAGAGTTCCGCTACCTGCTGGGATTGCTACTGCTACGGCGCCGGGTGCTCAAGCGAGACGACTCGTATCAGAATGAGTCGGGCCGCGAAGTACTACTGTTAAACTGCGCCCGTCGTAACGAAGTCTCGGAACTTATTGTGGCGGAGCCCGATGCCGACGAAGCAAAGCATCTTCAACAACGTATGGTTGATTTGCTTTACGGAGATGAAGTCATATCTGAGCCCGACAACAGTTCTACGGATTCGTAAACTTGCCTAGCCACTCCTTTACTCACGCAAAAATAGATCGGCGCCAGTCGGGTACTGCCTTGCTGCTAGCGCTGATTCTGTTTTGTTGTTCGGGGGCCACGTGCAGCCAATCTCTTCGTAATCCGTTTGCCCAATCGGGCCCGCCCGCCCCAGAACTTCTGGCGGCTGGAGCGTCGCTGGAACAGGTGATCGCTGCGGTAAATCAGAACTCTGCACGTGTGCAAAGCTACCAAACAGGTGATGCCTCGATAACTTTTCGCGGCATGCCGGGAGTCCCTTCACTTCGCGGAAATATTGTTGCTCAGCGTCCCGGCAGGCTTCGCCTTGAGGCCTCGACCCTTTTAGGTCCAGAAATTGACCTGGGTAGCAATGACGAGCTGTTTTGGTTTTGGGTCAAGCGTAACGAACCGCCCGCCCTGTACTTCTCACGCCACGATCAGTTTGTCGGCAGCGCCGCTCAGCAGGTGATGCCGATCGAGCCACAATGGTTGCTCGACGCGCTTGGGCTGTCGCAATTCTCGCCGAACGACCACCATGAAGGCCCGCTGCCCCATAGCGATGGTACTTTGGAAATCCGATCTGTCCTGCAAACGCGCACCGGTCCAATGACCAAGAGCACCGTGATCGACACCCGCCGGGCGTGGGTACTCGAGCAACACATCTACGACGGCGCCGGAACACATTTGGCAAGTTCTCGAGCACGCTCGCATCGCTACTATCCTGCGGCGGGAGTCTCCTTGCCACAAACGGTCGATATTAATCTTCCGGCGGCGCAATTGGCACTCTCGATCGACGTGGGCCGGGTACAGATAAACTCGGTTCAGAACAACCCGGCGCTTTGGAGTTTGCCCGCAATTAATCCGCAAATCGACCTAGGGTCGGCGCCGCCCGGAGCGGTTTCTGCCATTGGTAGGCCGGGTAGCAAGGATTGGAATACGTTTGCCTCGCCGGCACTGGTGGGGATTCGTCCGACAACTGACGGCAGTGCCTATCCGCAAGTCGCTTATCCCCAGGTGATGCAAACGAGTCCGAGCATGGTTGTGCCCGTCCCAACTGCCGACGCCCGACTTGCCAAGATTAGACGCCCCGTTCTGCCACCGCAAACCGTGCCCGCGAAAATTCCGACCTCACAGCCAATCACCGCGCAGTTGCGTCCCGGTGGAGTGCCGATCGAGCAGGCGGCAGTTGTCAGGTATTAGACGAGGAGGATCATGTCCACCACCGATCATTGTGGTTTGCCCACGGCGATGTGAATGGCTTCGATTTTTGGAGCAACGCCCACGGCGAACAGTCCTGCGAAATTTTGCACCGCGAATTCGTCACTGTGGAAAGTAACGGAGCAACGGCTACCGTGGTGACTCGGAACGATTGGGTTGCTTCAGGAAAGAAACAAGGCGAAGTCATTATTCCTATCGATTATTCCGCCTTCTTCCAAGGGTTGAAGGAAGGCGGATTCGACGGGAAAGCCACTTACGAGATGTGTTCACCCATCCGGGGCGGCGGCGCAAGTGAAAGCCTCGATGCGTATGCCGCACACTACGTCCAGTGGATGCGGGCTAACACCTGCCCCCCCTTTAGGAACCTATTCCGGCAATCAGTACTGCCAGGGCAATGATGCCAAAGCAGGTAGCGATACTGAATACAAACCCCAAGATATCGAAGCGAGTTGGCTTTTGAATTTCCAAGTTGGAGTTTGGCCACAACTTGCGATAGTTAAAGCGGTCAGGCTCTTGGTACGAGCGTTCCAACTCCTCGGCATCCTTCTGCGGGTTGCTTCTGACTGGAGTTTTCATTTTGACATAGTAGCGGTCTAGTGCCGTTTGGGTGTTCGGTCGAGTGAACAGACTCACTAATATCATCACTAGAAACGGCGTAATTATCTTGGGCGGCAACTCGAGCGTTTTGAGCGTTGAATCCGAATACTCCCCTAAATCAAAGCCGAACAGCTTATACAGAAGAAAGTCGAATCTAAACTGCCCAGTACCTTTCAGTCTTACGGACGGGTCGTAGCGTTTCACTATTTGGGTCGTACTTTCGCTAAGCTTGCGGGGCGAACCGACCGGTCTCGTAACAACGTCTGAAAGGACGTTCCCACGTTGATCGACGGGCACCATCGAACCTGTCCAGAAGATCGCACGGCCACCCGTCACGGTTGCCTGTGCCAGACGATCCCCAGTTTTGATGGGATTGGGACGCGGGCCAAGCGAGCGAAGTCGTTCTTGGGAATTCTGTTTTTGGTCGATCGACTTTATTTCCTCGTCCCAGACACGAATGGCAGCACGGCGCCGCGAGACGTCGGCCGGCGCGGCGGCGTGAACCGTTGTGGTATTGAGAACAGGGGTTACTTGGGTGAAAGTAGGATTCGTATTGAGGTCCGTGAAAATAATGTGAGCAAACCGTGGAATGAAAAAAAAGGCAAGGCTGCAGAACACGATGGTCGTCCAAGCCGCAGCAGTCGTTGCACGTCGCCAATACAAGCCAATCCAAAACGGTGCAGCGATTGGCGCCAGCACAATCCAAGTAAGCTGCAACTGTGCGAAAACGTCCATCATCCAGAGCGAAATCAGGACTGAACCTCCGACCACAACGATGCCCGTCAGCCGAGCCACCTTGAGACACTGTCGATCGGACGCCTCAGGCCGCAAGAAGGGAACATAGATATTCCGGACCACTAAGGCTGAGCCGATGATCATATAGATGTCAATCGAACTCATTAAAGCAGCAAGCAGACAAGCCAACATCAATCCTCGCAGGCCAGGACCGAGCAATTCCCGGGAAGCAACTCCCCAGGTTTTGTCGGGGTCGTTGGCCAACTCGGGGCTGTCGGCAAATAGGGCCAGTGCCACTAGCGCGGTTATCACCCAGCCCACGGTGCAGAGGCGCTTCAGGAAGTTGCCAACTACCAAACCGATGCGAGCACTGTTCTCGTCTTTGGCAGAACCGCCTCCCGTAAGAATGAAATGGGGCTGGACGACCACAGTAATGAGGTTGATCAGCACGACTACGACGATGAAGTGCAAGGGGAAATCGCTCTTGCTGGTCGATCCGACGACTGAGAAAAATTCAGGACTAATTTGTTCGTGCATGATGCGGAATCCATCGAACATACTCATTGTAGTCGGATCGCCGAACTTCTCGACCAGCGCCGTCAGGCCGAATGGGACTAGCAGGAGCGAGAGCAGGACAATGCACAGACCTTGGATCAGGTCGGTCCAGTAGGCTGCTCGCAAACCACCGGCAGTGCCATAGATGAGGACGATGAAGCCGATGATCGGCACCAGAAGATACTCGATTCCAACCGCTTGCGACCCAAACTGAAACGTGTCGGAGCCCACCAGCGGTGCAGCAACCTTGCCTATCGCCGAAAACATCATCGAGCCGTAGATCACCATGAAGAAGAGGCCAAACAAGGCGTACGTTGCACCGAGCAAGCGAGATTCGTATCGTTCTGTGAACCAATCGCCGAGTGTCGTATGTCGCATTCGCCGATACCAAACGGCGGTAATCCAATAAAATGGCGTGACGAACAGCCAATACATAACACTCCACATGCCGCTCATTCCGCTGGTGAACGTCGTACGGCCCGTATTGACCGGATCGCTTGAGCCGGTGCCCGCTCCAAACGCAGCAAAAGTTTGCATCAGTTTTCCGAAACCACGGCCACCCAGAAAGTAGTCGTTCTGGTCCTTCACTTGGCGCATACAGGCGAAGCCGATAGAAGCCATCAACAAAAAGTAAGCCACGAGAACCGCATAATCTAAAAATGTCATCTGTTATAGTTCCGTAATGTTTTCAGAAAGCGAGTAAACGTCTTTTCGTCCCCGACGCTGTTTTTACATTAATAAATGAACGACACTCACTGTGGCGATCTGAAGAAATCGTGTTGGATTCTTGTTGAACTGAAACACTCTTATCAACCCATCTATTAACAAACTCTGCGTCACGCTCTTGCGCCTTGCACTAGGCGATCAACAGTCCAAGCAACCCCGTAACGAGGATATAGTAGAAAAAAACGAGAACCGTCTTGCGAATAACTTCTCCTTCTCTTCCCACTATCCCTGCAACAGCGGACGCAGCAACAACATTGTGCACACAGATGACGTTCCCTGCGGCCCCTCCGACTGCCTGAAGTGCGACGACCCAAGTTGGGTCGGCGCCGATCCGCTCACCTACCTCAAACTGAAACAGCGAGAACATCATATTGCTAATTGTGTTGCTTCCCGCGACAAAGGCACCTATGCCGCCGATCATCGGAGCAAACAGTGGCCAAGCATTGCCAGTCATGGTCGCGACTCCCTCGGCCAGTTCAACCGGCATCGAACGTAAACCTGCAGCTCCTCCCGATGAGTTGATAAAGACTTGAACCATTGGTACGGAAAACACAAGCGCGGCTGAAGCAGAAACGATCGTCTTGCACGAGTGAGAAACCGCTCGACTAGCTGCGGCCCAGCTCATGCGGTGAAGCAGAACAGTAAGCAAGCAGACGAATATAAAAATTGTTCCTGGAAGATACAAAGGCTCGACACTCACGCTAACGGAGGTGCCGAGCAGGCGATCGATGCCAAACGATACTTTCTTCAAAGCCGCCCCAATTCCTAGCTGGGGCAAGCGGGAGACCACTAGCAACATTGCCAGGGCCAAATAGGGTAGCCAAGCTTTCCACAACGGGAGATCGCTGACTAGCTCCTGCACCTGTAAGTCGGCGTCGCTGCTCCAAGAGCTTTCCCAACGGTCGCGGCTCTCAAAGTCCCAGGGCACGTCGTCCTTCGGAAGGAGCCACCGCTTCTTGGCTGCAGGCACGACAATGGCCAGGCCGATCAGCGAACCCAGTAGCGTGGGAAACTCGGGTCCCAGCAAATGGGCAATGATTGCATAAGGAATTGTCATCGCGAAGGCTGCCAGCAATGCGAATCGCCAAATTTGCAGTCCATCGCGGAAGCTTTGGTTTGGTCCGTAGAACCGCGTCATAAAGGATACGACAAACAACGGGATTAACGTTCCAGCCACGGTATGCAAAATAGCCACGTGGGCACCAATCACCGGAAGCAACTCTTGCCATGTATTGAGTTCGAGCTCATCGGCAAACGCTATCACTTGAGGAGCGCCATCGAGTCCTTTGTTCACACCAACTAAAATCGGTGTCCCAACAGCACCGAACGATACAGGGGTGCTTTGAATCAGCATTCCAGCAAGGATCGCGGCCATGGCAGGAAACCCCAACCCCACGAGCAAAGGCACAGCCACGGCCGCGGGTGTGCCGAATCCCGCCGAACCTTCTATAAACGCGCCAAAGAGCCAAGCGACGATGATGACTTGTACACGGCGATCTGGTGAGATTTCCGAGAAACCTCCTCGGATAGCTGCCAACCCACCACTTTCACGTAGGGTGTTCAGGAGGAGAATCGCGCCAAAGATGATGTAGAGTAGTGTCGCGGCGATCACCAGCCCCTTCACAGAAGCTGCCGACACTTGAAGCGGCGAAACCTGCCAGTAGGCCAAGGCGACGATGACCGCCGTAATGTAAGAAAGCGGCATCGCCTTGCTTGCCGGCCAACGTAAACCGACCAGGAAGATTGCCACGACGAGAATCGGGAACAACGAGACGAGTGGTGCAAGAAAATTAGTCATACAGTTTCATGCGATAGCTGATTTTCGTGGTCACGGTCGGCGACAGATTGCCCCTGACAACATAGGACTGTGATTTTAACCAACGAAGTCGCCCAGTGCGTACGGATCTTGGACTTCCACAATTTTTTGTTCTTTCACGGCTGCTTCGATCTGCTGTTCGCTATCAACGCTGATCTCTAAATCGCAACCAATACGTTTCTCATGACTAGCGCCTGTCTTCTAAGCTCCAGATCCCGCGCCGGTTGGCCTCGGCGTCTTCCTGAGCCTCACGCAGCCGTTTTTTTAACGAGGGACTGTAATCGAAGGTCAGCATCGCTCGAGCTAGCCCGAGCCGGACGAGTTCTTCGTTCAATAATCTTCCGTCGTGCCAAACAAATGCCAACATCCGATCATACCGGTCGAGCTGCTCACCATCGAATTCAAGCCATACCGTTCCGCCTGCCTGCATTACGAAATTTTTGGAGTATTGGCTGGCCTCGACTCCCCATGCTTCGACGGGAGTATTTTTTTTGACGGTTTCCGGCGTGTCGATTCCTTGGAGACGCACCCGGGTGCGGTCTTGTTCAAGCAGTAGAGTATCGCCATCGACGACACGCATTACCACGTATTCGCCTGCCGCCAGTCCAGCGGACGCCCGCGGCTCGAGACGCTGGTTGAACGATCGCTGCTCCCACCACCAGCCAATCCCTACCAGGGCAAGAACTAAGACAGTGCCTACCCATTGAGGCCAACGACGTTGTCGAATATGGCCAGGCATGAACGTCGGTCCGACAACATAGGTCCGCAAGATAAAAGAATTGCCGCCTAAAGAGTTTGCTCAGTTTTGACTGAAATCCAGCTCGTGGCTGGTTGCCCTGCCGAGCGGGTTTTGAATAAAACGCTTGCGGCATTTGCTGCAGAGATCATAGCGCGTTTGATGGTAGACATCGTCGCCGATCTGTTCATTTTCGGTATCATCCAGTTCCTCGAGGATATCTTGAATTTCCTGAAGATGATCTCGGTCGCTATCCAAATCACTTTCGTTCGAATCAAGTGAGGCATAAACCTCAAGGCGAACCACATAGCGTAGCCCGTTGTCAGTGTCGATCGTTCGTTTGCAGCAATCGCAGGTAAAATGAATCATCACACGGGATCCTTTGACGTGATGGTAGAGCGACGGTGTTATTGCGAGCGTTTTTGTGAGAATCGTCGAATGAACTCAAATTCTTCAGCAGACGGGGGCCTCTGTTCCTTGGGCCGGTAGCTTGCTGACGCGTGACTGTATCGTTTCATCCTAGCGAGAAGCGAGGGGGAGGAGCAAGAGAATCTTTCTAAGTTTTTCGTTGTGGCCGCAAAGCCTAGAATTCAGTCTCGAAGAGGTTTCTTGCGGACAAAAAAATTAGAGGTGCGTGCTTGGGTGATATTGTTAGATTTAACTGCCGCAGAATTGAACACAACTCTGGCTGGGTGCCTCGACTTGCACACTGGTTTTTCGGTTCATTGTGAGTTAGAATAGGGAAATAGCAAATAGACGATAACGCAAAGTATTGCTCTGTACTGCGTAAAACACCAATTGTTTTTGCGCTCGCGTCGTAGGGTGATCACGACCCCATCAGAGCCGCGAGAGTTCAAAGGAGTTGAGAGAGACGATTGCATGCAGTAGATTTTGCGCGGGGCGGCCGTGAGGAAAGGATAGTTTTTATGTCCACCGCTCAAATTAGTGGACTCAACGCAAGTGTCTTAGTGCTCAATCGCCAGTATATGGCGGTGCATGTGGTCGGCGTGCGCCGAGCTTTCGGTTTGTTGCTGAATCAACTTGCCGAAGTGATTCATATCGAAGACGGCCAATACGGCAACTACGATTTTGAGTCGTGGCGCGAAGTCAGCGAACTCAAGGCGGATTTCAAAGAGCCTAATGACGACTGGGTGCAAAGCGTCAATTTCGAGGTGTGTGTCCCTCGTGTCCTGCGGCTACTCTACTACGACCGCATCCCCAAGCAGCGGGTACGGTTGAATCGTCGCAACATTTTTGCCCGTGACGGAAATCTCTGTCAGTATTGCGGCAAACGTTTTTCTACGAGCGAATTGAGCTTGGATCACGTGCTCCCCACTTGCTTGGGTGGAGGGACGAGTTGGGAAAATCTGGTGTGTGCCTGCGTGAAATGCAATGTGCGCAAAGGAGGCCGGACGCCCAAACAAGCGGGAATGAAGCTGATCTGCAAGCCGGTGCGGCCGAAGTGCAGTCCCATGTTGACCGTGAAGCTTGGCAATCCCAAGTACCAAAGTTGGAAGTCGTTTTTGGATGCTGCTTATTGGTCAGTGGATCTCAAATAATGTCGCTCATGAGTCAGCGAGCGGCTCTTTCTTTTCGGTGATCACTGGGCAGTTTGGCGCCATTTCAGCGTTGAGTTCCTTGAAAGAAGCCCATTCTTCCGGCAGGTTATCTTCGTGAAAGATCGCCTCAACCGGGCATTCGGGCACACAGGCCTCGCAGTCAATGCATTCGTCCGGATGAATGTAGAGGATCTGTTCGCCTTCGTAGAAGCACTCGACCGGGCAAACTACGACGCAATCCGTATACTTGCAGGCAAAGCAAGGTTCGGCAACTATGTGGGTCATATCTCGAAATCTCCTTCTAGCGCGACAACCAAGGCCCCGAGGCCAAATCGGCAACTAATTTGTCAAAATTGGCCACGAAGTAGCCAGCCAACTAGGTCCAGCCAGCTAGGTCCAGCCAGCTAGGTCCAGCCAGCCAAGTCCAGCAGGCCGACCAACTCTAGTCAAACTGGCTTCGGCCAACCAACGAGGGACCATTAATCGGATGATAACTCTATCGGTAGAATCACGGCAAGTGTTTACCCAGGCAGGCCTTTTGCCCCTCCGCTAGCCCGGTCTGTAGGCACTGGTATACGCCTCCCTGGGGCTCTCTGTCAAGCAGTATGGGCTGGGACGACTGGCAAGGTGCAAGCCAGGGAATTCTTGGGCAAAAGACCGGTCCGACTTGCTCCACGCTGAGCGCCTATTTAGAATTGTAGGTGTGTCCCCGTTATTGGCTGGATCTTCTCGAGTCCGAGTCGGAAAGCCGCAGAATCGCGTGAAGCTGGGGGCTGTGTATTGAATCAACGGGCGCTGTGATCCTTGCCGTTGGGATTGCTCTGTTGCCTTATTTGGCGACTTGGTAGCCTACTGCCCTCACTTGCTCTTCTCTCGAGGCTGTTTAAAAACGTGGCGTTATCGGAGATAGATCGCAGTCTGTTAGAACGTTGTCTCGCCAGAAAACCGCGGGCTTGGGAGGATTTCGTCGATCGGTTTTTGGGCTTGGTCATGCATGTGATCAACCATACTGCCCAGTGTCGCTCGATCTTGTTGCCTACGGCTGAACGCGAGGACCTCGCAGCGGAGGTGATTCTGGCAATTATCGACGACGATTTTGCGGTGCTTCGTCGCTTTCGCGGTAAGAGCAGCTTGGCCACTTATTTGACCGTGATTTCGCGTCGCGTAGTAGTTCGCAAGTTGGTCGCCAATCGTGCGACGACTTCTCTCGGCGACGTGGCTGAGAATTCGCTGGCTCGAGAATCAGATGTCGAAGCTCGATTGACGAACCAGGAAGAGGTCGAGCGGCTACTTGCCCACCTCGAAGGCCCGGAAGCACATGTGGTCCGAATGTATCACCTGGAAGGCAGGACCTATCAGGAAATTAGCCGTGTTTGCGGAATGCCTGCGAATAGCGTGGGACCTATGTTGAGCCGAATTCGCACGCGTCTGCGCGGGCAATCTCATGCCTAGTTGGCTCATGCCTAGTTGGCTCATGCCTGAATTGCATTCAATACCCCGGCCCACATAGGTCGATTTGTCCCTCCGGCCATTTTCCGCCGTTCGGATAGCGCATGATTACCTTGTCCCAGAATGCCGCCGTATTCAGGCCTTTGGCCAACGAATTAACGATAGGATTCTCGATCCCGCATGCCCCAAGTTTCTCATAAAATGGTCGTATCGCGGGCGTCGTCTGAAAAAGTGAGAATGGGAACGCGCCCTGGTCGATGAGCTCGAACACAGCTCGCACGACCTTTTCGCCAAGTTTCTGGCCCCGGTACTCGGGATCGGAACAAACACGGGCTAGTCCAGCGATCGTCAGCAGGCCCGCAGTGGTAGATATCGTGCGCGGCAAAAATGTAGCATGGGCAATGACTCTGCCGGAGGAGCGAACGACAAAACAGCGCGGGGCCTGGTTCTCGGGGCCGTCGTACCCGTCGCCCAAAGCCAACATTTGCCGCAGGCGAAACTCTACGTTCTTGTCGGGCTTCGGCCAAACTCTCTCCAGTAACTCCGCAATTGCCCGGGCATTTGCTTTGGAAAGCCGACGGGCATCGAGAGTTTCTACAGCCATAATTCCATCCTTTGTTCACGAGATGTATTGGTCAAGTTAGCAAAGAATGGCAGGGCAGGGTAGTCAGATCAGCAAGCTCCACTCGGCACGGGCTATGCTGGGCTTTCTGCGGCTGCGATGCTGACGGATCGCCCTCTTGACTCGTTTTAAGATTTAACTAAACGACGTTTTTTGGCTGCGACAATAAAAGCTGAATCCAAAATCTGCATGGACGGAGCAATCCGTCTTTCCGTCATGGTCGAGATGACGCGAAACTTAAAGATTGCGCAGGCGTCAATCTGCTTGGCCGCCGATTCATGTTAGTGGGCTGAAACATTCGTGCGACGCGTTGTTGCTCGGAATTTTTTGGCAGAACGAAGAAGGAGAACCTGCATCATGACCGCAAGCGATCACCAGCAGGCGGAATTTGCTTCGCCCCTCGCACTTTCTGGCAGAACCAAGTCCATGATTTTCGGGGTCGGGCTGGTCGCGGCCTGCTATTTCGGCATCATTGTTCCAGCCAGGCAGCACATGGCGGCGCTGGAGCAGCAGTGCGGTCAGTTGACGCAAATTGTCCAGCAGCTGCAGGGCAAAGATGCCGCCGCTCAGCAGGGCCTGCAATTGATCGAGCTCTTGGACGCCCAGGGTGGCAAGCTAGCCGCGGCGGAGGCTTCGCTCATAAACCTGATCGCACTTCGGGAGCGGCTTGTCGATGAAGCCCAAGCGGTTACCAAGACGACTGCTGCGCTCGAACAGCTGCATACGGTGCAAGAGAAAGTTGCCGGCTATCAAAAGACGCTCGTCAAGATAACCGCAACTCTTGCCGACGTTGCCGACGTAACCTCTGCGATCGTGGATTCGAGCGATGTCGCTCTGCAGGCGAAGCTTTCGCTGGAAGCTCTTGCCGAGTTGCAAACGGGGATGGTTCGTAAGATCACTTCGGTCAGTAAGGAGTTATCGACACTAGAAGGCGAGATTGTCACTCGCAGCAGCCGACTTCCTCAGGCCCAGGAGGCCCTGGGCCAAGTCGATGCACTTTGCGAAGAGCTGGCTAGGGGATCGGCCAACTTAGCGACAGCCCGTCAGGACTTGACCGGTCTGGCCCAGCTCAAGAACGACGTTCTCGAGCAATCTGCGGGATTGTCTGAAGCCGGCGAGTTGCTCACGACGGTCTGGGATCTGCGTGATGGGTTGCTTCGCAGCAGCGATACGATCGCTGCGGCGCAGCAGATGGTCGTCGAAGTGATGTTGATGGAGCCTGCGATGGAGCGGGCGGTGGCCGCGCTGAAGCCGATGAGCAATATTTACCGCCTGAGCCAACGTGAGGCGGTTCAGGCCCCGATCGCCATTCGAAAATCGGCCGCTGCCAACAAACCCGCTCGCGCCGCCGAAACACGCTCACCTTGGGCCGAAGCGATCAAGGTGGCGGTTACCATGCTGATACCTCTGGGATAGACATCTTTGAAAATTCGCTTGCCGGGGGATATCACCCATCACCTGAGTCCGTCCCCTTTGCCTTCATGGGATTCCTCGGCAGGCGATTATCAGACGACAGACCGTTAAACGACACGGGCAATCTTCACGTCCGCGCCCCTTAGAGCGATTACTTTATTGATGTAGCCACAAAAAACACAAAAAAACACAAAGATCATTGTAGTGGGTCTTTTGTGTGCCTTCTTGTGTTTTTTGTGGCGACATTTCTTAGAAAAATGCTTTAGCGGCTCCCTGCCGCGGGCGGCTGATCAGATGGGGCAAATTTGTAGATACCGCCCTCAAACGTCGTGAAGTAAACCTCTCCGGCATTGTCTTCGCCAAAGGTGATGATGGGCCCACCTTTTTCGAGAATCGGACGGTTGGCGGTGACCTGGCCAGCTAGGGTATCGTACCACAATGCCCATAGGCGGCCACTCACGTAGTCGGCATAGAGATAGGCGCCTTTCAGCTGCTTCGCGCTCGCGCCGCGATAAACGCAGCCGCCAGTAATCGATTGGCCATATCGCCTGTCGTAGTCCCAGATCGGTTCAATCAAGTCCTCCCTAGGATTGATGCCCCCAGGTCCGAACTTGTGTTTACCTTCCCGCAGATTCCAGCCGTAGTTCCCTCCACGTCGAATGATGTTGATTTCTTCCCAAGTTTTTTGGCCGACATCGGCGCCCCAACAAGTGCCGGTGAGGCGATCGAAGCTGAACCGCCACACGTTGCGCAGGCCGTAGGCCCAGATTTCGCCGCGGGCGAACTCACTCTGGCCGGCAAACGGGTTGTCTGGCGGAATTCCATAGGGCAGGTTCTTCTCTCGCCGGTTGACATCGATCCGCAAGACCGAGCCGAGCAGGGTATGTAGGTTCTGCCCGTTCATGTGGGGGTCGTTGCCAGCTCCTCCGTCCCCCACGGCGATATAGAGATACCCATCAGGGCCGAATGCCAGCGTACCGCCGTTGTGATTCCAGTAGGGTTGCGCTAAGTCGATCAGCACCTCTTCGCTATCTGGATCGACACGGATGGGGCTACCTGACTGAGTGCGAAATCGTGATACGATCGAGCGCCGCTTCAATTGCTGCGCGTCGCGTTTTGCGGTGTAGTAGACGAACAACTGGCCGTTGTCCGAGAATTGAGGATGGAATGCAAGTCCCAATAGCCCTTCTTCATTTTCGTTAGCGTCGTAGTGGACTCGCCCGCGAATATCGAGGAAGGTTGATAATTGACTCGTTTCAGGATTGTTTTCCAGCAAGTGAATCGAACCGTACTGCGTGGCGATAAACAGCCGGTTATTATGGGAGCCGTCGCCAGTCAGTACTACGGGCAAGAGATTTCGGCGCAGGCCTTGATCTGCTTTTGTGAGCCAGTCCGGCCATTCGAGTTTGGGAAATGCGGGCACGACTTGCACGTCTAGCGGCCGTGTGTCAATCTCAGCAATGCTTCGCTTGGGATAAAGAATCGTCGCAGAAATTAGGATGTGAATAAGAAAATAACGCATAGGCGGCCACACTTCCAAAGCAAATCAGCGGGTGATTACGCTAGCGCATCGAGTACGAGATTACCAACTTCGCTGGTTGTGTAACCCATCTTGCCGGCGTTTTGACTTTTCATCTTGCTGGCCGTGACGTGCATCATGGCGCTCATCACTCGTTCGGCGGCGGCCGTCTGGCCGGCCCGGTCGAGGAGCATGCTTACGGCGTTGATCGTGGCGATGGGGTTGATCTTGCCTGTGCCGGTGTATTTAGGTGCACTGCCACCCATTGGCTCGAACATGCTCACTCCACCCGGCTCTGGGTTGATGTTGCCGCCGGCGGCGACGCCCATGCCGCCTTGGATGATGCCGGAGAGATCCGTGATGATGTCGCCGAACATGTTGGTGGTGACGATCACATCGTAGTATTCCGGATTCTTAACGATCCACATACAGCAGGCATCGACGTGATTGTAGTCCGCCTCGACGTCAGGATATTCCTCGGCGACTTCCTGAAACGCGCGCCACCATAGATCGTGTCCGGTAGTGAGCACATTGGTCTTGGCGACGAGCGTGAGCCTGCGGCCTTTGGGGTTGTTGCGTTTCATGGTGTACTCAAACGCAAAGCGGATGCATCGTTCGCAACCCTTACGCGTGTAGATCGCCGTTTGCGTGGCGACTTCATTCGGAGTGCCCTTGTGCATGAAGCCGCCAGCTCCACAGTAAAGGTCTTCGGTATTCTCACGTACCACGACAAAATCGATATCGTCGGGCCCTTTGTCTTTGAGCGGCGTCTCGACGCCGGGGAATAATTTTACCGGGCGGAGGTTAATGTATTGATCCAGACCGAAGCGCACGTCAAGGAGCAGCTTACGTTCGAGGATGCCCGGAGCCACGTCGGGATGTCCAACAGCGCCGAGCAGAATCGTGTCAAACCGGCGGAGCTGTTCCACGCCATCTGCCGGCAGAGCCTCGCCCGTTTTCAGGAGCCGATCGCCGCCCCAGTCGAGATGGGTAAGTTCGTACGAAAAACCTTCAAGCTTGGCGACAGCTTCCAGGACTTTAACGCCTTCAGCTGCCACTTCTGGGCCGGTGCCGTCACCGCCGATAACTGCAATCTTCATGGATCAATCCGCATAGGGTTCGGAGATAGCGCGTGCAAGAAACAGGACATTGTAATAGCACCTAATGCCGAGCGCCTAGCGCCTCAGCTGTGCATTCTCGCCTGCGGTTCTCCTTCAGCGATAATAATCGCCTCGGCCGTGTAGAGCTCTTCGAGACGGCGATTTACTTCTTCTTCTGGGGCGAAGTGTCTGGCGAGCCGGGTGTAGGTCGTGTGATGCCGGGCTTCGCTCTCAAACAAGCTGCGGTAGAACTCGGCCAGTTCTGGGTCGTCAACATGCTCGGCCAGGGCATTGAACCGTTCGCAGCTTCGCGCTTCGATCAATCCAGCCACCAACAGCCGATCGACGGCCCGCTGGGGTTCTTGTTTGCAAATCAGATCGCCTAACTTGCGCCCGTACTGGCTCGGGCGAATCCGCCTGAACTTGATGCCGCGGCGTTCGAGCAGGTCAAGCACCCTATGAAAATGCTCAAGCTCTTCTTGGACAATCGTCGTCATTTCTCGGCAAAGCTCTCGGTTCTCAACGTAGTGAAAAATTAGATTGAGCGCTGTCCCGGCTGCTTTCTTCTCGCAGTGAGCATGATCGATCAGTATCTGGTCCAGGTGGGCGTCTACCTGGGCCAGCCAACGCGGGTCGGTGGGTGTTTGAAGATGAAGCATTTTTGGATTGCGGATTTCGGAATGCGGATTTGGGATTGCGTCTTATTCAAATATTGTTTTTGGCTTGCTTTTGTATTTGATGCCGATACTGGTAAGCGGCCATTTGAGTGACTCCTGACGGGAAAAGGCGTTTGAGTCTCCAATACCATCGCGCCCTGCGGCCAAGGGCTACATACAGCTTGCCTCGCTCGACGGCGGTCATTGTTTGACGAACGACCTCATCGGCAGTAAGTGGAGACTGTGCCATGTAATTGCTGGCGATGTTTCGATAGGCGATTTCATCGAATTGTCCGTTGACCAATAAATTCGTGGGGAAAAAACCGGGTACTGCGACCGTGACACCAATCTTATGCGGCACGAGTTCGCCATAGAGCGATTCAGAAAGTGTGACGACTGCTGCCTTCGAGGCACAATAGGCTGCCATGGTCGGTGGGGCGATGATGCCGAAAATCGAGGCGATATTGAGTATGTGCCCGCCGGGCGCGGTCTGCTTCAGCCACGGCACCATTGTGTGACAACCGCAAAGTACCCCCCGTAAATTGATGTCGAGTACTCGCATGGCGTGTTCAAGGGGTGCGACACCCACTTCGCCAGCACAACAGACTCCCGCATTATTGATCAAGAGATTGAGTCGTGGCCAATCCTCACGGAGCTTTTCACTCAGTGCGATCCAGGCCTCGGCATCCGTCACGTCAAGCTGTTCCGTTTGCCCGTGACCGCCTTCTGTGGTGAGCAGGCCGAGCGTTTCGTCGGCTGCGGCACCGTCGATATCGGTTACTGCAACGTACCATCCCGCACGTGCCAACCGTAAACAAAACGCCCGTCCTAAACCACTACCTCCGCCGGTAACTAGGGCATAGCGTCGCTGGGAGTCTGTCAGCATAAGTGCCATGATAAAGCAGACTAGCGACTAGAGACCAGAGTCTAGAGGAAAAAAACTTGGAGGTGATGCCGCCATTTCTACTCTTGACTCTAGACTCTAAACTCTAAACTTTGGACTCTAGTCTCTACCCTCTGAGTTTGCCTCGTGGGCATATGCCCGGTACCCTGCAAGGATGATGCTCCGAGAAGTTGCCGTAATTATTCCTGCTTTTAACGAAGAACACGCGTTGCCGCTGGTCTTGCGCGATCTGCCTCCCGTAGGTAAAGTGATTGTGGCCAATAATAACTCCTCAGACGGCACGGCCCGGGTTGCCTTGGATGGCGGCGCCGAAGTGGTCAACGAACCTCGCCGTGGTTACGGATCTGCCTGCTTAGCCGGTTTGGGAGAGCTTGAACGCCTGATTGCTGCTGGGGACGCTGCACCTCGTGCTGTGGTATTTGTCGATGCGGACTACAGCGATCACCCCGATCAGTTGCCAGAGTTGGTAGAACCGATTCTCGCAGGGCGGGCCGATTTTGTGCTAGGCTCCCGGATTTTAGGCGAGCGGGAGCCCGGGGCGATGCCGCCACAAAGTCTCTACGGAAATCGACTAGCTTGTGCGTTGATGCGCCTCTTTTTTGGCATACGCTACACCGATCTGGGGCCCTTTCGAGCGATCGGCTATTCGCAGCTTTGCCGCCTGGAAATGTCGGACACCAATTTTGGCTGGACGGTCGAAATGCAAATCAAAGCCGCCAAAGCGAAGCTACGCACACTCGAAGTTCCGGTGCCTTACCGCCGCCGTATTGGCGTGAGCAAAATTAGCGGCACGGTCCACGGCTCGATCATGGCCGGTACGAAGATTCTCTATACGATTGCTAAGTATGGCCTGTGGCGGCAAAGTAAATAATGTCAGATTCTAATCGCTTCCCAATCAACGCACGGCTAAAAGTCGATGGGCTGTGGCTGCTGATGGTTGCCAGTGCGATCTGCTACGGGGCGCTGGCAACCTTGAGTGATTGGTTTGCTCTTGGCTCAGACGTAAAAGAACGACCCACTCTTGTGATGTTGGGTTTATTTTGTTTTGCGTTTCTTTGCTATGGAGTCGCCCTGTTCCTCGTGGTTCGAGTGCCTGCAAGCCGCAAGTTATTCTTGGGTATTATTGGTAGTTCTTGTCTATTTCGAGTCCTCATGTTGCCTTCGATTCCGATGCATGAGATCGATGTTTACCGTTACATTTGGGATGGTGCTGTTTTTGCCGAAGGGATGAGTCCGTATCGCTATCCACCACAAGACGTACTGATTGCCGCCGCGGATGATGCTCCTGCCGAGAGCGATCTTGCTCGTCTGGTGGCCCTGCGCGCGAGTAGTGAATCGCTCGCAGACAGCTTGGGCCGGATTCATTTCGGTACGTATCCTTCGCCCTATCCTTTGGTTAGCCAAGTGGTTTTCGCCGGCGCCGCTTGGGTGACCCCGGGGGCTGCTTCGTTATTCTCGCGATTGGTTCTGATCAAGGGGCTTTTTGTGCTCTTCGATCTGGCGACTTTGTTGGTGGTGATGGGTTTGGTGAAAGAGGCCGCGATGCACCCTGGCTGGAGTCTGGCGTACGGGTGGTGTCCTCTGCTGATGAAAGAATTTGCCAACAGTGGGCATCTCGATTCGATTGCAATCTTTTTCACGACAGCGGCCGTTTGGCTGCTAGTAAAATCACTACGGCAGGCAGCGGGACTCAAGCTGCTCTATGCGGTCGCGACGGGGAGTGTGCTTGCGCTGGCCATCGGCGCCAAGTTTTACCCTGTCGTGCTGATGCCGCTCTTTGCTGCTTTGTGGTGGCGACGCAGTGGCAAAGGGACGCTGACGGTCGGCGTGTTGTCGGTCGGCGCTGTTTCGCTGGTGCTGCTGTATCCTTTGTTTCGGGGTGATCAAGAACAGCCTCTCGAGGATAAGTCGCCCGCGGTGGCGCATGTAGCTGCGCCTGGCCAACCATTGTCTCCGTTGGCCCCTTCGCAGTCGGCGGTCGCGGAGTCGATGGCACCTCGGGCTTCCGATCCATCTGCCGGGATCCGCACATTCTTGAAACATTGGGAGATGAACGATCTTATTTTCATGGTCGTGTTAGAAAACCTGCGTTTGCAAGCCAAGGTGGAAGCCCGCCAAAAACCGTGGTTTGCGGTGACGCCTGATGCCTGGTCGCTAGCCACCATGAAATATTGGGTGACTTGGGCCGACTGGATCTCTACGAAGCTGCATCCTGACCAGCCCCAGCTCTCCGCCAAAGACCTTCACGCGCCGGAGAATTTAAGAGCCGAATCGTTTCTGCTTGCGCGGATCGTAACGGGAGGTTTGTTTGCTCTCCTGGCCTGCTGGCTGGCCTGGCGCGCGGCGGGGCAGGGCGAGCCTCGCGAGTGGTGCCGAGCGGCGATGCTGACGCTGGCTTGGTTCTGGCTGACGTGTCCGACGCAAAATCCGTGGTACTGGTGCTGGATACTGCCGCTGCTGCCGTTCGCCCGTTATCGCACTTGGTACGTCTTGGGTGCCATGACATTGCTCTACTATCTACGGTTTTGGTTATCTGCTCATTTTGTAGAGCCACCCGTGGCAGTCGAGTTATTCAATCAGAAAATTGTGCTCAGCAATACCTACGATGGGCCCCATTTCTTTTACTTCGTGATGGCTTGGGTAGAATTCGCCCCGTGTTTGGTCGCCCTCGGAATAGAGTGGCTGCTGGATCGGCGATCGAAACTCAGATTCTGAAGCTCTCAGCGGTCAGTGATTGCTCTGCATAGTGCTTTGCTAGCACGAATCGGCGTCAGCGCTCACCTCGGTTGTCGATACACTTCTAGCCCGCCTATTTCATCCGTGTCTGCTCCGGCGGACTAAGTCCACCTCGCCGACCCAAGCTGCGCTTCGGTGCCCGAACGGATGAAATATCCGGGCTAGCCCTTTCCCGTTGTTTTTTCGACGTGTCTCTGGTGCGAAAACTATGCGACGACGTTCTCCAAAATTTGTCTTGAGCGCTAGCTGGGGGCTTTTTCTGCTTAGCTCCGCAGTCGCACTTGCGGCGAGTGGGACGCGCAACGAGCCATTTCCGACCGCTCGTGCCAACGGGGCGGCTGGTCAGTTGTTGGATAAACCAATGAGGCCGTTCGCCAGTCCTTACCAGCCGACTGCCCAGTTGCAAGCGGCTCAGACGCTGAAACAGGTCGCAGTTCTTCAGATACCAAAGTCGTTCAGACACACAGGGGGGTTATTCCCTTGTCGCCCAATACCCGCCGCGTGCATGGTCGAAACTAGCTGCCCGGCCCAAGGGGCTGGTCTCCAGCTTTCCGTCTT
>Ga0115002_10002551_pt1 | contig 23620 bp, 22 predicted proteins | sample ArcticOcean_MG_C_8_FD_89576 | JGI IMG/M metagenome (GOLD analysis project Ga0115002, IMG submission 89576) | Marine microbial communities from western Arctic Ocean - ArcticOcean_MG_CB11_86 | ecosystem: Environmental > Aquatic > Marine > Oceanic | place: Arctic Ocean: Canada Basin | collected... | reverse complement strand
CGACTAAAAGTTCGCCGTAACATCCCGCCATCTCCCAAGCACAATTTACCTTTCAAAAGGTTATCCCAATGCGTAGTCATTACTGTGGTCAGATAGACCGTTCCCTTATCGGCAAAGAAATAGCTGTAGCTGGTTGGCTGCATCGTAGAAGAGATCATGGTGGCGTGATATTTGTGGATTTAAGGGATCGTGAGGGGCTTCTCCAGGTGGTTTTTGATCCCGATGATCCTGAGATGTTTGCCCAAGCCGAACGTCTTCGTGGTGAGTATGTGTTATCTGTCCAGGGTACTTTGAGGGCACGGCCAGAGGGAACCATTAATCGCGAATTGCCTACAGGGGAGGTTGAGTTGCTCGCAAAAGAACTCACGGTTCTTAATAGATCAAAGACGCCGCCTTTTCATCATGAAGAAAAGGCGAGCGAAGAAACTAGACTTCGTTATAGATATCTTGATCTCCGTGGTGAAGTGATGCAGCGGAATTTGCGTTTACGTCATGCTGTAACAAAGGCGATCAGACATTTTTTGGATGAGAGTGACTTTTTAGAGATTGAAACACCGCTTCTTTCCAAGACTACTCCAGAAGGCGCTAGAGATTACCTTGTCCCAAGCCGAACGCATCCTGGACAGTTTTTTGCTTTACCTCAATCGCCACAACTTATGAAACAGTTGCTCATGATGTCGGGATTTGATCGTTACTATCAGGTCGTTAAGTGTTTTCGAGACGAGGATCTAAGGGCAGATCGTCAACCAGAGTTTACTCAAGTCGATATTGAAACGTCGTTTATGGATGAAGATGCCATCATGTGGCTCATGGAGGCCTTGATTCGACAAACCTTCAAAACTGTTCTTGATGTAAATTTACCCGATCCATTGCCGCGTCTAACATATGCGGAAGCAATGAATCTCTATGGTAGTGATGCGCCAGATCTTCGCAATCCGCTTATTCTTACCGAGGTTAGTGATCTTTTTGAAGGGGTAGAATTCAAAGTGTTCGCGGGCCCTGCAATTGACCCTAATAGCAGGGTTGCAGCTCTCAGGGTGCCTGACGGCGTGACTCTTAGCCGTAAGGAAATTGACAATTATACGGGGCTGGTTGGGCGCTATGGCGCAAAGGGGTTGGCTTATATAAAGGTTAATGATCGGGCTGCTGGAAAAGATGGTCTTCAGTCACCAATCTTGAAGTTTCTGCCACCTGAAGTGGTTGAGAGTGTTCTTAAACGCGTGGGTGCAGAGACCGGAGATCTTGTATTTTTTGGGGCCGACAAGAAGCGCATCGTAAACGATAGTTTGGGCGCTTTGCGTGATCAACTTGGTAGAGATCGCAGCCTGCTTGCAGATCAGTGGAAGGCTCTTTGGATAGTTGATTTTCCAATGTTTGAGGAGGATTCAGGCGGTAGTTTGACTCCCTCACATCACCCATTTACTGCACCGAGAGTTAGTGATTCTGCAGAGTTAAAAAAGAACCCTAGAGACTCGCTTTCTCGAGCTTATGACATGGTGGTGAATGGAACAGAGATTGGTGGTGGGTCTATTAGAATTCATTCTTCTGAGATGCAATCTGCTGTGTTTGAATTGCTTGGGATAGAGCCAGAAGAAGCTCAATCAAAATTTGGTTTTTTGTTGACTGCGATGGAGTACGGGTGTCCGCCCCATGGAGGCATAGCTTTTGGGCTTGATCGACTGGTCATGCTAATGGCTGGTGCTGAGAGTATTCGCGATGTGATTGCATTTCCAAAAACGCAGTCTGCTAGTGATCTGCTCACGGGTGCGCCTAGCGCAGCAAGTGCTGCTCAGATCAAGGAACTCGGAATTCGATTTCGTTCTCCTGGCTGAAGCCAAATATGTCCCAGCACCATCGCCCTGAGTCAGTGCTGGTGGTGATACACACTCCTGAATACGAGTGTTTGCTGCTTGAGCGAGTTAGTCCTAGTGGTTTCTGGCAATCAGTTACTGGGACATTACAATGGGGAGAGAGCCCACAGGAAGCCGCTAAAAGGGAGGTTTTTGAGGAAACGGGGCTTGAATCATTAGGACTCTGGAATGCTGGAATACAGAGGTCTTTTCCGATACTTCCAGAGTGGGCAGATCGTTATGCAGAGGATGTTAAAGAGAATATTGAACACTTTTGGTACCTAAAGATTCCAACTGCTTGTCAGGTAACCTTAAGTCCTACAGAGCATGTTTCCTATCGTTGGGAAGTTCTCGAGAAGGCTGTTCAGACAGTAGCTTCATGGACTAATCGAGAAGCCTTAAAACGATTGAGCTATGATCCTGATGGTTAGCGTTCTCAGACTGTCTAGTGCCTTCCGTTGCGTTCCTTAGCGCGTCTGAGCTAGGTCCGTCAGCTCATAAATTAGCTTCAAAGCCTCTCGCGGTGATAGATCATTTGGGTCGACATTTAGCAGTTTTTCAGTGAGTTTATCTCTCGGAGCGGCCTCCCTTAAAACCTGTGACTCAAAGGCAATTTCAGTTTGGAATGTCTGAATGCCGTTCTCATGTTCCCGTTGCTCGAGAGTGGTTAGGTAGTCACGAGCGAGCTCGATGACGTTTTTAGGAACGCCTGCTAGACGAGCAACCTGTAGTCCGTAACTTTGATTTGCTGGCCCATCTTTTACGCTATGAAGAAAAATGAGTTCATCACCATGTTCGATAGCATCCAGATGAACGTTTGCACACGCAGGCAAAGAATCTGGCAAGCTTGTCAACTCGAAATAGTGAGTAGCAAATAACGTAAAGGCTCGCGACTCTTTAGAAATGTGATGAGCCGCAGCCCAGGCTAATGACAATCCATCAAATGTACTAGTACCACGACCAACCTCGTCCATTAGAACTAGGCTAAAAGCGGTCGAATTATTAAGAATATTTGCAGTTTCCGTCATTTCCACCATGAAGGTTGATCGACCTCCGGTAATATCGTCTGCTGCGCCAATTCGAGTAAAAATTCTGTCAATAGGGCCGAGCCGAGCATTCATTGCTGGAACATAACTGCCGATATAAGCGAGAATGACAATTAGAGCCGTTTGGCGCATATAGGTTGATTTCCCGCCCATATTAGGCCCGGTGATTATCATCATTCGACGCTCATCATTAAGGTCAAGGTTGTTTGGAACAAACGGCTCAGAGCGTGCTAACTCGACGGCTACATGTCTGCCTTTGTCATAGCTGATTCCGGGCTCATCAGTTAGCTCAGGCTTAGCAAGACTCAGCTCCTGTGCCCGTTGCGCCAAGTTGACTAGCGTGTCGATTTCTGCAGCATTTTGTGCTGTTTTTTGAAGCTCAGTCAATGCGTCATTTAATTGATCAAGGATAGTTTCATAGAGGAAGTGTTCTCGGCTTAAGGCCCGCTCCTTTGCACTTAACACTTTGTCTTCAAATTCTTTTAATTCAGGGGTTATAAAACGCTCTGCCCCCTTGAGTGTTTGTCGACGAACATACTCATCTGGTGGAGAACCAGCCTGGGACTTGCTGATTTCAATGTAGTAGCCATGAACTCTGTTGTATCCGAGCTTTAGATTGCTGAGCCCGGTACGTTCTCGTTCACGCAGTTCTAAATTATCAAGATATTGATTTGCATCAGCGTTGATGTCGCGTAGATCGTCCAGCTCAGCGTCAAAACCTGATGCAATGACTCCACCGTCTTTCAAGAGTCCAGGTGGCTCCTTAACTATTGCTGATTTGAGAAAATCATATTCTTGGCTATGAGAGTTACAACTGCGGGCAAGGGTCATTAATAAAGGTGATTCCATTTTGCTGATCGCTCTTGTCAGCTCAGGTAACGCCTCTAAGGCTTGTCGCAGTTGTGCTAAGTCTCTTGGTCGGGCGGAACGTAGAGCAACTCGCGCTAGAATTCTCTCCATATCGCCAATTTCACTGAGAGGGTGTAGTAACCTCTCCGTAGCTTTTGGTTTGATAAGCGTTTCAATCGCCTGTTGCCGCTGTTTAAGGATGCCTCGATCTCGAATTGGTCGGTTTAGCCACCTTCTTAGTAGCCGGCTTCCCATTGGGGTCGCACATCGGTCCATTAGGCCAGCCAGGGAGTATTCATTACCGGCTGTCGCGCCAATTTCAATCTCCAGGTTTCGTCGAGTCTCTGCATCCATGATGACCCCATCCTCTCGGCGTTCCCGAGTCAGGCCTCGCAGGTGAGGGACCGCTGAACGTTGGGTGTCTTTTACGTACTGGAGTAGGCAGCCTGCTGCCCCCACAGCCACCGTTGCATCTTGCGCGTCAAATCCTGATAAATCGCGAGTGCCAAATTGCTTGCAAAGTGCTATCTGTGCTGACTTATAATCGAAATGCCAGGGCGCGCGTCTTCTTAGTCCTTCCATGGATTCTAGCCATGCGGGTAAAAGTGCGTCTTCTTCAATCAATATCTCCGCGGGCCGAAGTCGTTCTAGTTCTCCCTGCAAGCTTTGCAAGTCCTCAACCTCTGTTAGTGAGAACTGGCCACTAGAAAGGTCTAGCCAAGATAGTCCAATAAGTGGGTTAGACAGGTTGATCGATGCTAAATGCTGGGTTTGGTGATTTTCTAGTAATGCTTCATCGGTAAGGGTACCAGGCGTGATCACTCGGACCACCTCGCGATCTACAAGCCCTTTAGCAGTTGCAGAATTTCCAACTTGTTCGCATATTGCGACAGATTCGCCTAATCGCACTAAGCGAGCAAGATAGTTATCGACTGCATGTGCAGGCACACCTGCCATTGGAACTGGCTTGCCATTCGATTGACCGCGGCTGGTGAGAGTAATGTCCATAAGCTTGGCTGCTCGACGTGCATCGTCGTAGAACAATTCGTAAAAATCACCCATTCTGTAGAAAAGCAATATATCGGGGTTCTGAGCCTTAAGTCCCAGGTATTGCTTCATCATGGGGGTATGTTTTTTGTCCAAAATTATTCTTTTATAGGCTTGTTGGTATCTTATTGTAATCTCGTTTCTTCTTTTTTTGATGTGGTATCCAAGTATTGCGCTGTCTGTTTGCGATAAGGTGGTAAGGCGGTAAGGTGGTCAAGCAGGTACCATCTGGTACATGCGCATCATGCATTTGGAATTTGGGCAACATCTATATGGCGGTGCCGCTCAGGTTCGCTATCTTATTAAGGGTCTATCCGACTGCGGGATTGAAAATATCCTCGTGTGTCCCTTGAATAGCGAGATTGCTAAAGTTACCTGCGCCACCGAAGTAGTGGAGTTATCAATTAGTGGCGATTTAGATTTGCGATTGCCGATTCGCTTGAAAAACTTAATTAGTTTGTATGACCCTTCGGTGGTCCATGCTCACTCACGACGTGGGGCAGATACAGTAGGTGGATGGACTTCTCGTTTCATGGGTGTACCTGCCGTGCTAACGCGAAGGGTGGATAATCGCGAAGTAGCGTTTTGGGCAAGGTTTAAATACTTTCCTTATCACGCGATAGCAGCGATTTCTTCTGCCGTTGAGAAAGAGTTGTTGAGTCATGTAGGATTGCCAAGATCTCACGTTCATAAAGTACCTAGCGCCGTGGATACGGAGAGATACTCTCCTGTTAAAAACCGCACTAAATTGGCCGAAGTGGCCGGTCTGGACCCATCCGCATTTATAATTGGAATAGTTGCGCAATTTATTCCGCGCAAGGGACATGCCGTACTGTTTAAATGCTTGCCGGAACTTTTTTCCCGATTCCCGCAGGCTCGTTTATTGTGTTTTGGTCAAGGGCCTTTAGAGGGTAGTCTGAGGAAAGACTTGATTGCCCGGGGTCTTGACTCTCAGGTGAAGTTTCTCGGATTTCGAGCGGACCTGCCAGACCTAATACCTGAGCTTGATTTGCTCGTTCATCCGGCGAAACAGGAGGGTCTAGGGGTTGCGATCATGGAGGCTATGAGTTCCGGTGTGCCAGTGATCACCTCTACCGCCGGAGGTATGACCGATCTTCTAGAAGATCAGGTTCATGGCCTGACGTTTGAGTCTGAAGACAAGTCTGGTTTATTAAATGCAATGGTACGCCTTCTCTCTGATTCAGGGCTGAGAATGCGTTTTAAGACTGCTGGTAGGAAACGCGTTCAGGACCAATTTTCAGTTGAGAAAATGACTCGTCGGTATGTCGAAATTTATAATCAAGTGCTTAGATCATCATGAAGTCTACGGACACGAAGTTAGAAGTTCTCGCGCGTTCGCTTGGCGAAGCTTTGCTGTTCCGTGGCGCTCGAGTAGCTTGCGCAGAGTCGTGTACTGGCGGCTGGATTAGCAAGGTGCTTACTGATATTCCGGGGAGTTCGGCCTGGTTTGGATGGGGTCTTGTGGCGTATGCTAACGATGCTAAAAAAGAAGCTCTGGGCGTGCCTGAAACAATATTAAGTGAGCACGGGGCTGTGAGTGAACCAGTCGTGATTGCTATGGCGAAAGGGATTCAAAATATGGCCGCTGCGGAGTTTTCTGTGGCAGTCAGCGGTATAGCAGGACCCGGTGGTAAAACTGACGAGAGTCCGGTTGGTACAGTTTGGTTTGCCTATGGAAGTCCCCAAAATATTCAAACCGATTGCCGTCATTTTGACGGAGACCGTGAATCTGTGCGTCGGCAGAGTGTTGCGCATGCCCTTACGAGTTTGTTGATAATTGTTAGAAAAACTAACTGAATTGAATAAAGGGCCAGTTGGGTTTTATTATATTTATCTTAGTATTGATCTTGAAATAGAACTGTATATAATTCCAGTAACTGAATTTATATACAGTTAATTAGTATAGATGAATTAACCTTTAGGCAACAGTTCATATTGACCTTTTTAAGGGGTTTTTAAAAAAAATTGACGACTGCTATGAAGATGAAAACTGTGAAATAATCAAGGTAATTAAAGCTTCGTTCGATTCTCTCAAAACGGAAAACTATATGGATGACAACCGACAAAAGGCACTAGAAGCGGCACTGGGACAGATAGACAAACAGTTTGGCCAAGGTTCGGTCATGCGTATGGGTGACGATATAACATCACGAAAGTTTGATGTGATCCCTACCGGTTCTCTTGGGCTCGATGTAGCCTTAGGCATTGGAGGGCTTCCGAAGGGGCGCGTAGTAGAAATTTACGGTCCTGAGTCTTCTGGTAAAACCACACTTACTCTCCAGGTTATTGCTGAAGCGCAGAAGATGGGTGGAACAGCTGCCTTTGTGGATGCAGAACACGCCCTTGATCCAATCTATGCAGAAAAAGTTGGCGTGAATATCAAGGAGCTATTGATATCTCAACCGGATACGGGGGAGCAGGCTCTAGAGATTACCGACATGCTCGTCAGGTCTGGTGCGGTGGATATCATTGTTATTGACTCCGTGGCCGCACTAACGCCAAAAGCCGAGATAGAGGGGGAGATGGGCGATACACACGTTGGTTTGCAGGCGCGCCTAATGTCACAGGCACTGCGAAAACTTACTGGAAATATCAAGCGGTCCAACTGCATGGTTGTTTTTATCAATCAGATTCGCTACAAAATTGGAGTCATGTTTGGTAGCCCCGAGACGACTACCGGGGGTAACGCCCTAAAGTTCTACGCTTCAGTGCGACTAGATATCCGGCGCATCGGTGCTATCAAGAAAGCTGATGAGGTTCTTGGGAATCAAACTCGTGTCAAGGTGGTTAAGAATAAAATGGCTCCACCATTCAAAATGGCAGAGTTTGAGATTATTTATGGCCATGGTATTTCCCGTGAAGGCGAGATGATTGATATGGGGGTCAAAGAAGACATCGTAGAAAAATCTGGCTCATGGTATAGCTATCAGGGCGATCGCATAGGACAAGGTAAAGAGAACGGCCGCGATTATTTACTTAAGAATCCTGAGAAAACTGCACAAATTCAAGCCCAGCTTCGTGCGAAGCTCCTGCCGAGCGAGGTGGCTGAGTCCCCAGCAGAAGAGGCGAAGGATGCCACTGTCAAGTAAGCCTGAGCTAACTAGCAATTCTTCACCAGCGCATGGTAAGGCTTGTCGAAAGAAGGCGCTTGATTTGCTGGCCCGAAGGGAACACAGCAGGTTAGAGTTGCAACGGAAGCTTTCTGCTCGTGCCTATAGCCGGGATATAATTGATGGAGTGCTTGATGATTTAGAGGTGGAGGGACTTCTTGAGGAAGCAAGATTTGTAGAGAGTTTCATACGAGCGCGTATAGGTAAAGGACAGGGACCAACTCGAATCCAAGCAGACCTAATTCAACGCGGTATCGCTAAGGCAAACATCCAGACAGGCTTAGTAGATGTACGACAGGACTGGGGTAGGCTAGCCTCAGGTGTTAGATGCAAACGTTTTGGGGTAACGGGGCCTCGGGAGTTTTCTGAACGGGTGCGTCAAATGCGGTTTCTCCAATATCGTGGTTTCGACAGGGACCAAATAGACATGGCACTGGATCTTGCAGCTGATTCCGATTAGCTTGCCGAATTGGTTGCCTCTAAAGAAGGACATATGAATCGGACTACCAGCGAGCTTCGCCAAGCATTCCTGGATTTTTTTGAGGATCGGGGTCATGAGATTGTCCCGAGCTCTTCCCTCGTGCCGGGAAACGATCCAACCCTGTTATTTACTAATGCCGGTATGGTTCAGTTTAAAGATGTTTTGCTTGGTCAGGAGAGTCGCAAGACTCTTCGAGCAGTGACTTCCCAGCGGTGTGTTCGTGCTGGGGGTAAACACAATGATTTGGAGAATGTGGGCTATACAGCTCGGCACCATACGTTTTTTGAAATGATGGGTAATTTTAGTTTTGGAGACTATTTCAAGCATGATGCGATTCACTATGCTTGGGAATTTGTAACCGAAGTGTTGGGGATTCCTCCCGAACGATTGTGGTGCACCGTTTACGAACAAGATGATGAGGCGGCAGATATCTGGTTGAAAGATATTGGTATTGATTTTAAACGGTTTACACGCCTTGGCGAGAAGGATAATTTTTGGACGATGGGCGAGACAGGCCCATGCGGTCCTTGCAGTGAGATTTTCTATGATCATGGACCGGATGTTCCTGGCGGACCACCAGGCTCACCTGATGAAGATGGTGACCGCTATGTAGAAATTTGGAATCTCGTCTTTATGCAGTTTGACCGTGATGGCTCAGGCCAATTAACGCCCTTACCCAAGCCTTCAGTGGATACCGGTATGGGTTTGGAGCGAGTCGCTGCAGTTATGCAAGGAGTACATTCCAATTACGAAACGGACCTGTTTGCGAATCTTATTCAGGCCGTAATGAAAGCAACCAACACGAAAGATTCGACAGACAAGTCTTTATGCGTGATTGCTGACCATATAAGGGCTTGTTCTTTTCTCATAACAGATGGCGTGTTACCGGGAAATGAAAAACGTAGTTATGTTTTGCGTAGAATTATTCGTAGAGCAATTCGGCATGGTTACATGCTTGGTATGGAGAAGCCTTTTTTCCACAAGTTAGTAAGACCACTTGAGAGTGAAATGGGTGAGGCCTATCCGGAATTAAGCTCTCAAAGAGAACATATTGAGCGAGTATTACTTCAGGAAGAAAAACGGTTTGCAGAGACACTTTCTCAGGGCATGAAAATATTGGAGTCAGTTATTGAAGAGCGCCCTGAAGACGGAGTAGTTTCTGGTGAGACCGTTTTTAAGCTTTACGATACTTTTGGGTTCCCAAAGGATCTCACTGCGGATTTCTTAAGAGAGAGGGGTCTCAGTATCGATGAAACGGGATTCGAAACGCATATGGCAGTGCAACGGCAGCGTGCCCGGGATCAGAGTCGGTTTAGCGTCTATGGTGCAGCAACACCCTCTCTTGAAGAGAAAACTGAATTTGTTGGTTATGACACCCTCGAATCGTCAGGAACGGTTATCGCACTGTTCTCAGAGGGAATACCTGTCCAGACACTTGAATCAGGGGATACTGGTGCCGTTGTTCTCGACAAGACACCTTTTTACGCGGAAAGCGGAGGCCAAGTGGGCGATGCTGGGTTGCTTAGCAGCGGTAGCTCAGCTTTTCGTGTTGAGGACAGCATCAAATTTGGTCATTCCTACGGGCACTTAGGTGCAGTGGAAGATGGTCGTATTGAGATCGGGGATGTTCTCAAGGCGACTGTTGATGATAAACGCAGGGCGGCTATCACTCTGAATCACTCTGCTACGCATCTCTTGCATGCCGCGCTTCGAACTGTTTTAGGCAACCACGTTCAGCAGAAGGGCTCTCTTGTTGCGTCAGATAGATTACGTTTTGACTTCTCGCATAACGGGGTAGTTGGTAGTAATGAGTTGCATGTAATAGAAACGTTAGTTAATGAACAAATTCGTCTAAATTCCTCCGCAGAAACAAAAGAGATGAGATATAAAGATGCGATTACCAGTGGGGCAATCGCTTTTTTCGGCGATAAGTATGCTGAGGATGTTCGCGTCTTAAAGCTTGGAGATTTTTCAACAGAACTATGCGGAGGGACCCATGTTGGGCGTGCAGGAGATATTGGATTATTTAAGATAACTTCGGAGTCAGGCATTGCCTCGGGCGTGCGTAGAGTCGAGGCTGTAACCGGAGCAGGTGCTTTGGAATGGGTTGATTCTGGTGAGACGCTGCTTAGCAATGTGTCGGAGTTAGTCAAAGGCGGGCGTGGAGAGCTTACGGAGAAGGTTGCTCAGCTTATGGACCGTAATCGCAGTCTTGAGAGGGAGGTGCAGGCGCTTAAGGGTAAGCTTGCGAGCGGTGGTGCACGAGATTTGATCTCCGAGGCGATAGACGTAGATGGTATAAAAGTTATAGCAGCGAGGATCGATGGCGCTGATTCCCGTACCCTACGAGAGGTCGCCGATAAGCTTCGTGATCAACTGGGTTCGAGCGTGGTGGTTCTGGGTGCTGTGGAAGGTGACAAGGTGAGACTCGTAGCCGGAGTATCCAAGGACCTTACCGATTCATTGAAAGCGGGCCATCTTATTGGGCCTGTAGCTAAATGCGTTGGCGGAAAAGGTGGAGGCCGACCCGATTTTGCGCAAGCAGGAGGGACTCTCCCGGATAAACTCGATGAGGCGCTTGCTCTTGTTTTGGGGCAGGTTTCCGTTGCGTTAAGTTGATCTTCCTAGATAGCACCTAACTCCTGGCCCTTAGGGACGAAAAATACATTACCATAGTGTTACCGAGCCTTATCCAGAGGATGGTTCGGGTAGAGGGAAGATTGACTTTAAAAACATTAAAAAATGTAGGTCGATCTAGTCATGGAAATCTGGGGGGTTTTACGGATTTGACTCTTCTCAGGTAGAAGGATGGCTGCTGAACCCTTGTCTAGAAAACTGTACCGAAGAGTACAGACAGGCGGTCGGCAGCGAGACCAAGAAGGAGTTTGGCTATGCTTATCTTGACCAGGCGGGTGGGGGAGACGATTATGATCGGAGACGATGTAACTATTACTGTTCTCGGTGTGAAAGGGAATCAGACTCGTTTAGGAGTGACTGCTCCAAAAGAGGTTGCTGTTCATCGAGAAGAGATATTCAATCGCATTAAAAGTGAGCAGGCGGATGGAGAATTGATTTGTCCGGAAGCTGTGGGCGTCGACCACTAGCTTGCATTAATAATTTTTGGCGAATGTGGTGAGTCCGCAGGTTGTCTAATTGTTGCGATTCCATGCCTTAATCGTTAGATTTTGGTACTTAATGTTTCATAAAAGAGTTTTATGATTACATGTGTATCAGAATAATAATAGAATCTAAAATCTAAATTCTAGCTAGTGTTTTTCTCTAATTTCCAATGTTATAAATTCTTCAAAATTTGCTATCGTTGATTTTTGAGATTACTCAAGACACGACAGTCGACTATTACTAGCTAACGGACAGAAGCTGAAAAAAGATCTAAAAGACTCTTGCCTAAATTAAACTTTTCTTTGACAACACGCATTTTCCCCAAGCTTGCTAATTAATGATATAAAGCCAAAATTGGCTAGAAATATGTCAGCAGTAGTTATATATCTCACCTACCGGCATGGTCACCTGTGTACCCCTTTGAGAAGATTTAGAACAGACAGTTAGAGTAATGATTTATACTGTCTCTTTTTAGAGTTGAATACGATAGAAACTAGAGGAATTTGCCCTACTAGAGCGATTTAAGAGATCTATAAATACCCTTAAATTTATAATAAAATCAATGCGTTGGAGAGGTGGCTGAGTGGTCGAAAGCGCTCCCCTGCTAAGGGAGTAAGGGTTAATCGCCCTTCGAGGGTTCGAATCCCTCCCTCTCCGCCAACTGAGACAAAGAGTTATGCCTATAAACCTCAAAGTATATGCTCCCGCAGGATGTTCTGTTAAGTCGATTAAAGAAAAAAAAAGTTTTTTCAGGTTTCGTTGTAAAATTACTTATATAAAAAATGACCTGCCAAGCGTGGAGAAGAGTTTTTTAATTCCCAGAGGGAAGACCGAAAAATCCGTAGAAGGAAATCAATGGGAGTTTTGTTGGCTGTAAAAAAATTTTGGTGGAAAAAAGCACCGCAATTTTTTTCTTTAGTGGAGTTAATGCGGTCGATTACTAAAGGTCATCAACTCCCATTATATGGCATGTTTTTATTAGCTATGCTTGTTCCTAGCGGGGGTTTTGGGCAGATCGGACAGAGTTGGCAGGAACGTGCAGAGGCCGGCAGTCCCTTTGCTCAGAATAATCTTGGCATTATGTATGCTCAAGGTGAAGGAGTCCCTGAGAATGATGTTGAAGCGATTAAATGGTTTCGTTTAGCGGCTGAACAGGGGCATACAGGTGCGCAATACAGCCTTGGGGTAATGTATGCAGCCGGTAATGGTGTTTCCCAAAGTTATATTATCGCTTATGCCTGGTGGAATATCGCAGCAATGTCAGGCCATAAAAATGCGTCAAGAAATTTATTGGTTATAGAGAGACGGCTGGAACCTTCTGAAATAGAAAAAGCACAAGCTTTATCTCTAGAATTAAGCAAGACAATTCAACAAAAGCCTGAAGAGGAATAATGTGTCTATGAATGCAAAGCATTTTTCTATATAGCTGCGACCTTACTTGCTAACTATGCAACTTGAGTAGTGTGATTAAAAAATAAGGTCTCTTAGATGGTTCTCAGTAATATCGGTGTATTGGCACGGTTGGGAGTGCTTTTACTTTTAGGGGCCACAGGATGCGGTGGTGGCGGTTCGGGATCATCTGGAAACAGCGTGGGAACAGTTACCAACGGAGGCGATCAATCCGGAGGTACGGTTTATTCAACGTCTAATACTTACTGCGATCTAAGTGAACTTTCCTACAACAATGATGAATCAGTTAATGCGAATAGTGACTTTACTTGGACATGCAATATACAGAATAGGGTGTTATCAGCAAATGGCATTCCTAATCACGAAGTTGGCACTTTTCCAAATACTAATAACCCTAATACTATTAGCGTCCAGAATATTGCAAAAACATTCACCGTCAATCCATCTGCTATTTCTACTGATGGCACCTCGGCTCAGGTAGTCGCCTATGCGCTAAACGGCATTAAATTTGATCCAGGCACAGCTGGACGTTGTAATAATTCAGGAGTTTGTAGTCTGGCAGGAGGCTCAGGAGCTTGGAACATTGAAGCGTTAGGTCATGACACATTCGATTTTGGTGATGACATGAATCACGCTCATGTGCAGCCAACCGGAGCCTATCATTACCATGGTATGCCAGAGCGCTACCTCACCAAATTAGGGAAAGGCGAAGCTATGACTTTTGTAGCATGGTCCTTAGATGGGTTTCCGGTCTATGCACGTTATGGTTATAGCGCAGCAGGTGATGCCAATAGTGTTATTAAAGTATTAACTTCAAGCTGGAGGCTAAAGTCATCAGGGGATATTGGTAGACCTTCAACCAAATCTCATGATAGTAGCCCTATTTCACTAGGAGCATTTACCCAAGACTATGAGTACATAGCGAATCTCGGAGATTTGGATAAATGTAATGGCCGTGTTGGTGTAACGCCGGAATTCCTGGGAGGGATTTATTACTATGTAATCACTGATTCTTTTCCCTACGCTCCACGCTGCCTTATAGGCTCTTTCGCGCGGTAAAGCTATAAAAATTATTCAACAATTGCTTGGTAGACAGTATTCACGAACCTATCTCGAAGGCGTCCGGAATCTCTTGGAATTCGTTGGGACATAAAAATGCCAATCAGTGCCTCATCAGGGTCCACAAAAAATCTCGTGTTGAAGATTCCACCCCAGTAATAGGTGCCTTGGGATTTTGAGTCGCCTGTCATACTTGGCTCTTCAACAATTGCAAAACCCAGCCCGAATTTAATGCCAGGTTCAACACTTAGAGAGCCGATATTGTTTCGAGTCATCATTTGAACCGTTTTCGGGCTTAATAGCCGAATACCATTAAGCTCGCCGCCATTTAGGAACATCTGCAGAAGCCGCAGATAGTCAGGTGCTGTTGAAACCAGTCCGGCACCCCCAGAGTAATAAGTTTGTGGTTCGCTATGGTGGTATGTAGGAGAGAAGGAGACATAACCATCTTCTACGGGTTCTGTTACCTCATGAATGCTGCCATCTTCTCCCGGAGAGTAGAGTGCAGTCAGGCGTTCAAGCTTAGAGTTTGGGAGATAGAAGTGAGTATCAGTCATCCCGAGAGGTTTAAAAATACGATTTTCAAAGAACTCAGTAAGAGACATTCCGGATACGACCTCTACCAAGTGACCTAGCACGTCAATCGAAAGCCCATAAGCGAATTCTGAACCTGGTTCAAAGAGCAGTGGTAGCTTGCCTAGCTTGCTACTCAGGTCAGCTATTTTGCTGTCAGTTTCTGAAAGTCCATCGGAAATTCCCGAGTCCTTGTACATCTGAGAAAGGCGAGCTCGTCGATTAGTGTTGCTAATGAATTTATAACTGATACCAGAGGTATGTGTGAGTAACTGCTGAATAGTTATTTCTCTCTTACTTTCTGAAGATTCAGAGTCTTCAGAAAGAATACGAGGATTTTCAAATTCAGGAATAAAAAGGGATACGGGATCAGTGAGGAAAAAGTGCCCTTCCTCATAGAGCATCATAATGGCTAAGCTCGTAATAGGCTTTGTCATTGAGGCAATACGAAAAAGATCGTCATGCCGCATGGGCTTTGCATCGGCAATGTCAGCCATTCCGTAGGATTTCATGAGTGCGATTTGACCATACCGAGCAACTAAGGCGACTGCTCCGGCGATTATCTGTTCCTCTATCGCTTCCTCAATTACATGATCTATTCGTTGTAGACGAACGGAAGAAAGTCCCACTTGATCCGGGCTAGTAATTTGAATTTCCTGAGCAAGGAGAGCATTAGGGGCAAAGGCATAACCTATACATAGACTTAACAACATCAGAGTTATGACAGCCACCTCACGATAAATTGACATAAACTTCTCCCTGTTTTTTTTGCTAATTATCAAAATTGAACAAGCTATCTCCACTTAGCCTGTAACCCGTCCACTCATCCATGGCTTGAGCTCCGAGTTTTTTATAAAAGCCAATTGCTGATTCATTCCAGTTGAGAACCGACCATTCGAGACGACCGCAGTCACGCTCAAGAGCCAGTTGAGCTACTTTGCGAAATAATGCTTTGCCAAATCCTTTGCCTCGCATCTCTGGTTTCACATAGAGATCTTCCAGATAGAGTCCGGGCAGGCCCATGAAGGTCGAGAACGTATGAAAAAATAACGCGAAACCTACGGGTTTCATGTCATATTCGGCTATAAAAACTTCCGCATAAGGGCGCGTACTAAAAAGAAAATTTTCTAGTGATTTTTCATCAGCTATGACTTCATCAGTCAATTTCTCATACTCAGCCAGATCTTTTATAAAGCTTAGGATAGTACTGACGTCCTGTTTTTCAGCTAGACGTATCAATATTTCAGATGATGAATTATTTGATTGTAGTGTCGAGGACATATTTTTAGAAATGCCTTTGTGATGGATTAGACTTGTGGGCTAGATTATAGGGCGTGTTTTCTGTGCTTAGGTAACTAAGTTGTTGACTTGATGTTTTCTACTGGCCACTGTGATTAGCAATAATATGCTGCTAATAGGGATGAGCATGAGTGATCTAAACAAATTACTTGCGGAAGAGATTGAAGAAAAACTCAACCACATTGAAGAATGGACGCTTGAAGATGAGAAGCTATATAGGGAGTTTAAATTTACAACATTTATTCAGGCTTTTGGATTTATGTCCAGCGTGGCAATACTTGCGGAGCAGCAGGACCATCATCCGGAATGGTTTAACGTTTATAACAAGGTTCGCATATATTTGACTACGCACGAAGCGGGAGGAATTACTGAGAAGGACTTTTTCTTAGCTAGCGCAATTGATGCAACCTACAGAGCTTAGTAGATAACTTATAAGCGAATAGTTTTTCTATATTTCAGCTCAGTTTTTCGTCATGGCCTTCGGACTATAATCTGACCCGTACACTTGAAAACACACGTCGCACTGACGTATGGAAAAACATGACAAAGACTAGAATTTTTATCTTCCCTTTTTTATTGGCAGCTACGGCTTCTTCGCTAGCGCTGGCACAGCACGGTATGGAAGGCGGTACTCCGATGACGTTTTTCGTGACAAGCAAGCCAATTGGTGACGGTGGTAATCTCGGTGGACTAGTCGGTGCTGATGGGCATTGTCAGGCGCTTGCTGAAAACGTTAGTGCTGACGGTCGGACCTGGCATGCTTATCTCAGTACACAGGCACGCCCTGGTACGTTTGCGGTCAACGCGCGTGATCGCATTGGTACGGGCCCTTGGTATAACTTCGATGGGGTCACGATAGCTCGTGATGTTGCTCATCTCCACGGTGACACGATTGAGCTTGCGCGACTAGGAAATAACCTGACGAAGCGAACAGGGCTTACTGAGAAAGGCCAGATAGTTCCCGGACTGAACGACTATAAAAACTCAGAAGTTGCAGCGCGAGCAGCGGCAGGTGCTCGAGGTAATGAGTTTGAATACACTGTTTCAACGCCTTACAGTAACCGGCATGAAGTCCTGACCGGGTCGCAGCTTGATGGCCGGGCTTACCCGCCGGACCTGGACTACACATGCGATAACTGGACGAACAACCAAGACCCTGACCCCGAGCAGAACGGAGGAAGGATGGGGGCTTTCGCGAATAAGCCAAATGTTCAGATCGGATTTCCCGATCGAAATGGTGGTGGCAATGGTTCTTGGAATTCATCCCATGGCACACGTGGCTGCAGTCAGATGGCTTTGGCAATGACGCATGGTGTTGGTATGTATTACTGTTTCGCGATTAATTGAGAAGAAATATGAAAGAGACACTAACCTGCCTAGTACTCTTTCTGGCTGCCTTGAACACTTCATTTGCGCAGGATCCAGGAATGCCAGATTCGGAAGATATTCCATCAAATCTCATGACTTTCTTCGTTACGAGTGAGCCCATTGGTGATGGAGGTAATCTCGGTGGCTTGGAAGGTGCAGACGCACATTGTCAATCGCTAGCGGCTGCGGTTGACAATGATGACAGGACGTGGCGCGCCTACCTAAGCACGCAGGCGCGGTCTGGACAGGCTGCGGTTAATGCGCGGGACCGCATAGGCGAAGGGCCTTGGTATCATTCTAAAGCGAAGATCCTTGACTATCTGCAACGTCGACTCAATCGACCGTTGATCCAATCAGAAATACATGGCGATACGCTGGCGGAAGCTCAACGCGGTAGCAATATGACCAAAGAGTTCGCGTTAACTGAGCACGGTGAGCTCGTCAACGGTATTGGTGATCCGTTGCCAGTCCGCCACGATATATTAACAGGCTCGCAGCCTGATGGACGGGCATTTACAGACGGTGAAGACCGTACTTGTAACAACTGGACTAGCAACAGTGAAGGTTCAGTTCAGGTGGGTCATTCGGATCGAGTTGGAAACGGTAATATGTCATGGAATTCCTCGCACGCGACGACCGGTTGTAGCCAAGAAGAATTGGTCAGTTGGGGTGGTGTCGGGTTGTTTTATTGTTTCGCGATTGATTAAGAAGTCCTTTTCAAAAAAATGCAAGCGATTGGTTATATTTGAGCTCTCAATATTGTGGTTGAGAACAATAAATAATTCATGGCTATGCTGAGGCATTCAATATAGGCAGCGATTTGTTTTATTGGTTCGTAAATACTATTTTGTTATGACAAAGGAGCTCACCAAAATAATTATGATGGGCTATCAATTTTATGGGATAACTAAATATTTGATTTATAATGCTTTTATTTTAAATAAGGTACGTATTAGAATAATCTAGAAATATCATTTTTCTCTAAAATACATAGGTTGACATCCCCATGTAACCAATGGTTATATGTCTTTTTTTTAGTCAAGACTAAAATGTTTTTTGAATAAATTCAAAGAACTAGGAGGTCTAATAAGTGACCTTGAATCAACTTAGGTATCTGATTGGTATTGTCGACAGTGGACTGAATATCACCGCTGCCGCTGAACGTCTTTACACCAGTCAGCCAGGGATAAGTAAGCAGCTTAAGCAGTTGGAAGCAGAGTTGGGCATGCAACTCTTCGCCCGAAAAGGAAAGAGCCTTTTTGCCATCACACCCGCAGGAAGTGAAGTTATAGAACGTGCTCGAAAGATTCTGCGAGAGGTAGACAATATATCTAGTCTCGCTAGTAATTTAGCGGTCGAACAGGAAGGTACGCTCTCTATAGCCACCACTCACACCCAAGCACGTTATGTGTTACCTGAAGTGATTAAGGCTTTTCGGGAACGCTATCCAAAGGTGGACCTTGAGTTACATCAGGGAACCTCAGAACAGATAGCTGAGCTAGTGGCGAGTCAACAAGTAGACTTTGCAATTGCTAGCGGTTCACAGCAACTTTTCGCACGGCTCACTTTGCTGCCAATCTATAATTGGCATCGGATAATTGTTGTGCCTAAGGATCACCAGTTGGCTCGAAAGACAAAGCCGTTGACGTTACATGACTTAGCCGCTTATCCGCTAGTTACCTATGTATTCAGTGTGACGGGTGAGTCTTCTTTTAGACGCGCATTTAGTGATCAAAATCTCGATCCCAGGGTTGTTTTTACGGCGCGTGATGCCGATATTATAAAGACATATTTGCGTATGGATATGGGTGTTGGTGTCCTTGCATCCATGGCTTACGAACACAAAGACCATGAGGATTTGAAGGCGATTGATGCTAAGGGACTGTTTCCGAAGGTTACTACCTGGCTTGGTTTTCCAAGAGACCGTGTGTTGCGAGGGTACATGATGGACTTTATTAAGTTATTTGCCCCACATTATTCCGAATACATGATTCACGATGCTGCTGCTTTAGAAACACAAGAGCTTGTAGATAGTTTTCTGGCAGAGTTAGCATTGCCTGTGAAGGGGGAGCAAGAGAACGATGTCGTAGCAGAGTAATTGTTTAATAGTGGGAGTAGACTGCTTTAGTACTAGTCCTCTAAGTAGACAGATTCAACTGGCCCTATTCCTCTGATTTCAACAATCACTTCCTCGTCCTTTGTTCCGTCATAATGCACGCCGCCTGCAGGATGTTTAACATAACTGCCTGCACTTAGAGGCACGGTTTTTTCAGGATCCCCATCCGCAGTAAACCCTGTATACCAAGTGCCTGAAATCACTGTGACATATCGGTCTTGGCTGTGGTAGTGCGGAGTAGTGAAAGAACCTGGGGGGGATTTAACTCTATAGACGTAGAGACCTTCAGATCCAGGAGCTCCTTCCAAGAGCACGAAAGATGTTCCATTCTCTCTTACCGTCCACTCGAGTTCATCTGATGTGAGGCGTATAAAGCCTTCTTCAGATTCCTGGGCCATGAGAAATGGCATCAAAACAATTGTTAGAAAAATAGTAAGAATTTTTTTCATTTACGGTTCCCTATACAAATTCTTGGACAATACTATCGGCACGCTCATTTCCTGGCTTTCTATTGGGATAAAGATTCTGTCATCTCAACATGCAGGCCATCCGGTCCTTTAATGAACATCAAGTCCGCTCCTGGCGGATTTGGCCGCTCCAGATAGGGTTGATAACCGGAGGCTGCAAGCGTGTTTCTGAAGACATCTAGTGATGGAACGAGAAAACCTATGTGATCCCCTGCTCGGTATTGACTCGGTTCCCGTTGATCATCGTCAGCGGCTTGTGTGACATGCACCCAAACAGTGTCATAGAGGATTGTATGAAAACGTCCGCGGCCTCTATCCTGAGAATATTCACCTCCAAAAACCTGCAAAAACCAATCACTCATGGCATCTGCATCAGATGCAAAAAAATGAACGTGGTTAATACCTGTGTACACCGGGTCTTCTAATAGTTCAAAGCGTCCTCCCCAGGGGTCAGTGACATGAGCGATTAAAGTGGCGGTAACCCCTTCCTGCGGTTCAGTCCGAATTACACCGCCAAGCTCGCGGATAAGTTCCACGGTGGTTCGCACGTCTGGAACTGAGATTCCCACATGATCAAACACGCTTTTAGCACCATCGCCCGCCATTCCATCATTGGGCATCGTGCCAACGAATCCGTTGTGATATTGGATGCCTGGGCCGGGGCCAGTTTCTCCGAGTTCTCCACCAAGCACCTCGTTATACCAGGCCGCAGCTGCTTGTTGTTGACCTTCTGGAACCCTAAGGTGGGCATGCGTAAAGACACTTTGCGATAGAACCAGTTGAGGTAGGAACGCGAGTAGAGCCAAAAAGCCTAATAACTGACTCTTGGGTTTGTGCATATTATTACTCATCATTGTTTCCTTGTAGACCGATCTAGCTTTTATTCTATAAAGGAACATAGCACTGCAGCATGGGTCACGCCAATCAGAAAAGGCACTATTGCACATAGTACAAAGAGTCTAACGGTTGGTAGGTTCTGTCATATTAAAGCGAATATTAATGCCTCTCTCATTGATTATTGATGGAACTATGGAAGGAGACTTACACTGGGGATGAAAAATAATCATCAAAGGTCGAACAAGGCATAGGACACTTATCCGTTCTGCGTATCACGCTAGAGCATGGCGCTACCTTCAACGATCGCGTAGAGATGGAACCGAGAAATATTAGTTCGCCCGATCGCATGGAAAACAGCTCTGGAAGAATCTTTGAGACTGATGTTATGGTTATTAGCTAGTAAAGGGGGTGGTGCATGGTTAGGGTTTTCTTTGTGTTTTTATTCGCGGTAACTATTGAAATAGCTAGCGGACATCATTCCAACGATTATCATTTTGATCGAAACGTGGATGTGACTGTTAGAGGAACTGTAAAAATGTTTCGTTTCATCAACCCTCATTCGCGACTGCTTGTTGATGTCTTGGGTGTAAATGGAGAGATAGTTACATGGGATTGCGAAATGGCTGCAGCAAACGGACTTCAGAGAAGAGGTTGGACTGCAGACGTTTTTACACCGGGTGATGAGATAGTAATACACGGATTTGCGGCACGGCGTAACGAAACTGAATGCTATTTTGACGAAGCGCAGCTGAGTGATGGTCGGAATCTCGCAATGTCCGATTCGTTTAATGTGGATGCTTCAGACCAGTTACAGTCTGCCAGGACTACGTTTGCCAATACGGATATTCCAAACTTTAGCCATGTGTGGCAACGTGCACGTGGCGGCGCCGGTCGTCCGCCTGCTGCTGGTCCACGGCTAGGTGGCCCGAATCGAAATGCTTGGGTGTTGTCAGAGGCGGGAAGACTAGCCTTAGACTCCTATGACTCAGTATTTGATGATCCAGCATTGAAATGCAGTCCGGTTAGTATCAGGCGTCTTTGGGGTAACAATGACCTGACCGAGATTGAGCAGACAGCTGATTTAGTAACAATACGCCATGAGTGGATGGACGCAGTTCGAGAGGTTGATCTCACGCTAGATCAGCATCCAGAGAGCCTTGAACCAAGGGAGTTGGGGTACTCGATCGGTTGGTACGAAGGCCCCACGTTAGTCATTGACACTGTTGGCTATGAAGCTGGCATGTTAGAACAACACCCGGGCTTGCCACATAGCGAACAACTTCACACTGTAGAACGTCTTACGCTCACGGAAGATGGAGATGCATTCGAAATTACAATCATGATGGAAGATGCGCTTTATTTTACAGATCAGCTAACAGCGTCTAGATCTTTTGTTGAAACGAACGCTACACCTCAAGATTATAATTGCACACATCCGGAACTCGGGCATTAAATCTCTCAGAGCTTCTAGCTTCAATTTTTATCGTTGTAGCGGAGGTTGTCCGCCAATCCGGTCAGCAAGGTGTCCAAGTGCTATAGCAAAGAGGTGTGATCGGTTCCATCGAAGAATAGAGCGGTAATTCTGGTAGACAAGAAAGGCAGGCTTATTATCGTCGTTAGGTAGCACGATCGACCCATTTAGATCAGCAGAGGACAGTATTGCCCCATCGATTCTTTTTACGCCTAGTGCGCTCCACTCGCTAAGCGGTTTCTGAATGTCGAGTCCGGCTAGGCTAGCATCAAAATCAGTGGGTATCTCTACTTGACGGCCCCATATATAGCCTGGACGCCAAGAAGCAGCCATGTAGTTGGCTGCTGATTCGAGAGCATCTGCAGAACTTCCCCAAATATCTTTGCGCCCATCTCCGTCACCGTCCTTTGCGTAATCGATGAATGTCGATGGCATAAACTGAAGCTGACCCATAGCACCTGCCCACGATCCTTTCATTGCCTCCGCACTGATGTGACCTTCGTCGATAATCCGCAAGGCATTTAGTAGTTCTCGTCGAAAGAAAGTTGCTCGTCGAGGATCATAGGCAAGTGTGACAAGCGAGCTAATAACGCCGTCATTACCTTGATAATTCCCAAAACTGCTTTCGATCCCCCAGGCTGAAACAAGTACGCGTGCGGGGACGCCGTAACGTCTTGACACATTCTGAAGTAAAACGCCGTCTTCCGTGAGGCGTCGACGGCCTTCCGTGATTCGCGCATCTGTCACTACTCGATCAATATAAGTCCAAAAGTCGAGCCGTGATTCCGCCTGATTTTGGTCGCGTTCGATAACCCGTTCTACAGGTTGTACGTTAACCAGTGCAGTATCTAGAGTTCCCTGTGAGATTCCAGCATCTATTGCTTCAATTCGAAATTCTTCAAGCCATTCATTGAATGGCTGAGGATTTTGCGCCAGAGCTTGCACGCTTAGTAATAGCAAGGGGACTAGTACGACAATAAGTTTGCTGGTTTTAATGTTGATCTTCCCATTTAATACAGTTATTTAAATTTTTGACATGATAAACATAATCTTGTCAGGTCGAATTCAAATAATGTAACTTATTGTAAATAAGTAAAATATATTATGAGAGTTGTTTTTTTATTTTTATGGTATTAATTTAAGTTTAAACTCAAGCTATTATGAGGATTATCAGAATAAAATAGCATTCGTCAATTAATGAATAAGAACCACAGGGAAATTAACATGAATATGGTTAAGTATGTTTCGGTCGGAATCGGGTTAAGTATGGTAGCTATGGCTGGCTTAGCCCAGGAGCCCATGAGCTTTTTTATCACAAGTGAAGGGTCGGGTGACGGAGGCAACCTAGGCGGACTAGCTGGAGCGGACGCTCATTGTCAGCAATTAGCTACAGCTGCTGGCGAAGGTAACGGAACATGGCGAGCTTACCTTAGCCAAGCTCCTGCAAACGGAATGCCGGCAGTTAATGCGCGCGATCGTATCGGCAGTGGACCATG
>Ga0115002_10002549_pt1 | contig 23644 bp, 22 predicted proteins | sample ArcticOcean_MG_C_8_FD_89576 | JGI IMG/M metagenome (GOLD analysis project Ga0115002, IMG submission 89576) | Marine microbial communities from western Arctic Ocean - ArcticOcean_MG_CB11_86 | ecosystem: Environmental > Aquatic > Marine > Oceanic | place: Arctic Ocean: Canada Basin | collected... | reverse complement strand
TCTGGCGGGAATTTTTCTATCATCGTTGACCCACAAGATATTGGTTTGACCGGTGTACCTATCGAATTTTTCCTGGCGGGAATAATGGCCAGCCAGACGGTTCCATATCAACCCGGTGAGATCGTGTCTAACGTTATCTTGACGTTCGGGGCGTTACCGACGCCGACTCCGGTTCCGACACCGGTCCCAACGGCGACCTCTGTCCCAATATCGACGCCAACCCCGCAGCCCACGGCGACGCCGGAGCCCACACGGACACCGACGCCTGTACCGACCAGCACGCCTGTTCCAACAGCGACGCCGACGCCGACGCCGATTCCTGCGACCGCAACTGCTATTCCAGAATCGACGGCAACGCCGGTAGTCGTGGTACTTGATGAAGGTGAAGGTGAAGGTGAAGGTGGCGGAGGACTGTGTAGCGCGAATCAGGGCGGCCCGGCCTCAGGTGGCCAGATCGGCTTGCTATTGGCCCCGCTTACGTTAGCTCTGTGGGTCCGGATGAAGCGCAAGACGGCGGAAGCAACAGTCGACTAAACCGGGCTGTTCATTACCGAGCGCGCGGCCACGCGTGGAACACTTGATCGGCCAGCGACGTATGGCCCGGTGTGTAGGTTTACGGCGTGGTTTAACGTCAGTACGCACGCGTTCGCAAGAGTCGTTGAACAAGATGCGTCCGTCGGTAATGAGCGGAAACCTGGCTCCCGCGGCATTAGCTTCGGAGCGACGTATCACTCTGGCAGCTAATTAACTGCCCTGAGGCCTCAGGAGCACGAGTCGAAGCGAATCTCCGAGGTTGCCGCGTGTAATCGTTACACGAGCGGCCGGTTCTGGCTTGGGAAGGCCTATCTCGGATACGAACAGGTCTAACGCGCTGAAATCGGACCCGTCTGATGGGACGCCCGAGTGCAGAGGAATTACTACACGGGGCTCAAGCACCCGTGTGACTGCGGCTGCCTGATCGGCTGATATGGCCTGATCGGTGCCCCCTGCCGGCGTGATCAACACATCCACGTGCCCTATCAACTGTGCCGCCTGCGTCGTAAGAGGTCCGTTCAGGGCACCTAGATGGCAGACAGTAATAAGTTCCGCATCTAGTGCGTAAACCGTATTCAGCGCCCTCGGGTCATTGGCATCGCCCAACGGAACTGCGATCCCCCGAACAGCCAGCCCCGATATTTCGTACTCTCCCGGTCCGCGAATTATCGAGACTTTGCCGTCCCAACCCTCGATACCGGGCAAGGCAGCGGCATGACTTACTGTCACCACGGATGTGTGAGAATCCACATCTGGACCCGGGCTAGAGCCCGGTCGGGGATCCATCACAAGGGTCCCAGCGGCGGCGCTAATGATGATCGAACTGTCAGCGAGCCAGCGAATGTCCATGAATTAAATCCAGAAGCGCGTGAAGCGCACAAAAGAGGGTCAAAAAATCGGAGGTGAGGAGACCGTTAATGTCTCCTGAATATGGTCTGAAAGAGCACGTTCCACTCTACGTGCTCCCCAATGTGCGGTCAACGTAAGCCAATCGTGTTGACACCCCTTTTGGGCCATGCTAGGTTCGGCAGTGTTGGCGGTCATCTCAGATGACCGCCATTGCAAGTCGGATCGCATCTCTCTGGAGAGCGCTAATGACCACCTTGAGCCCGCGACGGGGCAGCATATTACGGTTGATCGTGGATGGCTACATCGCGACGGGTGAACCAGTCGCGTCGTCCGTTGTCGCATCAGACCTCGATGTCAAAGTCAGTCCGGCAACCGTCCGCAACGAGATGGTTAGCCTTGAGGATGACGGCTACATCACACGGCCGCACAGCTCCGCCGGCGGCGTACCGGCTGACAAGGGCTACCGATTTATCGTTGAAGGGTTGGAAGCAAGTTTCAGTCAGCCGTATGCGCAGGACTTTGCCGCCATAAGAGCGGCCCTTAAGAAACGACGCCGGGACATGGAAGAGTGGGCGGACGCCGCTGCTTCCATCGTGGCCGGGCTTCTCAAGAATCTGGCGTTTGCGTCAGCGCCGAGAGCGGACGCATCCAGGATCAAGCAACTAGAGCTCCTGTTGATGCAGGACCTGACGGCGATGCTGGTCCTCATCCTCCATGAGACGACGGTGGTCAAGCAGTTGATCCCTCTGGATTCTCCTACCACCCAGGACGAGTTGTTCCGCGTTCGAAACCGTGTCCACGAGGCCGTTACCGGACGTACCGCAGACGAGATCGCCCTCCAGATAGGCGTAGGTGACACCGGGGATGGGCTGGAATCGGTCATTCTGGGATCGACGGTTAGTGCTTTGAGAGAGCGGGACCAGCAGAAAATATCCGGCTACAACATTGAAGGACTGGGGCGGCTGCTCGGGGCGCCTGAACTATCCCAGGACAATTACGGCGCGGAGTTGACCGAAGTGCTCGATAGCGACGATGCGTTGTATGAACTCTCTGAGGGTGCGCCCAGCGACGGCAGTGCGGTGGTGTACATCGGCGCAGAGATCCCGCGGGTGGAGTTCAATCGTTGCAGTGTGATCATAGCCAGATACGGCGTGCCGTCCGAAGCGTCCGGGGTTGTGGGAATGATTGGCCCGACGAGGCTCGCTTACCAACGGGCGGTGCCCGTGGTGGAAGCAGCGGCCACATTGTTGGGCGATCTGGTCACGGAGGCCTACTACGGATACCCCGCATCAGGCGACTCAACGGCGGCGCACACTTAGTCCAATCCGGGTAAACGTCGTCGTCGATTGGGCTTTCGCGTTCGTATAATGAGTTTGTACCATCGCGTTCTATGCCGTTCGACGAGTTAATTTGCATCGTCAATGACCACCAAAACAGATTTTTATGAAACCCTCGGGGTCGCACGAAACGCCACCCTAGAGGACATCAAAAAGGCGTACCGAAAGCTAGCGTTTGAGTTCCACCCGGACCGGAACAAAGATGCCGGCGCGACGGACCGTTTCAAAGAGATTAGCGAGGCGTACCAGGTCTTAAGCGACCCGGACCGCCGCGCTTCCTATGATCAGTTCGGCCATGCCGGTGCGAACGGCGCCGCGGGTCGTGGGTTTGAGGGCTTTGAAGGGTTTGGCGGACTCGGAGACATATTCGAGTCGTTCTTCGGCGGGGGACAAAGCTCACGTGGTCCCGCACAAGGCAGGGACCTGGAGTACCGCACGACGATCACCTTCATGGAGGCCGTTTTTGGCGCCGAGAAGGAGTTCGATATCAACCGTGTCGAGGCTTGCGGACGTTGTTCCGGCAGTCGTGCCGAACCGGGGACGTCAGCTGTTCAGTGCGCGACTTGTAACGGTTCCGGCCAGGTGAGGCGTATTCAGCGCAGCATATTTGGCCAGTTCGCACAGATGTCCACCTGCTCCACATGCCAGGGCGCTGGCAGCACCGTCGCTTCGCCATGCACGCAGTGCAAGGGCGTTGGCCGGGAGCGGAAGCACCGCAAGATTTCGGTGAACGTTCCTGCGGGCGTGGACGTTGGAAGCCGAATTCGACTCAGGTCTGAGGGGGAGCCAGGGGATGCTGGTGCATCGCCGGGGGACCTGTATATACATATCGATGTCGAAGCACACGAAACTTTCGAGCGGGACGGCAACGATATCCTCATGAAACTGAACGTGAACGTCGCGAGGGCCGCGCTCGGCGCAACGACAAGGGTACAGACCGTAGACGGCCTGAAAGAACTAAAAATCCCGGCCGGCACTCAGTCCGGACAGGCCTTCAGGATGCGCGATCTCGGTGTGCCTCACCTCGGGTCATCAGGACGCCGTGGCGATCAAATTGTCATAGTCAATGTCGCCATCCCTCGGAAGCTGGACGACCGTCAACGGGAGTTGCTTGAACAGCTCGCGGCTACTATGGGCGACGATGTCTCTCCTGGACCTGATGAAGAAGGCTGGCTCGGCAAGGTCAAAGACTTCATGAGCGGGGAAGGTAATTAATGCCGAACCATTTCCTCCCTGCCTTATGTATTTCGGAAGAGGACTAACCTGAGATGCCCTCTCAGTGGCTTGAAATAAGCACCGAGGCTCCGGGGGAGTATGCGGAGCCTCTCACCCATCTGTTCGCCCGCTACGGTGAAGGTGGGGTCGTCGTCGAAGAGGCTGGTGGCTTCAACCCGGACGAGGGCGAGACACCTCCAGTGAACGCGCCCGTGATCGTGAGAGCGTATCTGCCGATCGACGCCACAACGGAAGACCGTCGTTCCAAAATCGATCTTGGCTTGCGACTGATCTCGTACCTGCATCCGATACCGCCCTTGAAAGAACGAATACTCGAGGATCGGGAATGGGAACTCCAAGAGTTTGAGCCGGTACGAGTCGGAAAGAGAATGGTGATCGCTCCGGAGGGCTCAAACTGGGATCGGAAGTCTGACGACATCGTGATAAAGCTCGATCCCGGATTGGCTTTCGGGACGGGACACCATCCCACAACCCGGATGTGCATGCTCTATCTTGAGAAAACGATCTTTCCGGGCTGCAAGGTTCTTGACCTGGGTTGCGGATCCGGAATCCTGACTCTGGCTGCGTTCAAGCTGGGGGCGGGATCGGTGACCGGGCTCGACATCGAGGCCGATGCGATAAAGGCCAGCTACGAGAACCTGGGCAAGAACGAACTCGCAGATGAGGCCAATTTCAATCTTGGTAGTCTGCCAAATTCGATCATCCCGGACGGATCAATCGACGTGACCGTGGCCAATATCTCCGCCAACATCCTCATAAAGCTCGCTCCGCACATCCTGGCGACACTTGCTCAGGATGGTGTATTCGTTGGATCAGGCTTGCTTGCCGAACGTAAGGACGAGGTTGAAGCGGCATTCACAGAGGCAGGAGCCGAGTTCACCGATCTCACGATATCAGGCGACTGGGCGGCATTTTCTGCCGTGATGCGTTCCTGATCAGTTCCCAATAAATCCCCGTTAAATTCCAAGAAACGTTTTGGGTAGTTCCATGCACCGGTTTTACCTGCCGGACGGTATCCCAGCAGAAGGCCCCATCCGGTTTCCAAAAGACATCGCAAGACAACTGTCGCGCGTGCTCAGGATGCGGGCCGGTGAAGAGGTCGGCGTTTTTGACGGAAGCGGTGCCCAGTGGACGATAAAACTTGATGATGTTTCCTCGCGGTCTGTGGAGGGGCATGTCGTAGACGTTACCCGACCCAGTACCGAGCCACGGGTCGATATCACGCTGTACCAATCATTGATCGATGCGGCACAGTTCGAGCTCGTTTTGCAGAAAGGCGTCGAACTTGGCGTGAAGCGCTTCGTTCCGCTTCTGACGGAAAGAGTGTCCGGGTCTGGCTCGACAGGCGCTTCTGAGGGCCGCCAGGCACGTTGGGCGAGGATCGTACAGGAGGCTGCTGAACAGTCTGGCCGGGTGTTCGTGCCGGAAGTCGTCGCCCCCGTGGCTATGGATGCCGCGTTCTCAGAACCGCCCACGGGGCTGTTCATCGTGCCGTGGGAGGGTGAGACCTCCCGAAGCCTGCGTGAGGCGTTGAGGACTCTGGGTGCAGCCTTTGAGCACGCGATCAACATCGTGATAGGCCCCAAGGGTGGGCTTACCGAAGCGGAGATCGAGTTTCTAACGCTAAGCGGAGCCCTGCCCGTGACTCTTGGCAGCCGGATCCTTCGTGCCGAGACGGCGGCCATCGCAACGGTTGCTGCGGTGCTTTACGAACTTGGAGATCTTGGAGATGCGGAGGGCTAAATCCCTTGCCCGTATCGTTAACGCGTCGACTCCGTCTCCGAAACGGGCGCACGTGTCATGAGGCCCGCAATCGCCGATTCTGGGTCGAGCTCCCCGTCCAGCACGGCCCTTGTCACTCTCGCGATCGGCATATCCACGCCTAGAGACTCTGCGACCGCGACCGCGGCGTGAGTCGTCTTCACGCCTTCTGCGACCTGATCCATACCGGCGACGATCTCGGCCGCTGAACGGCCTTTGGCCAGCTCCTGACCTACGAACCTGTTCCGGGATAGCCCGCTGTAGCAGGAGGTGATCAGGTCGCCCATGCCCGAGAGGCCGGCGAAGGTCTCAGCGCGCGCCCCCATCGCCACACCGAGGCGCGTGATCTCGGCGAGCCCCCGCGTTACGAAGGCTGACTTGCTGTTGTTGCCGAGGTCGTGGCCGTCGATGAATCCGGCGCCAATCGTGATGACATTCTTGAGCGCCCCGCCGAGTTCGACCCCGATCAAATCGGAGCTTGTGTACACCCGAAACACGCCGGAGTTCAGAATGGCCTGGACCGTCGCAGCGGCTGACTCATCGGCGTGCGCAACCGTTGTCGTCGCCGGCTTGCCCTCGGCGATCTCCGGCGCCAGGTTTGGACCGGAGAGCGCGCCGACATCATCCCGGCCCAGCGCCGACCCGGCCAGCTGAGACATTCGCTGACCGGTGGCCTCGTCAATGCCCTTGGTGGCGCTGATTACGATCGCATCTCCGGATACGGATGAAGCGACCCTTGTAGCGTTTTCGGTAACCGACGAGGACGGCACGGCCAGCAACACCAGTTCGGCATGCCCGAAGGCCTCCCCCGTGTCCGCCGTGACCTTAAGACCGTCCGGAAAGTTGACTCCCGGCAGAAAACGTTCGTTACTTCTGGCCTCTTGAAGGAGACGGGCATCGGCCTCGGTTCGTGCCCAGATCGTGACGTCGTGCCCGGAGCGGCCTAGCAAAACTGCGAGGGTTGTGCCCCAGCTCGTGGTTCCTACGACTCCGACTTGCGCCATTTGAAGGTTCCTAGCTCTGGCGTGTCCGGGCACGGGTAGGTCTGCCGGGTTCCGTCACAGGCTTTTCGGCTCCCGAGATCAGACGGGTGATATTTTCCGTATGCCTGATGAATATCACCAGCGAACCGCCGACCGAGAAGACGGCGTATTCCATCGGCGCCAGACCGATTACGCCGAGGATGACGATGGTGACGGTCCCGAGCGTTGTGCCAAACAATGATCCGACCGAGACGTACTTCGTGATCGTAACCACGAGCCACCCGACGGCGGTGATGCCCGCCGCGATCGGCGACAGTGCGATCATTGCGCCCCAGCCTGTCATCACGCCTTTGCCGCCCCGGAAGCCTGAGAACACGGGCCAACTGTGGCCTACGATGACGGCGACGCCGGCAAGCGCGATCGCATATTCGTTGTTATCCGTAGCCGCCCACGCAATGCCCACGGCCGCGATGCCTTTGACGATGTCGAGCAGCACGACGGAAGCGGCGGGGATCTTTCCAAGCGTCCAGTAGACGTTTGTAGAGCCGGTGCTACCACTTCCGTAACGGCGTATGTCCACGCCGCGGACCAGCTTCCCGATCAGAAGTCCTGTCGGCAATGCGCCCAGTACATAGGCGACGATTAATGATCCCGCGAACAGTCCGGGTTCCATCACGCTCCCCCCACGAAATGTAACCGCAGGGGACTGCCATCAAATCCAAAGGCGTCACGCAAACGGTTATCAAGATAACGATGATACGAGAAGTGTATTAAGTCCGGGTTCGCCATGTGGAAAGTGAACGTAGGAGGGCCGGTTCGGGTCTGGGCAACCTTGCGCAATCGTACCCGCCGATAGCCCCCTCTGGGTGGTGGATGCGCACCGAGGGCGTCGATCACCACCCGTGTGAGATCTCCGGCAGGGATCTCCTTCGTCCACTCCGCATGGGTGGCGACGGCGGCCTTTAGCAGGCGGTCCAGCCCTCGTCCTGTCAGTGCGGATGTGAACACGATCGGCGAGTTCGGAAGAAACTTGAACCGATCTCGGATCTGTTCTGTGGCCTCATCACGGTTCAGCGACAGGCCCCGGGCCAGATCCCATTTATTGACCACAACGACCAGCCCCCGCGACGCCTCAGAGGCGAAACCGCCCACGTGCAGGTCCTGTGCTGTCACGAACTCGTTGGCGTCCAGGACGATGAGAGAAATGTGAGACCGTTCGATCGCCTGGATGGTTCGAAGGGAGCTGTACTTCTCGATGCCCACGTCGATTGAGCCGCGTCGTCTCAGACCCGCGGTGTCGATGAACACCAGTTCAGATTCGGCCCCGGTGTCTTTGTCGACGTAGTGGTATCGGCTGTCGACGGAATCTCTTGTCGTGCCCGGGATGTCGCTCACAAGCGCGCGTTCTTCGCCGGTCAGGGCGTTCAGGAGCGCGGATTTGCCGACGTTTGGCCGGCCCACGATGGAGATTCGGACGTCCCGCTCCCGTTCCTCTTCTTCTTCTGTCACTATCGTCCCCATCACGACGTCCATGAGATCGCCGATCCCGATGTTGTGATATGCGCTGATCGGAATAGGATCGCCGAGGTCCAGCTCGTACGCCTCTACAGCGTCCTGCTCTCGTTCCAGGTTGTCCGCCTTGTTGGCGGCCAGGATCACGGGCTTGTCATATCGACGGATCAGATTTGCGGCATCACGGTCGGCGGTGGTCAGGCCCTGGTGAGTGTCGGTGACGAAAATCAGCGAGTCGGCTTCGTCCAACGCCTTTAGAACCTGCGATTGCATGTCAGGCCAGAAGATGTCTTCGCTGTTGCCTTCGATACCGGCTGTGTCCACCAGAATGAATCGCTCGTCGCGCCACATGGCGTCAACCGAGACTCGGTCGCGGGTCGTTCCGGCGATATCGCTGACAACGGCGATACGCTCACCGGCGAGCCGGTTGAACAGTGTGGACTTGCCGACGTTCGGTCGGCCCACGATGGCGATTACCGGGATTGCCACTGCATCAGGCTCCGGTGAACAGGAAGTGTAGAAGGCCGGCCTGCGCGTGAAGGCGGTTTTCGGCCTGGTCGAACGCGATCGACCTTGGATCTGTCAGAAGTCCGTCCGATATCTCTTCGCCCGGGTGCGCCGGCAGGTCGTGCATGAAGCGGACCCCTGAAGCGGCTTTGTCGAGGAGTTCCGGATTGACCTGGTAGCCCTTGAACGCTTCCAGCCGAACCTGCGTTTCCTCTTGTTGTCCCATGCTTGTCCAAACGTCCGTGTAAACGATGTCGGCATCTCTGGCCGCTTCCACGGGATCGGTGACCAGCTTCAGGCTACCGCCGCTCTTTGCGTTCATGGGCGCAACGTCTGACACGGTCTTTTCCGGCAGCGTATAGCCGCGGGGGGATGCGATCGTCAGATGCCCGCCTGTAGACGCCATTCCAAGGGCGAGGCTGATGGCGACGTTGTTTCCGTCACCTATGTAAGCCACCCTGACACCCTCAAGCGACCCTTTGCTCTCTTCAATGGTCTGAAGATCCGCCAGCGTCTGACAGGGGTGCTCTCCGTCGGTCAGAGCATTAATGACGGGGATCGTTGCCGCCTCGGAGAACTCTTCAAGGATTCCGTGATCGAAGGTTCGGATGACCGCTGCGTCGGCCATGCGCGACATCACACGGGCGACATCTTGCACAGGCTCACGTTTGCCAAGTCCAACCTCTTCAGGTGAGAAGTAGATCGGGTGGCCTCCGAGGCGGTGAATGCCGACCTCGAAGCTGAGCTTGGTGCGTAGAGATGGCTTTTCGAACAGGATTGCGATGGACTTTCCGGCGAGCGCCTGCGATGGCTCTCCCGCCTTGAACGCTCGACCGCGCGCGATCACCTCTCGAACCTCTGAAGGCGCGAGATCTGTGACCGAGAGAAAGTGCCGAAAGTTACCCATTCATATGTCCTGTGAATATCTGATCAGCGTTCGTACCCCGGTACGTGAGTACGGGGTACGCAAACGCAAAGAGCAATTGTATTCCCCTCGGACGCCGATCTTCACTGGTACGGAAAGGCGCGAAAAGGGGCGAACCCGGAGGTCCGCCCCTTTTCATAAGTTTCAGTCAGGCCTAACAGACCTCAGGCTCTAATCTCGGGCCAGGATCACCGTGCCGGTAGAGGACAGCGTCCCGCCGGTCCCGTGCGCCATTGCGAGGTTGCACTTGTCCAGCTGGCGCTGTCCGGTTTCACCCCTGAGCTGCCGTACTGCTTCCACAACCGTGAATATGCCGTACATGCCCGGGTGTGTGTAGGACAGGCCTCCGCCGTTCGTGTTGAGCGGGAAATCGCCGCCCGGCGCGGTGCGCTGGTCAGCCACGAAGTCCGGGCCTTCACCCGGTCCACAAAACCCCAGGCTCTCTAACGTCGCGATCACCGTGTATGTGAACGAGTCGTAGATCATCGCCAGGTCCAGTTCGTCGTGCGTAATGCCGGCCATCTCAAGCGCCTGCGGTCCGGTGTGCCGTCCCCATGTGCGTGTCAGGTCTGGCATCTGGTGCAGAACCGAGTGATCGTGTCCTTCAGCAGCGCCAAGCACGCGTACCCCACCCTTTTTGGTGGACTTCGCTCGCTCCGCTGATGTAATTACGATCGCCGCCCCGGCGTCCGTCACAAGACAGCAGTCGGGCAGGTGGAACGGCCACGACACCCATCGGGAATCGTGATACTCGTCAAACGTCATCGGCGTGTCGTAGAAGTAGGCCTTCTCGTTCATGTTGGCCCACTTGCGGGTGGAGATAGCGATATTCGCCATCGCCTCACGCGTGCGGTCTTCGCCGTACTGGTGCATGTAGCGGTTTGCGGCCAGCGAGTAGCCGATCGGCGCGCCCATGATGCCGTACGGCTGTTCGTACTGCGCTCCGGGCAGTCCGGGGTTGCCCGTCGGTCGTGCGCGGTTGGAACGGCCGGATTCGCCGTGGGTGATCAGCGCCACCTCGCAGTATCCCGCCTGTATGGCGGCCATTGCGTGGGCGATGTGGATCACGAATGAAGAGCCACCCACCGATGTTGAGTCGGTGAAATGGGGCGTGATGCCCATGTACTCGGCGATGTCGTAAGTCGAGTAACCGGCGGTGAAAACACCGTCGACCTCGCTTTTATCGATGCCGGCGTCCGCGAGGGCGTTTCGCCCGGCTTCTGCGTGCAACTCCATCGGACCTTTTTCCGGCACGCGGCCGATGTTGTCCGATTCTGCGACGCCCACGATAGCGGCCGAGCCGGATATCGCCTTGAGCTTGTCCATTACTGGCATGTATGAGGTCCTCTGCACTTCACCTGGCGCGTCTTAAAACGCTTAAACAGATTCGACGGGTGATTGAAGGGCAGGCCCGAAAGCCTGCCCTTCATCACACTCGTGTGTCCGTTTACGCCGGCTCGAACTTCGGGAGGGAGATCTCGTCGGTGATCGACTCGAAAACTACCTTGACCGCCATGTCTATGGAGATCTTGCTGGGGTCGGCTTCTACGTTGACGATCTGGGTCGCCATCCGGGGGCCTTCCTCAAGCTCCACAATCGCCGGGACGTACGGAATGTCTTCCACGAATCCGGGGTGCGGTGCTCGATGGACTATCGCGAAGGTGTGGATCTTCGCGTTGCCGCTGGCCACGATCCATGAGGTGTTGTTGTTTCCGCAATCCGGGCAGATGTTCCTCGGGTAGAAGTACGCCTGGTTACAGTCATCACACTTGCGAAGACGTAGCTCGCCGGCTTTTGCGCCCTCCCAGTAGTTGTCTGACTCCGGCTGCGGAATCGGGATCGGCTTGTTGTATCCGTCTGCCATATTCGAGTTAGTCCCTTCCCAGAATCACGGTGCCGGTGGACGCAAGTAGTCCGCCCGTGCCGTGCGCCATAGCGAGTTTGCATTCATCGAGTTGTCGTTGGCCGGTCTCTCCTCGGAGTTGTCGTACTGCTTCGACAACTGTGAAAATTCCGTACATGCCCGGGTGGGTGTAGGAAAGACCTCCGCCGTTCGTGTTAAGCGGGAAGTCTCCGCCCGGGGCTGTGCGCTGATCGGCCACGAAGTCCGGGCCTTCTCCCGGTCCACAGAAGCCGAGGCTCTCTAACGTTGCGAGCACTGTGTAGGTGAACGAGTCGTAGACCATCGCCAGGTCCAGATCATCGTGGGTCAACCCGGCCATCTCGAGCGCCTGTGGTCCAGAGTGTCGGCCCCAGGTGCGTGTCAGGTCCGGCATCTGGTGCAGGAGCGAGTGGTCGTGGCCTTCCGCCGCGCCCAAGATGCTCACGCCACCTTGTTTGGTGGACTTTGCACGTTCGGCGGACGTGATCACGATCGCCGCTCCGGCGTCCGTCACCAGACAGCAGTCCGGCAGGTGGAACGGCCATGAGATCCAGCGAGAATCGTGATACTCGTCAAAGGTCATCGGCGTGTCGTAGAAGAATGCCTTCTCGTTCATGTTGGCCCACTTGCGGGTGGAGACGGCGATATTCGCCATCGCCTCACGCGTTCGGTCCTCGCCGTACTGGTGCATGTAGCGGTTTGCGGCCAGCGAGTAGGCGACCGGTGGGCCGATGATCCCGTACGGGGTCTCGTACTGAGCAGTAGGCAGTCCGGGGTTGCCGCCGGCACGGGCGCGGTCTGAACGACCGGTCTGTCCGTGGGTGATCAGCGCCACTTCGCAGTAGCCGGCCTGGATGGCGGCGATTGCGTGGGCGATGTGTATTACGAAGGATGAGCCGCCGACGGTCGTGGAGTCGGTGAAATGGGGCGTGATGCCCATGTACTCGGCAACGTCATAGGTTGAGTAGCCGGCGGTGAAGACACCGTCGACCTCGCTCTTGTCGATCCCGGCGTCCGCCAGTGCGTTGCGGCCGGCTTCTGCGTGCAACTCCAGCGGGCCCTTGTCCGGCGTCCGGCCAATCTTGTCCGACTCGGCGACGCCGACGATGGCGGCCGTTCCGGAGAGATTCTTTAGCTTGTCCATTACGGGCATGGGGCTGTTCCCTTTCTTCGGGGGGTGAGTTGTTTCTGGATGATTGTGTTTCGAGAACTGGACCTCAGGTCGGCCCGGTCTCTCCAACGGTGTTTATTGCAGAGGTGAGTACGGGGTCGGCTTTAGTAGCTGATTCCGGACATTCTTAACGATCAGTCCGTCCTCTTCAGATGCTGCTCTGACCTTCGCCCATTCAGGGTCGTTCTGGAACGATGTCCATGCGCGCTCACGCTGACCCCAGTCTTCGAAAGCGATCATATAGATGAGTTCGACGCTGGACGGTCCAACTTCGTTAGTCCAGTAGCCGATGTTCTTAATGCCGTGCCGTTCAAAGATCTCGGTTGTGTGATCGTTGAACCGCTTGTGGAGCGCGGGCAGTCGCCCACCGAAGCACTCGTAAATTCGCAGTTCGTAGAGCAATCAGACCTCCTCGGTCACACGGGGATCGCAGGTTTCGGACATACGCCCGGATTCTCACCTCGTGAACGAACCAAGTCAAGAACGGAAATCGCTGGAAACTCGGCCTGTTCAGCCTCAACTCCCACCCGGGGAAATGGCCCGGCGGGCCCTATTGGTCCATCACGCTTCCGTCTGCGTTCAACCGCGTGAACACTTCTCGCGGCGTCATCGGTATCTTTTCGCGGGCGTCCGGCTTCAGGTTGATGCCTATGCCCGGTCGATCTGAGATCATCAGATACCCGTTGCCGTCGTGCTCCGCCGGGGTGTCGACCATGTCGATCTTCGGGAACACGTCCTCGCCCGTCGGATACTCCTGCAGGGCGAAGTTGGGGATGCACGCCGCTATCTGGAGACAGGCGGCGGTTGATACCGGCGAAAGCGGGTTGTGGGGGACGACGCCGACGTGGTGCGCCTCCGCCAGCGCTGCGATCTTCTTGGCGCCGCTGATCCCGCCCACCATGCACACATCGGGCCGCACGTACTGGACAGCGCTTCTATTCAGCAGCATCTGGAACTCCCAGAGCGTGGTGAATCGCTCACCGGTCGCTATCGGGATGTTGATCTTGTCCGCCACGTACGCCATCTCGTCAAAATTGTCCGGCGTCACCGGGTCTTCGTAGAAGTAAGGATGGAACTCTTCGATGCCAAGTCCAAGCTGCACGGCCTCGGCAGGCGTCAAACGCCTGTGTATCTCGATGCATAGATCTACGTCGGTGCCCACGGCTTCCCTGTATCTGCGTACCGTCTCGATGGCGTCGCCGATCTTGTTTGCGTGCGTCTTGAAATAGGGGACGTCACGGTCTTCGTCCAGGAACGGCGTCAGGTGGCCCACAGCGGTGAAGCCCTGTGCCTTTGCGTCAACGATTCCGGCGACGAGGGTTTCCGTCGTGTCCCCGAACACGTGGTAGTAGACGCGTGCCTTTTCACGGACCTTGCCGCCCATAAGGGCGTAGGTGGGAACGTTGAAGTGCTTGCCTGCGATGTCCCAGAGGGCGATGTCGATAGCAGATAGCGCGCCCATGATCGCTGCGCCACGGAAGTGCGAGAAGCGGTACATGTACTGCCAGTGATGCTCGATCAGAAGCGGGTCTTTGCCGATCAGGTAGCGTCCAAACTTCTCGATAGCCGCCCCTGAAGCCTCAAGAAACCCCCATGATCCGGACTCGCCGAGGCCGATGATCCCCTCATCGGTTTCTATCTCTACAAGCAGAAATTTGTCCAGAAAGATCGGCTCGACCCGTGTGATCTTCATTGAGGCATCGTCTCCGGGGGGTGCTTCGGGCCATGAGTCGCCCTTTTTGTCTCGACGCTGTCCGATATTAACCCGGCTATGACCTGGACCGGGAGTCGATTATCTGGACCGGTGCGTATGATCGTGATAGATCGGTCGTGTGCAAACACACGATCACGCCTGAATCAGAATTACCGCACAAGGAACGCCGCTTTTGCCTCCTGCACCTCGACGATTGCTCATCTCAGTCGCCCACCCGGACGACGAAACGTTCGGGATGGGATCAACCATCGCCCATTACGCTGCTGCTGGCGTGGAGGTCCACGTTGGTTGTGCAACGCGGGGTGAGGCGGGCGAGATCGCGCCGGAAAGCGACGCTACGCCGGAGACGTTGTGCGATGTGCGTGAGGCAGAACTGCGGGCCGCCGCCGATGTGCTTGGCGTGCACCGGGTCCATTTGTTGGGATTTAGAGACTCGGGGATGATCCCGGCCGATCAGAACGACGACCCCGACGCATTTATCAACGCGAACGAGGCGGACGTTCTCGCGAAGCTCACGCGATTGATCCGCGACGTGCGGCCGCACGTCGTTCTCACGATGGCGCCGGATGGCGGGACCGGCCATCCAGATCACATACGGATCAGCGAATTAACCACCCGTGCCTTCAAGTTGGCGGCGCATCCCGGGTACATGGAGCCCGGCGGGCTGGTTCACGCCCCAACCAAGTTGTATTACGGACAGATTCAGCGCTCGGTAATGCTCGGTTTCATGGATGCGATTGCAGCGGAGCATCCTGAGATGCTGGAGCAGATGCGTGAAATGGGAATCGATAAGTTTGGCGTCGACGACGATGAAATATCGGCACGGGTAGATGTTTCAGATGTGATCGAGACGCGGCTCAAGGCGAACGCATGCCACGTGTCTCAGGGATCGCCGTTCGACATGCTGCCGCCTGAAATGCTTCAGATGGCGCTCAGCTCCGACTACTTCACCCGGGCGATTCCGGCCTGGACCGGCGGTGAGCCGGAGGACGACCTGTTCGTCGGACTGTAGAATCTGAATCAGTGATTCCATTGATGACAGAAAACCCAACACGTGCTGAATTTCACGCGGCCATACGCGTCGAACGCCGGTCGTTGGCGGAGATTGTTGACACTTTCACCCCAGAACAATGGAGCGCCTCAAGCGCATGTTCTGGTTGGACGATAGGGGAGACGGTCAACCATCTGCTCGTCGGAGACGGCGGTACGTGGCGGGCAGCAGAGGCATTGTTCCGAATCCGATCGCCGTATCGATGGGTCGCAGACAGGCAGCGCGAACTGGCGAAGCGCGGGCCGTCTGTCGCTGCTGAACAACTCAGAGATAACCGGCTCCCGATAACCGCCAGATTACCCGGCCGATTCGGCCCTCGGGCCAACCTGGCCGAGAACCTGATCCATGTCGACGACATCCTGCGGCCTCTTGGATTGGTACGTTCACGTTCACCAGAGCTTCAAACTGCGATCGCATCGCTGCGCACCGTCGCTCGCTGGCAGTTTCGAAAGGTGAAGGCCGGAGGCACGCTTGCCGTCACCGTGAGTACAGGCGGCGCTTTCACCGTCATCTCCAAATTTTCGATGCCACGGATTATCCCGGGTCTAGATGAGAACTCAGACGCGCGAATCACCGGCGATATCGTCGATCTCATGACGTTTCTGACCGGCCGAGCGAGCAACGTGACCGTAGAAGGCGATGGTCCACTTGCGGACGCATTACGCAGCGAAATGCCTACGGTGTAGGCGAGCGTTAAACAGCCCCGCTCACTCTCGCCCCAACTGGCGGATGGCGGGCGACTTTGCTACGCAAATATGTAGATGATGCCTCCTCCGATCAACGTGGCCTGGGGCCCGGCCAGCTCGGAAGACATTCCGCCCACGAACCAGCCGAACTGGATTGACTGACCGGTAAGGGCGAATAGCGCCATGACCCTTCCGCGCATCTCTTCAGAGGCCGGTATCTGGAAAGCTGTTCGTAACGTGTTGGCCCACCACGGGATGATAGCGCCGATTCCGAACGTTACGACCCACGCCATCTCAAGCGTGTTCACGAACGCAAATGCGATCAAGAGAACAGAAAATGCTACCGGGACCACGAGCAAGATTCGCCCGACGGAGCGGATGTTTCCGGACATGATCAGCGCGGCCGATCCTACGAGGGAGCCGATTCCTACCGCTGCGTTTGCTGCGGATCCGCGGTCCGAGATAGTCGCGGTCGCAGATGAGGCTGGTGTCTCAACCCAACGCCACAAATGGAACAAGGCGATGGCTGCGCGTTACGGTGTTCCGTACATAGATAACCTGGACGAGGCGCTGGCGAGCCCGAACTTTGATCTGATCAGCGTGTGCCCGGAGATCTAGCGAAGGGGCAGGGTGATACTTCGCTGCGCCGGGCGTGGTTTGCCGCTGTTCCTGGATAAGCCTCTTGCCGGGACGATAGACGAACTGTCGGACATCGTGTCCGTTGTTAACGCCTCAGGAAATCCGGTACAGATGTACAGCTTTACTTCGACGCCGTGGGCCAGGGCCGCGAAAGCTGCCGTAAAGTCCGGCGAGCTCGGGGACCTGATCGGAGTACATGCGGAGGTGATGTTCGCCAAGGGATGTGCTGGCACCGCTCCACAAGGCATCGTCAGACGAGAACATGAGAGCCCCGAACGCTTCACATTCACCGAGGCCAAACGTGAACGATTCGATTTCGGCATTTATCCGATTGTCCTGTGCCTCTGGCTCGCCGACTCTTCTGTGAAGCAGGTGCGCGCCATTACGGCCAACTACTTCTTCGCCGAACACGCCGCCGCGAATATCGAAGATTTCGGCGTCCTGACTATCGAGGTTGAGAACGGCGTCGTAGGAAGCGCGATCGGTGGACGAATCGGCTTCTACAGTCATCCGAAAATCGGTCCACACGGGGTTACCGTGTCTGGAACCGGCGGAACGAAGACGTTTTCGGCATGGGACCCTCACATCGAGGTGTTCTCGGACGAACCACAGCCGGTGCTGCCCACTCCTCATCCTGAAGACCCGATGTCCATGTGGCGCTCTACCCAGGTCGAGTCCGGGGTCCCGAGAAAGATGGGCTGGATCGCGTTTGAAGACGAGTCTGGCTGGGGCGCAGATGAGGTGTCGTCGTTCCTCGATTGCTTGGACGCTGATCGGTCTCCGGAGGTGGGAGTAGACCTCGCCGCAGCCGCAACAGAGGTTGTGCTTACCGCTTACCGGTCCGCCGCGCTTGGTGAGCCGGTTCAACTGGGTTAAGCCGCGAAACTATGCCCGCTGTCGCCTCACGTTGATGACGGCGAGTCCGGCCAGTACAGCGATCATGGCGGCCGCGAGGTAGGCGTCATGAAACGCGCCGACAAACGCGTCTGATGCAAGCACTCCCGCGTCGATGGCGTCGTCTTTGCGCCATGTAAAAATCACCATCCCGAATGAGATCGATAGTGGCGTGCCGAGGGTTTGCGCCACGGCCAGTACCGCCGATCCAGCACCGGCGTGCTCGGGTTGTGTTTTGCGCATCGCCAGCGAGTACACGGCCGCCTGATGCAACCCGAACCCGACGCCCGCAAGCCCGACTCGCATTGCGATTCCGGGCAGCGATGATTCGGCGTTCAGACCGGAGATCCACACAAGTCCGAGGGCCGTGATTCCGGCCCCTGTGCCGGTCACGACACGATCTCCGATACGGTCCGCGAGCCAGCCGCCTACTATCGAGCCGATCGTGGACGCACCTGCGACGACTGCCAGCATCGAACCGACGACCATGACGCCCCTGCCGAGCACGTCCGTGATGAAGAACGGAAATAGGAACCACGTGAGGAAGCTGGCTATGAACAACAACAGGTTGGAGATCCCGCCGACGGCGAACCCCGGCGTGGTCCAGAGCGCCTTCGGAACCATCGGTCGTTTGACACGTTTTTGCAGGAATTTGAACCCGGCGAATAGCAGCGCCGTCAGCACCGCCAACCCGATCACAAGTCCGGATATCAGGCCGTCCAGACGTGCAAATGAGATCGCCGAGACAAGCGCGAACAGCGCCCCGTAAAGCACGATAGCGCCCGACCAGTCGAACCTTCGATCCCCGCTCACTGGATCGCGTGAGAGCGCGAATATTCCGGCTGCGAGGACGGCCACGCCGATGGGAACGCGGGCATAGAAAATGGCCTCCCATCCGATCGTCTCGGACAGATAGCCGCCCCCGAGCGTTGCCGTGAGTTGACCGGCGCTTACGGCCGCCAGCGTTACACCCAGTGCCGTGCCACGACGCTTTGGACCGAACGCCCGGACTACGAGCGCCGGTCCGGTGGTGAATAAGATGGCAGCCCCGACGCCCTGCAAGACGCGAAGTGCGATCACGGCCCCGAGCGAATCCTGGAGGGCGATTAATCCCACGGCCACGGTGTACGCGACCACGCCCCACAGGAACACGCGCCGTAGACCGAAAGCGTCGCCCAGTCCTCCGGCTGCTGGAGCCAGGCCACTTCGGCTGGCGTGGTAAAAGATGATGATTCCCTGCACGGAGATCAGCGATGCCCCGAGCGAATCACGCATCGTGGGCAGGGACACGTTGATAGAGAAATCCAGTGCGACGAGAAACAGCCCGGCCGCCGCCACTACGACGGTGATCATGCGGTCGCGTGAGCTGAGCTGGTTTTGGGGTCCGTAGGCAGTCGGCACGTTTACGTGCCGGGGCGTCGGGCGTTGATCTTTGTGGCGCCCGGTTCACGAGCGTTCAAAGCTGGACACCCTGTTCGCCGTGATCGTCCTCATCGTCGCCGTTCCCATGTCCCGGCTTTCTAGGGAAGAATGCGAGGATCATCATCGCAAGGACGGCTCCCCCGATCGCCAGCACGTAAAGCCCGGATCCGGCGGCCATTCCCAGTGCCGCCGCTACCCAGATGCCCGTGGCGGTCGTGAGGCCACGCACGCTGGTTCCGGAGCGGATTATGGTGCCCGCGCCTATGAAGCCGATGCCGGTCGCAACCTGGGCGGCGATCCGTGCAGGGTCACGAACGAACTCGCCCTCGATGGTGCTGAAGGCGAATATTGAGATCACGGTGAAGGTGCCGGAACCCATGGAAACGAGTGCGAGGGTACGAATACCGGCCGGGGCCGACGAGCGACGACGTTCGTAACCGATCATGCCGCCAACGAGTGCAGCTAGCGAGATACGAAGCAACATCTCGGCCTCTTCAAGGGCCGTGAAAGGGAATATTTCGAAATCGCCGAGCATTTCTCTTGTGGCCTCGCCATCATGGATGGGGTTCGGGTCCCGTATATTCCCAGATATCAGGTATCAGGCGGTCGATACTACACGCCGAGCCGTCGCAATTCGTATCTGGCGTTTAGCCGGGACGCACGTCACGGGAAAACAGGTGCACCCATGACGGGTAGAAGCCGCAGGCGATGGCTGTCCGCATAGACCACGTGTTGACCGATGTCGTTCCGTAGTAGGGCACCGCTCCGTGGTCGAACGTGGCGCGGGTGATCGCATATGTCAGCGCGCGCCCCAGCCCGCGTCCGCGGTGCTCTTCCGTTATCGCTATGTGTATCTGGTAAAGCCCATCGCCGTCTGCAGTAACGCCCGCCGAACCTATCGGGCCGTCCGAATCGAGCGCCACGACCCGGAACTGGTGCGTCGTGCGCTCACCGGGTCTCCGGCTGACGGCCTGTTGAGCGATGATCGTGTGCCGGTCGTCTTCATCGTCCCGAAGTTCGATCGTGTAGCCCGCTGGAGCGGCGTATTCCTTGAGATCTTCCTCTGCACACACCCATCTGGGGAACGGGCCAAACGTCTTCTGGCCGTGCTCCGCCATTCGGGTGGAGACCTCGGCTATGCGCACCGGCTCCATCATCTCGTCACGGTTCACGCCTTCGTACAGCGGGCGGACCCACGACATCAACTCCGACGAAGCTGTCACGACACCGCCGACGCCTACCGATACGAGGCTGAAATAGGGCCGTGGGATGTCAAACCAGCGGCCGCCGGGCGCCCACTTCGTCCCCGGATCTGACGGCCCGGCCTCGACCACGTGAACCTGCCCGTCCAGCAGTTCATCCCGGTCGCAATACTGCTCCGCAGCCAGCACGTCCAAGATCACGGACTGCACCTGTGCGCGGTCTATCGGGGAGGGTGTCATCTGTTCACCGTGGTTGCGCAGGTCCAGATGCCTACTGGACCACCTCAATTAACTCCACTTCAAAAATGAGCGTTGCGTTCCCGGGAATGACGAAGCCGGAAATATTCAGCCCGGCATCTCCGTACGCAAGATCGGAAGGAATTCGGATCCGGCGTTTGCCGCCTTCGAGCATGTCCGCCATCCCGATCTGCCAACCCTGGATCAAGTTGTTGAGCCGGAACGTCACAGGAGCGCTTCGTGTGTGGCTGGTGTCAAAAACACAGCCATCGTCAAAGAACCCGGTGTAATGGACACTCATGTTGCTGTCCGTCTCCAGTGATGATCCATCACCCACCTGGTGATCAAAAACCGCGACACCGGAGGGGAGCGTCTCGTACGTGATAGCGCCGTCGTCACCAAATGCGGGCGCGTCGACGGGATAAGGATCGATACAGTTCACCGGCGCCGGAGTCGGCGTGAGGATAAGCACATCTCCGAGGCTTCGATCAGAATTTGGATTACTGCCACCGCAAGCCACTGCAATGATTGCGACGGCCGCGGCGCTCGCCCCTAGAATCCAGCGGTTTCGGAACCTCAACGCGTCGCTCCCACCTTTTCACGTAGATCCTCGTAACCGGCGCCGATCCACGGCAAAGCGCTCGTCAGGAAGAATCGTGCGCCCAACTCCATGTAGCGTGCCACGTTCTCGTGATTGCCGACGGTCCCAGCGGTCCGGCCCGCCGCAACTATCTTGCGAACGGCATCTTCGAGAGCACGTGTCACCTCAGGATGGAACGGTTCGCCCAGATGGCCCATCGACTGAGACATGTCGCCCGGGCCAACGAGGAACACGTCTATGTGGTCCACCTTCAGGATTTCGTCCAGGTTGTCCAATGCAATCACGTCTTCGATGAACGCAATCAACATCGTTTCATCGTTAGCCTTCTTGAAGAAATCCGGGTCGCCGAGTCCCTGACGACTTCCGTACATGCCACGTTTGCCGAGCGGCGAGAACTTGCCCGCCCGTACCACGGTTTCGGCGTCTTCTCGCGTGTCTACGTGAGGGACGGCAACTCCCTGCGCTCCCAGGTCCAGCGCCTGATAGATCAGTCCTTCTTCAACCCTGTTGACCCGGACGATTGAGGTCGTATTCGCCAAGTCTGCGGCACGGCTCAGGTCCCCTATGTTCGTCGGGCCGACGAGATTGTGCTCGCCCTCAAGCCACACCGCGTGCGGGTTCATCGGACCGAGGCGCTCGATGGTGTCGGCGTCATTCAGGCCTTCCAGGGCGATGACCTGCTGGCCGGCCGCGAGTCTTGCTTTTGCATCGTTCTTGCGAAGTGTTCGCATCTGGCTAAGCCTCCGCCCTTCGGTTCATTTCAATCAGTCCATTCTCGATCCACGGACCGGGTCCGCCGAGGAAGAATTTCACGCCCAATTCGAGGTGGTGGGCCGCGTTTTCGTTAGATACCAGGGCGCCGGCCGTCCGACCTGCGGCGACGATTTTTCGTAACGACTCGTCGACGACCGCCTGCACGTCTGGATGATGTGGCTGACCGATGAGGCCCATCGTCTGCGCAAGGTCGCCCGGCGCCACGAAGAACACATCGATGTTGTCCACCTTGAGTATCTCATCAAGGTTGTTAACGCCCACGATGTCTTCGATCAGGACGATCAGCATCGTCTGGTCGTTCGCCAACGACTGATAGTTCGCCACACCGATGCCCTGGCGGCTCGTGAATGAGCCCCGGAGCCCGATGGGTGCGAATTTCCCGGCGTGAACGACGGCCTCCGCCTCTTCGCGTGTGTTGATGTGCGGAACGACGATCCCCTGCGCGCCAAGGTCCATGGTTCTGTATATGACGCCGGGTTCGTTCTGGTGAATCCGAACGATCGGAGATGCGCCGATAAGGTCGATCGCTCGTGTCAGCTCGCCGATGTTAGAGAAGTCGACGCCGCCGTGCTCGGCTTCAAGCCAGATGGCGTCCGGTTCCAGGTCAACCAGCCGCTCGAGGGCGTCGGCGCCGCCGTAGCCCCATGAGGCAAACGCCACGGCTACTTCTCCGTTTGCCAGCTTCTGCTTTGCTTTGTTGACGCGTAGTTCGGCCAATTGAGAGCCTTTCCCTGATTTCTGACGTTTTCGGGGATTCAAGTTCAGACGATCACGACTCGTCCCGTTGTTCACGGGGCTAACCGCAAGTTTAACGACGAAATTCTACGAGAACATTCAGCCCGCTGTGTCGGCGATCTCTGTTTCTCTTCGCGCTGTTGCCGTGCTCATGCCTCCCGAGAACGTGAACCATGCCAGAACGACGCCGATAATGCTGAACGCCGCGGCGACCAGGAACACCATAGACAGGCCGTCACTCAGGTTATTTCTGGAAGTCGCGAGGTCTGACTCGTAGCGTTGTTCTCCAAGCTCCGGGTCGGCCAGATACTCAGATCGGATATCTGAGAGTTCGTCCACGGCGACGATTATTCCGGGATCTGCGATCCGCACCTGCGGATTGTCTTCGCTCAAGCCAACAAAACTAACCGCGACGGACGCGAATAACACCGCTCCGAACACGGCACTCCCGGCGGCCTGACCGAACAGCCTGCCGAACTGCAGTGTGGATGTGACGACGCCCAGTATCGAGACGGGCATGGCGTTTTGTACTGGCACCGTGAATGACGTAAAACCAAACGACATGCCGAACCCGATGAATCCGGTCGCTACGAACAACGACCAGATGGAAGATTCGCTACCAAGCGTGCTTACAAAGATGAGGGAGACTGCGGATATCGAAAGTCCTGACATGCCGAGTTCTCGCGCATAACCTCGTCGTGAAAGAATCTGGCCGGCAACATTGGCCCCGACGGCTACCCCGATAGCCAGTGCGATCAATGGAATCGCGGCCGATGTTGCCGATTTGCCCATCACGCCCTGCACAAACAGTGGCTGGAACGCCGTGATAGCGATGAATGTGCTCGTGGTTGTGAGAGAGGCGAGCCAGCCAAAGGCGAATATCCGGTGTGTAAACAAATTGAGCGGGAGCATCGGGTCGTCCGCCTTCAATTCGACACGAGCGAAGACGAGGAACGCCACCAGTGAGCCGATGATAAGGCCCAGAATTCTCG
>Ga0115002_10002547_pt1 | contig 23650 bp, 14 predicted proteins | sample ArcticOcean_MG_C_8_FD_89576 | JGI IMG/M metagenome (GOLD analysis project Ga0115002, IMG submission 89576) | Marine microbial communities from western Arctic Ocean - ArcticOcean_MG_CB11_86 | ecosystem: Environmental > Aquatic > Marine > Oceanic | place: Arctic Ocean: Canada Basin | collected... | reverse complement strand
GACGATATACTCGCCCGGATTTAGCATCGTATTGGCTGGGAACGTGTAATTAACTCCTGCCGAAAACGTCCAGCTGCCAAGGTTCACTGGCGTTGCACCAGCGTGATAAAGTTCGATGAATTCGGCCGCCTGGGAATTGTCGAGCGGCTCGTAATGAATTTCGTTGATCACGATCTGTTCGTCGAGTGACAAAACGTGGATTTCGGACGTCGCGATGTTGGAGGTTAAGCCGCCATCGGAAATCGAATAAGTGAACACGTCCGTTCCAGTGAATCCCACATCGGGTGTGTAGGTGAACGAGCCGTCGGCAGCGAGATTTAGTACGCCATTGGTGGTGGTGACCGCGACCGACACCGTTAGCGCTGGGCCGTCGATATCGATATCGTTAGCAGCCACTCCAGTAACGACAGGAACGACGAGTTGCTGATTCTGAATGCCGACATAGCTATCGTCACTGGCGACGGGCGCGTCGTTGACTGCCGTGACGTTGATCGAAGCGATGCCAACAGTGGAGTTCTGATCGCCATCGTTGGCTCGATAAGTAAACGTGTCGACGCCAGCGAAATTCGGATTGGGCGTGTATTCGAACGATCCGTCGGCTGCGAACGTAATCGATCCATTGGCGGGAGATGCGACCAAAGCGGCCGTCAAAGGATCGGTTTCGGCATCCGTGTCGTTACCCAAGACACTATTGGCCACAGTGACGGTCAGCACGCCATCTTCGGCGATCGTATAATCGTCGTTGACTGCAACCGGTTGGTTGTCAAAGACAAAAGTGATCGTGCCTTGGTTGGATGTTTCGCCGCCACCGCTGATAGTATAAACCGCGGTTTCTGTACCGACGAAGTTTGCATTGGCTGGTGTGTAAGTGAAGCCGTCAGCAGTAGTGTTGAACGTGCCCGTTGCAGTTCCAGCTCCGTTGACGAGGTCGAAAGTTAGCGCGACCTGGTCGGGGTTCGTGTCATTTAGAAGCGGCGAAGCGGCTCCGGTAGCGTCGATTGTAGCGCCGGGATTGGCGACGTAGGTGTCGTCGACTGCCACGAGTGTATCTGTTGCGTTGGCGATACTGAGCGAGACCGTCGCAACTGACGAAGAATTGCTGTCGATTGCTTTGTACGTAAATGAGTCTGCACCAAAGTAGTCTGTGTCTGGCGTGTATTGAAATGAACCATCGCCATTGAGAACGACAGTACCGTGACTCGGGGCCGTTAACATTAACGCGGACAATCCATCGCCATCGGAGTCCGAATCGTTGGCGAGCAATCCGCTGACGGCGTCAATTACTATCGGCTGATCTTCGGTCCCATTGTAGGAATCATTACCAGCGACGGGTGCGTTATTGGGTGAAACAGGGCGTTGCGATCCGTTGGCGAGTCCTTGAATCTCGCTGCTGGATAGACCGACGTTCCAGATCGCCATGTCGTCCAGCATGCCTTGGAAGTTCTCGCCGTTGTTGGTGTTTCCAATGCGGAAAGTACGCGCCTGAGCATTATTAGCGCCCGGCGTGTCTTGGTTCAGCATGCTGCCATCGAGCCAAACCTGTCGAGTTGTGCCGTCGTACGTTGCCACTGCATGGTGCCATTGCCCGTCGTCCAAATTCGCCGGCGCGGCGTCGCTTACGTCTAAATCTGCGCCCCACCAATAGTGGCGAAAGCCGTTGGCGTTGAATAGGCGAAAAGCATTGACTTGGCGACCCGCTCCATAGGCGCCCCAGCCGACCATGCCGCGATCGCCCGTTGCCGTTGGCTTAATCCAAGTGGAGACTGTGTAAGATTCGTTTCCGATTGGGAGATTTGTTGGGATCGCGTTTGTGTCTTCGCCACCCGCTCCGTTATCGGGGGCGAGATAATCCGCCGAGCCACCGAGATTGAGCCCGTTATCAAATCTGCCGCCAGCGGTTGACTGGATCGAGTCGCCGAAGGGAGTTAGATCGTTATTCAAGGGAGAGCTGTCTTGGCCGATAGTTGCAGGACTGTCGAACGTCCAGTAGCCGATTGGAGTCGGCAAATTTCCAGTATTAATTGTGACGTTGTCGGCTGAAGCCCCGGCGGCGAGTGCATCGATTTCAGCTTGATTGAGTGGTGTCGAAAAGACAGCGAGTTCGTCGAGTCCACCAGAGTAAGCTGCACCTGCGATGCTGTTGCCGATGCGGAATTGCTCGGCCGTTACTTGGCCTGGTCCAGCGATGTCCGACGAAACGAGACTGCCATCGACCCAAAGTGATCGAGTGGTACCGTTGAACACACCAGCAATGTGATGCCAGCCACCATCTGCGATGTTTGCTCCGACGTCGTTTCCATCCGCTTGCAATGTCGTACTGAAGGTCGTCAGTTCAATATCGTCGTTACCATCGATACTGAGCGCGTTACTATTGTTGGTGGCAGCATTACCCCAGCCAATCACTTGGCGACCGCCACTACCGGTGGGTTGAACCCAGACGGAGAAACTGAAGTCGCTCGAGTTAATCGGGAAGTCAACAGGCACAGCCCCGTCGTTAGGGTTTCCGCCGTTATCGATCGCAATCGTGTCGTTAACGCCGTCAAACATCGCTGCTCCGCCCGTTTGGCCAGCGGCACTGAATGCCGTTCCGCCAAATGGTTCGAGCTGGTTGTTGAGCGACGAGGAGTCGAGACCGAGGTCTGCGGCATTATCGAACTGCCAATAGCCGACCAAGCCCGAGGCGTCTAGCAGACAGCGAGATTCGAGCTGTTCGAGATTGAGTCGTCGCTGCAACCGTTTTTTTGCAGCAGCTTTTTTCGCTTGAACGTAGCGACGTCGAAACACATTGCGAGACACATTGCGCATTTCTTACCTACCTCAATATAAACTCGTTTTGGTTCTCAAAAATTTGTGCAGAGTGACACCAAAACGAACTGGAATGCATTGAAAAGTGATGGCGAAAGTGGATGGCTAAATTCGCCTATGTTGTTGCTTCATCTTGCTGAAATGGCTGATATTAACTCTCAATGAAAGCGGGGTCAGCACTTGCTGTTAACTTGGTGTTTGAATAACAGGTTAGTTAACAAAATCAGCCTCATCGATATCGTACCCAGCAATGCCGCGTGGGTCGAGAAAAAACGAGGTTTCGGAGCTAAAATCTCTTGGACTGGAAGATAGAACGCCCAAGGCACTTAGAAGTACGACTTAGTCAGCCATGAGCCAGCGACGAGCGAATCTTGATATCAGCGATCCCAAAGCTAGAACAGTCTCAGCGTTAGTCGACGGTATTGAGATCCAAGAGTCGAATTAAAAGCGGCAATAATTGTTTTTTGCGACTTACAATGCGATCCAATTGGTAAAGATTTTCGCTGACGCGTGGGTAGCGGATCTCTTCGAGGAATCCCTGTTCGCCAGACATCAACAAGAGGCTACCGTTGGAAACGATGTCAGTTACTAACAGGCACGAGAAATCAAGCCGTTTTGTCTGACTTAGTTTGGCCAGAGCTTCGTTCAACTCGTCTTTTCGTTTCCAGAATAGATCGAACCCAATTTCTTCGATTTGTGAAATAGAGAACCGCTTTCCCTTTTCGTCAAATTCTTTACAGTCCTCCGAAACGACCTCATCTGGAGGGCATGTTCGCAGCGCCGATCCAACGGAGAAGAAGTCATTGGCGTATTCGTCTAAGTCGCACTCACACATCGTTCCCAACCACTCGAGTGTTTCGCGATCGATGTCAGTTGTTGTCGGTGAACGCAATTTTAGGGTGTCGGAGATAATTCCAGATGCCATGCACAACGCGATACCCCGCGTGGGAGTAATCCCTCTCGAACGATAGAGTCCAGCAACTAGCGTGCAAGTTGAACCAACTGGTTCGTTAATGAAGCGGATCGGCTGGGTCGATCGCAGGCTTCCGCCGAGCCGATGGTGGTCGAGCACTTCCAGGATGTCGGCTTCTTCCGCACCGCGAACCGCTTGGCGTATTTCATTATGATCGACCAAGATGATGCGAGTTTTTGGTGGATTGACCAAATCAGATTTATTGAGGATGCCTTGGATTTTTCCCTCTGCATCGGTGACAGGAAAAACTTGCTGGTTGGTGCGATCGGTGCGTAACTGCGCTTCTTCGATCGGCAAATTGGCTGGAATGGAAATGAAGTCGCGTTCGATTGCCGATTCAACCAAACGGGCACTGCGAATGCGGAGCGCTGTTGTGGCGGTGTCGTGAGGGCTGATGATAATCGAGACTCCATTCGCTTTCGCAATTTGCAAGAGTCCCGGAGTGACTTCGTAACCACCGGTAATGACCATTCCGCGGACGCCGCGCTCGATCGCGGGAATTTGAATTGTCGGGCGATCGCCGCAAACGATTAGCAGTCGCTCCGGTTCGACCTTTCCCATGCGAGCCTCGAAACCGTGAGCGCTCATCGCTCCCACCGTTAAGATCAGGTCCTCCCGATTGTCTTCGTTGACTGCGTGTTGGAACGAGCCGCCTAACACTTCACAGATCTTCGCCAAACTGCTGTCGACTTCGCGGTTCTTGATCGGGTCATCGTCACCCTCAAGGACCATCTCCAACATGTTAATGAGCGGGAGCATGCCAGTTACTTGGCCGTCTTTGATGACCGGGACTGTTCGATAGCTCAATGGTTTCAGCTTTTGATAAACGGAATAGAAGTCGTCCGTTTCTTGCGCCGAGACGAATTCGCTGAGAGCAACGCGAGTTGCCTGCGGTCGAACGTCCATGATTATCCGCGGCGCTTCAACTGCGGCCCGGTCCAGCGCAAATTCCGTTCGGAGATTGGGAGCTCCACAGCAAGCAGCTACCGCATCCGGATACGTTGTTTGCTGCAATAAGTCAGCATAGGCGATTGCTGAGCAAATAGCGTCCGTGTCGGGATTCCGGTGACCAAATACATAGACTGTCATTTGGGGGTCTCTCAGTTGGAAATTGTCCACTTCTCGTCCTGTATGTCGTTGTAACTAAACTGAGAGAATTGTCGAGGGGGAGCATCGTGTTCTGAGCATCGTGTTCTGCTCGGACGTCAGTGTCGAATCGACGAAATAACAAAGAGTCGACTTAACAAAGAGTCGACTTAACAATGAGTCGACCGGCGCTTACATCAAACCGAGTCCGCAGCAGATGGCGACAATAATCGCTACGATCGCAAAAAGAACGAGAAATCCAGCGAGGTCCATCCAAGTGTCTTCATTTCTCGGCCTCGCGTTTTCAGCACTCGCGTTTTTAGCACTCGACGTCCGTCTGTCTTGAAGAACTGTGGTCGCCAAGCGTCGATCATTCCATAGTCGACAATCATTTGGAGCAACGTCTGCTCGACGGCATCGTCAATCACGAATGTCTGTTTGTCGAGTTCAATCAATTGAGGGGTCAGTTGGGAATCGAGACGACAACCCTTGATCGCCCGTTCGACCTCAATAAACAAAAGCTGTCGCTCGTTGCCAATTTGATTGGCAGTGTGTTTCGGTGTGTCTGGTAGAGTGTTGAAAAACGTTCCGCGGTGTCGCTGCGATGGCGAGTCTCGGGGAATGATGTTCAACTCATTACCGCTTAGGGTTGCATTGACGACAGGGGGAAAGCGAGTCGGTCCGTCGTAGAACAAAAACCTTTCAGCTTCTCCTCGACTGCTGATCCACGAGCAGGGGACATCGCGACAGCGTTTCCACCAGCCGTGCGACTCTTCGTCTGCGATTTTCTGAATCGGCATCCAACCCGCTTTTTGCGGAGTGACGATGATGCTTTGCCAACGCAATCCAACGTCGCGGAGCGGATTATAGTAGCGACCCCGTGTCTTCGGGTCGAAGTTTGCTCGAGTCAGCCACGGGTAGCCAATGATGGGGTCGGCAAACGGTGCCAGTTCCGGCTTTTTTTGCGTCGTCGGGAGGTGCGGGCCGCTTTCCTCTTCCGAAGTGTCTCATGTCACTAAACGAATAATCATCCGGTTTCGGATACGCAAACCAAGGACGCCCTGCGGAAATATGGACTCCGAAATCAATGCTCATCGGACGGTCCACGGTGAAGTGAACAAGCGGTTTTTTAATGATCATCTCGATTTTTTCAAGACGTTCGCTGGCAATTTGGTTGAGCGAATCGCCAGTCTGGTGCACGAAGGGAGGATTCTCCTCGGCCAACGATTTGGGTGTGACATAGTTTCCTTTGTCATTTATCCAGACGCCCCATTCGGCAACGCGGAGGCGATAATCTTTCGGAGCCCAATTCACTAGTGACCGAGCCGCTGCAACGCGTTCTTCAGACGACTCGCCTGAAATCATGATGGACTCGATTTCCTTGCGTAAGGCTGGGTCGATTGGATTTATCGAAGCGTCGAAGGCGGGTATACGACCGTTTCGTATAGCCTGCAGTACAGCCACTGCGTGAATTGGCGGCTTGGTTGGGATCCAAGGGTGTTCTACGAAATCTACGTCGATAACGAGCGGGGGAACAAATGCCGGATCCCGAATGATGCCCAGGCAGTCGACAGCACTTGCGCGAATCATGGGGTCCGGATCTTTTAGCAACGGAACTACGATTTTGTAGCTATCTGCTTTGCGATAAAACGCAATCAGTTTAATCGCAGTGGCGCGGATCGTGTTGTCGTTGGAGCGGCGCACGATTTGATGCAAATGCTGACGGGCGTCGTTGGCATGCAACTCGACGAGTAGTTTTAGGCACGCCATCCTCGTTTGCTCGGCACTCGATCGAATAACACCTTCGGTGATTAAGTAACGTTGTTCAGCCGCGGTGAAGTCTTTGCCCGAAGATGGCAAAACGGCACCCGCCACCGGACCTATTTTGTCGTTTTCTACTTCTCCCGCCCAGGATTGAACCAACAGCATCTTTTGATGCCAATCCCACTGCAGCTTCGCAAACACTCCAACCGCAACTAACGTCGTCAGGATCAATGCTGTACGTAGACTGAAACTAAAGAAACTGCGTCGTTGCGTCGTTGCGACGGTCGCGATGACGTCGGCGTTGAGTCGTCCACAGTATTCATGTCCCCGGTATTCATGTCCGCTTTAATCACGGCGTTGAACTCTTCAGCTCTTGTAAAACGATTCCGACTCGAACAACTTCTGTCGGTTGTGGGTACATTAACAACGGACAGAATTCGTCGTAATCTGCTGGTGTCATAATAGTGAGCAGACGAAATCCTTTGGTCGCAAAAAACTGCGGTCGCCAAGCGTCGATTAAACCCATGGCTTCCTCATGTGTGAGACCGTAGTTGGTTAGCAGTTCGAGCAATTTGGCTTCGACCTTGTCGCCTTCGAGAGGAAACTTGTTAGAAAGATCGACGTCAATTTCACGCTGGGAAAGTGGGAGATCGATACCCGTGATCGCATCATCAGTGACTCGAATGAGTACCAAGTGCCTTACCGATTTCTCTTTGTCGGATTCTGGCTTGCCCTCTGCCGTCTCTTGCAGCGTCGTTTCTTGCGGGGTCGTTTCTTGCAATTCTTCGCCCCCAGAAGTTTTTCCAGAGCCTTGTTCAGTTTCCATTGGTGGTCTTTGTTGAATGACCGGGTTTTTGACGGAGCGCGATTGGGCTGTGGGGACGTTGAATATGTCGTTCTCGCTAATTTTCAGCGAGTCGTTTTCGAGCACCGTGAATGTTGGCGACAATCCATTGGTTGGTCCGTCGTAGTAGAGGAACCTTTCGGATTCGCCAGCGTTACTTACCCAGCTCGTGGGAACTTGTCGAAGCCTCTCCCACCATTGATACTTTGGATCTGCGCCCACTTTGGGTGGAGCCATCCAGTCGAGTTTTGTGGGATTGCAAATTACGCTTTGCCAGCGAACGCCAACGTCGGAAATGCTATTCATGACACCCATCGAACCCGAGACGGCACCAATCTGAGCAAACGGTGGTGCAAGCCAAGGGTAGCCGTCGTGCGGTTTGGCGATCTTTCCGACGACAACCTTGTCAAATTCTGCCAAAGGATGAGGCGTCACTTCTCCTCCTCTTTCTTTAATTCCTCCGAATCCCAATCTTCCGTAATAACTGCCTTGGCTAACTCCAACGACATAATTGTCTGGTCGCGGGAACACAAACCAAGGCCGTCCCTGATGAATGTAGGCAGAGATGTCGACCGCCATCGGTTTGTCGACAGTGATGTGCACGATGGGTTTGTTGATGAACATGATTTGATTGACGCGGTCGCTTTCCAACTTCGAAATCTCATCTCCCGTTCGATGAACGAATTTTGGAATTTCATCCAATATCGAGCGAACGAGTTCCAGCTCACCGCCACTGCTAAGCCAAACTCCCCATTCGGCGTATCGGAATTTGTAGTCTTTCGGTTGCCAACGAACTAACGCTCGGGCAGCGCCCATTCGTTCTTCGTCCGTTTCACCTTTTAGCATGATTTCCACAATTCGTTCGCGGATCTCAGCAGGCAACTTGATTTCATCATCGGGAATTGGATCGGTGGCGATGTTAACGTCGAAGACGATCTGACCTAGCGTTGCGATGTGAATGGGTGGTCTTGAATCGATCCAGCCAACGACGCCACCAAAGGGAAATTGCCGCGGGATGATATCGTAGCTCGGAAGGTGAATCAGGCCCAAGCATTCCGCAGCGGCACCGCGCACCGCTGGACTGGAATGATCCAGCAGCGGACGAACTTGGCGGACGCTATCCGATTTCCGATGCAGACCGATTAATCGCAACGCGATAACGCGAGCCTCTGTCCCGCGAGCTTTCGCCGCGATCTTGTACATGTACTTGAGGGTTTCTTTCGGATGGAGCTCCACAATGAGCTTGATACATCCGACCTGCATCTTGGGGTCGCTTAAAGAAATCGCAGCCGTCTGGAGCATCGCCAGTTGTTCGGCCTTGAAAAGTTTTTTGCCGGAAACGGGCAGTACTGGCAGAATGTGTTGAGCAGTTTTGTAGTCCCAATCGTCTGCGACCTGCACTGTCTCAGCCCAGCCTTCAACCACCTTCAGCTTTTGATACCAATCCCATTGAATCTTGCCGTACATGCAAAGGCAGCAAATCGCCATCAGAATCAAGAGCGTGCGCAATTGAAAACTAAACCAACGTCGTTGGGGAGGTTTTTCAGTCATATTGTTTTTTAGAGGTACCAAGTTCGCAAAAGCCCTGCTGCAGAATAATATGACGATTTGAATCGCAGAAGGATTGCAAAAAAACGCGAAAAACGCGATTTACTCGTGTTTCAATGCCAGCGTAGCGACAAATGAGTTAACTCTTGGAAGCTAGGAAGGAATAGGCTCGTCAGCAACAAATCGGAACGCCAAACATAAACGGCCGCCGATTACTTATAATCTGTGAAAACATCTCCACTTGCGTTGAGGATTGTGATATTGACCAAAGCCCGCCAGAGAATTTTGGTGACTGGATCCGAAGGGTATATCGGCACGGTGCTGACGCCGATGTTGTTGCGCAAGGGGTACGACGTTGTCGGTCTAGACGTCGACTATTTTTCTGCTGGAAATCTGACTGGGCAGAGCTGTCCAGCATTTCAAAGAATTCAAAAGGATGTGCGAGACGTATCGACTGACGACGTGGCCGATGTCGACGCGATAATTCATCTGGCTGCACTCAGTAACGACCCGCTCGGCGAGTTGAATGAAAATGTCACGTACGCCGTCAATCAACACTCGACGATCGAGTTAGCGAGATTGGCCAAAGATGCCGGAGTGAATCGTTTTCTGTTTTCCAGTTCTTGTTCGCTGTACGGTTACAACGACGATGGTGAGTTGCTGACGGAAGAAAGTCGCTCGAATCCTCAGTCGGCATACGGTAAATCGAAATTGCTTGCGGAGGAGGGACTGCGAGAATTAGCGAATTCCGAATTCAGTCCCGTCTACCTTCGGAATGCGACGGCATTCGGGATTTCGCCCCGCATGAGATACGACATCGTCGTCAATAGTCTTGTTGGTTATGCAAAAACGCACGGCGATATTCGAGTGTTGGGCGATGGTACTCCCTGGCGACCGCTCGTTCATGTCGCCGATATTTGCCGAGCTTTCATTGCGTGTTTGGAAGCGGACCGCGATGTCATTCACGATCAAGCATTCAACGTTGGTAGCAGCGATGAAAATTATCAAGTAAAGCAGATCGCGGAACAAATACATTCGCTATTTGCCAGTTGCCCGATTTCGATAGCAGAGCAGAACAGCGGCGACACGCGCGACTATCGCGTTTCGTTTTCGAAGCTGAACGATCGACTTGGCTTTCATGCGCTGGTGAATTTGAGAGACGGCATTCAGCAGCTCGCCAGCGTTCATGAACAGGTTGGCCTCGATTCAGAGACGTTCGGCCATCGTTATTACCGTCGCTTGAAGCAGTTGCAGTTTTTGCTACTGGACGAGCAATTAGATGAAAATTTGCGTTGGATAGATCGTCGGGAGACTAGTAAGTAGGCTTAAGTCAGCTGCAACTTGCTGTTTTCTACTGAATCCATCGCGGTCTTTTTGGGGTATAATCCCAGCAAACAAGTAATCTTTGCTAACAATTAATCCCCGCTTACAACTGAATCTTAAAACCGTCAGATCAACTAAGAAACTATGAGCGAGCAGTTTGACCCATATCATCGTTGGCTAGGAATTGCTCCTGAGCATCGTCCGCCGTCGCATTATCAGCTGCTTGGAATTCCGCAATTCGAGTCTGACTTGGACGTACCTTGATCGGCGGGTCCCTCGCTGACGCTTCGGGTTACCATTTTACGCCAAAGCACCATGCGAGTTCTAAAATATCACAGCCTACAAGCTGGTTTTCAGCACTTCGATTTCAAGCTCACTACTAGTTGCGAGTCCGTGCCGCTCTTCTTCTTTTAGTGTGCTGACGCGAACGCGAATTTGATGCTTGCCGGGTTTGAGTACGAGCGGTTTGTTATCGGACTTCCGCAGCCAACGTTCGTCGAGTTGTCGCTCGTGGAACTGTCGGCCGTGGTAGGCGTTCCAGTCGCCGACGACCTTGAGTCCTATCTTTCGATCGTAGTCGTACCACTGGCCGTCGACTTCGACTTCGATGACTTCGGGCAGCTTTTGAAAACTAGCGGAACTTCCGTTTTTCAATTGGCCCTCGACGGTAACAACTTGGGGAAGACCCTCCGGCCAGACTGCTCGATTCGCACGAGCGTGAATTGCCAGCCCGTCGACGGATTTACCCCACGTCAGGTCTTGATTGGGTCGTTCCCATGGTCGTAAAGGAACTTCGATCGGTTGTTTTGCATCGCGTTCGACCCATAGTTTTAGAATGCGGAGTGTCTCTTTGTTCTTCTCGATTTGCTCGTCTTTCCCGTTGCGGTTTAAGTCGCTGACCCACGGAATGGCCAGAGCTCCTTGGCAGGAAAGCTGGTCCGTAACTAACGTCCGATTGTAGGGATGTCGAACTTTAGGATTATCGAAGTCCATCGCGCTAAGAATCAATGGCGCCGCTCTTTTTTTGCAGTAGATTCTCATCAGTCGAGGAGCGTGGCCGTTGCTATTGGATTCCTTGCGAGACTGGAGAACGGGTACGAGCCATTCGGGCTCGATAGGTTGAGCCAACTTTTCGGCGAGGTGTCGGATCACATATTCCCGGAAGTCGTAATCTTCGCTGAGCGTATATTTGCTGAGTTCTTTAACGGCATCACTTCCGCCGATGCTGCCCAGCGCATTGACCGCGGCTTCTCGAACATTGGTTTCGTTCGATTTCATGGAGTCCGCAATCTTGACGACGAGGTCATTTGATTTAGTTGCGCCCATGCCCTTGAGGATGGCAACTGGCATTAGCCCTTTATGGTTGGGAAGTGTTTTGGTCAGCTTGTCGATCGCCTTTTCGTTGCCGATGATGCCCAGGGTTTCGGCGGCCGCTTGTTGAATGTTTAGGTCTTTGTCGTCGACGGCCGGGTACGCGGCGTGCACGGTTTGTTCGCCGACCCGTGCTTCGGTCATGTCGGGCAAGTATCCACCGCGAACGGGCGTGACGAACTGGATTAGCAATGCCAGTATGCGACTGCGACACGAAGAGGTCACGATAGCCGAAGTCTTGAAAGGCAACGGATACAAAACGGCGCACATCGGAAAATGGCATCTTGCTCCCCGCGGCGCTCCCGACGTCGAAGATTACTATCCCGAAGGTGAGGGTTTTGACATCAACATCGGTGGCAACCACTGGGTGCTCCCGGTAGCTATTTTCATCCTTACTCTCGCGGTACGCGGACAATCGGCACGATGCCAAAAGAAGGGAAGGATGGCGACTTCCTTACCGACCGTTTGACCGACGAGGCGATCACTATCATCGACGACTGGAAAGACGAGCCGTTCTTTTTGTACTTTCCCTACTATGCAGTGCACACGCCGATTCAAGGACGCCCCGACTTGGTAGAACATTACCAAGGAAAGATCAAGCCCGGCAATCGACATCGAAACGCGACGTATGCTGCGATGGTTCACGCGATCGATTTGAGCGTCGGACGGATTACTAAGCGATTAGAAGAATTAGGGATCGCCGATCGCACGGTGATATTCTTAACTGGCGACAACGGCGGCCTCGATCGAAAAGGCAACCCAACCGAAAACGCTCCGTTGCGAGCTGGGAAAGGATCCGCGTACGAAGGCGGCGTTCGAGTGCCCACCGTCATTAAATGGCCCGGTGTGACTCCCGAAGGCAGTGTCAACGATACGCCCGTCATTAGCGTGGACTACTATCCCACCATGCTCGCAATGTCGGGAATTGAGGGCGACGCGAAACACAACAAGAGTGTTGACGGCGTCGATATCACATCGATTCTCAAAGATCCCAAGGCCGACCTCGGTCGCGATGAACTCTTTTGGCATTATCCGCATTCGCACGGCGGAGGAGCAAAACCGTATGGTGCTATTCGCGACGGCGATTGGCGTTTGGTCCGTTTCTACGGTTCCAATTCGATCGAACTATATAACCTTCGCGACGATATCGGTGAGAAGACCGATTTGGCGAAGGCAATGCCCGAAATTGCGAAGCGACTTAACGATAAACTCGGCATTTGGCTGCAGGAAACGGGTGCCAAGATTCCTGGTGCCAAGAATCCAAATGCCAAGAACCCAAACGCAAAGAAACCCGCAAAGTCGAAGCGAACCAAAAAGCAATGAGGGTTACTTCCGTTTGACTTTGCCCGAACGCGGCTCGCCCATTTGCGATCGCCATTTTTCGTAAATCGCTTTCATGCGAGCTACGCGCTGGGGTTCTTTGGCCGAGAGATCTTTCGTTTCGCCAACGTCATCTTTTAGATTGTAAAGCAGCAGGCCTTCTGGGTAGACGTAATCGTCTGTTGGCGAAGCAACGTTCTCTTTGTCCAATTCATAATTGGTATGGACCCAACCTTTCGAGTTGATCAACTTCCAGTCGCCTTCGCGGACGCTCCAAGTTCCCTTGCCATCGGCGAAACAGAGGTGATCGTGTCCCTTTTGTTTCGAGTCTTTGATACTTGGGACGAGGCTCTTGCCGTCGAGGTTCTTTGCTTGTTTGGGTAATCGGCCTCCAGCCAGTTCGAGCACGGTTGGAAAGACGTCCATGCCGGAAGCGAGTGCCTGCCGTGTTTGTCCTTGCGGTAATTTGGTTGGCCAGGAGACGATCATTGGAATTCGAAATCCACCCTCGCCAAACATGTATTTGTAGCCGCGGAGCGGGGTGTTGTTGGAGTAAGTGTTGATTGTGCCGCCGTTGTCGGACAGGAAGACGACGATTGTGTTGTCGCGTTGTTTCGTTTTCTCAATCGAATCGAGAATCCTTGCAATGCCGTCATCCATTGCCATGAGATTGGCAAGGTAGCGTTTGCGTCCCAGCGGGTCGACTTCGCCGAGGTGTCCCCATTTCTTGTGCCACTGGGCCCACCCGATTTCGCGAGGATCCCAAAATGGAAATCCCCATTTTTCATTGTCGGGATTCCATTCGGGTTGAACGTAGCCAGCCTTCCGTGCGTAGTCGGGGTGGGTGACGTAGGTCGGCATGTGGACGGCGTTGTATTCTAGTTCAATGAAGAACGGTTGCTCGGCGTTTGCAGATTCCTCGATCGTTTCGATGGCTTCATTGGTGAAAATCTCAGTGGTAAAGCCTTCGTCGTAGGAGGCGGATTCTCCTTTGTTGCGCGTCAATGGACCGACGTTTAGGATTCCCAGCGCTTTTCCACCGGCTCGTTTCTTATATGCGTCGAGATCTTTCTGGCTGAGCCGGATGTAGTCCCAAGTGTGGTGGATGAAGCCGATGAACTCATCAAAGCCATGATCGAGCGGATGTTCTGCCGGACCTCCGTTGAGGTGAGTTTTGCCAATCTTCTTGGTGCGGTAACCGAGTTTCTTCAGTGCTTGGGGGATCGTTAGTTCGTCGTTTGGAAGTCCGCCTTGCGAATACCAGTAATTTCCCCAGCGTTGCTGGTATCGACCGGTGATCAAACCGCAGCGAGATGGGCTGCAAATCGGACTGGTCGAATACGCATTACTAAAATAAGTCCCATGGGCGGCGAGTTTGTCGATTGCTGGCGTTTTCACGTCGGCCGGCGAGTTGGCAAGGAAACTCATATCGGCGTAGCCCAAATCGTCAGCAACGATAACGATGATGTTAGGGCTATCTGCGGCTTCTCCAATTGCAAAAGCGGTTGAAGCGAAGACTGCGAGTGCTAACAGTGTCTTGGTCATTTGTGATGCCTTCAGTATCGAGAGAATAGTAGCGTGCAATGATAATCCCATTTCGAGTCACCGAATAGCTCCGTAGCACGGTCGTCCCGACCGTAATTGGCTTAGGTTACCAAGAGCGGTCTTAGAGGTGTATTAGTAAACTTACCAGTTGATTCGTTTAACCCTTAGCCGAAGGCGCCGGCGAATGGTTTTTGCTACTTTGACAACGCCTACGCCTACGGCATCGGGTTAAACGAAGAGAGTCAATTCCAGATCTTTTCCGCGGGTGGGTCTCAAATGAGTATTAGTAATACTTACCAGTTGATTCGTTTAACCCTTAGCCGAAGGCGCCGGCGAATGGTTTTTGCTGCTTTGAAAACGCCTACGCTTACGGCATCGGGTTAAACGAAGAGCGTCAATTCCAGACCGCGTTGGCCCTTATAGGAATACGCTATCGACTCGATAGGCAGAAATTATTCGTCTCTCGCTACGACAACCTGTATCATCAAAGTGTTGTCTTAACGCAGGATCGATACATTATGGAATTGCATCAGCTCGAGTATTTTGTCGCCGTTGCCGAATTGGGTAGCTTTACGCGCGCGGCGGAGCGATGCTTGGTAGCTCAACCTTCTCTCAGTCAGCAGATCATCAAGCTGGAGAAAGAGCTGAAACATCCGTTGTTCGAGAGATTGGGCAAGTCGGTGAAACTGACTCAAGCTGGCCGCGATCTTTACGAACGAGCGACGGAGATACTTTCCTCAGTGGAGGACGCGAAGCGATTGGTGCTGCACGATCAAGAGGGACGTGGTCGTCTTGTCGTGGGTGCTATTCCAACGATCGCTCCCTATTTATTACCCCAAATTGCGGATGCGTTCTTGCGAAAGTTTCCGCAAGCCGAGTTGGAAATAACCGAGGATGTGACGGAGCAACTCGTCCGAGCGGTCGGCGACGGCAGAATCGACGTTGCAATCATGGCATTACCGATTCCGCAACCGCAACTCGAAGCGGAAAAGCTATTTGACGAAGAGCTGTTTTTGATGCTGCCGCCCGAACACCGCTTGGCAAGCGAAGCGGAAGTAACGATGGAAATGATCCGCGACGAGCCATTTGTATTGCTCCACGAGACTCACTGTCTAGGCGATCAAATTGTCAGCGTTTGCCAACAACATTCATTTCACCCAGCGCCCACCTGCCGCAGTTCGCAACTGCTAACGGTGCAACAACTCGTCGCGTTGGGCCAGGGTATCTCGCTGATTCCGGCAATGGCGAAAGTTACCGATGAACAGCGAAGTGATTGCTATCGCTCATTGGCCGATCCGAAGCCGATGCGTTCGATCGCAATCGTATGGGGAAAGAAACGATATATGTCGCCAGTGATGCAATCATTCATCGACTTGCTCCGCGATTATCAGCCTTTGTCGTAGCCATTCATCGTCGTTAGCTATGGTTCGGATAGCCAAATCATCTTGGACAGAAATTGCTTTAATCGTTACGATGCGGCCATCGCTCGTTACGACTTTTGTATTTCCGTAGAGGAGTAAACGATGTTGAAGAAAGCCAGCTGGTCCGCAACGGTCTTGATGTTCATGTTTCTCGCATCGTCGTTTGCCGTTTGTGCAGAACCGGCCAAGTTGAGTCCTACGCCGTTATGAGTCCTTCTTCTTTTTTGAGTTCTTGGCTTGGATCAATTGGATTGCTTTACTGCGGACGGTGTCGGAGTCGCCTAGGAAATCGCTAATCGTCGGCTTCATCTCGATGTCAACTTCGACACCATTTCCGTCGAAGAGTTTTCCGTTGGCGCGAAAAGAGGCCATCGATGACAGACCGACATAGAGTTTGGATTCGGGCAAGACGAATCGCCGAGTTGAGCCGCTGCCGCCTCCACTTGGTTCACCTAGTAATGTGACGCCGGGGATGTCTGTCATTCCGCTTAGGAAGCCGTCCGTAGCACTAAACGATCCCGAGTTGCACAAGACGACGACAGGCTTGTCGTAATAGTACTGCCCGATTCCTGGGGTCTTATCGATAACCATGTAGTGCCAATCGCTAAAGAGTTTGGTCGGCGGAGTCCATTCTGGTTTAAACTTTTCGCGGGCAGTTTTAATGGCCGCCTTTTGCTCTTCGTTCCAGTCTTCATAGTTTTCGCGAAAGGTGGGGCGATAGTTAAGGTGGTCTTCTTCAAACAACTCGCTCTTTCGGAACGCAGCGATGTTGGTGATGTAGGGTTTGCTGTCGGCGGGAGTTAGGAATCCGTACATCAAGTGCAAGAGGCCATAACGTCCGCCGCCATTGTCGCGTACATCAATGATCAGGCCGTCCGTTTCCTTGAATTCATTCATTTTGCGGGCGATCGTTCGCATCAAGCGATTGTCCATCTCTTCGATACGAAGGTAGCCAATGTTACCGTCCAGTAATCGGGTGCGCGCGATTGGCACGCTACCGGTTGGCGACGGTCTTAGTGCGAGCTTTACGGTCTGTTCGCTCGTCTTGCTGCCATCTTTTGAACGCAGTGTGATCGTTGCTTCCATGGACGCAGGAATGTTTAAGTAGCGTCGTATCAGGTTGATTTCTCGCATTCGGTAAAGCGACCGATTGCGAATGAATTGAGGCGAACCGTCGGCGACAAACTTTGCCGCTGTGGCCAGCCAATCGTCGAGTGGTTTTCCATCGATGGCCGATACGTAAGGATGCTTTTCGTCGATCAGAGACGAGCGGTCGATTTTCATGGCGATGACGCCATCTCGCGAATCGGCGAGGCTGAACGGTAAGAAACGCGATCGGGGGTCGTAGAATGGAGCGTAAATCCCCGCGTGGCAGTCTCCGATGCGAGCAATGATTTGCTGCAACCTTTCATTCAATTCGAAAACTGAGAGTTCACCTTTGATGGAATTTCGCGCGTCCTCGAATGCCTTTTCATAATCGAATTTGTCTCGCCGCACGTAGGACGACTGATCTTTGACACGGCGTTCGAGTTCATTGATATCCGCAATCGCCAGCTCGCGTGACAGAGAAATGTTGATGTTGGGTTTCCGCTCGCGCGAAAGAACGGGATGCAAACTGAAGTCAGAGCTTTCGAGCGATTGATTGAAACCCTCGACGGCCAGCACATTCTTTCCGACCTTGAGCAACTTCTTTGCTTTGAGAGCAAACTCGACAACAAACTCTTCAAACCCTTCCGCCTCGTGGAGCCCAACTTCGTGCTCGCCATCCTTTTCCTCGACGGTGGACCGTGCGACCTCGACACCGTTAATGTAAGCGACAAACGCGTCGTCGAAATTCATGTATAGATAGAGTCTCTCGAGATTTTCCAAATCTGCGATTTCAAAGTTCGCTCGAATTTGTACTCTGGGGAAATTGCCCTCCATTTTTTTCAATACGGTTTTGTCGTCATCGTCGCCGTAACCGAAACTGGCTTTTCCCTGCGGCCAATCCTGTGCGGCGAATTCCAACTCGTTCCAGTTTTTCGCGGGTGATTTTTCGTCAGCGTGATATCGCCAATCTGCATCTCTGCTGATCAGGTAACCTTCTTGACTGGAAGCAAGAGTCGGCATCAGCGCGACGATGATTGCAGTGAGGCAAAGCTTTTGAAACATTGGTAGGTCCGAAATTGATACGATATTGCTAAAAGTAAGGATAGGTTTCTAACCGCGACCGACGAGTGGCATTTGAGTTGCCATGACCGTTAGGAATTGAACGTTTGCATCCAGCGGAAGGCTCGCCATATAGAGGATTGCATTGGCGACGTTGTCGACGGACATGGTTGGTTCGACTGCCAGCGAGCCGTCGGCTTGGGGCACGCCGTGTTGCATGCGGTCGGTCATATCTGTAGAGGCGTTGCCGATGTCAATTTGCCCACAGGCGATATTGTACTTTCGACCGTCCAAAGATGCGGACTTGGTCAAACCAGTGATGGCATGTTTAGTCGCCGTGTAAGGTGCCGACATTGGCCGCGGAGTGGATGCCGAAATGGAACCGTTGTTAATGATTCGACCGCCTTGAGGAGTCTGGTCTCGCATCAATTTGAAGGCCTCTTGGGTACACAGAAAGCTGCCCGTTAAATTCGTGGCAACAATCGATTGCCAGTCTTCGTAGGACACGTCTTCCAGCGGCACTGCCGGGACGTTTATACCCGCGTTATTAAACAACACGTCCAGTCGTCCAAATGCTGCGAGCGTTTCTGCGAACAGCTGTTTGACGGATTCGGGATCAACTACATCGGCGGCAACTGCCAGTGAATTGGATTCGCCCGCTTCGGCAAGACTGATCGTCTCTTGCAAGGTGGACTCGTGTCGACCGGTGAGAACAACTCGGTAGCCATTCTTTATCAGCGCAATGGAAACACTGCGACCGATTCCAGATCCAGCGCCAGTGACCATCGCTACTTTCGACATCGATTCCATAAACTCTATCCTTGGACGTGCTGCAATTCTCGAAATATAAGAGCTTCATGATACGTATCAGGAATACCTCTTGTTATCGTAATCTGTGATAAAATAAACGGAATATCAAGATATTTTCGCTAGATGCCTCGACGTACTATGTGAAGGTATCAGATGACGAGCGTGAATCTGCAAGTAGAAGGCAAACCCATTCGGAAAGCGGTCGGCAGCGCGACTAAGGATGCAGCCAATAAGAAGATCCGGCGTTGGGTCAGTTGGGACGTGTCAGAACTGCACGGCAAGTCGGCTCGCATTCAGATGGTCGATGGGCAAACGGGCGGGTAGGGTCACATCGTAGTTGACCACATCTACCGATCGAATCAGCCGCCACAAACTACAAGGTAAACATCAAATTCTACAGGAAGATGTGCTTCTCAAATCTTCCTGCCCCCATTTTCCTGCCAACTCAAGTGACCATACTACCTTGATAGAAGCGGTGATGAAGGGGATTTGAGAATCGAAATTATTTGGAGCTGCCGAAGTAACCTCTTTCAGTGACATATCTCCCGTTTCCGCCTGGAGGGATTCGGTCTGATGGCGACTTGCCTGTCGCTAATTCAAACGCAAATCCAAAGGGTTCTTGGCCCGCGCGCTCGACGTACATGCTTTTGCCGTTTGCATCTCCCCAACGCCCCCAAACTCGACCTGGCGCAACCATATCAAATTTGGTGATCTCTTTCTTCTTGCGGTCGTAGGTTAGCCGCCCATGAATTGGTGTTTCGAAACCCTTGGCGAGCGGACCGTTGGGCGAAGTCGCTTTGCCAGCGTCGTAATCGCTTCCCCAATGAATGAAACCTTCCAATCGCATGTTGATCACCTGCGACGTGACCTCTTCGACTACCGTGTTCAATTGAGCCGACTTGATTTGCCGTTTGCTCACGATGCCACCTTCGCTGGTTGTTGCTCGCTGGGGCGTTAGATGGAAACGCGCCATTCGTTCGCCGATTGCTGGGTCGACGTTCAGTTTCATACCTTTGATGGGTTCAGCCGGAATCAATGCTTGCCATTCGTCGCGTTTGAGCCACATATATTCTGTGTTGGGTTGAAGAAACAACTGCCAGCTTTTCGACACTCGAGCATTCTCTCGCATCAGCGGAAAGTCGTTTGTTTTCACGTGCCGCAGTTTACCGTTGTCGTCTTGAGCAAGAAATCGAGCGTGGACTTTCAAGACGAGTCCACCTGCAGGCGGCGCGAGGATCGCATTTTCACTTTGCTTTAAAGCTGCAACACGAATCGCTCCAGGCTTGCGCTCCGATTCCGGTAATTTATTGAATTCGTCGAGCACTTTTTGCGACGCTCGGCCACCTAACATTTTTCCGCTGGCCGAAATGCAGTTCATATAGCCACTGGAAGTAACCCAGCGCTTGTCGATTCCGGCGCCGCGCAAGAATTCGCCTTCTGGACAATCTGCTCGGCAGACCCAAGTCGGCACAGAAACAGCAATGAAGTTTTCTTGGACTAGTTTGATCATTTCGTCGTTCCACGTTGCGAGCCCACGGCTCACTCCTCGTCCCGCCGTTCAGCATCCAGCGGCAGGTGCACCGCCGCTACCTGCCATCAAGAAGATCGGTTTGCCTTCGATAGCCGCCCGCTGTCTAGCCTCCCAGACACTCGCATACCAATCGACTTCCATCCAACGAGACTCGCCGGGCTGAGGCTTCACCAACTGGTGAAGCTGCCGGAATTCTTCGTTTCCAGTTGGCTGTCGCTGCTCGGCACTCGATGGCACCGCTTGCAATGCCAACCCCAAAAGGACTGCGAAATGAAGTCGATGAAGAATCATGAAGTGACCTTTGTGGTGAATGTCATTTTTGTGTTAGTTGCGGTGGCGATTTCGCTCGACCCGCCGAGCACCATCTTATATAAAAATACGCTGATACGTATAGAAAAAGGAAAGATGATGAGAAAACATTCAAAGCGTTGTCGGTGGATAGCGATTGCGCTGTTCATTGTTGTGTCCCCGTTGATCGTTGGTCGTGGCGATTCGTATTTTGCGATGGCCGAAGAGCCTCTTGCATATCCGCCGACGGAAAAACAGATTCGCGAGCGATACGAAAAGACTTGGCTGGAGCCGATTAAGCTCAACGTTCCCGCTATCGCCAGCGACGCTTCGATCCAATACGACTACAGCATTGTCTATGTCCGCGCTCCTCGTTATGGCGATGAGGGAAAAACGACTTGGACAGAAGTCTCCCATCCACATCGAATGGATCCGGGTGCGGACCTTGTCTTGCTGCGTCCCGATGGCCGCGAGGAAGTGTTGGTCGAGGGAGGAAAGGGCTCGGTGACCGATCCGACAGTATCGTTTGACGGACAGTGGGTCTATTACGCGAAGTTTCATGATCTCACAGAAAAGCACGGTCGGGGCGGCGGTTCGGATATTTACAAAATACACGTTCCGTCGCGAAAAGTAGTCAAGTTGACTGGTTTTGACTTTGCGCCGAATACAGGGGCCGCAAATTGGTCGAGTGACTTTGTTGCTCACGAGCAGCAAAAGGAACACCTGCGACACGCGCTGTTTAATCTTGGGCCCTGTCCGTTGCCAGGCGGCAAGGTGATGTTTACGAGTAACCGTCATGGCTTTCGACCGCCGAGTAGCCCCGGCAATGGATCGCCGACACTGCAGTTGTTTGTCATGGACGATTCGGACGACGGTCCGGCAGTCAACGTCGAGTGTGTGGGGTTTATGAATGTTGCCAACGCATTGCATCCAGTGGTCTTGAAGGACGGGCGCGTGATGTTTTCATCGCAGGAGTCGCAAGGTCTGCGGACTCATTTGGAGTGGGGTCTGTGGACAATTCATCCAGATGGTACGAATTGGAATCCGCTGGTCAGTGCATTTGCGACGGAGGGTGGTGCGGTTAACTCGTTTCACTTTCAAACACAACTCACCGATAGCAGCATTGTTTTTGAAGAGTACTACGTCGGATCGAATTTTGGGATGGGGACATTGCGGAAATGTGCCTCGAGTCCGCCCGATGGCTACCCGATGTTTGGTCCAGCCTATCGCCGCGACACTCGCAATCCGCCTTTGCGGAGCAGTAGGCATTCCAATGGCAAAGGGCAGTTTGTGAGGATGCCGTTTAGTCCCTTTGGCATCGAGTCATTGACTCCGTTTGCTCACGGCAGCGATCGCGAAGCAACGCCCTCCGTCCGAGATGACAAGAGTTCAACGCGGGTTGGTAAGTTTACGCATCCGTGCGGCGCGCCAGACAACCACTGTCTGGTAGTCTGGACTCCCGGTCCCGGCCACACCCAAATGAATCCCCAAGCGGATGGCGGAATTTACATGATTAAGGCAGGGCAGCCGGTCGACGAACCCGCTCAAATGCTCTTGATCAAAAACGACCCCAGGTTCAACGAGCAATGGCCGCGACCGCTTGTACCTTACCAACGAACGTACGGTGTTAAGCAACCGAAGCAGATCGAGTCGATCGAGAATGACGGTGCGGGTTCGCCCGCATTGGTCGCTGGGACTCCTTTCGGTTTGATAGGAACTTCGAGTTTATACAAACGCGAAAGTTACCCTGATGGCATCGTGCCAGAGGGATCCTCGACCGCGATATACTTCAACGAAAACGGCGACTCCAATCGAAAGGCGTGGAAGGGACTCGACGCAGTCACCAGTCACGGCAATGGCATAACAACGAATTGGGCGAACCAAGGTGGCGACGTCGGTTTGTATTCCAACGACGAGATTCACGCCGTTCGGATCCTGTTACAAGAGCCAGCCAGCGACATTCATCGTCACTCGTGGTTTAATCACGCCAAGGAACGAATGCGAGTTCTCGGTGAAATCCCAGTGCGGAAATTCACTGGCAGCCAACAACCGTTGGATCCAGATGGAAATCCCGATACGAGTTTTCTGGCGAAGATTCCCGCGGACGTACCCTTTACGTTTCAAACGATCGACAAGAATGGGTTGGTCTTGAATATGTCGCAAACGTGGCATCAATTGCGGCCTGGCGAAATTCGAAACGATTGCGGCGGTTGTCACGCACACAGTCAGCGACCGACTTCATTTAAGCTGACGGCTGCGGCCAAGCCAGATTACGAGATCTTTGATTTAACCAAGAAGACGCCGTTAGTCGCTCGTAACGCCAACGCCAACGCCAACGCAAAACACAAGTGGGATGCGGAAGACGAAACAAGTTTGCGACAGCACGACGGTCCATTGAACGTCGAATACCATCGCGACATCGTCCCGATTTTGTCACGGAGTTGTGCGTCTTGCCACACGTCGACCGGCGATAAGAAGCCCGCGGGCAACTTGATTCTCGATCCAGCCGCGCCGGAAGTTGAGGAGCACGGTCGCGCATGGCCAGCAGCTTATTATCGTCTGGCTTTGGACAACCACGCAAAGTTTGGCTACAAGCCTCCGGGTTGGGACTCCTGGGGTTATTATCAAGCATCGCGCTACGTCCGAAAAATGCAAGCGAGACGTAGCTTGCTGATGTGGAAGGTACTCGGTCGCCGATCTGACGGCTTTACTAACGAAGATCATCCTTCCGAATCAAAGCCTGGAAAAGGAGATTTGGTATTTGGCGGCGAGGCCCTTGATCTCGAGCGAAATAGATCGAGATTCGACATCGACTTTGTCGGCAATGAAATGCCACCACCCGCCGCCGTCAAAGCCGGAAAAGCAGCAGCCTT